>Ga0209584_10000150_pt1 | contig 19269 bp, 16 predicted proteins | sample NGEPerD_FD_184507 | JGI IMG/M metagenome (GOLD analysis project Ga0209584, IMG submission 184507) | Arctic peat soil microbial communities from the Barrow Environmental Observatory site, Barrow, Alaska, USA - NGEE PermafrostAB12-D... | ecosystem: Environmental > Terrestrial > Soil > Wetlands >...
TGCATGCGCCTGGACCTCGACGCTGGCCTGATGGAACGTCCGTGATCAATGGCTCTGTCCGGTTGGGTCCACCGCTGGGTGAGAGACGTGAATTGCTCCCGGGTGAACCCGAGAGCCATGGTGACCTGATCGGATGCAGAATGGGTTGTGGTCCAAAGTGATGGGGAGCATCAATCGAACTCGGACGTCGATCCCCTCGGCCAGTGGCTCACCGGAGCCAAGCCGTGGATCGTGGCGCTGAGTGCAGCGGCGTTCGAGGCGCTCGACACGGAGACCCGTGGGGCCCTTCACGCCCAGGTGACCGCCGAGAAGCTCGTTTCCGCCGCGCTCCAAGCCCGCGAGTGGCAGTTCGGAAATCCAGGCCCGGTGCAGGTGATCGCCGAAGCATTCGCCGGGATCTTCAACACGTTCACTGCGCTGGCCGACGAGTACGTCGTCGTCGCCGAGTTCACGTCCGACGATGACCCCCCAGACTTGGACGGGAGGCTCGAGAGGGCCGTCTTGGCGCTGTATGAGGCGGAACATGCCGTCGAGCACGGCGAGGAATTCTTCAGGCAGAGCTACAACAACGAGCAAGAAGAGCAGTAGGCGACGGCTTCCGGACCACCGTATCGCTCCCAGGGGTCACCACCGGGCCAACCGGTGGCTTCTGCAGTCGCCGGAGGCGCCCAGTGATTTGCCCGATTCTTGGGATTCTGGTCTTTTTCCAGCATTGCAACCTGTCCGATAGTGTCGTGGAAAGGCAGTGCGCGCCATATGCGATCAGGGAAGTGAGGAGTCAGGCATGGAACTGATTGGCATCTTGGATGCGGCTCAAGAAGATGTCCTTCGTGAAGCGTTGGAAGCTCTTCGGCGTGCTCATCTCACGCACTACGAGGCGTTGGGGCCGGAGGAATCTCGTCGGCGCCTCGGTGACTTGTTCGCTCTCGTTCTCGAATGTCTGACACAGCGCACTCTGGTGCCCATCTCTCGGTTCGCCGATCACGTCGCCGAGGAGCGCTTCAGTGCTGGGTTCGACATCGCAGAGGTGCTGACTGCTTTCAACGTGCTGGAGGAAGCGATCTGGCATGTGGTCATCTCCCGGCTTCCCACCCAAGACTTGCTCGAGTCAGCGGGTTTGGTCGGCACTGTTCTCGGGGCGGGAAAGGATGCGCTGGCTCGCAGGTGGGTTTCCCTGGCGACCAAGCAACACGTCCCCTCACTCGATCTCAGTGCGCTCTTCGACGGTGCTGGCAACTGACGGTATCGACCGACTCGTACCACGAGTCGGTCAAATCACCACTCACCAGACCGAAGATTCCGATGCCGATGAGCAACTATCCGAGTAATCCCGTAAGTGCTGGATGGCGCAGGGACCTCGCCAGCCGAGGAAGAACAATCGTTGCTTCAACCTTCTGCTTTAGGTCTCTTCAGTGCACGTCCACCGGTACATCGACGGTAGGTTGCCCCTCGCGAGGTTCCCCGATGCGCCGCACCGCCGCACCGCCGCACCGACCCGGCGATCGGGGGAAGGCGGCTAGCGGGCCAGGAATGGAAGCAACTCGGCGAGGAAAGCGTCCGGGCGACTGGTGTGCACGTTGTGCCCGGCATTGATTGTCACCAGCACCGCATCGGGGATGCGGCCGGCGAGGGCAACGATCTGGTCTTGTGGAAGATGGCTGCCGGTTCCACCGGCAATGACCAGAGTGTGTGCGCAGATGAGGTTCAGGTCCTCCCACCATGCAGGGTCAGGGTGGTTCCGTTGTCGGGCAACGGCGTCCAGTACCCGCCAGTCAAAAGGTAGCGGCACCGAAGGCTTGGTCGGCACCGCTCTCGGTGGCGTAGCAGGAAGAGGCGGTGGTGGTTCCTCCAGCACCAGGTGCCGGACCCGTTCTGATTCGGCCTCCGCAACCAGGCATGCCACTGCTCCGCCAGGGAGTGCCCGATCAAGCTCACCCCTTCGAGGTTGAGAGCGCGAAGAAATCCGAGCACGTCCGAGCGCATCAACTCCAGTGAGTAGTCCCCTGGCCGCGAACTGCCTCCGTGCCCACGCTGGTCAACTGCATACACCCGGTACCTGGGGACCAGTGCCTCGACCACGACGCTCCAGCCGCTGCTGTCCTCGGCAAGAGCGTGGAGGAGCACAACCGGAGGGAGCCCGACTTCTCCTGCGACCGTATACGCCAACTCAATACCATTGACCTTGACGCTGGGCAGATCCCTCACCGTAGGGACGCTACGACGGTATTGGCGGTGCCGAGGGGCATTCCGCTTGTGCTGTGATGCCACACCCAACCGGCATTGTCCGGGGGCAATCAGCTTGTCACTCGGCCACGCCAGCGTGAAGGTCGCTGCCACCGACCCCAAGGGAACTGCGCAGTTCATCGACAGCGGCCTGCTGAGACTCTCCGGAAGCGACGGCAGGCGCGCCGATGCCGGGTAATCCACCTGCAAGTGCCATGAGGGGGTATGACTTTCCGTCACGGAGGACGACGAAAGGAACTGTACGCGCGCTCCGGCCGAAGTTGTGTTGGCGGATGTCGTTGGCGACGATCTCCTCAGGGCGCCAACGTTGGAACAGGAGGTCACCCCCGGACGAGAGCCAGTGTCGCGACAGGTTGACGGAACTGAAGAGCATTGCCTGGCCGGCCCAGAGGGTGACCAGTCCGCAGAAGCCGATGATGAGCCCGACCTTCACGGCCTCGAGGGGAATCGAGGACAGATCTCTGGTGACGGGCTCCGCGACTGCGCCGACCCCCTGGCCGATTGCAAGGAGTGTGAGCGGTATGCCGATGGTCAGATCGATGATGATGCCGCACGTTCTCAATGTGTTGAATGCTTTGCGCGAATTGAGGGTGTAGATCGCTCTTTGCTCATCGAGCTGCACGCCACGAGTTTCCCCCGGCAAGCCATCGAAACGCAGCAGCGTCCCAGCTCAGGGACCTGCCACTGCCCGCTATCAACGTGCCGCAGTGGGTCGCATGCCCGGCTTTCGGGAACAGCCTTGGCAGCCTCTTCCCAGTGCGAGCACGGAGCGGTCCAACGCCGTCGTGGTATCGCCCGGATCGAGGGCAGAACCTCGACGAGGCTTCCTACCCGACGGTTGCGTTCAGGGCTCCCGTGATGTCGTTGATCGCCGCCTGCTCGGACTCGCTCACTTCTTCACCGTACTCCCGGTGGGCAGCCGCGACCTTGTGGGCCAGCGTGACGATGAACCGGCGATATTCGTCGACCTCTGCCGGCGTAGCCTTGCGCTCAAGCAGAGCGACCGAGTCACGCAGATGCTGCAGTCCGTGTTGCTTGAGCTCATCGGGAGAATGGTAGTGAGTGTGATCCCGCTCAGGTTTGGCCGCGACGATCTCATCCAGCAGTTCGCTCTCGCCGTGCTGCTGGCGCGCCTCTACATAAGCCTTGGCGATGGCGATGGACTCGCGAAACGAACCCCCTCGTTGGGCCGTGACCACGATCATGCCGGCACTTGGTGGGGCTTCTAGGATGAGCTTCCACTCCTCAGTCGAAAAATCAGACTTCGTGGTCATCGACTGTCTCCGATCGTTTGTCACTCGCCGGTCCCGTTCGTCGCACACACCGTAGCGAATGGTGTCGCATAAGTGTGCCGTACTGCGGCGCTCACGAGTCCTCACCGTCCCGGCGTCTAGTGACAGGCAAACGGACTGTCAGGTAACAGAGAAGTGATTGATGATTCCGAGTTGACTCAGCGATTCTGCAAAACCATCGTCCCCAACGCTGGTCGTCACAACGTCGGTGGCAGAAATGACATCCGGGTGGCCATTGCCCATGGCAACCGAAAGTCCTGCATCCCGGAGCATTGGGAGGTCGTTGGGCATGTCGCCGACGGCGATCGGCTCCTCCAGCCGAATACCCAGCCCGCCGATGGCTTGGCGGACTCCGGTCGCCCTATCCACTTGGGCTGGGGCGATGTCGAGCACCCCGAAGTCGCTCATCGTGAGTGTGAGATCCAACCCCTCGATGTGGGAGCGGATCGTCGACGCAAGTACCGTCGGAGCCATGTCGGGACTGCAGAGGCTAGGGCGCAAGCCGGTTCGCCTATCAGCTCCGGGAGGCCGACGACTGCGAAATTGCCTCGGCGGGCTCGTGGCGGGCGAAGGGCGCCATACGTCGGGTCCATGACCCACTGATCTCCCGTAGAGGCAGCCAGTCCGATCGACTCGAAGCTGGAGCTGAGGACCCGTCCCGGCGGACGATGGTGCCGTCCGAGTCTGTCACCACGGCTCGCCAGCGATCGGGGCTCATCGCAGCGACCGGGGCGCTTTGTCCAATGTTGACATACGCCAATTCTGTCAGGCTGCGATCTGCACCGGACAGGGACCGTCTGGACTATCCCCGATGGGCCAGTCGGCAATGCTCGCGAAGCGCCACGCTCCCGGCGATGCGGGGACACCCGCTCAATCAGGCAATGGGCACTTGTTCGTACGGTTCGACCGTAGGAAATGGGTCGTAGAAGTGGTGAAGGAGGTGACGCCACTCTTGATACTTGTCGGACCCACGGAACCCCTCGGCGTGATCTTCGACACGCTCCCACTCCACCGACAACAAGTAACGGGCCGAGGACCCGATACACCGTTCCAGACGAACGGACCGGCATCCTGGCATCGAGGAGATGATCGGGCGGGCCGAGCGGAACGCCTACTCGAAGTGCTCCTCCTCCCCTGGGACGACGTCGAGTACGGCGTGCTCAGGGATCATCGGTGGACCTCACTGCGGCGGAGGCTTGGATCGCTTCGGCCTCGAGGCCTGCGGTGGGCACGCGGCACCCATCGACCCGGCGCAGTGGGACAGCCCAGCAGCAGTCCCGGCGGGTCGGTGCATCTTGGCAGCCCGTGTACGCCTCCCGCCTGGTTGTGGCGGAGGGCGCTTACCCGTTCTGCTTCGCTCGGCTCACCGGTACCCGACGAGCCGAGCTATGAGCTACCTGCCTGAGGGGTCGTAATGGTGGCGCCGGGCGGCGGCTCGAACAGCGACGCCGGCGGCGATGAGGAATAGCTCGTGATCTCAAAGCTTGTTGCGTCCGAAGCGACCTTCACGTAGCCGAGGATGCCCTGGGCCGTGGTGCAGATCGTGCTGATGCCGGCCACTCCCGGGGCGCGGAAGTCGACGCACTGCAGGCTGAAACCGTTGACGGTCATGGTCGACGACGTGACCTTGTCACCTGCAATGCCGGCAGCAAGCGAAAAGTCCTTGAGGAAGGTGATCCAGTGCGAAGGCGTGTAGAAGTCGAAGATGTTGTTCTCATCGGCAGCATTGGCGGCCTGCAGTTTCTGGCAAGACCACGACGTATTCGAGCCCGAACCGGAGGACGATGATGGAGTGCACAGGTATTCACCCGAAGAATTCACGACGATGTCCACATTGTTGGCGCCAGTGCTTCCGTCCGACGGGGTCTCCTTGAAGGTGAGCCCCTTCGGTGGATCCACGGCGTACACGACCGTCGCCGGCGAGCTTCCGGTCGTCGCGTACGTAGCCTCGAATGCTGTGGCTTCGCCGGTTTGAATCTTGGTAGTGAAGGTGTCGATGGTGGCCTTGTTCCCCTGCACATCGTGCTCGACCTTGTTGACTGCCGACACGACCCCGCAACCGGTCACACCGAACGCGCAAAGCACGAGGGCAACGGCGATGAACCCGGTAGCGTGGCTTCGGCCAAGGTCGATTCCGGCTCGGTCGGTAGTGGTGGTCAACGCTCCGCCTCCCAGGTTTACAGGATTAAGCGTGGGATTCGGAATCCCTCGCGGCCAAGGATACGTTGCTCTTCGCGGTGCCGCGTCGATTCCCCGGACCAGGCTTAGGAGGGTTTTCTCCCAGTTGTGCCCAAGCGGAGCGCCTTCCGGGCGGTTGGACCAAGCTGCCATCCGGCTCGCTACCGGCGAATGTCTGAACGTCGACCCCGGCTCCGGCAGGCGCGGTGGCGCAGGAATGCCGAAGGTGGTGGTGATCGACATGCTCCAAGTTGGCCCGCTTGCGGTGGATCCGGAATGCGCCGTCGACACGGTCCGGTTTCCGAGGGGTCTTCGAATCTCCTAACTGAGAGCAGATGCAGGCCTTGGAAGAACGTTCGGAGCCGAAGTCCCTGGCCCGCTGTTCGACTCTCTCATGGTGGGTCGTCAGGACGGAGATCGTCGCAGCATCGAGCGAGATTCGCCTTGCACGGTTGGTCAGCGGGTCCTTGACCTCAACACCACGCCTTGTGTCGGAAATCGATCGCCGGACCGTGATGGGCGCCTTGTCGCCCTCGCAGTCCGACCAGCGCAGACCGCAGAGCTCGCCTCGGCGGCATCGGGCGGCCGGTCTTCCGGTGGCATCGCTCCGGGGGAGTGGGGCGCTCTGCCGAGGGAGCCGTATCCGTATCGTCTCCGGAAGGTGCCCGTTGGAAGCTCGTTGAGAGATTCTTGAGGGATGGTCCCCGGTCGGACCTCGTGGCCCGAACCGGAAGACCACCCCTTGCCGAGCGGACCTCCTGGGACGGCATTCGAACCATTGGACGCCCATTCTCCTTAAGCGCACGAATGGCGCCCTTTCAACAGGTCGAAGCTGCTCCCTGTAGCCGTCGAGTCGATGCTTGCCACCGAGCGGATCGACGCTGCACACGACGCGACTCGTGAGCTCCGACAGCTGGCTGACGCTTGGTCGGCACCACTCCATCAAGCCCGTGCCGACCAAGCTGAGGGGGCGGTGGCGCTCGCTGCCGGAGCTGTCATCGGCGCCCGACGGAACCTGACCGAGGCGGTCGACTGGTGGCGGAAAGTGCCGGCGCCCTATGAGGAAGCTATGTCTCGGGCTCTGCTGGGTATGGCGGAGGAGCCAGCGGCACGGGCGACAAAGCCCTATCGGACGCGTGAGACACGAACGGTGGCGCGCAAGGGACTGCCCGGCGAGATGCAGGTGGCCTACCTGGCGCAAGAAGAGTAGTTACGACCGAACTGCCCGCTCCAGAACTCCGGGCCGGCCGGGCAGTAAGTCGGGCTCCCTGACAACCAACCCCCGACGCCGAGCCATCACGGGAGAACCCGCCAAGAGCATCCAACCGATCTTCTCATCAAGCAAGCACCACGGTCCCAACCGCGCTACGGTCAGCAGACAGCAAGGGGGTTCACATGGCTGATGCAGGGAGAAGTGATCAGGACGAGGGTGCAGGCCGCGTGATCAACTCCGTAGCCAAGGCGGAGAAGAAGGCGATTGAGGCCGTCCGAGACTTCGTCGAGACGGTGAATCGGGCGTTCCCTGACATAGGTGAGGATGGCGGTCCTCGTCAGCAGATCATTGACTCAGCCTTCAAGATGACCGAGCAGCTTGTGGGTGCCTCGAACGAACTTGCGCACAGAGTCGTGAAGGTCGGGCACGTTGCGGCGACGCGAGTGCCGGGACGCAAGGCCGCGGCCCGAAAGGCTGCTGCCCGCAAGAAGACCGCTGCACCGAAGGCCGCGGCCAAGAAGACACCTGCGCCGAAAGCCGCGGCCAAGAAGACCGCTACCCGCAAGATCGCATCAAGGAAGGTGCTCAGCCCCGCCGGGCACTCTGTTCCGGACTCGGCACCTATGGCCAGCAATGAGCCATGACTGGACCAAGGACCGAGGGGAATGGAGGGGAGGGGAACGTGATGGCAGAGGATGCGTACGAGTCGTTGACCCGACGGACATACCAGGTCTTTGAGTCAGGGGACTCGGACCTCCTGGGGGTGGTCATGGCTGAGGGCGTGGTTTGGCATGAGCCAGGGCGCAGCAGCCTCGCCGGTCACTACAAAGGCCCCGAGGCGATCAGCCCCAGGTGAACTGGCGGCGTGGCGTGTTTCGCTGCAGGACTTGGATCTGGTGGCGGAGCACGATGATCTCGACGTATTCTCGAGCCCGCTGAGCCGATGGACTCCCAGAAGATCGAGAGCGCTCCGGACGAGACGGAGGAGGAACGAGAGGGCCACGACCGGAGAGACTTGCCGGAGGGATCGGGCCTGGTCAAGCCGGCGCTCGAATATGGGCACCCCATACATGGGTCTTGCCAGTCCGACCATGAGGGCCATCCAGCGTCGACAACGGCATCGAGCCATCGCCGAGACGCTCTGGACCAGCCTGGGCGGAGTCCCTGCGCACCCAGGCCCGGACAGTGCTGGCTTGCGACTTCTTCCACGTCGATACGGTCCTGCATCGCCATCTCTGTGGCTTGTAGAGGAACGACAGGCCATGGCCGGAGGGGCACCCCGAGGTATCGGGCCTGGTCAGGGCCTGGATCGATGTCTTGGTGCCCTCAATATATAATGGCAATCGTCATACCGACGGCAAGCTCCTCCGGTCGACAACAGGCGACCACCGAGCATCGCGTCAACGGCGCCGGTGACCACGCATCACGCCGACGGAACGGGGTGGGTCCATGCGAATAGCCGTGTGCGTCAAGCAGATTCCAAAGGAGCACGAGCGCATCGCGTTCGATCCAGAATCTTTGCGCGTCCGGCGCGATGGCAAGCTCATCATGGATGACTCCGACGCTTACGGTGTCGAGCTCGCGTTGCGACTCGTCAGCGAAGCCGGAGAGGGCGAGGTCATCGTCGTGTCGATGGCGCCACATGACGAGGAGACGGGGTTGCGACATGCGCTTGCGATGGGGGCAGCGCGCGCCGTTCTCGTCTCCGACGATGCCCTCGGTGGGTCTGATGCCCTCAGAACCGCTACCGTGCTCGCCGCAGTGGTCGCCCGGATCAAGCCGGATATCGTGATCGCAGGAACCGAGTCCACCGACGGCTACACGGGGACGATGCCGATCCAGCTTTCCGAGCTCCTCGGATGGCCGTCACTTGCGTTCTCGAGCTCCCTCGATCTCGTCGCGGGCGAGCTGCGAGCGCGCCGAGAGGCCGACGACGGAGTGTTCGAACTCTCTTGTCCACTTCCCGCGATCGCCACCGTAACGTCGGGATCCGTCGAGCCCCGCTATCCGTCCCTTCGGGGGATCATGGAGGCGCGGAGGAAGCCCATCGAGACCCTTCGGCTCTCCGATCTCGCTCTCAATGCTGCGGAACTCGAGGCGGACGGGGCAAGCGAGGAGGTGCGGTCGATCGTTCCCGCGCAACAGCGCGCCGCTGGTGAGGTCATCGTCGATGACGGCACTGCCGAAGTACGCGTGCTTTCGCTACTTTCCGAATGGAAGGCGATCTGAAATGAACATGGGATCGACCTGGGTCGTTGCAGAGCAACGCAGGGGTCAACCACTTCCGATCGCGTTCGAACTGCTCGGCGCGGCGCGTGATCTCACGGACAACGTGCGAGCGATCACCTTCGGGCAGGGGGCAACCGCGGCCGCGAAGCTGCTCGGCGAGCATGGAGCTAGGTCCATCGTGGAGCTGGGCGACCTCGCTCCTGGCCTTCCAGCTCCCAGGGTGGCTGCCGCGCTGGCAGAGATGGTCGCCGAGGAGCGACCTGAGGCGGTGTTCTTCGGTACCACCTTCGATGGGCGTGAGATCGCCGCTCGTCTTTCGGCTCGGCTTCGCCGTCCATTGCTGGCGAACGTCATCGGCCTCGAGCTAACCGACGATGGCCCTGTGGCTCACCATGGCCTCAACGGGGGCGAAGAGCTCGCGACGACTCGGTTCATCAACGCGCGGCCAGGCATCTACCTGCTGCGGCCAAAGTGCTTCGCACCACGCGGCCGCGAGTCGCCATCCACCGCGACGGTTGCCCACCGCGAACCTCCGGAGGCAGGGGCAACCGATGCGGTGCGCGTGGTCGCGCACCAGGAGGTGGTGCAGCATGGACCGACCCTCGACGCCGCGGAGATTGTCGTGACCGGTGGTCGAGGTTTCGGTTCGGTCGAGAAGTTTGCACAGGTCGAGCAGCTCGCCGAGCTTCTCAAGGGGGCGACTGGAGCAACGCGCGCTGCCGTCGACGCAGGCTGGGCACCATACAGCGCGCAGGTCGGCCAGACGGGGAAGATCGTGAAGCCGAACGTCTACATCGCCTGTGGAGTCTCTGGAGCGACGCAGCACCTGGTCGGCATGAAGGACTCGAGCCACATCATCGCAATCAACAAGGATCCCGAGGCAGCGATCTTCTCGGTCTCCGACCTTGGGATCGTGGCCGACGTGAACGCCTTGCTTCCTCGACTGATCCGGGCTCTCGAAGCCCGTCGTTGATCGCGGCAAGCCATCACGCCATCGGCGTGACTACTTGTCAGTGATGTTCCAGCGCTCGCACTCCGAATGGTTCGCGCTCAGGAATCAAGCGGTGAACTCCCATCTGTGCTCATCGAACGTTCGAGCAGAATCGCAAGGTCGACGAACGCGACAGCTGGAGCGGGACCACTGATCGGAACGCGTTCCTTAGCTCAAGGGCAGCCGCGTGCTCGAGCGAAGTCCTCGATGCGCTGATGCAGGCCCGACAAGGGCCGCCGGGTCGCTGTCCCACGGGGCCGGGGTCACCACGGTGAGTACGTGGCCGAGGTGGTGGCGCCACCGGCCCGCAAAGCAACTTCGCCCGCTAGGCCCAACGACGGTGAACGATTCCCACCGAAGCCCATCGCTCCAAGGTGACACGCCAAAGCGCACCACGACGTCACGCGTGTCGAGTCGCAAGCCTTCACGCAACGCCTTCAGGGCGCTCTCCTTCCCGGACCAGACGAGCGCGGTGACCAGCGCCCGCGACGACAGTGGCGATGCCTGCACGGCCGCTCGCTCTTCCTCGGTGAACCAATCCGTGACGAAGGCATCACTGTGCGTTTCGACGGCCTCGATGTCGCATCCGATCGCGGTCTTGCTGGGCGCCACTGTGCACACGGCCACGCCATCACGGTGCGACAAGGACAGGGCGGGCGGCTCCGCTCGTCCTGCCACGAAGGCTTCGGGGGCGCCATCGGGAGCGGCGATGATCTCCACTGCATCCAACGCGCCGGGCGCGCAAGCTCCCAGCCAGGAGCGGACCGCGTGCTTCGCTGTCCACCGCCCGAGCCTCCAGTCCATCCGGCGCCGCTCGAGCCGCAGCGCCGCGAGCGTCGCTTGCTCCCGAGGTGAGAGCCATCCGTCGCCGCCCGGGACGTCGGCCTGCGAGCACGACAGCCAGCCGACGGTCGTCACGATGTCTCGGCCGGGAGGGTGACGGTCACCTTGTCCACGCCACGAGTGTGCCGTTCGATGCCCCGCTCGACCGCGGCCACCAGGTACGGGCGCAGCTCCTCCGCGGGGATGATGCGATGTACCGAGCCCAAGGCGAGGGCTCGTTCGACGCTGTGGACGCGGTCGAACTCGCCCGCCACTTCGCCTAGTTTCTGCGATCGCGCCGCGTTATAGACCGCTGCCTCCTGGGCCCGCAGCCGCGTCTTCTCGGCCCCCTCGGCACTGGCGATGTTTGCACGCAGCTCTTGTACACCCTGGGCGGCGGCGGCGCGAGCGTTGACCTCGCGCGCGAAGACGACTGCAGCGGCTGGGGTACCTCCGATGACCGACGCGAACGAACCCTCGATGGCGGCGACCTCGAGTTCGTCATTGAGCGCGGCCGAAAAGACGACGAACGCCCCTCCGTGGTAGCGGGACACCACGCAGAGAACCAGTGGGCCACGGAAGTTGACCACGGCCCGGCCGATCTCGGCGCCATACTCAAGCTGCAGCTTGCCCATCGACTCGGGGGAGCCGTCGAAGCCCGTGAGGTTGGCCAGCACCAGCAGCGGGCGGTTGTTGCTGGCCGCGTTCACGGCCCGAGCCACCTTCTTGGAGGAGAGCGGGAACAAAGTTCCTGACGTCCAGTGATCGGGCCCATCAGCAGGCACGAATCCCCAGCGTCGTAACGGCCGAGACTCCACGCCGATCAGGCACACCGGCCACCCGCCGAGGTGAGCGTCCCACACCACTGCGTTCTCGGCGTGACGGAAGCCGGTCCACCGCTCGAGGGGGTTGTGGTCCTGGTCGATGGTTGCCCGCATGACCGACCGGATGTCGAAGGGCCGCTTTCGCGATGGGTTCGCCTCTTCGGTGAACACCTCGCCCACAACGGAGAACTCCGATCCCTCATGGGGGTAGCTCCGAACGTCGCGATCGACCGGGTCGGTCGTGGCGGCCCGGCGCGGGAAGCGCTCGCCTGGCGTGACATAGGTGTGCTCGTAGTGACGCAGGAGGATGCGGCAGGCGCCCGGGATGTCCGGCGCCCAGTACTGGGCCTGGCCATTGGGGCCCATCACCCGTTCGTAGCCGCCGATACCCTGGTTGTCCTCGGCGGACACGCCCCCGGAGTATTCGAGCGCCTGTTTGCCGGTGAGGACCATGGCCGACTCCGGAGTCATGACCAGAATGCCTCGCGTGTGCATCAGCATCGTCGCCTCTGCGTTCCAGTACGGTTGCGCGCCGACGTTGATGCCTGCCACCACCACGTTGATCTCGCCACCAGCCTGGGTGAACTCCACAACACGTCGCAGCACCCTCGCGATCCAGTCCATGGTCTCTGTGCCGCTGTCTAGGGCGATCTTCGCTCCTGCCGACAACGCGAACCACTCGATCGGGAAATCGAGCGAGGCGGCCAGGTCGATGGCCGCAATGATGCGCCGGCATTCCGGTTCCGCCAACGATCCGAGCCCTTTGCTGGGGTCACCCATCAACACCACACGGGCCATTCCTTCGGGATGGGTCGGCATGACGTTGCGCAGGATCCCCACCACGATGCCTGCCGAGTTGTGGCCGTGCTCGCGAAGCACCGGCACCAGGTTGCCGCTGTCGTCGAACTCGTACTCGACGAACTGTCCTGGTGGAAACTCCCGCTGCTCGTCATCGCCCGACTCGGTGAGCATCTTGATGAGCTCGTAGGGGTAGACCAAGCCGCGTCGGCGCAGGGCGTCGACCCGCTGCTCGTAGTCAGTGAGCGGCGGCAACGGCTCCTCGGAGGGCGGGAGGAAGCGCACGACGAAACCGGCCCCGGTCGGGTTGGACAGCTGGACCGTCGTTTCGTGCGGGTTCCCGACCCAGGCTTGCGGCAAGCGGACCCGTAGCACCACCTCGTCAATTCCGAGGCCCTCGATGTCCGGCGCCAGCCGGTGCACGATGCCCTGTAAATCGGTAGCGGTCAGCTCGGGCACCGGCCACACGTAGAGCAGGACACGGTTCATGTGCAGGCGATGCTCGGGTGGGCGCGCCGAATGGTGAGCTCGCATCCCGGCCAGGGCCTGGCCCAGCTTTCGCTCGACGCCGGGCAGTCGCGCGGCGCGCCCGGCTTCGTCGCGCACCGGGCTGACGTCGCGCACCTCGGCCAGCGCGAACAGCCTCTCGTCGCTCGGGCTCTCGTGGGCGACGCCGGAAAACAGATAGACGTCCTCCACCGACGGCAGCCGGGCGAGGCGGAAGTTGCACAGTCGCTGAAGACGCAAGCGCTCCCCCATCATCGGATGGAAGCCGCGATAAAGCATGTCTTCTCGGTAGCTACCGCCCGGCATCTGGCGGAAGGTGAAGTGCTGGGTAGCCGCCATCCCCAGACCCAACCCTGGCGCGCTGATGGCCACCACGAGTCGGTGTACTCGATGCGGGAATGCGGTCTTCGCGAGCAGAGCCTGCAGCTCCTGAGCGGTGGAGTCGTCGTCGTGTGGTCGCTCGGGCCGCCACACGTAGAAGTCGATGACGACGTCGTGCTCGTCGGGCACGTGGCCCAGAAGAGGCGCGACGGCGCCCAGGGCCTGGCCGATGCCGTCATATCGAGCGAAGGTGGTGAAGAGCTGTTTGCGCCCTCCCTCATCGTCATACTGCGCCATGACAAAGTCGGTTCCTTCGGAGGAGACAAAGGTGAAGCCCTCCAGGCTGCGTATCCGGTAATAACGGCGGGTGAGGGTCTCGAGCATGGCGCGCCGGCCGGTGGCGCTGGCACTCTCGAACTGGTGGGTGAAAAAGTTCTTCAGAGGTTGGGGGCAGTCAACCAGAGCCGCCATATGCTGCTCGCGCTCGGCCCCTCCGATGGGGCGCCCGAGGGCGTGCAAATGGGCCGCCGCCTCTTCGTAGGAGCGCGCTTCCCTCGCCTGGAACTCGGGCCGCTCGAAGTGCTGGTAGCGGACCTCCCTCGCCTGGCGAGCCAGATCGGGAAAGCGGTGCTGGCTGGCGGAGATGAGCCGGTCGAGGATGGAGCGGAAACTGTCCTCGGACTCGGGCGCGATGCGTTCGATCTGCTCGAGGCGGCGATCGAGGATTGACTGGACGGCCGGCAGGTGCTCGCCGATCCGCTGCTGCGCCTTCGCCATCCAGAACAGGGCCTCGCGCAAATTGGGCGTGGGCTCGAGATCTTGAATCCCGTAGTGGGTGAGGCAGCACTGCAGGCTCTCGAGGAAAGAAGCGGACAGATCCGTGCCTCGCCGCTCGATGGAACGAAGGTAGGCCCGCAGGTCCTCGTGGGAGCTGTGCGACTCCTCGCCGGGGTATCCGTGCGGGTCGGGCCGGGTCCGCGCCAGCGAGCAGATATCGGCAAAAGCGATGAGGGCGTGATCCTCGCTCCGCAGGAGGGCCTCGTCGTCCGGAACAAGCTGCCTCGAGGCCGTCGCATACCAGGCCACTAGTTGTTGTGAATGACGGGGGTCAACGTCGAAGCCGAGCATCTGGCGACGCAGGGCGTCAAGGGCGTCGCTACAGCGAGCCTCGGGACCGTTGTCGGGCATCCCGTCTCCATAGGCGCCCAGGTCCACCGGCGGGCTCCCGTCGCCGCTGTCCTCGTGCTCCAGCGGCTGTAGCTCCAACAGCGGCGCAGCCGCCGCGACCTGGACGTTGGGCGCGACCAGCACCTCGGCCACCCGCCCATGCGCCGGCGCGACCACAGACACCTCGGTCTTCATGGCCTCGAGCACCACCAGCCGGTCGCCGGCAGCCACCTCGTCACCCTTCTTCACGAGCACAGCCATGACCACCGCCGGCGCCGGCGCCCGCACCACCCCACCCGAGTTCCGGCTTACCCGGTGAACGACACCGTCCACCTCGATCATGTGGCGTACACCGTGCACAACTGACAGCACGCGGTAGGTCCGTCCTGCCAACGACACCCGGCGGTCAAAGCGGCCGGTACGCTCCACGCGCAGGTCGACCTCCCGATCGGCGCCAATCACCCGGTAAAGCGATGGGCCCAGACGATGGACGTCGAAGTGATAGTCGAATCCGCTGGCGCGGAGATGGACAGCGTGGCCCACCGAAGCTGTTGCCTGGGCCCGGCCTCTCGCGGCCATAGAGAAGAACCGAGCCAGCTCGGCAGCGAACTCGTCGTCGTAGGCCTCGACTGCGGCTACCAGAAGAGCCACGCCGCGATGCTGGCGGGGAATGTGCGTGCCGGTCGCGGCCAGCCGGTCGAGCCAGCTCACGTCGATCTCGCCCGACGCCACCTCGGGTCGACCGACCAACGCGAGCAGGAACGACCGGTTGGTCGATCCGCCTCGCACGACCACCTCCGTCTCGGCGAGGGCACGTGCGAGGCGAGCCAGTGCCTCGCGCCGGTCGCGGCCCGAGGCAATGATCTTGGCGATCATCGGGTCGAAATCCGCGGGGATCGTGTCACCGTCGCTTATGCCGGTGTCGACGCGCACTCCGGGCCCCGTGGGCAGGCGCAGGAGCTCGACCCTGCCCGGGGCGGGGGCGAAGCCGGCCTCCGGCTCCTCGGCGTTGAGGCGGACCTCGACAGCGTGACCCACCGGCAGAGGTGGCTCGCCCTCCAGCCGACCGCCACCTGCCACGTAGAGCTGGAGCTTGACCAGGTCGAGGCCAGTCGTCTCCTCGCTCACCGGGTGCTCGACCTGGAGTCTGGCGTTGACCTCCATGAACGAGGAGACGTGGGTGGCCGGGTCGTAGAGGAACTCGACCGTGCCGGCATTGGTGTAGCCGGCCAGCCGGCACAGGCGGGCCGCCGCCTCGCAGAGCTCCCGGTTCTGGGCCTGAGTGAGCGCGGTCGATTCCGACTCTTCCATCACCGTCTGATTGCGACGCTGGAGAGTGCAGTCGCGCACGCCCGTGGTCCAGACGGAACCGTGATGGTCCGCCATGACCTGGACCTCAATGTGCCGCGATGCAGGCAGGAGCCTCTCCAGGAACACGGTGGCGTCGCCGAATGACTTGTAGGCCTCCGCTCGAGTGGCGTCGAAGGCCGCAACCAGGTCACCCGGTGCGTGGACGCGACGGATACCGCGACCACCGCTGCCAGCCGTCGCCTTGATCATGAGGGGGTAGCCGATACGCCCCGCGTCACGACGGGCCTGCTCCAGGGACTCGACGGGGCCGCCGCTCCAAGGCGCTACCGGCACGCCGGCCTCCTCGGCGAGGCGCTTGGCGCTGATCTTGTCACCCAGGCGGCGCATCGCTTGCGCCTTGGGCCCCACGAACGCAACATGCAGGCGCTCGCACAGCTCGGCAAATGCGGCATGCTCGGAAACGAACCCCCATCCCACCCATGCTGCGTCGGCCCCGGTCTCCACGAGGGCCCGCTCCAAGCGCTCGTAGTCGAGGTAGGTGCTCATGGTCTGGCTGTCGCCATCGAGAAATGTGGGTGGCCCGAGCGACACGGCGTCATCGGCATGGCGCACATACATGGAGTGCCGGTCGGGCTCCGTGAAGAGCGCCACTGCAGCTACGGGGCTGTCCTGCTCCCGATTGAGCTCCTGGACGGCGTGGATGAGGCGCATCGCCGCCTCGCCCCGGTTGACGATGGCGATGCGGGAGAAGCGGCAGCGAATCATCAGGACACCGCGGCTCGCAGCGGCTCGAGCAAATTGGGGCCGATCGGCGTCGGCAGGGCCACGCTGCGGTAGCCCTCCACGCGCAGACGAATACGCCCGGCACCGTCGACCACCTCGGCGTCGAAGTGATCAGCCCCCGGCTCGACCACTGCGTACAGGCTCCCGGCTGTCTCGGCCAGCTCCAGCAGGGTGACCCGTTCGATCTCCTGCGGCAGCCCCAATCGGCCCGTCGACCCCAGCTCCCAGATGCCCGCCGTCTGGAAGCAGAGCTCGAGCAAGCGAGGCGCGGTCAACAGCGGAAGCTCGGGCGGCTGGTGGTTGGCGGGGAGTCCCTCCGCCAGCAGACCGATCTGCCGGTCACCCTGGCGCCAGCTCCGGTCCAGTACCCGGTACGCGGGTCCGTGGAAGTACACCTTGTAGATGGCGTCAGCGACCACCCCGGCCCCGTCGGGCGGCATCGGTGGCGCGGTCGTGGCGCCGGACTGCAAATGCCTAGCCAGCCGGACCCGGCCGGTGAAGTGGGTGGTGATCTGCGGTTCGGGCTGATTGGGCAGCATCCTCGCACCGATCAGCCGGCAGTTGGCGACCAGCTCGTTGCCCTCCGGCGTCAGGCACGCCTCGATGGTGATCTGTCGGGGCTCGTCCCGGTAGAACTTGAATGGGGCGTCGAAGGTGATGTCCTCGATGGAAGCCGCCTGCCACCCCGGCGCCATGAGCGCAGCCACTTCAGCGAAGGCCTCGACGCCCATCACGCCGGGCAGCACCGGCACGCCGTCGATGCGGTGGTCGTCAAGGAAGCCCTGCACGGTCGGGTCGAGCGCCGTCTCGACCGTGAGCGGACCGAAGACGCCCATGCTGCGGACCTCGCCCACCATCGGCCCGTGGGTCAGTAGCTTGACGGCAGTCCGGTCCAGGCCACCATCGGCGTCGGCCTCCTCGGTGAGGATCCCCAACTCGCCGGCAACGAGCACCTCTCCCAGCCGACCTCCGCTCACCAGTTCCCGCCGTACCCACGGAACACCCACCTCAGGGGTCAGCATGTCGATCCCCGCCATCTCCATCATCTTCGGAATCGACCCCCGGGTGGCCATGCCGATCCCGCTCCAGGCTGTCCAGTCAATGGCAATGCCGCGCGTGCCGGGCCTGGTGGTGCGGAAACTCGAGGTGAACTTGCACAGCAGGTCATTGGCAGCGCTGTAGTCCGTCTGACCGCCGTTGCCGAAGCGCGCTGCCACTGAACTGAAGCAGACAGTGGCCCCCAGGGGCATGTCGCCAGTGGCGGTGAGGAGGTTGAACCAGCCGTCGCTCTTGACATCGAAGACCAGGTCGTATTCGGCGTCGGACTTGTCGGCCAGGAAGTGGCTGTTGTCCAGACCGGCGGCGTGCAGTAGCACGTCGACTCGACCGTGCTCCACCCGGACGGCCTCGAGCGCTTTGGCCACTGCCTCGCTGTCGCGCAGGTCGAGGCTGTGATAGACGGCGCGACCTCCTGCCTGCTGAATGGCGATGATGGCGTCGAGAGCGGCGCGCTGGCGCTCGATCCCCGCCAGCGTCCGCTCGACCAGGGCCGGCGTGGGCCTTTGCCCGCGGTCCTTGATGCGCTGGTACAGCTCGCGCTTCAGGCCATCACGGTCAACCACGAACCGCTCGAGATCCGGATCTGCGGCGTCCGGCACAGGAGCCAGGTCGAGGAGGTGGAACGTCCCGCCTGAGGCCCGCGCCAGGTCGGCAATGATGGCCGAAACGATGCTGCCGGCGGCGCCGGTGACGACGAACACGCTGCTGGGACCCAGGGCCAGGCCGGGCCGGCCGTCCTCGACGGCCTGTTCCTGTAGGCCGATGGTCCAGCGCAAGTCGTTCTGCCGCCCAATCTCGACCGCGCCCGGATCGCGCTCTGTCTCCTCGATGAGAGCGGCAGCGATGGCGCCGGCGCCGGCCGTGGTGGCCAGGTCTACGGCCTTTACCAGGCAATTGGGCCGCTCCCGCTTGTAGGTCTTGGCGAAGCCGGTGACGGCCCCGCCCATGGGGGCCGTGGCGCCACCGTCGTCATAGCCGTGGTGACCGCCCATTCGGGTGCCAACGACGAGGAAGGTCCCGGACGATGCCACCTGCTCGTAGAGCGATCGCATGGCGGCGGCGAGCAGCTTCACCCTGATCCGCAGGTGCTCCTTCCAGCTGGCAATGTCCAGCTGGGCTAGCGGCGGCTCGGAGTCCAGAGCGGGCAGCCAGTACACGCCCTGCACACCGCCTGCGCCGGCCCAGGCGGACAGCTGGGCTGCGAGGCTCTCGGCGGTCGACGTTCCGTCGACGACCAGGACCTCGACCCCTCGATCGGCGAGGAGCCTGATTAGGGAGTCGCCCGCTCCGCCCCGGTCGGGCATCACCACGACACGAGCCCCGGCGTGCAGCTGTACTCCGGTGGGGCAGCACAGGTTGAGCGGCGGCCGCAGGATTGGGACGGGCACCCTCCGCGTCACCATGTCGCAGGACTCCAGGCCTGCGGTGACGTCCGTGCCCTCCACCGTCGCGGCCTCGACCGCCGCGGCCTCGATTGGCGCGGTCGGTAGACCACCGGCTCGCTCCATCACGAAGCGGATCACATGCGCG
>Ga0209584_10000151_pt1 | contig 19239 bp, 16 predicted proteins | sample NGEPerD_FD_184507 | JGI IMG/M metagenome (GOLD analysis project Ga0209584, IMG submission 184507) | Arctic peat soil microbial communities from the Barrow Environmental Observatory site, Barrow, Alaska, USA - NGEE PermafrostAB12-D... | ecosystem: Environmental > Terrestrial > Soil > Wetlands >...
CTGGCGGTGTGCATCGGCTTCGTGGTGGACGACGCCATCGTGATGATCGAGAACATGTTCCGCTATCTGGAAAAGGGCGCCTCGCCGCTGCGCGCCACGCTGAAGGGCGCCAAGCAGATCGGTTTCACCGTGGTATCGATCAGCGTGTCGCTGATCGCCGCGTTCATTCCGCTGTTGTTCATGGGCGGCATTGTCGGGCGGCTGTTTCGCGAATTCTCCGTGACATTGGCCTTCGCGATCGTGGTGTCCACCGTGGTGTCGCTGTCGGTGACGCCGATGATCTGCGCTTATTTCGTGCGCTCGGCGCCGAGCCGCGACGCCACCTGGCTCGACCGACTGGTCGAGGGCGTGCTCGCGCGAACGATACGCTTCTACGACCGCACGCTCTCCTTCGTACTCGAGCACAACGCGCTGGCGCTGATCGTGTTCGTCGCCACCATCGCGCTCACCGTCGGGCTCTACATCAAGACGCCGAAAGGCTATTTCCCGCAGGACGACACCGGACTGATTTTCGGCGGCACGCAGGCCTCGACCGATATTTCATACGAGGCCATGCTGCAATTGCAGCAGAAGGCGATGGACGTCGTGTTGACCGACCCGGCGGTGGCGGGGCTTGGCTCCTCGGTCGGCGCCTCCGGTTTCAACGCCTCGGTCAATCGCGGCCGCATGTTCATCAGCCTGAAGCCGCTGGCCGAGCGCCAAAATGTGAGCACGCAGGTCGTCGTCGCGCGGCTGCGCACCAAGCTCAATCAGATCCCCGGCATCCGCGTGTTCATGGTGCCGGCGCAGGACCTGCGGGTCGGCGGACGGCAGAGCGATTCGCAATATCAGTTCACGCTGTGGAGCGCCGATATCGACGCGCTGCAAAGCTGGGTGCCCAAGGTCATGGACCAGGTGAAGCAGGTCGCGGGCGTGACCGACGTCACCACCGACCGCGAGCAAGGCGGCCTGCAAGCCAATATCAGCATCGACCGTCAGGCTGCCGCGCGCCTCGGCGTGCGCATTCAGGACATCGACAACGCGCTCAACGACGCGTTCTCGCAGCGGCAAATTTCCACCATCTACCGGCCGCGCAACCAGTATCGGGTGATCCTGGAAGTCGACCGCAAATACCAGCGCGACCCCGGCGACCTCACCCATGTCTACGTCACGGGCAAAGACAATGCGCAGGTGCCGCTATCGGAGGTGGCGCATGTCGATCGTTCGATCGCACCGCTGGTGGTGAACCATCAGGGCCAGTTCCCGTCGGTCACCATCACTTACAACATCCTGCCCAATTTCCCGATCGAGGACGTCACCGCGGGAATCGAACGGGCGATGGCGGCGATGCACATTCCCGACACGATCCATGCCGACTTCGCCGGCGACGTGCAGGCCTTCAAGCAGTCGGTGGGGGCGCAGCCGCTGCTGCTGCTGGCCGCGCTGGTCGCGATCTATATCGTGCTCGGCATACTGTACGAGAGCCTGGCGCACCCGCTCACCATCATCTCGACGTTGCCGTCGGCGGGCCTCGGCGCGCTGCTCGCCTTGCAGCTGTTCAACACCGAGCTCACCGTGATCGCTTTCATCGGCATTATTCTGCTGATCGGCATCGTGAAGAAGAACGGCATCATGATGGTGGACTTCGCGCTCGACGGCGAGCGCCGGCGCGGGCTGTCGCCGCAGGTTGCCATTCACGAAGCCTGCCTCGCGCGTTTCCGGCCGATCCTGATGACCACCATGGCGGCGGCGCTCGGCGCCTTGCCGCTGGTGATCGCGACCGGCCCCGGCTCCGAGCTGCGCCGGCCGCTCGGCATTACCATCATCGGCGGCCTGTTGGTGTCGCAGGCGCTCACGCTCTACACCACGCCGGTGATCTATCTCCTACTCGACAAATTGCACCGCAAGCTCGGCGGCCGGAGCTTCACCTTCATCAAGCGCCCGCCGAGCATCCAGCCGGCGGAGTAGCTAAACCCCCAAATACCGGCGCTGCACGTCCGGCGCGGCGGCGAGTTCGCGCGAGGCGCCGCTCCACACCACGCGGCCGCGCTCGATCAGGAAATGACGGTCGGCGACGCGCGTGAGAGTGCCGACGTTCTTGTCGATCACCAGGATGGCGAGGCCCAATTCCTTGAGGCGGGCGAGGCAGCGCCAGATCTCGGCGCGGATCAGCGGCGCCAGGCCTTCGGTCGCCTCGTCCAAGATCAACAGCCGCGGATTGGTCATCAGCGCGCGGCCAATCGCCAGCATCTGCTGCTCGCCGCCGGAAAGCTGGTTGCCCATGCTGGCGGCGCGCTCGGCCAGCCGCGGGAACAGCCCATACACTTTCTCCAGCGTCCAGCCGTCGCCGTCACGGGCGACCGCCGTCGCCACCAGATTCTCGCGCACGCTGAGATTGGGGAAAATCTGCCGGCCTTCCGGCACCAGGCCGATGCCGAGCTTGGCGACCTTGTAGGACGGCAGGCCGCGGATCTCGCGGCCGGCGAAGCGGATCGTTCCGGCGCGCGCGGGAGTGAGCCCGAGGATCGAGCGCACGGTGGTGGTCTTGCCCATGCCGTTGCGCCCCATCAGCGTCACCATCTCGCCGGGCGCGATCGACAGCGACACGCCAAACAGCACCTGGCTCAGGCCGTAGCAGGTCTCGATTCCGGCGACGTCGAGCACGTTGTCAGACTTTATCCGATCAGCCATGGCCGGCGCCCTCCGCTTCGGCCTCGCCCAGATAAGCATCGCGCACGGCGGCGTTGGCACGGATGTCGGCGGGCGCGCCGGAAGCGATCACCCGGCCATAGACCAGCACCGTGATGCGGTCGGCGAGAGCAAACACCGCTTCCATGTCGTGCTCGACCAGCAGGATGGTGAGCTCCTTTTTCAGGGCGCGCAGCATCTCCACCATGCGGGCGGATTCCTCCGGCCCCAGGCCCGCCATCGGCTCGTCGAGCAGCAGCATGCGGGGCGAGCCGGCGAGCGCCATGGCGAGCTCGAGCTGGCGATGTTCGCCGTGGCTCAAGACCGACGCCGGCCAGTCCGCACGGTCGCTCAAGCCTACCCGAGCGAGTAACGCACGCCCGGGCTCGCGCAATTCCGGCTCCGCTCTCGCATTGCGCCAGAAATGAAACGAGTGCCCGGCTTGCGCCTGCACCGCCAGCGCCACATTGTCGAGTACGCTGAGTTCAAGAAACAAGGACGTAATCTGAAACGAGCGCGCCAAGCCCAACGCGCTGCGGCGATACATCGGAAGCTGGGTGATGTCGTTGCCGGCGAAATGGATGCGGCCGGAATCGGGCGTCAATTGCCCGCTGAGCTGGGCGATCAGCGTGGTCTTGCCGGCGCCGTTCGGCCCGATCACCGCGTGCAGCTCGCCGGCGGCGACGTCGAGCACGATATCGTCGGTGGCGACGATGCCCTCGAAACGCTTGGCCAGGTGACTGACCTGCAGCAGCGGCTCGCTCATGTGCTGACCTTTGCGCGCACCTTTGCGCCCACTTTGGCCAGCAAGCCGTCGATGCCGCGGCGCGCGAACAGCACGACGAGGAGCAGCAACGGGCCCATGATAATCTGCCAATATTCCGAGGCACGGGCCGCCGCTTCGCCAAAGAATGGCGTACCAACCAGCTTGATCACAAACGGCAGCATTTCTTCAAATAGCAGCAGCGCCACCGCGCCGAACAGCGGGCCAAAGGGCGAAGCCATGCCGCCGAGCACGACCATGATGATGAGGTCGCCCGAGCGCGTCCAATACATGATCCCCGGGCTGACGAAGTCGGTGTGATTGGCCAGCAGCGCGCCCGCCAACCCGCACAACGTGCCGGCAATGACGAAACAGACCAGGCGGTAGCGATAGGTCGGGAAACCGATCGCCCGCATGCGCGTGTCGTTCGAGCGCGAGCCCTGGATCACCAGGCCGAAGCGCGAATTCACCAGCCGCCAGATCAGGTAGATCGAGCCATACAGCAGCGCCAGGCAGACGTAATAGAACTGAACCTTGTTCGACAGATCGATCGGCGTCACGAACTGACTGCGCTTGTAGATGGTGAGCCCGTCGTCGCCGCCGTAGCGCGCCAGTCCGGCGATGATGTAATAGGCCATCTGCGCAAACGCCAAAGTGATCATGATGAAGTAGACGCCGCGGGTGCGCAGCGACAGCGCGCCGATGACAGCTGCGAACAGCGCGGAGGCGGCCAACGCCACCGGCCACTGCACGAAGCCGCTGAAAATTCCCTCATGCGCCAGGATACCGACGGCATAGCCGCCGATGCCGATATAGGCGGCGTGACCGAAGCTCATCATGCCGCCATAACCGAGGATCAGATTGAGGCTGCCGGCGGCCAGCGCCAGGATGACGATGCGGGTGAACAGCGTGAGCAGGAAGCGGTTGCCGCCGAGCTCGACATAAACCGGCAGCAGCAGCAGCGCGGCCAACAGCGCGACGATCATGATATTGCGGACGCTGAGCCAGCCGGTCATTTTTGGCCCGCCGAGAACAAGCCTTCGGGCTTCACCACCAAAACGATCGCCATCAGCAGATAGATCAGCATCGATGAGAGCGCGGGCGCCGCGGTCGAGGCCGCGTCCTTGCTCAGCACCATGCGCAACAGATCGGGAAAGAAGGCGCGGCCGAGCGTGTCGACGAAGCCGACGAAAATCGCCGCCACCAACGCACCGCGGATCGAGCCGATGCCGCCGATCACGGTGATGACGAAGGCGAGAATGAGGATGTTCTCGCCCATGCCGATCTGCACGGTGAGGATCGGCGCCTGCATCAAGCCGGCGAGCCCTGCGAGCGCGGCGCCCAGCCCGAACACCAGCGTATAGAGAAGCTTGATATTGACGCCGAGCGCACCGACCATTTCGCGGTTCGACGCGCCGGCGCGGATCAGCATGCCCATGCGCGTGCGCATCACCAGCACATAGAGTAAGACCGCCACGACAAGCGTGACGACGATGATGGCGAGCCGGTAGGCGGAATAATTGATGCCCGGTAGAATTTGCACCGACCTGTTGAGCCAGGACGGCAGCGGCAGGCTCATGCCCTCGGGACCCCAGATCAGCCGCACCGATTCATCGAAGAACAGAATGAGGCCGAAGGTGGCCAGCACATGGTCGAGATGGTCGCGGCCGTACAGCCTGCGCATCGCGATCACCTCCACCGCCATGCCGACCATCAGCGTGGCGACAAGCGCGAGCACCGCGCCGAGCACGAAGCTGCCGGTCCAGGCCGCGAAGGTGGCGGCGAAATAGGCGCCGATCATATAGAGCGAGCCGTGCGCCAGATTGACCAGGTCCATGATGCCGAACACCAGCGTCAGTCCCGCCGCCAGCAGAAACAGCAGTAGGCCGAACTGCAATCCGTTCAGGCATTGCTCGATGATAAGCGTCATGGCGCGCTGATCGTGAAATTCGGCGGTGTCGCGATAATCAAACGGCGGCAGCGCCGATGCGCCGCCGCCGCCCTGTTTCGCCCTTAACTCACTTCATCGGGCATTTGGCGTGGAAGTCGTCTTGGCCGTCCTTGACGACGGTAGCGACGGTCTTCAGCACGAAGTCGCCTTTGGCGTCCTTCACCACGTCCTGCAGGTAGAAGTTCTGAATCGGCATATGGTTGTTGCCAAATTTGAAGCCGCCGCGCACCGACTTGAAGTTGGCTTTCTCCATCGCCTTACGCAGGGCTTCCTTGTCGCTCAGATTGCCCTTGGTGGCGACCACCGCAGAGTTGATGAGATTGACGGCGTCATACGACTGGGCGCCGTAGAATGACGGCTTGTGGCCGGGATATTTCTTGATGTAATCGGCTACGAACTTCTTGTTCGCTTCGTTGGGCAGATCGTTCACCCACTCCTGCGTGCCGGGCACGCCGAGCGCGAGTTCCTTCTGCAGCGGCAGCGACAATTCGTCGATGGTGTAGGCGGTGTAGAGCGGGATCTTGCCCTTGAGACCCGCCTGCTCGTACTGGCTGAGGAACTGCACGCCGGCCTTGCCCGGATAGAACACGAAGATGGAATCCGGATTGGCGGCTTTCGCCTTCGACAGCTCGGCGGAGAAGTCGAGTTGCGCCGGCCAGGTGGTGAGCTCCTGCCCGACCACCTTGCCTTTGAAGGTGGAAGCGACACCGGCCAGCATGTCCTTGCCGGCGGCGTAGTTCGGGCCGATCAGGAACACCGACTTCACGCCCTTCTGGTTCATGTACAGACCCATCGCCTGCGGCGTCTGGTCGTTCTGCCATGAGGTCGAGAACACATAGGGCGAGCACAGCTCGCCCGCGACCTGCGAGGGGCCCGCATTGGCGATGACTAGGAATGTTTTTGAATCGACCACCGGCTTGATCGAGGCCAGCAGCACGTTCGACCAGATATAGCCGGAGATGAAGTCGACCTTATCGGACTCGATCAGCTTCTCGGTCTTCTGCTTGCCGACTTCCGGCTTTTGCTGGTCGTCCTCGTAGATCACTTCGACCGGCAGGCCGCCTATCTTGCGGCCAAGATGGTCGAGCGCAAGCTCGAAACTATCGCGCATATCGTTGCCGATGACCGCGGTCGGACCGCTGAACGTGCTGACGAAACCGATCTTGATCGTTTTTTGCTGGGCCATGGCCGGGCCCGCTGCGAACACCAGAGCGGCGCTCGCGGCCAACAAAGTTTTACGCATATGATTTCCTCCCCCGGGTCCTTTTTGGCCCGTTCATTCAAGATACTAATGTACTGGCATCGGCGCCAAAAGGTCCACCGGCGTCGCGGTAGTGGACTGCTGCCTTTCGTGAAATGGCCAGCAATTCGAGCTTATTGGCCATGCACAGGCAGTTTTTGACCTGTTCGCCGGGCGCCCCGCAGTCTAGCCCATGGCCTCAAGCCTCCGGGTGGGCCGCGTCCCGAAGGGAAGTTCATCCATGGTCTCAGGCGCTGGAATTGTCACGCCCATCCGTGACTGTCACGTGGCCGGCGTGGTCGCCTGCATGCCGCGCATCTCGCGGAAAGAGATCAACTTCTTGCGACTTTCATCCCACAACACCAGGCGGACGCATTTGATGCTTTGCCACAACGTCAGCCGGCCGATGTCGCGGAGTTCGGGGTGTTCGCGCAGCACCCGCGGCAACCGGTAGTAGGGAATTCGGCTGCACAAGTGATGCACATGGTGCACGCCGATATTAGCGGTGAACCAGCGCAAAATTCCGGGCAGAACATAATGCGAGCTGCCGTGCAGCGCGGCTTCGTGCAAATCCCATTGATCGTCGTCGGCCCACACCGTGCGCTCGAACTGATGCTGGACGTAGAACAGCCACACGCCCATTGCGGCTGCCAGCAGCATGATCGGCCCATGCACAAGCAGGAACGGTCCGATGCCGATCAGCCACATCAGGGTGGCGACGATGATCGCGATGGCGAGGTTGGTGCCCATCGTGCTGACCCAAGGCTGCCAGCCGTTGCGCATCAAGCCGAACGGAAGCCGCTGCCGTAGAATGAAAAGATATGCCGGCCCCAGACCAAACATCACCGCCGGATGGCGGTAGAACCGATACATCAGGCGGCGCCAGCGCGGCAGCGCCAGATATTCGCGCACCGTCAGGGTATCGACATCGCCGATGCCACGGCGCTCCAGATTTCCTGAGGTCGCATGATGAATGGCATGCGTTCGCCGCCAGAAGTCGTATGGCGTCAAGGTGAGCACGCCCAAAGCGCGGCCGATCCAATCGTTGGCGAGGCGATGGCGGAAGAATGCGCCGTGCCCGCAATCGTGCTGGATCATGAACAGCCGCACCAAAAAACCCGCGGCCGGAACGGAGAGCAGCAAGGTGAGCCACCAAAAGCCCACGTAATAGGACGCCCACATCAGCACCCAGAGCAGCACGAGGGGTCCGACGGTGATGCCGAGCTCGATCAAGCTGCGCGCGCCGCTGGGTTCGCGGTAGCGCATGAGAATCTGGGTCCAGGCGCGTGCGTCGGTCGCTCGTCCCGCGCCGGCGGGACCATGTCTATTGTCCAAGCTGTTGCCCTTTGTGAGTATAAACGGTGCGCAAGCCGACCAGCCTTAGGGCTGTCGCACTCACGTACTTTCGTATTGCGTGGAAGCAATTAATTCGCAGATTACCACGGTTTTTTTGTGTCGGCTACGGGACAAAGTAGTATCTGGGGATGACGATCAGCCAATTGGACCACGGGAGACAATGCATGACCCCCATCGTCGCCATCATCGCTCCCGGCAACATGGGCAGCGCGGTGGGCAGGCGCCTGACCGAGAACAAGGTGAAAGTGCTCACCTCGCTCGCTGGCCGCAGTAAGGCGAGCGCGGCCCGCGCCGGCGCGGCCGGCATGACCGCGGTGGCAGACACGCAACTAACGGAAAGCGACTTCCTGCTCTCGATCGTGCCGCCGGGCGATGCGCTTGGCCTGGCGAAGCGCTTGGCTTCCGTGCTCACCGCCGCCAACAAGAAACCTGTTTACGTCGAATGCAACGCGGTCAGCCCGCGCAGCATGCTCGAAATCGCCGACGTGGTCGGCTCAACCGGCTGCCCCTTCGTCGGTGCCGGCATCATCGGCCCGCCGCCGAAGCCGGGCTCGACCAACACCAAATTCTACGCCGCCGGCCCGGCCGCCGGCTTGTTCGCCAAGCTCAACGACTTCGGCTTGATCGTGCGCGTGCTGGACGGTCCGCTCACCGCCGCCTCTGCGCTGAAGATGTCCTATGCCGGTATCACCAAGGGCTTCACCGCGCTGGGCGCCGCCATGATGTTGGCCGCGACGCGCGGCGGCTCGGCCGAAGCGCTGAAAGCCGAGCTCGCCGAAAGCCGGCCCGACCTGCTCGGCTATCTGACGCGGCAGGTGCCTGATATGTACGCGAAGGCCTATCGCTGGGTGGCCGAACTCGAGGAGATTTCCGCCTTCGTCGGCAAGGACCACCCCGAACACGCCATGCTGGACGCCGCGGCGCGGCTCTACGAGCGCATCGCCAAGGATGTCGAGGGGGAGAAAAAGGAAGTCGGCGAGATGGATAAATTTTTAAAGTCATGACCGACCAATCCATCCTGGTCGAACGGCGCGGCGGCTATCGCGTCGTCACCCTCAACCGGCCGGAGCGGCGCAACGCCTTCAACGAGGCGATGCTGCTGGCGCTGCGCCAGGCGATCGACGAGGCCGAAGGCGACGTGAGCTGCCGCGCGCTCTTGATCACCGGCGCCGGCCGCGGCTTCTGCGCGGGGCAGGATCTCAACGACCGGCTCGCCAAGCCGGGCGAAACCGTCGTGCTTGGCGCCGCGCAGGAGGCGCATTACAATCCGCTGGTGCGCAAGTTGCGCGCCCTGCCCTTTCCCGTGGTCGCCGCGGTGAACGGCGCCGCCGCCGGCGCCGGCTGCAGCGTCGCGCTCGCCTGCGACATCGTGCTCGCAGCCCGCTCGGCGAGTTTCGTGCAGGCTTTCGCCCGCGTCGGTCTGATTCCGGATTCGGGCGGCAGTTGGTTTCTGCCGCGGCTGATCGGCGACGCCCGCGCCCGCGCGCTGGCACTGCTGGCCGAGCCGTTGCCGGCGGAAAAAGCCGAAGACTGGGGCCTGATCTGGAAATGCGTGGACGACAATTCTCTCATCGCCGAGGCGCAGAAATTATGTGAACACTTCGCCTCGGCACCGACGCAGGGGCTGGCGCTGATCAAGCGCGCGCTCAATGCGTCCGCCAGTAACACACTCGATGCCCAGCTCGATCTCGAGCGCGACCTGCAACGCGCGGCTAGCCTGATGCCCGACTATGCCGAGGGCGTGCGTGCCTTCATGGAAAAGCGCAAACCCAATTTCACCGGCCGCAAGGGGAACAGCTGATGGACGCCGCCACGCTTGCCCGCGCCTGCGCCGACGCCATGTGGGCGGACGACGCCACCAGCCGCGAACTGGGGCTGCAGCTCATCTCGGTCGAGCCCGGCCACGCGGTGCTCGTCATGACGGTGACCGAAATGATGGTCAATTGGCACAACACCTGCCACGGCGGATTCATCTATCTGCTGGCCGACACCGCCTTCGGCTATGCGTGCAATTCACGCAATCAGCGCATGGTGGCGCAGCATTGCAGCATCAGTTATCTCAAGGCGGCGCAGCGCGGCGACCGGCTCACCGCGCATGCGGTCGAGCGTCAGCGCGCCGGGCGCGCCGGCATCTACGACGTGGCGGTAAAGCGCGAGGACGGGACGGTGATCGCGGAATTCCGCGGCCATGCCCGCGCCATCGAGGGCACCCTGCTGCCGGACGCCAAGGCCTCACCATGACAAACGCGGCGAACAGGCCCTTGCGCGTCGGACTGGCCGGTCTCGGCGCGGTCGGGCTGGAGGTGGCGCGGCGGCTGATTGCCGGCGTGCCCGGCTTGACGCTCGCCGCCATCGCCGTGCGCGACGCCGACAAGACGCGCCGCACGCTGCCGCAACTCGGCGCCATCGCGATCAAGCCCGCGACCGCGCTAGCCGATGACTGCGACGTGGTGGTGGAATGCCTGCCGCCCGCGCTTTTCCGCGACGTCGCCATCTCGGCCATCGACAAGGGCCGCATCTTCATGCCGCTTTCGGTCGCGCAACTGCTGGACAATTGGGACCTGGTCGAGCGCGCCAAGAGCAAAGGGGCGCGCATCCTGCCGCCGACCGGGGCGCTCATCGGTCTCGACGCCGTGCGCGCCGCCGCCGAGGGCACGATCCATTCCATCAAGATGATCACGCGCAAGCCACCCGCCGGCCTGGAAGGCGCCCCTTACCTGAGCGAACACGGCATTTCGGTCGCCGGCCTGACGCAACCGCTGAAAGTGTTCGACGGCACGGCGCGCGAAGGCGCGCGCGGCTTTCCCGCCAACGTCAACGTGGCGGCCGCGCTCAGCCTCGCCGGCATCGGCCCCGACCGCACGCAACTGGAAATCTGGGCCGACCCCGCGCTCACCCGCAACACCCACCGCATCGAGGTCGACGCCGACACCGCGCGCTTTTCCATGACCATCGAAGGCATTCCGTCGGAAAACCCGCGCACCGGCCGCATCGTGCCGCTGTCTACGGTGGCCGCGCTGCGCGCGCTGGTGGCTGAGCTGAAAGTGGGAACGTGAAGACGTTATGATTTCGCGCGCGATTACACGCGCAAGAAAATTTTGCGGCGATAGAAGAAGCCGGCCAGCGCGATGGCGAAGCCTAGCCCCAGCAGATGGGCAAGCAAACGTCCGGTGCCCGGCGTTGTAAAATGATCGACCAGCGCGCTGAGATCGCCGCCAACGAAACGCAGTGCGAACGGCTCGAAGCCAAACACATTGTTCAAAAAATAAAGCGTGATGGCGTTGGCGCCGATCCACACGAAGATCGTCGACCAACCGCGCAGGCCCCATACGTCGATGATCTGGTGCCACGCACCCAGCAACAGCAAACCATATCCGCCGGCAACCAGGACGAATGACGAGGTCCAGATCGCCTTGATCACCGGGAACTGCAGCCCCCAGAGCTGGCCGGCGGCAACCAGCGCGATCCCGGCGCCGATCAGCCACAACGATTTGGATTGCGCCGTCAGCCGCTCGTCCTTCAGCAGCAAGCCGGCGAACACACCCAGCAGACATGTGCCGATCGCCGGCAGGGTGCTGAGCATCCCCTCCGGATCGCGCGTCTTGTCCCACAATCGCCCCGGCAGATAATGCGCGTCGAGCCAGTTGGCGAGATTGGCATCCGGAGCTAAGGAGCCCGCGCCGATCCCGGGCACCGGCACGAATGTCATCAGCGCCCAGTAGCCGGCAAGCAGCGACACGAACGCGACCATCATGCCGCGCAGGTTCAAATTCAGGAACAACAGCGACGCGAACAGATAACAGAGCGCGATGCGTTGCAGCACGCCCAGATAGCGGATGTCCGCCCAATGTTGGCTGATGCCGCCGTAATAGATCAGCCCCAGGCCGTACAGCAGCAATGCCCGCCGCAAAACGCGGGCATGCGCCTGCCACGTCCCTTCCCGTTCGACCAGGCGCGGCAGCGAAAGCACGATCGACACGCCGGTGATGAAAATGAACAGCGGGAAGATGAAGTCGTAGAACCGGAATCCCTCCCAGGCGACGTGATGCAGCTGATCCCCAAGGAAACGGCCGATGCCGCTCAGCACCGGCCCCTTGTCCCGCAACATGTCGTCAAGCGCCCAGATGGCGCCGTCGCCGCCGAGGATCCAGAAAATGTTGAACCCGCGCAGCGCGTCGACCGACGCAATTCGCCGCGTCGGCGCAACCGGCACGCCCTCGATGAAACTCTTCGGCGCCAATTGCAATTGCATGTGCGCGGATCGTTCGCAGGCCGATCGAAGAGCCTAGCTCCCGCGCCACGAATTACCGCCGCGCGGCTCGCGCCCCATCGGACCAATTAAATGATGCCGGACAAATCCCGGTTGTGCATTGACCTACGTCAACCCCGAGCCGCGTCAGTGCCTGACCGCGGCGATCTCGGTGCCGCTGGCCTCGCAACGGCCGGCGCCCTCCTGCACGCGAAAATAATTGCGGCCGACAAAGGACTTGTCGTAGTGGTGCCAGGAGGTGCGGTGGTCGAACGCCAGCACGCCGGCCAGCGTGACGGCGAACACCGAGCTTTCCATGTCGCGCTGCTGCGCATTGAGATTTTCCGGTAGCCGGGAGCTGGCGTAGTCCACGTAATAGACGCGCCGCACGCAGGCCAGGTCCTGGACGGCATCGAGCGCGGCCTTGGCCGTCATCAGGTGATCGGAGTGGTCGTTTGGGTTGATACGGGCATCGAGTTCCGCGACATTGAATTGAACGGCGCCTGCGCGTCCGCGTTCGAAATCCACGATTTTCCGCACCGTCGACACCAGATCGTTCCAGCCATGATAGACGGTCGAACCGTCGACTGCGGATAGGATATTGTTGTCACCGTCGGCCAGGCGTTTGAGCGACTGGAAGCCGGTCCCCTCATAGCCGGTGCCCTGCGGACTACCGTCCGGCACGCGCAGGAAATAGCTCACGGTGTTTCGATAGTTCACGCGGTAGATCGAATGCCCGTTGAACGACATGTGTGCCGCAATTCGGTCGGCGGGGATATCGTCGGCGTCGGCCATGAACCGGATCGCGGTCTCCGCGCCGTTTTCCCGCGCCAGATAGAACGGATGCTTTCGGCCATCCGAGCCGATACCGCGGCCCGCATCGCCAGCGGTCATATGGACGAAGACGGTCTTGGCCGCGCCGTTGATCACGTCCTGGAACGCGGACGGATTCATGAACAGCTGCCAGTCGTCCTCATGCGCGGCGAAATAGAACGAGATTTTCCCGGGCACCGCTCTGTCGTCGGCTTGCGCCAATGACGCGGGCAGCATGGCGAGGACAAGGCACGCCTGCACGATCGATCGCGATATCGGCATTTTCCGGCTCCGGCATGAGCAATGGATATTCAATATATTGTATATGATATTCGCCGCCATCAAATACAATAAAAAGGACGCCCGGCAACGCGAATTATCGCGCCGGATTGCAGGCCGGTGCATGAACAAAGGCCGCCCGCGCGGGTTTCCGCGGGGCGGCCAATGGGTTGGCGGACGGCCGGATCAGTTCTTCTTCGTCTCGGCCGGCGCGGCCTGCGGATTTGCCTTCAGGTAATCCTGATAGGTCTGGCCGGCGTAGTTCACGGGACCCTGCTCGGCTTGCGCCTGATCGCTGCCGGCGACCGGCGCGCTTGCCATTTCCTTGGTGCACAGATCCTGGAACACCACGATGCCCTCCGGCGTGTAGTTCTTGGTCAGACAGGTGCACGGGCCGGGCTCGATCGCGCGCACGGCGTAGCCAACCGGCCGCACATAGACGTGCTCGCGGTAGTGCTTCCAGTAGACCTGGTGGTGGAAATGCGGGTGACCGTTCGGATGGCCGTTTGGGTGACCATTCGGGTGGCCGCCGGGGCCGCGCACCATGGCATTGGCACCGGAGACGAGCGACGCCGCGGCAAGCGCACCGATGGCGAGGCTGAGGATGAACTTGCGGGTCATGGCTATTCTCCAAATCTGAGGTTGCGGTAGCCATTGGTCGGCCGCCGCCGGAAAAGGTTCATGGCCCGCGCGCGCCGCCGCCCGTTTGACAATCCGGGTCCGGGGTTTAACGTTTGCGCACAAGTATTTAGCCCCCGGACGTCAGGCGGTTTGCCGCATGAAGCCAGCGCCGTTCATCCGCCACGTGCCGCGTACGCTCGACGAGGCGCTGAAGATTTTGGCGCAGGTCGCGCCGCAGGACGGCCGCGTGCTGGCGGGCGGGCAGAGCCTGGTGCCGATCATGGCGTTCCGACTGGCCAAGCCCGCACATCTCGTCGACATCAACGACGTCGCCGGCCTCGATCGCGTCATGAGCGACGGAAAAATTCTGTCGATCGGCGCCTGCGTGCGCCACGCCGCCTTCCATAAACCCATCGTCGATAATCCACTCGGCAAATTGCTAGCGTTTGTCGCGCGCCACATCGCGCATTACCCGATCCGCATGCGCGGCACCTTCTGCGGCAGCCTCGCCCACGCCGATCCGGCCTCGGAATGGTGCCTGGTGGCGGCGACGCTCGACGCCACGATGGTAGCGAAAAGCATGGGCGGCGAGCGGCTGATCGCTGCCAAGGATTTTTTCGCAGGCATCATGACGACCGCGCTGGCCGAGGATGAATTGCTCGCCGAAGTGCGGCTGCCGCTGCTCGCGCGCGATGCCAAATTCGGCTTCAACGAATTCAACCGCCGCGCCGGCGATTTCGCGATGGCCGCGGCGCTCGTCACTTATCGTCTAAAAGACGGCAAGATTATCGAAGCGCGCGTCGGCGTCGGCGGCGCTGAGCCCTGCCCGCGCCGCTTTGCCGAGGCCGAAGCTGCGCTCAACGGCTATGAGCCGGGCGACAAAATATTTCGCGCCGCCGCCGAGGCCGCCGCCAGCGCGATTGATCCTTTGGTGGACCATCAGACCAACGCCGACTATCGGCGCGACCTGGTGCGCGCGGTGGTGCGGCGCGCGCTGGAGCATTCCTTACAATGACCGCGCATACCAAAGGTTCTGGGCTTAAATGGGTCGGCCGCGCCATCCGCCGGCTGGAAGATCCAGCGTTGATCACCGGGCAAGGCCGCTTCACCGCCGATTTGCCGGCAGTGCATTGGGTGCGCTTCGTGCGCAGCCCGGTGGCGGCGGGCAAGATCGTGAAGATCGCCGCGCCGCAGGGCGCGATGGTTATCACTGCGGCCGACCTCAAAGGCGTGAAGAAAATCACGCCGATGCTGCACAAGTTCAACTACAAGCCGGTCGGCCAGCCGATTCTGGCCGACAGCCACGTGCACTTCGTCGGCGAGCCGGTCGCCGCGGTGGTCGCGGCCAGCGAGGAAGCAGCCGAGGACATCGCCGATCTGGTCGAACTCATCATCGACGAGACGACTCCGGCGATCGATGCGCGTGCCGCGCTTGAGCCCGGCGCCAACCAAGTGCATGCCGAAGCGCCCGGCAACGTCATCGTCGAAGGCAACTTCAAAACACCCGAGTTCGATGCGGTCTGGAACAGCGCGGCCAAAATCGCGAAAGTCGAGGCGCGCTCGCGCCGGCAGAACGCCACGCCGATGGAGGCGCGCGCCGGTCACGCATCTTATGACGCTTCCACCGGCCGCGTGACGCTCACCTGCGGCACCCAGATGCCGCATCTGACGCGCACCGCCATCGCCGACCTGCTCGGCATGCCGGAAGCCGACCTGCGCGTGATCGCGCCCGATGTCGGCGGCGGCTTCGGCCAGAAAATGGCGCTCCCGGCCGAATATGCCGTGCTGGTGTGGCTGGCGCGCAAGCTCAAGAGCACGGTGGCCTGGACCGAGGACCGGCGCGAGAACCTGATCGCCAGCTTCCACAGCCGCGACCAATACGTGACGCTGGAAGGCGCCTTCGACAAAAACGCCAAGCTCATCGCGCTGCGGGCCGACGTCGTCGCCAATGTCGGCGCCTATTCGTGCTACCCGACCACCTGCGGCGTCGAGCCGTTGATGGCGATGGCCGAGATGCCGGGGCCGTACGATTTTCGCGCCTACGAATGCCGCGCGCGCGGCGTGCTCACCAACACCTGCACCATGGCGCCCTATCGCGGCGTATCGCGCCCGGTGATCACCTTCACGCTTGAAAGAATGATGGACAAGGCGGCGGCCGCCTTCGCCATCGATCCGGTCGATATCCGCCGCCGCAACATGATCGACAAATTTCCCTACACCTCGGCCATGGGCCTGGTTTACGACGAGGCCAGCTACCGGCAGACGCTGGAAATGGCGGTGGAAGCCATCGACGTTCCCGCCTTCCGCGCGCGGCAGAAAGCGGCGCGCGCCCAAGGCCGTCATCTCGGCATCGGATTTGCGACTTTTTCCGAGCGCACCGGCTACGGCAGCCCGGCTTTCGCCGCGCGCGGCATGGACATCGTGCCGGGCTGGGACACAGTGGTGCTGTCGGTGGATCCATCCGGCTATGTCGAAGCGCGCATCGGCTCCTCGCCGCACGGACAAGGGCTGCGCACGTCATTGGCGCAGATCATCGCCGACGAGATCGGCGTGACGCCCGATGTCATCAAGGTGACGCATGGCGACACCGACCGCTCGCCTTACGGCTGGGGCACTTTCGGCAGCCGTTCGCTGGTGATTTCCGGCGGCGCCACGCTGATCGCGGCGCGCAAGGTGCGCGCCAAGCTGCTCACGATCGCGAGCCACATGCTGGAGGCAGCCGCGGGCGACATCGTGCTGGAAAACGGCATGGCCAAAGTGGCCGGCACCGACCGCTCCGTGTCGATCGCCAAGATGGCGCGCGAGGCCTATACGCAAACGCACCGCTTCAAGGGCGAGATCGAGCCGGGGCTGACCGAGACAGGTTCGTATGATCCTCCCGGCACTTTCTCCAACGCCTGCCACGTCGCCATCGTCGAGGTCGATGTCGAGACAGGTCACGTGACGATCGAGAAATTCCTGGTGGCGGAAGACGCCGGCCGCATCATCAATCCGATGATCGCCGAGGGCCAGGTGCATGGCGGCATCGCGCAGGGCATCGGCAACGCGCTCTTGGAAGAGATCGTCTACGACGAGAGCGGTGGCATTCTCACCGCCAATCTCGCCGATTACATGCCGCCGACCGCGCGCGAAATGCCGCCGATCGAGTTGCATCACATGGAGACGCCGAGCACGACCTCGATCACCAAAGCCAAGGGCCTCGGCGAAGGCGGCAGCATCGGCGCGCCGGCGGCGGTGATCAACGCTATCAACGACGCGCTTACCCCGTTCAACGTGCAGATCGACGAGATGCCGGCGACGCCGCAGCGCATCCGCGCCGCCTTGCGCAAAGCTGAGAAAGCTGCATGAGCGCCAAGACCGATATCACCCTCACCATCAACGGCCGCGACCACGTGATTGCCGTCGAGGCGCGCCGCACACTGGCCGACGCCATCCGTGAGGATTGCGGACAGACCGGCACCCATATCGGCTGCGAGCACGGCATCTGCGGCGCCTGCACCGTGATCGTGGACGGCGAGCCGGTGCGCTCGTGCCTGATGTTCGCCGTGCAGGCGGCCGGCAAGAAAATCCGCACCGTCGAAGGCCTCGCCGATGGCGACACGCTGCATCCGATGCAGCAGGCCTTCATGGATAACCACGGCCTGCAATGCGGCTTCTGCACGCCCGGCTTTCTGATGCTGGCGGTGGGCGTGCTCGAGCGCGAGCCGGATATTTCCGATGACGATCTGCTCGACGTGCTGTCGTCCAATCTCTGCCGCTGCACCGGTTATCAGAACATCATCAAGGCGGTGCGCGCCGCGGCCAAAGCGATGCGCGGGAAATGACAGCCAAATTCGTCGGACGATCCGTCCCTCGTCTGGAAGACCGGCCGCTGCTGCTGGGCCAAGGCCGCTTCGCCGCCGACATTTCGTTTCCCGGCCAGTGGACCATGCGCGTGGTGCGCTCCGCCGTGGCGCACGGGAAAATAAAATCGATCGATGCTGCGGCCGCGCTCAAGTTGCCCGGCGTGCACGCGGTCTGGACCGCCGCCGACGTGGTGCACATTCCGCCGATCCCGTTCCGGCTGACTGGCCTCAAGCCGCTCGAGCCCTACCGCCAGCCGGTGCTGGCGAAGGAGATCGTCCGCTATGTCGGCGAGCCGGTCGCGGTGGTCTTTGCGGAAAACGCATATCTGGCGGAAGACGCCGCCGACTTGGTTGAGGTTGCGATTGAGCAACTGAGCATCACGCTGCTCGCCACCGAGCAACCGGGTGTCTACGAGCATGACGGCGCCGAACTGACCACCGAAGCGGGAGTCCTGCAAAAATCGTATGGCGACGTGGACGCCGCCTTCCGCGCCGCGCATGCCGTTGTTTCGCTTGAGCTTTCGATCGGCCGCCATTCCGGCGTGCCGCTGGAGACGCGCGGCGCCATCGCCAGATACGACGAGGCGCGCGACATCTTGGAAATGCACGGCGCCGCCAAGGTGCCGCACTGGAACCGCGATACGCTCGCGCAAATGCTTGGGCGCAAACGCGAATCCATCCAATTGTTCGAAGGCCATGTCGGCGGCGGCTTCGGCATCCGCGGCGAGCTTTATCCGGAAGACATTCTCGTTTGCGCGGCCGCGCTGAAATTCCGCAAGCCAATCAAATTGATCGAGGACCGGCGCGAACATTTGATCGCGGCCAATCATTCGCGCGAGCAGCACCACAAAATCCGCGCGGCCATCGATAAGGACGGCCATCTTCTCGCGATCGATGACGAATTTTTTCACGACAACGGCGCTTACATGCGCACGCACGCCGCCACCGTGCCCGATCTCACCGCCGCCATGCTGCCGGGGCCCTATGTCGTGCCGGCTTACCGCGCCGTCGGCCACATCCGGCTCACCAACAAGACGCCCTGCGGCACCTATCGCGCGCCCGGTCGTTACGAATCCACATTTGTTCGCGAGCGGTTACTCGATGCCATTGCGGCGAAAGTCGGGGTGGATAAAGTCGAGATCCGCCGCCGCAATCTGATCGGCAAGAGCGCAATGCCCTATGCGCTCGGGCTCGATACGCTGGGCACAAAAATCGTTTATGACTCAGGCGATTACGCCGCGCTGCTCGACAAGGCGCTTGCCCTCGCCGATTGGAAAAATCTGCAACAACAGCTGCTTAAGCGTCGCGCCACCGGCGAAAAAGTCGGTGCCGGCGTCGCAATGTTCGTGGAAAAAAGCGGACTCGGGCCGTTTGATACCGTCAGAATCGATGTGAAATCAGATGGTTCGGTCGAAGTCGTCACCGGCGTTGCCTCGCTCGGCCAAGGTGTCGAGA
>Ga0209584_10000153_pt1 | contig 19125 bp, 13 predicted proteins | sample NGEPerD_FD_184507 | JGI IMG/M metagenome (GOLD analysis project Ga0209584, IMG submission 184507) | Arctic peat soil microbial communities from the Barrow Environmental Observatory site, Barrow, Alaska, USA - NGEE PermafrostAB12-D... | ecosystem: Environmental > Terrestrial > Soil > Wetlands >...
TCGTCAGGTAGCCCTGTGACGGCGGCGGCACCGTCCAGACGTCGTGGCCCCATGCCCGAACGCGCAGCGGCGTCTCCCACCCCGCGCAGGACCGGGCCAGGTCGTCGGCGGTGAATTGCCCAGCACCCAGTTCGATCAACCCGGCGCCGAACTCGCCTCCGTAGAACGCCTCCCGCCCGCCGTCGACGATCGCGTCGAATGCGCGGGCCAGCGGTGGGCGCCGCACCATCTCACCCACCCGGACCGGACCGGACCGGAAGTAGTCGTCGGCGCCCGGGACGCCCTCGATCCTTCTCACCGCCCTGGCCAGCAGCGGGGACGCGGGGAACCCGGACACCGCGTACTCCCGGGCGGGTGCCAGCACCTCGGCCAGCGACAGCCGGCCGAACCGACCGTGCAACGCGAGCCAGCCGTCGACACACCCGGGCACGGTGGCCGAGCGGACGTCACCGCGCATCGGCATCTCGTTGAAGCCGTCGGCCCGCAGACCGGCGGCCGAAGCCCCGGACCCCGCGCGGCCCACCGAAGCCAGGGCGGCAGGCGAGGGTCCGCCGGAATGCACCAGCACGAAAAGGTCGCCGCCCATGCCGCACATGTGCTGGGTGGTGACGGCAAGCACGGCGCCGGCGGCCACCGCAGCGTCCGCGGCACTCCCTCCGGCCCGGAGCACCGCGACGCCGGCAGATGAAGCGAGGTGGTCCACCGTGCACACCATCCCGTGCGACGCGAGGACGGTGCGATCGTCGTGGAATGCCATGGGCGGCACGGTAACAGCGGGGTGCACGGGCCGGTTCCGGCTGGCGGAGCAAACCGTTCGCGATCCGCGGAACATGCTCGGCGCGGCCGGTTCCTGACCAACGGACGACTCCGAACCCGCACGTCGGCGCGACCCTGGCTCGCCGACCGGACCCGACATCCTCCGGGGATCGATCCGGACCGAGGACGTTTGACTCTGCCGACAACCGGGCAGATGCATATGGTTCTGGGATGACTGACTACGGACTTCGCCGGAACAAGGTGGCCATCGTCGGAGCCGGCGCCGTGGGCGCCACCTTGGCCTATGCCAGCCTCATTCGGGGCGTCGCCCACGACGTGGTGCTGTACGACATGAACGCCGACAAGGTCGAGGCCGAGGTCCTCGACCTTCGGCACGGCCTGCAGTTCGTGCCGCGGGCCGAGGTGAACGGCTCGGACGACGTCGCCGTCTGCGAGGGTGCGGACGTCATCGCGATCACCGCCGGCGCCAAGCAGAAGCCCGGACAGACCAGGCTCGAACTTGCCGGCACCAATGTGGAGATCTGCCGCGCCGTCATGCCCAAGCTGCTGGACGTCGCCCCGGACGCGGTGATCGTGATGGTCACCAATCCCGTGGATGTGCTGACCCTGGCAGCGCTGAAGTTCTCCGGCCTGCCGGCCCACCGGGTGCTGGGCAGCGGCACGGTGCTGGATTCCTCGAGGCTGCGCGATCTGATCGCCAGGCATTTCGGTGTCGCTCCGCAGAGCGTGCACGCGATCATCGCCGGCGAGCACGGCGATTCGGAGTTCCCGCTGTGGAGCACCGCCACCGTCGGAGGCGTTCCGGTGCAGGACTTCTCGATGCCTGGCGGCACCAAACTCGACACCGCGACAGAGGATCGGATCGCCCGCGAGGTGGTCACCGCGGCGGAGCGCATCATCCGCGGAAAGGGCGCCACCAACTACGCGGTGGGTCTGGCCGCCACCCGGGTCATCGAGGCCGTGGTCCGCGACGAGAACGGCGTGCTGCCCGTGACCTCATTGCTGGACGGGCATTTCGGACTGTCCGAGGTGTGCCTGTCCCTGCCCTCGGTGGTCAATGCGAGCGGGGTGGCCGCGGTGCTGGACGTGCCGCTGTCGCAACGCGAGCTCGATCAGCTGCATCGGTCGGCGAAGGAAGTCCGCGCGGTCGCGGCCTCCCTCGGGCTGTAGCGCCACGTCGATGCTGGACGTCCTGGCGAGCAGCCCCCTGCTGACGATCATGGTCGTCGTCAGCCTGGGGACGCTTCTGGGAATCGTCTCGTTCGGCCCGGTGAAGTTGGGCCCGGCCGGCGCGTTGTTCGTCGGGTTGTTCGTGGGCGCGCTGGATCCACGGCTGGGCCAGAACCACAGCAACGTACAGTCTTTGGACCTGGCACTGTTCGTCTACACCGTCGGGATCGCCTCCGGAGCGGCGTTCTTCCGGTCGGTTCGCAGGCAGCTGCCGCTGATGCTCGGATCGGTGCTGGTGCTGTGCGTCTCTGCAGCCTTCGTGATGGGCAGCGGATCACTGGCCGGTGTGCCTTCCGGGTTGCGCGGCGGCGTGTTCGCCGGTGCGCTGACCAGCACGCCGAGCCTGGCCGCCGCTGCGGCCAAGACCGGCACTCAGGAACCGGCCGTTGGATACGCCATCACCTATCCTCTCGGGGTCGTGCTGAGCATCGTGGCCGTTGCCTTCCTGGCGAGCAGGAGATGGAACTCCCCGAAGGATCCGGAGCCGATCACCGGACAGGCCCTGGTCGACTTCACCCTCGAGGTCATGCGTCCGGTGAAGATGTGCGACGTACCGGGATTCGCCGACCACCTCGTTCGGTTCTCCTATCTCGCCCGGAATGACAGGGTCCGCGTCGTGACGATGGACGAGGAATTCCAGGCCGGTGACCGGGTGGTGATCATCGGCCCGGACAAACCCTGCAAAGAGGCGCTCGAATTCCTCGGCGAAAGAATTCCGGAGCACTTGGCGCAGGACCGGTCGAAGGTTGATTTCCGCCGGATTCTCATTTCGAATCCGCATATCGCCGGGCACACCGTGGGGGAACTGGGAGTTCCCGAACGTTTCCACGGAATTGTCACCAGGGTGCGGCGTGGGGACGTCGACCTGCTGGCCCACGACGATCTGGTGGTGGAACTCGGTGATCGTATCCGGGTCTGTGTGCCACGCAGCCAGATGGAAGCGGTCAATCAGTATCTCGGGGACTCGGAGCGGCGAGTGAGCCAGATCGACGCGCTGAGTCTCGGCATCGGTCTGACCCTCGGACTATTGGTCGGGCTGATCGCCATTCCACTGCCAGGCGGCATCAAGCTCAGCCTCGGCGCAGCGGCCGGGCCGCTGCTGGTCGGCATGGCGCTGGGCCGCATCGAGCGAACCGGCCCGATCGTCTGGGGCCTGCCGAATTCGGCCAACCTGACGATCCGTCAACTCGGTCTGTTGCTGTTACTGGCCACCACAGGGCTGGCCTCGGGACAGGCGTTTGCGTCACAGGCGTTCAGCCTGGACGGGCTGAAAATCCTGCTGTTCGGGGCGGTGCTGACCACGGTCGCCTGCGCCATGGTCATCGTGATGGCCCGGTTGCTCGGCGCGGGTCCGGCGCGGATTGCCGGCGCGATCGCCGGGTTCATCAGTCAGCCGGCGATCCTGGCCTACGCCAACGAACGGGTCCCGGATGAGCGGGTGAACTCCGGTTACTCGGCGCTGTTTGCCATCGGCATGATCACCAAGATATTGCTGGTGCAGGTCATCGTCGGGTTGTAGGCGCCGCTGGGTGGCCGCGCCGGAGGGCCGGAGTCCCGCGCGCGAGCGCTGCGTCGATCGGCCCCGCCCGGTGTCAACCCCGACCCAGCCCGATCTGCCAGTCGTCCAGGTACTCCGCCGCGAACCCCGCCTCCGAATACGCCAGGTAGAAGTTCCACATCCGGATGAAGGTCTCGTCGAATCCGAGCGCGCGAACCTCGCTGAGCTTCTCGTTGAACCGGTGGCGCCACTGCCGCAGGGTGGGCACGTAGGAAGGGCCGAGCCGGCGGGTCTCTTGGATCCGCAGCGGCGTGCGAGTCTTGACCACCTGGTCGATCGCGGTCATCGAGGGCAGCATGCCACCGGGAAAGACGTACTTGTGGACCCAGGTGTAGCCGTTCCGGGTGGCCAGCAACCGCTCGTGCGCCATGGTGATCGACTGCAGGCTCATCCGGCCGCCCTCGGCCAGCATCCGGTCGACCGCGGTGAAGTAGTCCGGCCAGTACCGTTCGCCCACGGCCTCGATCATCTCCACGCTGACGATGGCGTCGTACGCTCCCGGCTCCCGGTTGGCATGGTGCCGGTAATCCTCCAGCTGGACATCGATCCGGTGGGACAGACCCGCGGCGGCGATCCGCTTGTCCGCGAGTTCCTTCTGCTGTTCGGACAGGGTGAGGGTGGTGACGTGCGCGCCGCGCTCCGCCGCCGCCCTGATGGCCAGCCCGCCCCATCCGGAGCCGATCTCCAGCACCCGCATGCCCGGTCCGACCCTGGCCAGATCCAGGATCCCGTCGATCTTGCGCAACTGCGCGGTCTGCAGGTCGTCACCCGGTTCGAACCAGGCAGCGGAATAGGTCAGGGTCGGGTCCAGGAACAGCTCGAACAGGTCGTTGGACAGGTCGTAGTGCCGGTGGATGTTCTCCCTGGCACCGGTCGGCGTGTTCTCCTCGGTGCTCGGCGGCCGGGTCTGCCAGGCATGCCGGAGTCTTTGCAACGATCGCGGTACCAGCACCGACATCCGCTGCGCCATGATCGTCAGTACCGCGGCGAGCTCGTCGGTGGCTGCGTTGATGTTCTCGGGATCTTCGGTCGCCACCCGGGCACCGATCGACCGCGGCGCCCGGTCGTACGGCGTCGGGACCGTCCAACCGCCAGCGGTCAGATCGCCCGTCATCCATGCCTCTCCGAACCCGATCAAGCCGTCGGCCCCGAGCCTGGCGAAGAACGCCTCCGGCCGAACGATGTCCAGCCGCGGGCCTCCGGTTCCCCATCGCCGGCCGTCCGGGAAGGACAACGTGATCGGCAGCGAGGAGAACGCGGCCCTGGCCAGCCGGCGGGCAATGGCGGTGTGAACCGGAACTCTGGGAACGTCGAACAATCCGGGCCAGACACCGGCCGATGGCCGCGGAATCGAGCGCGGACGGGTCGGGCTGAGCAATGCCATGGTGGTGCATCCTCTCCGGCGCTGTCAGCTTCTCTGTCAGCTTCGCGACCCGCACTCGTGAACAAGGTTCGGAGCCGGGTCCCTCGCGGGTGGGTCCGATCGGTGTTGTCGAGTGCTGATCGAACTCGCTGGTTGAACTCGCAGGTCGAAATCATTGTGATCGATGGCGCTGGTATCGCAGGACAACGGCCGCGTGATCTTGGGGAAGGTTCATGGCCTCGGTGATCGAGCCTGTTGATTCCGTAGGACCGCGCCGCCCACCGCCGAGAGGGCCTGGGCGGGCACGGGTGGCCGACTGCGGTCACCGACGTTCATACCGTCCTCGGCAGCTGAATGGATGAGGATTTCCGGGAGCAATTGCGGACGGCGGTGTCGCGGAGGCCCGCAGCTACCGCACCGGCCGTGGAATCACGCCGCTCCCAGCGGTCCCCGCCGCACGACCGCCACAACCGCACCGCCGGTCGCCCAGCGCTTCGTCGACCGCCTGGCTACCAGCTGTCGCCGTGCACCTCGTGACCAGGTGCGATGGCCAGCAGGCCGCGGTAGGCGTCGACCGGGCTGCAGCCGTGATTGACGACCGCGTCGACCTCGCGCGCGATCGGCATCGTCACACCCGCCCCGGCGGCCAGTTTCACCACCGCCGACGCGGTCTTGACGCCCTCGGCAACCTGCTTCATCCCGGCCAGCACTTGTCCGATCGGCACCCCGCGACCCAGTTCCTCCCCGACGTGCCGGTTGCGACTGTGCGGGCTGGTGCAGGTCACCACCAGGTCACCCATCCCGGCCAAGCCGGCGAAGGTGTCCCGATCGCCACCCAGCTTCTCGCCGAGTTTGCTCATCTCCCGCAATGACCGGGTGATCACCATCGCCCTGGTGTTGTCACCGCTGCCCACCCCGTCACCCATGCCGACCGCGATGGCGAACACGTTCTTCAACGCACCGGCAATCTCCACGCCGACCACATCGGACGAGGAATATATGCGAAAACGGGTGGTGCGGAACAGTTCTCCGAGTTGCGCGGCCAGGTGCAGGTCGGGCATCGCGATCACGGCGGCGGCCGCATATCCGGCCACCACCTCACGGGCGATGTTCGGGCCGGCCAGCACGCCCGCGGGGTGACCGGGCAGTACTTCGTCCACGATCTCGGTCATCCGCAAGTGGGTGACCTGTTCCAGGCCCTTCACCAGGCTGACCACCGGCGTCCAGGGCCGAAGGTGCGGCGCGAGTTCGGTGAGCACGGAGCGGAACCCGTGGGAGGGCACCGCCATGATGATGATGTCCGCGGGCTCCACGGCCGCGGCCAGGTCGTCGGTCGCGGTGAGCGATTCGGTCAGCGGGAAGTCGAGCAGGTAGCGGTTGTTCCGGTGCTGGGTGGTGATCTCCTCGGCCACCTCGGAGGACCGGGCCCAGATCTGCGTCGGCGATTTGCGGGCCACGATCGAGGCGACGGTGGTCCCCCATGATCCCGCGCCGATCACGGCGACACGTGGTTGTCGGCGCCCCGCGGTCATCGCGCGGCCAGCCGAGAAATCCGCACAGACGACCACTGAGTGATCATCAGCGATAGAGGAAGCAGGGTGATAGGGAGGGTAAGCAGGGTGATGTCGGCCCTGGCGGGCTGCTGACTCATACCGACAAGTGTGTGACACCGCGCGCACGGCCGCCCGGCGCTCCGCCCCCGATCACCAATGTCCACATTTCGGGCAGGCCGGTCGGCAGGGCACACTGGTCGGATGCCGGAACTGCCCGAGGTCGCCGCATTGGCGGCCTTCCTGACCGGTCATGCGACCGGCCAGCACATCGCCGCCGTCACCGTCGCCTCGTTGAACGTGATGACCACGTACGACCCCCCGACGTCCGCGCTGGTCGGCAGGGTGGTCACCGGCGTCGGGCGGCACGGCAAGTTCCTGGACATCGTCACGGCAGCCGGCCCGGAAGGTGCGGGCCCCCCGCAGGACCTGCACCTGCTGTTCCACCTCGCCAGGGCAGGCTGGTTGCGGTGGTCCGACTCGCTGTCGGTCACGCCGGTCAAGATGGGCGGGCCGATCGCCATGCGGGTCCGCTTGGAGCAGGGCGGTGGCTTCGACATCACCGAGGCCGGCACGAAGAAGTCCGTCGCCGCCGCCCTTGTGGTCGACCCGCAGGCGGTCCCCGGTGTCGCCCGGCTCGGTCCCGATGCGTTGGAGCTGGATCGGGACGGGCTGGCCGCCGCGCTCGCGTCCCGCCCCGGCCGGATCAAGACGGTGATCACGGACCAGACGGTGCTCGCCGGGATCGGCAACGCCTACTCCGATGAGATTCTGCACATGGCCAAGCTGTCCCCGTTCGCAACTGCCCGGTCGCTGGGACCCGACGAGCTCGATCGGCTGGCGCTGGCCATGTCGGAGGTTCTCGACGGCGCCGTTGCGCGGTCGGTCGGAGCCGAGGCGGCGCGGCTGAAGGGGGAGAAGCGGATCGGGCTGCGGGTGCACGCCCGGACCGGTCTGCCCTGCCCGGTCTGCGGTGACAGCATCGCCGAGGTGTCCTTCGCGGACCGTTCCTTTCAATACTGTCCGACGTGCCAAACGGGTGGGCGATTGCTGGCTGATCGCAGACGGTCGCGTCTGGTGAAATAGGATGGTAAATCGGGGGGATTCGTTCACACGAATACCACGCTGCCTTAAGGTAGCGTCACGCTCAGTGAACGTGGAAGGAGGCGTCGGATGACGGACGCCGAGGGGGAGGGACCCGCGCCGCGTCCGGAGCATCAGGACGCCGATCGACCGGCGGAATCAACCGCGGAGGATGTTGCGCCGCCGAGCCGACCTCTCACCCGAGGTCTGCGCTCGGCGCCGCCATCCTCGCGCCGGGTGAGCGACGACCAGCGCTTCCAGTTGTCCACCTACGTACCGCCGCCGCCCAAGGTCAGCTATCGCGAGCCGCGAACGATCACTCCCGAAGAGCGCGCCGAGCGAGCGGCGCGGGCGCGCACGAAGCGCCGGAGGAGGACGACCCGGGCCGTGCTGCTCGGCGCCGGTGCAGTGGTTCTGTTGGGAATTCTCTGGGTGACGTTTCGTACCTATCAGGCCTACTCCCACCTGCAGAATGCTGCGGCGGCGGTGAGCACCCTGCAGGACGAGGTCCGCGACATCACCAAGGCCGACCCGGCCGCGACCTCGGAGACCGTCGACGAACTCCAGGCGGAAACCGACAGTGCCGTTTCCGCGGTCAACGACCCGTTCTATCGCGTCGCCACGGTGATTCCGTTCGTCGGGACCAATCTCGACGCCATTCGCCAGGTCACCCTGACGGTGGATTCGCTGGCACAGAACGTGATGCCGTCGCTGGCGCAGATCGCGAGCACCCTGCAGCCCAGCGAATTGGCCCCCAACGGCGGCACCATCGACGTGGAACCGCTGCAGCAGATCTCCCCGTTGCTGCAGAACGCCGACGCGGCAGTGAATCAGGCCAGAGAACAGCTGGCCGCGATCGACCGATCGAACGTCATCGGACCGGTCGGCGATGCGGTGGACAGCTTGTCCGGCAAGCTGGATGCGGCCGCGGACATCACCGGGCCGGGTGCACGAATCGCGCGCCTGGTGCCGCCGATGCTCGGTGCGGACGGGCCGAGGACCTATCTGATGGTTTTCCAGAACCTGGCCGAGCCGCGCGCCACCGGCGGAATCTTCGGCTCCTTCGCGCTGATCCAAGCGGACCACGGAAAGGTCACCATTTTGCAGCAGGGCGCGTCCAGCCGGACTCTGGGATTCTTCGATCCGCCGGTGGCCGAACTCACCGAGAACCAGAAGCATCTCTACAGCGAGTTGATGGCTCAATATCCGCAGGACGTCAATTTCACCCCCGATTTCGCCACCGCCGCGCCGCTGTTTGCCGAGATGTACCGGCTGCGTACCGGTACGACCGTGGACGGCGTGATGTCCATCGACCCGGTCGCGCTGTCCTACGCCCTCAAGGGCACCGCCCCCATCGACATCGGCCAGGGCTTCACCATCACCGCCGACAACGTGGTGCCCACTTTGCTGTCCACCGCGTACAAGCAGTTCGACGAGAAGAACCAGTACGCCCGGGACGATTTCCTGGCCCACGGGACGGGCATGGCATTCTCCGAGGTCATGTCCGGAAGGGGCGATAGCGTCGTCATTCTCGACGGGCTGCGCCAGGCCGCGGCCGAGCGCCGGATCCTGATGTACAGCACGAATGCGACGGAGCAGGCCGACCTCGCTCAGACGAACCTGGCCGGCGGCCTGGACGAGAACCCCGTGTCCCCGAGCATCGGGGTGTTCCTCAACGACGGCACCGGGGCGAAACTCGGCTATTACCTCAGCAACGAGGTCAAGGTGACGCAGGGCCAGTGCCGCGCCGACGGCCGACGCGAACTGGACGTCGCGGTGACGTTGCATTACGACGCCCCGTCGTCCGGACTGCCCTCCTATGTCACCGGGGCGATTCCGAAAGGTCAGCCGTACACGTTGAAGACGAACGTGCTGGCCTTCGCCCCGCTCGGCGGCGGCGTGGTCGGGGCGACCCAGGACGGCGAGGACATTGGCATCGGCCGTGGTCAGGACCACCTGCGGGAGGTCGGCACGGCGACGATCGCGATGAACCCGGGTACGTCCACCGTGGTGACCTTCTCGGTCCTGGCCCCGTCCGGCGGCGACCCGTCGGCCGAGGTGACCCCGGGCCTGATGCTGACCCCCGGGGTCAGGCCGTGGGAGGTTTCCGTCGATCCCTACCAGCCCTGTTCCCCGGTCCAGAATTGACCCGGCACTTGACGTAGCACGGACCTGGCACCGACCGCCGCCCAGGAATCGAATCGTGGCGTCGGTAACCATTCGGACATCCGGTGTCGCAAGCCGCGCCTGCGGGGTCCGCGGCCGAGCGGGGCTCGGTTGCCGCGTTTCCCGACGCTTCGCCCAACAGGCCTTGGGATCGCGGTCAGCCGTTGACCGATGCCGACAGATGTAACGGCCGCAGTATTCGCCGGACCGCGTCGTGGAGCTGATCCGCACACTCGCGGAACACGGTGAGCGGACGTCCGATCGGGTCGGCCACATCGTCCTGCTCGACCGGGACGGGCTGCATCATGCCCCGGGCCAACTTGGCGTCCTCGACGAGTTGCAGGCCCAACTCCACCGAGTCGGCGGCGGTGATCGGCTCGATCTGGTCGACAAGCCTGGCGAACTGCCTGATCGTGAAGGTCCGGCCCAGGGCTGGAGGGGCCATCGTGACCACCGCCGCGCGGTGCTGGCGTGCGGCCGTAAGGATCAAGTCCGCCTCCAGGATCTGCTCCCGGGTGACCTGGACCGCCCGATGACCGGGGATCAGCATCCCGCGCTCCCGCAATACCTCGTCGGCGAATGTGTGCAGCGGGCGGATCCGGTCGACATCAGTGCCCGCGGAGCTGATGTTCCAGGAGTTGTCATCACCGAACTGCTCCGCGACGGCGGCCGTGAGCAGTTGCTCGGCGATCGGCGACCGGCAGTGGTTGGCCGTGCACACCACCAGCACGTTGAACGTCGACACGAACGACTTCCTTTCGACGGTTCGGATCCGGCCGGGCAGCGGGAGCGCCTCGGGTGGCAGGCCGAGATCCGTGGGGACTCCGTCCGAAACGGTAGCTGCTCGCGGCGGCGGCCTTCGATTCGTGGGGTGCCGTCCGGCCGAATGTCCAACTGCGGCACGCGATGCCGGGTATTCGACGGGTGACACTGCTCCTGGCGCGAGGATGGGTCCGCTGACGGGGTGGCCGGGGTGGCCGGCCCGGCTCTCGGGCGATGGGAGCGGTCGCAGGTTCTGCCGCCTACTCGGGAGCGGAGCGGTACGTGTCGGTCTGGGTGACCTTGGCGATGGCCCGCATCTTGTTCACCGCGTCCAGCGCGGCCACCTTGTACGACTCGGCCAGCGTCGGGTAGTTGAACACCGCGTCGACCAGGTAATCCACCGTGCCGCCGCAGCCCATCACCGTCTGCCCGATGTGCACCAGTTCGGTGGCGTTGGTGCCGAACACGTGCACGCCCAGCAGTTCCCGTGACTCGGCGTGCACCAGTATCTTCAGCATCCCGTACGAATCACCCAGGATCGCCCCCCGCGCCAGCTCCCGGTACCTCGACACCCCCACCTCGAAGGGGACGTTGTCCCTGGTCAACTGCTCCTCGGTGCGACCCACGAAACTGATCTCCGGGATGCAGTAGATCCCGATGGGTTGCAGGTCGCCGAGCTTGTTGCCGACGGGCTCGCCGAACGCGTGGTAGGTCGCCCGGCGGCCCTGCTCCATCGCGGTGGCGGCCAGCGCCGGGAACCCGATGACGTCACCGACGGCGTAGATGTGTTCGACCTCGGTCTGGAAGTGTTCGTTGACCTCCACCCGGCCGCGGTTGCTGGCGGAGATGCCGGCGGCCGCGACGTTCAGCTGGTCGGTGACGCCCTGCCGGCCGGCGGAGTACAGCACGGTGTCGGCGGGGATCTTCTTGCCCGATTCCAGGATGGTCAGCGTCCCGGCGGGGTGTTTCTGCACCTCGCGGACCGATTCGGAGTACCGGAAGGTGACCGCCAGATCTCGCAACTGGTACTGCAGCGCCTCGACGATCTCCTTGTCGCAGAAGTCCAGCATCGTCGGGCGTTTCTCCACCACGGTGACCTTGGTGCCCAGCGCGGCGAACATGGAGGCGTACTCGATGCCGATGACGCCGGCGCCGACCACCACCATCGAGGACGGCACCTTGTCCAGCCCGAGGATCTGGTCGGAGTCGACGATGGTCGCGCCGTCGAAGTCCACGGTGTCCGGCCTGGCCGGCCGGGTGCCCACCGCGATCACGATCTTCTCGGCGCCGAGTTCCTGATGGTGACCGGTGTGATCGACGACCACGACGGTGTGCGGGTCGACGAACTGTGCGGTGCCGACCACCAACGTCACGTGATTACGGGCCAGCTGGTTGCGGATCACGTCGATCTCGCGGGCGATCACGTGCGAGGTCCTGGCCGAAAGATCCGAGAATGTGATCTCGTCCTTCACCCGGTAGGACTGGCCGTAGAGCTCACGCTGGTTCATGCCGGTCAGGTACAGCACAGCCTCGCGCAGCGTCTTGGACGGGATGGTCCCGGTGTTGATGCAGACCCCCCCGACCATGTCGTAGCGCTCGATGATCGCGGCCCGGTGCCCCAGCTTGGCCGCCGCGATGGCGGCCTTCTGACCGGCCGGACCGGAGCCGATCACGATGATGTCGTACATGTCCATGGCGGGTCGCTCCCAGGGGGACGGCTCATGCGTGACGGCGGGGTGTGGATCTGGGGGTATCAGAGCGCATCAATGTGTCGCGGAAGTGACCGGGAGCAGCCCAACGGCGGTCGAACAGATGGTGCCGTCTTTCCGATCATCCTCGCTCATCGCGGTGTGGTCGACCAGCGCCGTGCCACAGGTACTGCATCACAAGTACAGCCCCGTCCCGCCGCCGGCGCGTTGACTAGCCACCGCCTGCAGGTCACGCTCACGCAGCACCAGGTAGGTTTCCCCACCGACCTCGACCTCATACTGGTCCTCCGGGCTGAACAGCACGCGCTCGCCGGCCTTCACCGATCGCACGTGCTGCCCGACCCCGGCCACCTCGCCCCACACCAGCCGCTTGGCCATCTCCGCGGTTGCCGGGATGAGAATGCCGCCGCGCGACGTGCGCTCGCCCGGGCCACCGGACACCTTGATCAGGATCCGATCGTGCAGCATCTGGATGGCCAGCGGAGCATCGGGCATCGGCCGAGCCTAGCTGGCCGCAATCGGCGTCATCGACATCTCACTGACGGCTCACCGACGGCTCAAAGACGGCTCACCGGACGTCAGCGCGAGCGGCGGGTCACGGGGCCTGTCCCACGCAGAAGATGCGCCGGAACGGGAACAGGGTGCCCTCCGCCCGCCGGGGGTAGACCCGCCGCAGCAGGGCGGCGTACTCGGCCTCGAACTCCGCAGCAGCGGCCGGCTGCAGCGCACCCAGCACCGGCCGCAGACCGGTCCCGCGAATCCAGTCCAGCACCGGGTCCTCGCCGGGAAGGATATGCACATAGGTGGTTTCCCAGGCGTCAGCGGACCACCCGCAGTCCAGCAGCAGCCGGGCGTAGCCAGGGGCGTCGTCCACCGCGTCGTCGTGCCGGAGTACACCGGCCAGTGCATCGCGCCAGGAGGCGGACTCGGCGAGTTCGCGCATCAGCCGGTGGGACGGCGAGCCGAAGTTTCCCGGTACTTGGAAGCCGAGCCAGGCGCCCGAGGGCAGCGCGGCAGTCCACTGACGGATCAGCCGGCGGTGTCCGGGCACCCACTGCAGTGCGGCGTTGCTGATGACCACATCCGTGTCGCCACTGGGCCGCCATTGGCTGATGTCCCCCACCTCGTAGGACATACCGGCGCCGGTGTGGGTGGTGGCCGCTGATTGCGCGGCAGCGATCATCTCGGCCGAGGAATCCAGCCCGCGGATGCGGGCATCCGGCCATCGCCGGCGCAGCCCGGCCGTCAGCTGGCCAGGGCCGCAACCCAGGTCGACCACCGTTCGCGGCCGGTCAGCACCGATCCGGTCGACAAGCTCGAAGAACGGTCGGGCGCGCTCGTCACCGTGGTGCAGGTACTGGGCGGGATCCCATCTCATCATCGGATTGTGCCGCCCGGGTGATGAAAAAGAAGGACCCCGAACGGCTGCCAGGTCGGGGGTCCGGCAGCTGTCCGGGGTTACTGAGCATATCGAGTTTTCCCTGGCGGCCGTTACACCGAAAGAGGGAAATCTGGCTGATGCATTGGTGTCGTTGGGGTCTTGGCGGGGTCGCACCGACACCGTGTCGATGCCGTGTCGATGCCGCACCGTCGCCAGGTCGCCGCCGCGCTCAGCGCAGGCTCAGACCCTGGTGCTGGGCGATCGTCAGCAGCTCGTTGCGGACGGCAGGAGTGCCGGCGTGATCGATCGCCCGATTCATCAGGCGACGGGTGCGGGCGACTTGGTGATGCTGGTGCAGGGTCTTCCTCAGGCTGATCATGGCTATCAAATCCTTCGTCGGTGCTATGGGTTCGTCACTGCGGGTCACATCGCGGATCGCTGGGTTCTCGACCCGATACAACAATTCTATCGCATCTGTGCGCTCATGGCAGCGGATTCGCCGGTGAAGGCGGACACAGGCCGGACGATCTTCGGCGTGGTGCGATCTCACAGCGGTCAGGCAAAGGCAGCAAATGCGCCAGGAGGGAGGACGACGAACACGGCGACCCCGTTGCGTGACTCGACGGTGAGCAAGGCCACTGCCCCCGGGTTGCCGTGGAGCGCGCCGACCAGGTCACCGGGGGCGTGCAGGCCCGAGTCGATGGTCACCCACGCCTGTCGCGGCTGGGTGGGATCGGTGTTGATGGCGCAGATCACTTCCCGGTCGGCAAGGATCCGGGACCAGGCCACGATCCCCCGCACCGGTCCGCCGAACCCGGTGGGCAGCCCGAAGGTGACCCCATCACCGGAGATCTCCCGGAGGTACTGGCGTCCGCGGCGCAGCGCGGGCTCCCGGCGGCGCAGCTCCAGCACGTCCGCCAGCAACTGATACCCCGCCGCGGTCTCGTCGAACACATGCCGGTCCCGGCTGCGGAACGGGCCGAAATCACCGCCGAACGCGGCCTCCCTGATGTACCGGTCGGCATGTTCGCCACCACCCTCTCCGTCGAGCGACTGCTCGGTGCCGTAGTAGTAACAGGGGATTCCGAGGGTGGTCGCGTTGAGCGCAAGGATCGCCGGCAGTTGCGCCCCCGCATCCGCTCGTGCCCCGAACCTGGACTTGTTCGGTCCCTTCCACACCTGATCGTGGTCGTCGAACGAGGTCACCACCGTATTGCGCAGCCAGGTGTGCGAGTCCTTCCCGATCAGCTCCGAGTTCCGAAACAGCGAGAAATACCCCGCCGGGTCGCCGTCACCGGTGGCGGCCCGTTGCAGCTGTTCCTGGACATCCGCCAGGCCCAGCGCGGCGTCCAGTCCGGTCAGTTCCAACGTGGCGATGGCGTCGGTGCGCGACCCGGTGATCTCGCCGATCAGCAGGAACCGGTCCTTGCCGATCGACTGTGCGAACTCGTGGACGGCGGAGGCAAAGAACCGGGTCGCGCCGCGGTCCATGTGTTTGACGGTGTCGACCCGGAATCCGTCGAGGTCGGCGAACGCGATCCACCAGCAGTAGGCGCGGGTCAGTGCCCGGAGCGCGGGCGAGGGCCGGTAGTCGTCCAGCGGGCCGAACCCGTGCGCGACATCCTTCAGACCGACGAAATCGCCCTCGAGGAATTCCGCCGGGTTGTCCCAGTTGGTGATCCGGCCCTTGCGCGAGAACGTCTGGGGCGGATGCAGTTCGGCCGGGAAGACCGCCCCGTCCGGCCACAACCCGGCTGCCGCGGGCGGGGTGAAAGGCGCCAGCGCGCCGGATGCCGACCGCCAACCGGCCACCGGGTAGTCCGCGCCGTCCCAGCGCGGATCGACCGGGCTGATCGGGGAATCGGCGGTTGCCGGGTACCGAGCGGTGTCGGACAGGTCGTACGCGTAGACGTCACCGGTGTGATTCAGCACCACGTCGAGCACCACCCGCAGTCCGACGGCGTGCGCGTCCGCCACGAGCCCGCGCAATTCGTCGTTGCTTCCGAAGGCCGGTTCGACCGAGAGGAAGTCCTGGGTCGCGTACCCGTGATAGTTGCTCTGCTCGCCCGCGGGTGGGATCGCCTGCTTCAGCACGGGGCTGATCCACAATGCGGTGATGCCCAGCCGGCGCAGGTAGCCGAGCTTGCTCCGCAACCCGTCCAGGGTGCCGCCCGCCCGATCCAACCCGGCCTGCCGCCAGCCGGCCGCGTCGGCCTGGGTACCGATCGCATTGCCCTCGTCGGGTGGCTGGAACAGCGGGGTGTTGCCCGCGACGGGCTGACCCGCAAGGTCGAGGTAGCCGTCCTCGTTGCCGTCGGAGAATCGGTCGACGAGCAGGAAGTACAGCACCTCGTCCTCCCACGCCGACGGTGACGGCGTGATCGGGCCGGCAGTGACGGCAGCGAAATCCAGGTCGGCAACACGGCGCACAGTCATCAACACACCCTCGCGGTCGGATGGGCACGGGGCAGGCGTATCCGGCGCACCGACGTACAGCCTCCTGCACAGAACGCGTGAGCGCGCGCCCTTTTGCCGGCCACGACCTCGAAAATCAGTGCGATCAATGCACCCGGGCGGCCTGCGCGATCTCCAGCGCCTTGTCGATGTACACCCGATAGCCGCGGTCCGGGCGCATCCCGTGCACCTCCGAGGTGTCCAGGCTGTTCATGTACGACAGGATCTTCCGGCTGAAGACCTGGCCCGGCACCAGCACCGGGAACCCCGGCGGGTACGGGGTGACGAAGGTTGCCGACACCACGTCCCGGCCGGCGTCCAGCTTCTCCATCACCTCGTCGGGCATCAGGTACTCGCACAGGCTGTCGTCGTAGGCCAGGAAGAACGCACGTCGCACGTCGCCCTCCCCGGTGGACGGCCCCTCGTCGCTGTCAGCCGCCCGGAACGCCGGGTGGAAGCCACTGAAGTCGGGCAACGGCGCCGAGGGGTTGGTGAGCCCCAGCACCGCGGTCTCGTAGGCCGCCCGCTCCGACAGGCTCATGTCGGCCAGCTTGTCGTCGAGCTCCCTGGCGATCTTGACGAGCACTTCGATCAGGTAGGCCACCGAGCTGCGGGTGGTGCCGATGTTCGTCATGAACAGCACGGTGTTGCGGGTCGTCTTGTTGATCTGCACCCCGTTCTGCTCCATCAACTGGATTCGCTTGAACGTGTCCCCATCGATGCCGGTGGCGCCGATGTAGATCGTCACCCGGCAGGGATCCATGACGAACTCGTCGTGGGTCCAGACGGTGGCCATGTTCTTCAGCCCCGACCGCAACGGTTGCCCGATTCCGGACGGCCGGTACTCGCTCGGGATCAGATCCGCGGTCGTCACGCACCTCATGTACTTCCGCAGCAACGGGTGGTTGTCCACCGCGTCCCGCAGCCGCATGGCGTATTCGACCTGCTTGTGCACGAGCTCGAAGCCTTCCAGCGCCGCCTGCCGCCGGCCGAGGTCGAGGCTGGCCAGGATCTGATAGTTCGGGGACGTCGAGGTGTGTGCCATGTACGCCTCGTGGAACGTCTCCTCCACCTTCTGCCCGAACTCCTGGTCGAACACGTGGATCATCGAGCCCTGGCGGAGCGAGGTCAGGGTCTTGTGGGTGGACTGGGTGGCGTAGACCCGGATGCGGGTGCGAGCCGGGTCGGGAACCAGTCGCATGTCCAGCAGTTCGGCGTCCGACGCGTCGTTCACCATGCCTGCCACGGCCTCGAAGCGCTGCCGATAGGCGGGTTCCCGCATCCGTTCGTGCAGTGCCCCGGCAGCCTGCATCGCGGTGCGAGAGCGGTAGATCGGGTGGAATCGGGCGAAGGCGAACCATGCCTCGTCCCACAGGAACACCAGGTCCGGTTTGATCGCCAGGCACTCCTGCATGACCCGCTCGACGTCGTACACCACGCCGTCGAACGTGCAGTTGGTCAGCATGATCACCTTGACCCGGTCGAGCTTGTCGGCTGCCCGCAGCTCGAGCAGTTGCCGTTTGAGCTCGCGGAGCGGAACGGCCCCGTACATCGAGTACTCGTTGAGCGGGTAGGCGTCCAGGTAGATGACGTGCGCGCCGGACAGCATCAGCCCGTAGTGGTGGGACTGGTGGCAGTTGCGGTCGACCAGCACGATGTCGCCGGGTTGCACCAGCGCCTGGCAGACGATCTTGTTGGCCGTCGAGGTGCCGTTGGTGACGAAGTAGGTCTGCCGGGACCCGAAGGCCTCCGCGGCCAGCTCCTGGGCGTCGCGCAGAGGGCCGGTCGGTTCGAGGAGCGAGTCGAGCCCGCCGCAGGTTGCCGATGTCTCGGCCAGGAAGATCTCCAGGCCGTAGAAGCCGATCATGTCCTTGATCCAGTGCGAGTTCACGATCGACTTGCCCTGCGAGATGGGCAGTGCGTGGAACACTCCGGTGGGCCGGTGACTGTACTGCTTGAGGGCGTTGAAGAACGGCGCCTCGTAGCGCTCGGCCACCCCGTTCAACAGGCTGAGGTGCAGTTCGAGGGTGCCCTCCCTGGAGTGGAAGATCCGGCGGAAATGGTGGCCCATCCAGCCGGCCACGTCCTCCAGCGAGATCTCGGTCATCAGGTACAGGTCGAGTTCCGGGCGGATGGCGGACAGCGCCTGGCCGAGCTTCTCGGCGCGTGCGTCGGGCGAGAGCTCCATCAGGTCTTCGGGCACGCCCTCGCCCAGGAACTGGCTCACCGTGGACAGATCCCGGCCCGAGCGGTGCACAAAGCGGCGGCGGATGACGCAGGCCTGGATGTTGAAGTTGAGCCGCACCGCGATCAATGCGTCCTCGACGCTGGGCACGATCACCAGCTCGTAGGCGAACTCGTCGTCGGGCCGACGCCACTTGCGCAACTCCTCCCGCAACGCGCGCTCCTGCGCGTCCGGCATGTCCTCGACCACCAGCACCTCGAAGTACGGCCGGTCACCCTGGGAATCGACGGCGACGCCGGTGTCCCGCTCGAACGGTTCCTGGATCGCGGTGGCCACCGACCAGCTGGCGCCGCTGCGGTAGGAGCCGGTCACCAGTCCGCGGTTCAGGCTGGCCACCGCCCTGGCGAATCGCGTGTATTTGCCGGACGCGAACAACCGACGACCCTGCTGGTAGGCCTGCGCGCCGGGGTAGGCCCAGTACCGCTCGATGGGGCCGAGCTCGTCCAGCAGGGACGTCACCCGATCAACGAGCTTGTCCAGTGGGCGGCCGGATGAGGCTGCGGCCGACAGGCGCTCGCTGGCCTCCTCGAGGCTGGACCAGGCATCCGCCCGGAATTGCCACAGGCTGTTGTAGGCCCGCGCATTCACTGTCTCGGCCATGGCCACCGCCCCTTTGCGGTCCGATCGGTTGCTGTCGGTTGCTGTCGGTTTCTGGCAGTACCGCCACTGCTGGCACCCGAGCCAGACCATCATGCTCGCGTGAGCTGTGTGCTGCGACACATGGTGTCGGGCACGCTGCAGGCTACGGCGAACTCAACGGTGGGCAGCATTCCTGACCTGTCCGCGCCCATCGGCTCGATGCCCGACCCCGAACTGGCTCCGGACAGCGTCACGGTCGCCGTGCATG
>Ga0209584_10000155_pt1 | contig 19060 bp, 18 predicted proteins | sample NGEPerD_FD_184507 | JGI IMG/M metagenome (GOLD analysis project Ga0209584, IMG submission 184507) | Arctic peat soil microbial communities from the Barrow Environmental Observatory site, Barrow, Alaska, USA - NGEE PermafrostAB12-D... | ecosystem: Environmental > Terrestrial > Soil > Wetlands >...
GGTGGCGATCCGGCTGCCGTGGCTGGTCAGGCTCACCGCAGGACCGGTTCCCAGGATGCTGGCCGTGCTGCGCGCATTGGACGTGGTCAGTAGCCGGAGAGCGAGCTTCGCGACCCACTTGCGACCGACGCCGTTGAGCTTGCGATACATCCGCGACGACGGCTCCGTGAATGGCCAGCCGACCGCGTCGTCGATCGCTCCCGCGATCGTCAGCAAGATCTTGGCCATCAGCCCGGACGGTGGCATCGGTGAGGCTCCTTGATTCGGTGTGCGGTGACGAACGCTGACGACGGTGAGGTAGATCGGTGCCGCTCGGCGGGCGCCGGCGGCGGGTGGGCCTCAGTGTGGCTGTGACGCTGAGCCACCCCTGGTCCGGCGAAGCATGCGGCGCGCGAAACGCACCGAGGTGTGCCAATCGGAGCGCCGGAAGCCGTAGAACTCCCACGGCGACAGGCCGAAGATCTTCCAGAGGAAGAAGATGTTGGCGTTGGCCGCGATCAGGGAGCCGACCAGGGTGGCGACCGCTGCGCCCATCGCGCCGTAGGTCGGCACGATCAGGAACAGCAGGCCGACGTTGATCAGGCAGGAGACCACCAGTGATGTGCTGCGCAGCCCGGGTCGCCCGCGCGCGGACAGGCCAGCTCCGGCGATGGAGCCCGGAGTGCCGAGCACCGCGGCCAGCAGCAGCACCGCTGTGATCGGGATGGCCGGGGAGAAGTCGGCGCCGAACAGCAGCGGCAACCACCAGAGCATGGTCGCCGCGGTCACCAGTCCGAGCAGGGCGGATGCTGTGCTGGAGATGCGGGCCGAAGTCCCGAGCCGCTGGTCGGTGGCCTGGGCGGCGTCGGCCGAGAAGGTGACGTCCCGGACGGCCCTGTTGATGATCAAGGGTATGTCGGCGATGGTCGCGGCCACCGCGTACAGCCCGAGTTCATAGGAGTCGGACAGCGGGGTCATCAGCGCCTGGTCCAACCGGGAAAGCAGGATTCCGGAGATCGCTCCCACCCAGACCCGCATGCCGAAGCTCATGATCTGACGCGGGCCGGTGTCTTTCCCGGTGTCCGGCGGTATCCCGGGCGTCTTTCCCGTGCCCGGCATTCGCCAGTACGCGACGGCGCCGAGCAGTGGACCGACAGCGATCACCATGGTGGCGGCCATCGGGGTCAGGTTGCCGGTCAGCCACAGCGGTATCAGGGCGGCGATGCGGATGGTCGAGGAAATGAAGCGTTCCAGTGAGACCCGGCGCCAGAGGTGCAGTCCCGAGGCTGCGCCCCGCAGCACCGCTACCACCAGGCTGGGCACGATGGCCAGCGACGCGACGGTGATCAGGTGCTGGATGGTGACGTCCCCGCCGCTGAGCCAGCTGGAGGAGAGGATCACCGCAGCGGTCGCGGCAAGCCCGGCGATGACCATCAGCACCAGCGCGGTCCGGGTGGCGCGCCGGACCGTCAGCGGCGAGCGCGCCACGACGTAGTTGACCGCGTCGGGGATGCCGAAGGTCGCCGCCGTGATGACCAGGGTCAGCGGAGCCGTGGCTGCGGCAACCTCGCCGCGGCCGTCGACGCCCAGCGCGTGCGCCAGGATCGGCGCGCTGACCAGGACCGCCAATGGCGGGAAGAAGTTGCCGATCAGGGTCTGCAGCATGTGGCCGGCGACGTCGCCCGGCCCCTTCTTCGGCGTGGCCGCCTTTGCTGTCGTGGCAGGCGCAGACGCGGCAGGCGCGGACGTGGCAGGCGCGGACGTGGCAGACGCGGACGTGGCAGAGTTGGCGTCGACCGGGGTTTTCGCGGAATCGGCAATGGCCGCCGTCGTCGCCGCCGTTGCCGCCGTCGCCGTTGTCGCCGCCGTTGGCGATGTCGCCGATGTGGAAGCCTGCGCCACTGAAACGGGCGCCGACGAAATGGTGAACGACGGCTGGGTCGCACCCTGAGCAGAACGCTCAGCGTCCTCGGACACTCGTAACACCCCCCGCGTCACCGGTCAGCACCCCTGACCGCGTCCCCGGCCCGACCAGTGCCCCGATCGGTGCCATCGCAGCGTTCCGTTCTCTCGCGATCTCATCGCTCACGCCGGATTGCCATGCCTTCCCCGCAAGGTACGAGCGCGCTCGCCGCGTCTGGTCGAACCGACCCGGCACCGCGGACGATCAGAGTCTATGTCCGGACAGCAGATGTTCCCGACTACAAAGATAACAGAGCGTTGCATCATTCGTGTCAGTTGCACCCGAATGGGGTAAGACAGCTCACAAATGGAGTGCGGATCTAACGCCTTGTCGTCCCGGTTTTCCGTTTTGTGCGCCAGCTGTGGTGTACTTGCCCGGAAGGCACAGGGGAGTGGAATACCGCTTCGAGCGGTAGCCTGGGTGATCGGGGTTGGCGTCGGCGGCCACCACAGCAAGGGGACAAAAGGGTGGATCTTCACGGCTACGTTCAAGCCGTCCGCAAGTACTGGTGGCTCGTACTGCTGATGACAGGCCTGTGCGTGGGCGCATCGATCGTGCTCACCTATACGGCCACCCCGCAGTACGAGAGTTCCGTGACCTTTTTTGTCTCCACGTCTGCGAATGCGGACGGTACGGCGCTGCAGGCCGATCAGTACGCCCAGCGTCGGGTGAATTCTTACGTGGGCCTGCTGACCAGCGAGAAGCTGGCCCAGTCGGTGATCGACAACGCCCACCTGGACATGACGGTGTCCGAGGTCACCGGCTCGATCGCGGCGGCAGCCGACCTGAATACGGTGCTGCTCACGGCGACGGTGACCAACAGCTCCCCCGAGCGCTCGCTGGCGATCGCCACCGCGATCTCCACCCAGTTCGGCCAGATGGTGGCGCAGCTGGACAATCACGGGTCACCGGAGAACGCCAACGTGGTGCTCAATGTCGTCTCGGGTCCCACGCTGAATCCGGTACCCGTTTCGCCCAGGAAGACCCTCAACATCGGGCTCGGTGTGCTGCTGGGTCTGGCACTGGGTCTGGCGGCGGCCATCCTGCGCGAGGTACTGGACAACACGGTGCGGTCGCCACAGGTGCTCAGGACGATGAGCGAGGCGCCTGTCCTCGGCGTGATCGCCGCCGACCGCGGATCGAAGAAGTCCCCGCTGATCGTCGACAACCACGCCCGATCGGTCCGTGCCGAGGCCTTCCGGCAGCTGCGCACGAATCTCCAGTTCATCGACGCCGCACGGCCGGTCGGGGTGCTGGTGGTGACCTCGTCGATCGCGAACGAGGGCAAGTCCACCACCGCGATCAACCTGGCCGTCTCGTTCTCCGATTCCGGGCGTCGGGTGTTGCTCATCGAGGCGGACCTGCGGCGGCCGCGGGTGGCCGAGTACCTGGGTCTCGAAGGTGCCGTCGGGTTGACGAACGTCCTTGTCGGCCAGGCCGCGATCGACGACGTGCTGCAGCCATGGGGCCGTGGGGGCCTGACGGTGCTGCCCAGCGGGACCATCCCGCCCAACCCATCGGAGTTGATGGGCAGCCCGCTGATGGCGGAGTTGATCATCCAACTCCGCAAGAGCTTCGACATGATCATCATCGACACCCCACCGGTGCTGCCGGTCACCGACGCGGCCGTGGCGTCCCGGCTGGTCGACGGCGTGGTCGTGGTCGTGCGGTACGGCAAGACCACCCGCAATCAGGTCAGTACGGCCCTGCGGTCGCTGACCGCAGTCGACGCCAGGGTGCTGGGCACGGTGCTCACCATGAGCCCGGTCAAGGGCGCGGAGGCGTATTCGGCGTACGGCTACTACGAGGACGACGACCGGGTCGAACTGTCCACCGGCCCCGAGCCGGCCGGTCCCAGCGAAATCGAACCCGGCGAGAGCGATTCGGCGAGATCACCGAAGTCGGCGAAGTCGGCGAAGTCGGCGAAGTCGGCGAAGTCGGCGAAGTCGGCCAAGCCTTCCCGGCGGACCGGGCTCCGGCGCCCCCGACCGTCCACCCGGATCGGCGAGCGGGCCTCCGACGAGCGGGCCTCCGACGAGCCGGCGTCGACGAACGGGTCGTCGACGAACGGGTCTTCGACCAACGGGTCGTCCGCTCACGACACGTCCGCCGATGGCCCGACCGAGCAGCCGGACGCCGGTTCCGCCGACGCAAGCGCGCGCGGAGCGTCGACCGGCTCGATCAGCTGACACCCGTAGCCGACCCGCCGCGGATTCCTCGGACATCGCCTGGGCTCCAGCCGGGATAGGGCTGCGCGGGCCCCGTCGCCTGGCCACCTTCAACGACCTGGCGATCGGATCCGCGATCGACATTCGGCGTCGCTCGGGTCCGTTGCCGACGACGCTCTGGACGCACGTCCGCGCCCGTCCAGCCGCGGGAAGCCAGGTGCGCCGCAAGGTTGCTTGGGCGTTACGGTCCAATGGGGTGAACTTCATGGAAGACCAGTGACGAAACCCGCTCATTGACGCGCATCGGGGGCTAACCTATACCTCATTCGGGTGAGAATGCTGGTCTTCGAGTTCTCTTCGGTTACTATAAATGACAGTCGACGCGCAGATGTCCCCAAGGATGCGGATGGGCTAGCGGTTGATGGCCCTTGATGATCAATACCTTTGGAGAAGACGTGTCCATCCGGATCGGCTATGCCCCCGGTGCTTATGACCTCTTTCATGTAGGCCATCTCAACCTGCTCCGCCACGCGAAGGGTCGGTGCGACTTCCTGATCGCCGGCGTCGTCTCTGACGACATGCTCGAGTTGACGAAGGGCCGCCGCCCGGTCATCCCGCTCGAAGAGCGGTTGGCAATCGTGTCCCACATTTCGTATGTCGATCGGGCCGTCGCGGAGGTCGTTCCGGACAAGCTCGAGACCTGGGAGTCGGTCCGATTCAACGTCCTGTTCAAGGGTGATGACTGGCGCGGCACTGCGAAGGGCGAGAAGTTGGAACGCGACTTTGCCGCCGTCGGGGTCGAGATCGTCTATTTCCCCTACACGCTGCACACGTCCAGCAGCATGCTCAGGCGGGCTCTGTCCGGCATCGCGGGTGAGCGGGAGCCTGTCGAGGCGACAGGTTGACCGCCCCAGGGCGCGCAGCCGCTCGGACACATGGAGTAATCAATGTCTCCGGTTGTTGACCCGAAAGGTGGACGTGTGGCGTGAACTGTTCCCAAAGTAGTCGCTAAGAGTTACATTGGTCGTATCCAAGTCTTTCCCGATGCCCCGTTCGATGTAGCGGACATCGGTTGACATCGGGCCAGAAACCGTCTGATGGATGTGGTCACCGCTGCGGCTGACCGACCACCCCGGGGGGCGCACCTGCCGTTGTCGCCTCCACCGCTCGCGCGAGACATCGAGGTAGTGCAGATGGCGCTCACGACCGAACCGGTCACTCCCCCACGTCATGGCTTTCGGGCCCTGCGCGCCGGGTCAGGCGTTGACGTCGGTCAGCCGGTGCGGTCGGCCTCGATCCCCACAGCATCCGTCGCGGATCAGTCGTTCGAGACCGCGCCGCCGCAGGCTGCTGAGCACACCGGCGCAGCGGTACGCGGTAAGCGGCGGGGCTGGGGCCAGCGGTACGCGAGCCAGCTCGCGATCACCGACGTCATCGCCCTGGTCTGGGCAGCCATCGGGGTGCACCTGGTGCAGCCGCAGGTCAGCCGGTCGGCCTTCACCAACGATTCGCTCAACCCGTCTTTCGTGGCGCTGACCGCCGGTCTGCTGGTGGTCTGGCTGATTGCGCTGCACTTCTCCGGCCGTGATCCGAAGACCATTGGGCACGGGCCCACGGAGTACAAGCAGATCGTGCACGCCACGCTGGTCGTGTTCGGTCTGGTCGCGATCGCGGTCTACCTGTTCCAGTTGGACTTGCCGCGCAGCTACCTGCTGGTCATGATGCCTGCCGGATTGACCGCGGTGCTGGCTTCCCGCTTCGTCTGGCGGCGTTGGTTGCACCATCGCCGCGACCTTGGTGAGTACATGTCGCAGGTGCTCGCTGTCGGCAATATCCACACCGTCACCGAGTTGCTCCGCGACTTGCGCCGGGCCCCGCGGGCCGGCTACAAGGTCATCGGTGTCTGCGTCAGCCAGGGTTCGCCGGCTGGGCACGGCGGCCCGTTGCAGTCCATCGACGGCGTTCCGGTACTCGGCGATCTCAGTTCGGTCGCGGAGGTCGTCCGCCGCTCCGGCGCTGACACCGTGGCCGTCACCGCCACCGCCTCGTTCGGCCCCAGTGCGGTGCGCAAGCTCAGCTGGGAGCTCGAGGACACCGACGCCGATCTGGTGTTGGCCCCTGCACTGACGAACATCGCGGGACCCCGGATCCACACTCAGCCCGTTGCCGGACTGCCGTTGATCCATGTGGACCGCCCGACCTACCGCGGAGCGAACCGGCTGCTGAAGAAGACCTTCGACGGGGTCACCGGCGTGCTGCTGGTACTGCTGCTGTCGCCGGTGCTGCTCGCGGTGGCCGTCGCCGTCAAGGTGACCAGCAAGGGCCCGGTGTTCTTCCGCCAGGAGCGCGTCGGGATCAACGGCGAGATGTTCCGGATGATCAAGTTCCGGTCCATGGTGGTGGACGCCGAGGCACGGTTGGCTTCCCTCAAGGAGGAGCAGCACGACGCCGGCAACGAGGTGCTGTTCAAGATCAAGAATGACCCGCGCATCACCAAGGTCGGCAAGTTCATCCGCCGGTTCAGCATCGACGAGCTGCCCCAGCTGTTCAACGTGGTGATCGGCGACATGAGCCTGGTCGGCCCGCGTCCGCCGCTGATGGCGGAGGTCGAGCTCTACGGTGACGAGGCCCGCCGGCGGTTGCTGGTCAAGCCGGGTATGACCGGCTTGTGGCAGGTTTCCGGACGCTCGGATCTGACCTGGGACGACACCGTCCGACTGGACGTGTACTACGTGGAGAACTGGTCCATCACCGGTGACCTGGTGATCCTGTGGAAGACCGCCAAGGCGGTGGTGTCCTCCAGCGGTGCTTACTGAAGACTGCGTTCACGACGCCCGGGCCGTCTTCGGTCCGGGCGTCGTTGCGTCAGTGGCCGTCCCGATCCTGGGCTCGGTGTGCTCGTCCTGATGGTGTGCTCGCCCTGATGGTGTGCTCGCCCTGATGGTGTGCTCGTTCGGATCGTGTGGTGGTGTGTGGCAGTCTGAGCGGGGCCGTCATGTCGGGTGGGTATCTGCCGGCGGCCTCCGACATGGAAGGTGACGTGGGTGTTCTCTGGCCGGGTCGTGGGTGCCCTGATCGGGGTGTCCGTAGTCATTCTGACGGTTTCCGCGTGTTCCAACCCGCCGAGTTCGGCGGCGCAGGTGGGGGATGTGTCCATCTCCGAGGCCGCGATCTTCGATCGGTCGGCAGCCATGGTGCAGGCGCAGCAGACCGCCGGAGCGACGGTGAGCCCGGTCGGCGTCGCGGAGGTCAACCGGCGTCAGACCACTGCGGCGATCCGCGGTCAATTGCTGGATCTCGCCGCGGCCGACGCCGGGGTTCAGGTGTCCGACTCGGACGTCAATGCGGCGTTGTCAGGCGCAGGATCCGCTACAGCGGCTCAGCAGCTCGGTGTCCCGGAGTCGGTGGTCCCCGACGCGATTCGTGACCTTCTTCGCCTCGAGGGCCTGCTGAAGGCGCTGCCGACGCAGGGAGCGCCCGTCACCGATGTCGGCGTCGAGGTGGACGGCGTCACCGTCACCACCCGTGAGGATGCGATCAACACACGGAACCAGTTCCTCGCCGACCCGGCGGCCGTCGACGCGCTGATCGCGGCATCCCCCAAGGGCGTGCAACGTCAGAAGCTGACGCTGCTCACCGCACCCGCGGCCGGTCCTACCGGGGTGTTCAGCGCCAAAGTCGGTGACGTCATCCTGTATCCCTCGCAGGACAGCGTTCTCGTTCTGCGCGTGCTCGACCGGGCCGAGAAGCCGGCCCAGCTCACCGCCGCCGAACTGCAACAGCAGCAGATCGCCGGCGCCTTCGACCTGGGCGCGCTGTTGCTGGCGCCCTATGCGGAGCAGGCGGGGGTCAACGTCAATCCCCGCTTGGGTGCCTGGGACCCCTACGCGTTACAGGTGGTTCCCGGCGACAGCGGTCTGTGACACCGGCGGGCCACCATGGTTGAGCATTTCCAGTCCGCCGCCGATGCCGCCGGTCAGAACCGCACCGCCGGGCCGGACGGGCGCGTCCGCAGTGCGGGAGAGCACCTGCTGGGCGCCGTGGCCGTGATGGACCGGTTGCGGGCTCCGGGCGGCTGTCCCTGGGACGCGGAACAGACGCACAGCTCGCTCCTGCGGTATCTGGTCGAGGAGTGCTACGAGCTGGTCGACGCCGTCGAGCGGGGGGATGCCGCCGCCGTCCGGGAGGAGCTGGGCGACGTCCTGCTGCAGGTGCTCTTCCACGCCCGGATCGCCGACGAGAGGCCGGCCGATCGGGGCGGATTCGACATCGACGACGTCGCCGGCGACCTGGTGGACAAGCTGATTCGCCGACACCCGCATGTGTTCCACGCGGAGCCCGACACGGCCCCCGTGGCGGGCAGCCCGCCGGACAGCAGAAGCCGGAACGCCGGCGACAAGGCCGCCGACAGTGCCGACCCGGAGTTCTCGGCGGCCGATCAGCAGGACCGCTGGGACGAGTTGAAGAGATCGGAACGCGGCCGCTCCCGAGCCCTGGCGGGGGTCGCGCTGGGCCAGCCGTCGGCGGCACTGGCCGGGAAGCTTGGTCACCGTGCGGCGAAATTCGGCCTGCGGGTGGACCTCCCGGACGGGGATTCCGTCGGTGAGCAGCTGTTCCGGATCGCCTATCAGGCGGGCGCCACCGGTCAGGACCCGGAATCCGCGCTGCGGGCGGTCGCGCGCCGGCACGCCGAGGCACTCAGCTTGGCGGAAGGCCCCGGCGACCGGCTCAGCGACCACTGATCGGCCACTGGTCGGTCCCGTGATCAGCACTCTCAATTCACATCCCGGTGCCGGAACCCGAGGAGGCCGGCGACCATCAAACCCGCCGCGACGGCGAGCAGCACGATGGTGGACACCCAGTTGATCGGTTCGGCCGGCACCGGGGGAACGTGCGTGTACGGCGAGAGGTTCATCAGGGCCTGCGGCGGCTGCAGCAGCGCGCCGAGCTGACCGAGCAGCAACGCGATCACCAGCGCCGCCCAGACCATGCCAGTCGGGTGGAACTGGACGAACTCAGGCCACGGACGTCCACCGGGGCAGACAGCCGAACAGCGCGACCGCAATGCCGCCCATCACCAGCGTTGGAGGTGCCTGAACCAGCATCGCGGACAAGGTCGATTGCAGACCCCCACCGACGTCGCCGATCCGTGCGCCGTGGATGAGTCCGGCCACCAGACCGGCCGCGCCCAGCACCAGCACCGGCCCGAGCAGCACGAACAGCAGGTGACCCGACATCCATCTGGTCCGGGCGACGCTGCCGGCCAGCACCGGGCCGAGCCGATCCGCCGATTCCTCCGAGCTCATCCGGAGGGCAGCCGAGATCGCGTAGCCGCCGGCGGCCAGCCCGCCGAGGCTGCCGATGGCGGCCAGGAACATGTCGGTCAACGCGCCCGCGCCGCCCAACTTGGCCAGCACGTCCTGCAATTGCGGGTTGCTGTCCAATAGATCCCCCGCACTTGCCGCGATGGTGCCCATGATCGCGCCGAAGGCGATGAATCCGACCACCCAGCCGATGACCGGGCCGCGCTGCAAGCGAATGGCAGACAAGAGCGGTTGCGGTGCGGGCGTTCTCGACCAGCTGGACGGCCACGGCGGCGACGCCGGCGTAGACCAAGCCGCAGCCGGCCAACGACGCGCCGAGCGCGATCGAGCCGGGTACCGGCTGGCCGTTCGCGATGCCGGCGGCGGCCACCAGGATTCCGATGGCGACACCGGCACCGGACGCGACTGCGACGGCTGCGGCCAGCGGGGCCGCCCTGCCGACAACGGACGAGGCCAGCAGGTCCGACCGGCCCGACTCCTCGTCGGCCCTGGTCCGGCGGACCACCGTGACGATGGCCATCAACCCGATCAGCGTGGTGCCGAGAACCCCGATGCGCCAGGCGGTCAGGCCGCCGATGGAGGTGCTGGCGACCGGGCCGGTGAGCGCCAGGAACGCCGGTTGGCGGTGACGCTGAACGCCAACGCCTCCCGTTCGGCCTCGGCCGGGTACAGCGAGACGAACGCGGAGAAGGTGGACGCGGCGACCGCGGCGATCCCCACCACCCGGACCAGCAGCGGTATTCGTTCCCGACGCAGGGTCAGTCTGATCAGCGATCCGGTACCGGCATAACTGCGTGGCGGGGTGCGGGTGCCCGTCGCCGGCCTGGTTTCCGGGGAGGTGAGCGTGCTCATCGCGCGCCCGCCGTCTCCTGCGCACCGACATGGGCTTCGTGACGTCCCGGCTGCTGGCCGTCGTGTTCCTCGTCAGCGGATCCGTAGTGCCGCAGGAACAACTCCTCCAGCGTCGGCGGGGTCGCCGACAGGCTGCGGATCCGGTCGGCGACGAGAATCCTCATTGCGGCATCGGTCTCGGCGGTGTCGACATCGAAATGCACTCGCGAGCCCTCGACGGCCAGGTCATGGACGCCGGGAGCGGAGCGGAGCGCGTCGGGAATCGTGTCCAACTCGGCGGCGATGGTGGTCCGGGTCAGGTGCCGCAGTCCGGACAGCGTGCCCGTCTCGACGACCGCTCCGGAACGGATGATGCTCACCCGGTCGCAGAGCGCTTCCACCTCGGACAGGATGTGGCTGGACAGCAGCACGGTCCTGCCGCGCTGGCGCTCCGTGTTGATGCAATCCTGAAACACGGCCTCCATCAACGGATCCAGCCCCGTGGTCGGCTCATCCATGATCAACAACTCGACGTCGGCCGCCAGCGCCGCGACGATGGCGACCTTCTGCCGGTTGCCCTTGGAATAGGCGCGGCCCTTCTTCCGTGGATCGAGCTCGAATCGCTCGAGGAGTTCGTCCCGTCGGCGGGTGTCCATCCCGCCGCGCAGCCGCGCGAGCAGATCGATCACCTCACCACCGGACAGGTTCGGCCACAGATTGACATCGCCGGGGACGTAGGCGAGTCGGCGGTGCAGCTCGACTGCGTCCCGCCAGGGGTCACCGCCGAGCAGGGTGGCCGAACCGGCGTCCGCGCGCAGCTGACCGAGCAGAACCTTGATGGCGGTGGACTTTCCGGCCCCGTTGGGACCGAGAAACCCGTGCACCTCGCCGGTGTCGACCGACAGGTTCAGGCCGTCGATGGCCCTGACCTTGCCGAAGGTCTAGACCATTCCGGTGACGTCGATCGCTGTAGTGGTCGTCATGCTGGTTGGCCTTTCTGAATGCCGCCGTCGGCGGCGGGGGAGGAATCGGTGGCCCGCTGTTGGGCGAGGTACGCGTCCAGGTAGGCCGGAGTCGTGTACATGCCGTGGGTGAACAGTTCGAGCGCGGGCAGGGTGAACCGTTCGGCCGCGAGCACGGGCGGCCCCGTGTGCGACGGTGGCAACAGGTAGCGGGCCAGCAGCTGGGCGCCCAGCTTGAAGGCAGCCAGCAGCTCTGCCCTGCTGCGCTCGTCGGCGGAGGTGGGCCGGACGATCCCCGCGGCGACCGCGGCGGCCAGGTAGGCCTCGGTGTCGTCGACGATCCGGACCCACAGCCGGTCGGCGAAGTCCCCGCCTTCGGACAGCGTCCTGATCACATAGCTGGACAGGTGCGCAACCTCAGGAGCCTGGGCGAGCTGATCGAGCATGTCCCCGGGGCTCAGTTTCTCGGCGCTCTGGCGTGCCAGCTCGTCGATCCTGTCGGTGACGTAGCCGTCGCAGAACTCGCGCAGGTTCCCCTTGGACCCGAAATGGTGGATCACCAGGGCGGGGGACACTCCGGCCTTCGCGGCGATCGCCCGGACCGTCGTGGAGGTGAACCCGTGCTCGGCGAAGTAGCCGATCGCCGCGTCCCGGATCCTCGCCCTGGTGGTGAGGTCCGCTTCCCGGCTCGTGCTGACTGAACGCATGATCAGCATACTAAACACGTGTTCAGCGCCTCGGCAAGAGCCATTTCGGCGTGACGCGCATGAATGACCCCCGCCCCCGGCGGCGCTGCCCCCTTGACGGCGCGGATCAAGTACGCCGGCGCGGCTGATCGTCGCGGTTGCGGGACGGGTGCGTCAGGAGTGAACTGGTTCATCCGCGCGGTGGAAGATGATCCGCGCCGACAAGGGGAGGACGGGCGTCACTCGCCGGGGTAGGACACGCCGATCTGCCGGCGGATCTCGTCGATGATGGACAGGATGCCGATGGTCTCCTCGGCGGGTAGCAGCGGTGACTCGGTCGCGCCATCCGCGACCAGGGTGGCCAGGTGCGCGGCTTCGTAACACAGCCCCTGGTGCCCGGTGACGGGATCGGGCGCGCGTACCAGTTGCCGTTCCTCGGAGCCGGTCAGCGTCAGCACGCCCGGCGCGTAGAACGGGCCGGACAACTCGGCCCGGGCAACGGTGCCCGAAATCGACGCGGTGGTCGGCGTTCTCGACCACAAGGTGGTGTTGAGGCAGGCCTGCGCCGCGCCGCGGCCCAGGGTGATGGACACCTGGCCGTCGACGCCGGTGTCGGTGAGGCGACCGGCGGCGATCACCAGGTCTGGCTCGCCCAGCACGAACGACGCGAACGAGAGGGGGTAGATGCCCAGATCGAGCAGCGCGCCGCCGGCCAGCGCGGGGTTGAACAGTCGGCCCGACGGGTCGGGGGCGAAGGATTGGCCGTGGTCGGCGAGCACCGTAATCACCTCACCAAGGACGCCGTCGGCCAGCAGCTGCCGCAGCACGTCGGTCTGCGGCAGGAAACGGGTCCACATGGCTTCCATCACCAGCACTCCGGCGGCCCGCGCGGCCCGCACCACCTCGCGGGCCTCGACTGCGTTGCGGCAGAACGCCTTTTCGACCAGCACGTGCTTGCCTGCGGCGATGGCCAGCAGCGCCAGGGCGTGATGCTCGCTGTGCGGCGATGCGACGTAGACCACGTCGACGTCGGGATCGGCCACCAGTTGCTCGTACGAGTCGTAGGGCCGTTCCGCGCCGTACGTCCTGGCGAACTGCGCCGCACGGTCGGCTGATCGCGATCCGACGGCCACCAGCCGCTGGCGGGTGTTGGTGCGGAGCGCGTCGACGAAGGCGCCCGCGATCCGGCCCGGCGCCAGCACGCCCCAACGCAGCGGCGGCGCAGCCATTGGATCCGGGGTGCGGGCGGCGGGCAAGGACGCGGGGAAGGCGGGCATGCGCGGATGATCGCACGACCGCTCGGTCCACGGCCTGGCGCCGCCGGTCCACGCCGACCAGTGCGAGTGGTACCGGCACTTCACCACCGACCGCCGGTGCGGGCAGATCGGGCTGGCGCCGCTGTGCCCCGGGCACTGACAGCCTTTGCCGGTGGATGAGCGAGATGGTGGACCTGACGAAGAGAAGGACGGACTTCTTCGAGGCCGGGTGATCGAATACCCGACCGGTGGTGGGCCGGCCCGGGAACGACAGCATCCCACCCGGGGTATCCGGCACGCAGCGTTCCGGTGTCCGGCGATACGCCTGGCGGCGTCCTGTTGCGAGCAGGATGCCTGCCAGACGTATCTGCGGACTTCCCGACCTGGGGGGATGGTCGGGCCCGCGTCAGCAGTCTGGGGGCAACAACGGGCTGCCGGGATCCCCCGAATGGGTACGGTCCAACCAACGGAGGGAATGGCGCGCGGGTTTCGTCACAGTCAGGTGATCACACCACAGCGCGCCGTCACCGACGCCGATGAAAATGGCCCTCTGAGGGCGCCTACCGAGAATCAGGTCGCGGGCTCGCCGGGGCCGGTCGTTGGCGGGTCAGGGATGACCGCGTCCAAAATCGACCCACCGGCCGAAGATGCGAGAGGGGCGGACCTGTATCGCCACCATTTTTCTGTCCGTCGACGGTCCGTGCCAGATCTGGGCGCAGACCGTTCCAGGTCGATGCATCGAAACCCACGGGCCAATCACCTCAGGGTTCTCCCGGCGGCTGACTTCGGTCGCGATGAGCTCGGCGGCCAAGGCTTCGCGAGCGCTGTGCGTCCGCGCCCGTCGGATGATCACGGGGCTCCCTTTTCGATACGTGGTGCCCGAGCCGCCATATGCGGCAGCGGAGCGCCGCATATGTCCCCCGACTCGACTCAACGTACTGCGTTGGGTTCGATGGGTGCGCGGCGAACGCGCGATCGTGTGGGTAGGCATCGGATGCATCAGGGGCGGACACGCCGTGTGGATTCCTGTGGCGTTGCGCACCCGGCAGGGACAGGCAACTGTCGATGGTTGACCATCGAGGCGTGAGCGAGAGCCGCGCAGCCGACGGCGCCGAGACGGCGGACGCCGGCGCAGCGCGCTCGCGACGCCGGTTCACCGGCCGCATCACCCTGCTGGGGCCTGCGTTCGTCGCCGCGGTGGCCTATGTGGACCCGGGCAACGTCGCGGCGAATCTCCAGGCCGGAGCAAGGTACGGCTACCTGCTGGTCTGGGTGCTGGTGGTGGCAACCGCGTCCGCGGGTGTGGTGCAGTACCTCTCGGCGAAGCTGGGCCTGGCAACCGGTGCCTCGCTGCCCGAGTTGGTCGGCAACAGGCTGAGCACCCCGTCGCGACTGGCGTACTGGCTGCAGGCCGAGGGGGTGGCCATGGCCACCGACCTCGCCGAGGTGATCGGCGGCGCGGTCGCCCTCTATCTGCTGTTCGACCTTCCGCTGTTGCTCGGCGGGCTGATCGCCGGGCTGGTGTCGCTCGCGTTGCTCGCCATCCAGAACCGGCGCGGTCAGCGTCCCTTCGAGCGGGTCATCACGGGATTACTGGTGATCATCGCGGTCGGTTTCCTCGCCGGGTTGTTCGTCGCCCCGCCCTCGGCGGCAGATGTCGCCGCCGGCCTCGTACCTCGCTTCGACGGCCTGGACTCGGTGCTGCTCGCCACGGCGATGCTGGGCGCCACCGTGATGCCGCACGTGGTCTACCTGCATTCCGCGCTCACCCGGGACCGCTTCGGCGTCGTGCCGCCCGGACCGCAGCGGCGCAGGTTGATCTCCGCGACCCGGACCGACGTCTGCGTCGCGATGGTGCTGGCCGGCGCGGTCAACATCTCCATGCTGCTGGTCGCCGCGTCCGGGCTGCGGGGACAGGACGGAGTGGACACCATCCAGGGCGCCCACGCGTCGGTCACGGCTGCGCTCGGACCGGTCGTGGGTGTGCTGTTCGCGGTCGGACTGCTGGCGTCCGGACTCGCCTCGACGTCGGTGGGCTGCTACGCCGGCAGCGTCATCATGGAGGGACTGCTCCGCCGCCGGGTCAACCTGCTGGTCAGGCGCGCCGTCACGCTGATCCCCGCGCTGATCGTGCTGGCGGTCGGCGCCGATCCCACCAGCGTGCTCGTCCTGTCCCAGGTGCTGCTCTCGTTCGGCCTGCCCTTCGTGCTGATCCCGTTGCTGGTGTTGACCTCGAACCGCGAGCTGATGGGCGGGGACGTCAACGGCGCGGTAACCCGAACGATCGGTTGGCTGATCACCTTCGCCATCGTCACGCTCAACACCGTGTTGATCGTCGGGGTGGTCACCGACATCTGACCCGGCGGCCCGCGAATCCATCCCCCGACGACGGCGTCGCCCGTGGTCATCCGACCGCGTGGTCCGGATTCACGTTTCAGGGCCCCGTGTGCAGTGGCCGCACCTGTGGCACCGCCGTTGGGGGCTTAGGGTCGAGATCAGCCGCCCTTCCGGTGGACGAGGAGAGTCGTCATGTTGGTCGCCGTCTTCCTGGTCGCGGGATTCGTCCTGCTGTTCCTGCTGCTGCTGTCCACGCAGAAGGCGGGCCCACGCGCAGCCGCGCGGGTGTCTTTGGTCTTCATCGTCATCTGGCTGCTCGCCACCGCCGGCTATGTCTGGTACGGCGTCGCCCAATCGAGCGAGAGCGTCCTCAGCCAGCTTCCGGCCGCGTTGTTGATCTTCCTGCCGCCGGCGTTGCCGGCCGCGATCGTCTGGACCAAGAATCGCCGCGCGTGACGACCGCTCACCTCCCAGCGACCGACCGCAGTTCGGCGCTCCGGCGGGCGGGTTCGCAGGTCCCGGACCGGACGCGTCAACGCTCACCGAGCGCTACACTCACGGCCAAGGTCATGAGTTCCAGCAACAGCCCCGGCTCGCTGGACGGCAACCCTCCACACGCGGTGGGGTGCCCCGGGTGATGACCAGGCGGACCACCGAACCGTTGGCCCGCAAGCGCGGGTCCGCGTCCGGCGGGCCTGTCAGAACGGACAGGAGTGCCGCGGTGCGCACGATGATGTGTTGTTGTAGCTGACCCGGACGGTTGAACGGCCTCTGCTCAGATCGGCTCAGATCCACCCGAACCAGATCCAGGCAGAACCAGAAAATCACGTCCCGCTCGCTGCCCCGCCGACCGGATGACCCGGTCCGCGGTGGCCGGCCCTTCCCGCCTACCCCGGCGGCAGCCGCCGTCGGCCCTACTCCCAGGAGCCCCGCATGAGCTCGAACTGGTCTTTCGAGACCCGCCAGATCCACGCCGGCCAGGTGCCCGACCCCACCACCAAGGCCCGCGCCCTGCCGATCTACCAGACCACCTCGTACGCCTTCGATTCCTCCGAGCACGGGCGCAAGCTGTTCGCGCTGGAGGAACTGGGCAACATCTACACCCGGATCATGAACCCGACGCAGGCCGTCGTGGAGGATCGGATCGCCTCCCTGGAAGGTGGCGTCGGGGCGCTGCTGGTCGCCTCCGGCCAGTCGGCGGAGACGCTGGCCATCCTGACCCTGGCGCAGGCCGGCGATCACATCGTGTCCTCGCCGCGGCTCTACGGCGGCACCTACAACCTGTTCCACTACACGCTGCCCAAACTCGGCATCACGGTCGGCTTCGTGGACAACCCGGACGACCCTGACTCCTGGCGCGCGGCCATCCGGCCGAACACCAAGGCGCTGTACGCCGAATCCATCTCCAACCCGCTGCTCGACGTGCTCGACTTCGAGGCCGTCGCGGCCGTCGCGCACCAGGCCGGCGTTCCGCTGATCGTCGACAACACCGTGCCCACCCCGTATCTCATCCGGCCGTTCGAGCACGGGGTCGACATCGTGGTGCATTCGGCCACCAAGTACCTTGGTGGCCACGGCACCGCCATCGGCGGCGTGATCGTCGACTCCGGCAACTTCGACTGGGTCGCGAACGCCGAGCGGTTCCCGGGGTTCAACACCCCGGATCCCAGCTACAACAACCTCACCTGGGGCGTGGACCTGGGTCCGGACGGGCTGTTCAAGACGAACGTGGCCTTCATCTTCAAGGCACGCCTGCAGGGGCTGCGGGACATCGGCCCGGCCATCTCCCCGTTCAACGCCTTTCTCATCTCGCAGGGCATCGAGACGCTGTCGCTGCGGTTGGAACGGCACAACTCCAACGCGCTCCGGGTCGCCGAGTGGCTCTCCGGCCGCGAGGAAGTGGAGTCCGTGTCCTACCCGGGGCTGGAGTCCAGCACCTGGCACGACCGCCAACTCAAGTACTCACCCAAGGGCGGCGGCCCGATCGTCTCGTTCGAGATCAAGGGCGGCGTCCCGGCCGGTCAGGCGTTCACCGACGCCCTCGAGCTGTTCACGAACCTGGCCAACATCGGTGACGTGCGGTCGCTGGTCATCCACCCGGCGTCGACCACGCACGCCCAGCTGGCGGCCGCGGAGCAGCTGACCACCGGAGTCACCCCGGGGCTGATCAGGTTGGCCGTCGGCATCGAGCACATCGACGACATCCTGGCCGATCTCGAGGCCGGTTTCCGCGCCGCGAAGTCGGACTGACGGCACGGCACCACCGTGACGCGGCGTCCTTCATGACGGCGGTGAGCGATCGCACCGGAGCCGGCACCACCGCCGGTTCCGGCTTCGCGCTGCCCCACCAGGACGATCGGGTCACGCATCCGCTGCTGGACGCACGGATCTATGCCGACGTCGGCCCGATGGTCACCGAGTCCGGTGTCCTGCTGGACGGCGTGACCATGGCGTACGAGACCTGGGGAACGCTGAACCCGTTGCGGGACAACGCGATTCTCGTCCTGCACGCGCTCACCGGCGACTCGCACGTGGTCGGGCCGGCCGGCCCGCACCACCCGACGCCTGGCTGGTGGGACGGGCTGATCGGGCCGGGCGCGCCGCTGGACATCGACCGGTTCTTCGTCGTCGCGGCCAACGTGCTGGGCGGGTGCCGCGGCAGCACCGGGCCGTCGTCGATCGCACCCGACGGCCGGCCGTACGGCACGCGCTTCCCGCGGATCACCGTGCGGGATCAGGTGGCCGCCGAGGTGCTCTTGGCCGACCAGCTGGGCATCGACCGGTTCTCCGCCGTGCTGGGCGGGTCCATGGGTGGCATGCGCGTCCTGGAGTGGGCGGTCGGCTATTCCGAGAGGGTACAGCGGGCCATTGCCCTGGCCACCTGTGCTTTCTTCACCGGTGACCAGATCGCTTGGAGCGTCCCGCAAATCGCCGCGATCCAGGCGGACCCGCACTTCGCGGGCGGCGACTATTACGACGGACCGGCCCCGCTGACCGGGATGGGTATCGCCCGGCAGATCGCGCACACCAGCTACCGATCTGCGCTGGAACTGGACACCCGGTTCGGTCGGGCCGCACAGGGCGGTGAGGACCCGTTGCGCGGCGGACGGTTCGCGGTGCAGTCCTATTTGCAGCACCACGGCGACAAGCTCAACCGGCGCTTCGATCCGAATTCCTACCTGGTGCTGACCGAGGGGATGAACTCGCACGACATCGGCCGCGGCCGTGGCGGCGTTGACGCTGCGCTGCAGCGCATCTCGGCCGAGTTGACCGTGGCGGTGGTGGACTCGGACCGGTTGTTCCTGCCATCCCAGGGTGAGCTGATCGCCACCGCCCCCACCGCTCGGGAACTGGTCACGATGCACTCGGACTACGGCCACGACGGGTTCCTGATCGAGGCCGAGGCCATCGCCGCCGTGGTTCGGGAAGCCCTGACCAGCTGAATCGGTCAGCTCCGCGGTGGCCGCAACACGGGCACATCCGTTTGCGCAAAGTCATCGCCAACGCACAGGATGGGCAGGCCGGTCTCTTCGGCCAACGCGTAGGTGCAGCAG
>Ga0209584_10000156_pt1 | contig 19041 bp, 17 predicted proteins | sample NGEPerD_FD_184507 | JGI IMG/M metagenome (GOLD analysis project Ga0209584, IMG submission 184507) | Arctic peat soil microbial communities from the Barrow Environmental Observatory site, Barrow, Alaska, USA - NGEE PermafrostAB12-D... | ecosystem: Environmental > Terrestrial > Soil > Wetlands >...
GTACAGCTTGTTGATATTGTCCAGCTCGACGCTAGCCATTGTTGGTGCCTTTCACGTGAGGTTCTCGGCCGGAACAAATTGTCATCGATGCTGACATCGGTTCTGAGGTGTCAGCCCTTGACGGCGCCGGCCGTCAGACCCGTCACCAGAGATTTTTGCGTGAACAGGAAGACGATCACCAGCGGAATGGCCATGATCAAGCCACCGGCGGCCATCAGCCCCCACTGCTGGATCAACGGGTTCGACACCAACGAGTTGAGCCCGACCGCCAGGGTGGTGTTCGCCGGGTCGGGAAGCACGACGGATGCGATCGCCAGTTCGTTGAAGGTGGCCTGGAAGCTGACGAAGAACACCACCACCAGGATGGGAGTCGCCAGTCGCAGGATCAGCCCGAAGAAGATGCGGGCGTGGCCGGCTCCGTCGATCCTCGCCGATTCGTCGATGTCGACCGGAATGGTGTCGAAGTACCCCTTCATCAGGAAGGTGTTGACGCCCAGCGCACCGCCGAGATACACGAGCATGAGGCCCCAGATTGTCCCGAGACCGAACGTCGGATAGACGTCCAAAATCTGCCGGAGCAGGGTGTAGATAGCGGTGATCGCCAGCACGGGCGGGAACATCTGCACCAGCATCAGGAGGAGCAGCCCGGTACGGCGGCCGGTGAACCGCAAGCGGCTGAACGCGAAAGCAGCGGCCGCACCCATCAGCAGCGCCATGAATGAATTCAGGGTCGCAATGATCAGCGTGTTCGAGAACCAGGTCACGAACGGCCACTGATCGTTGGTCAGGATTTCCGTGAAATTGTCCAGCGAGAATTTGGATGGCAAGAGACAGGAGAGCGCGGCGAGTCCCTGCCTGTCCGGCGGACAGGCACCGGTGAGCGTGTTGCCGCCGGAGAATGCCAGCGAGATCAGGTAGAAGGCGGGGAAAATGGCCCACAGCACGAAGACGATCGCGACGATATGGCGCCAGCCGACCAGCCGGAACCACCGCCCGAAGGGCATCCGCTCGGCCTTGATGGTGGCGGGAGCAACCGTCTCGGTTTCGGTTTTCTGAGCGATGCTCATCGTCCGATCTCCTCGAGTTTCTTCGTCAGTCGGAATCCGAATGCAGAGACTGTTCCGACGATCACGAAGATCACCATGGCGATCGCCGAGGCCAGACCCAATTGCTGGTTCGCCTGGGTGAAGGCGAGTCGGAACGTGTAGTTGATCAGCAGGTCAGTGGACCCACCGTCGATCACCGCTCCGGGGAAGGGACCGCCGCCCGTCAGCAGTTCGATCAACGCATAGTTGTTGAAGTTGAAGGCGAACGTGGTCACCAGCAAGGGTGCGGTCGCCACCAGCAGGAGCGGTAGGACCACCGTGCGGAACGCGTAGCGCCGGAGGCGCCATCGACGTAGGCCGCCTCCTTGAGATCCTCCGGAACCGCGGTCAGCGCCCCCGAGCAGACCAGGAAGAAATACGGGAAGCCCATCCACAGATTGACCATGAGAATGGAGAACTTGGCGAGGGTGGGATCGGACAACCAGGGAACCTGCGCGGTCAGCACCTGGTTGACCAGTCCGAAGTCGGTGTTGAGCATCCCCTTCCAGATCAGGGTCATCAGCACACTGGGCAACATGAACGGGATGATCAGCAGGATCCGGTAGACGTTCTTGCCGCGCATGCGGCGTTCCGCCAGCACCAGCGCCAGTATGAGGCCCAGGGCGAAATTGAGGAAAGTCGTCAAGATGGCGAAGGCGAACGTCCAGGTCATGATCGGCAGGAACCGCGACCGCATTGTCTGATCTGTAAAGAGCGAGGCATAGTTGGAGAAGCCGACCCCCACCTTCCAGCCAGGGGTGAGCTTCGCACCCGCCGCCGATTCGAAGTTGCCGACGTCGCTATTGGCCGGATAGACGGTTCCGTCGGTGGTGGAGATCATCGCGTCCTGCGCCTCGTCGTAGACGTAGCCGGACTTCGCCTCGGTGGCCTTGGTGATGGAGATGGCGCGGAGATAGGTGCCCGTTTCGGTATCGACGGGGGGCTGTAACGCGTCCCATTGCGCCTTGTAATCGGCGTTCGAACTGAGCGAACCCAGATTGCGGCTTTCGTAGCCGGTCACCCCGGTCACCTTCTCGCCGCTGCGCTGCACGTCGCTGTCCGGAACGGCGGTGAAGCCGTCGTTCGTGCCGATCCGCACCTCGTTGGTTCCGGGATCGGTAACGAGCATCGACACTGTGCCGTCCTTGAGGATCGGCACAACGGCGTACTCGGTGCCCCCCTCCACCGGCACCACGCTGGATGCCTGGATGGCCACGACGGCCGCCTGCTTGTCGTCGAGATGACCGGTGCCGTAGTTGGTGAACGACGTCACCCCGGTGAAGACCATCGTGTACAGCTGGAAGGCGGCGAGGAAGACCAGGCCCGGAATAAGATACTTCAGCGGCAGCGAACGCTTCGCGAAGTAGACGACATTGACCGCCACGAGAACGATCCCGAAGAAGCCGACAGCCAACCACCACTTCGAGCTGACCGCCGTGACGAGCGCAAGGATCAACAGGACATCGATCAGCCCGACCAGAATCACTTTGGTGATGAGGTTTGCGGCCCCGGGGGAGCGGGAGGCTTTCGCCTCCCGCTCCTGCTCCGCCGTGGCGGTATCGGTCATGACCCGGCGATCTGCTTGTTGATCGACGCTTGGGCCTCGGTCATTGTCGCGGTCGGGTCAGCACCGGACGCGATCTTGTACTCGGCAAGACCGAGATCGACGAACACGAAAGCCATCTGCTGGATGGCAGGAATCGGTTCGCCCAGCTTGCCGTAGTCGCCGAAGGCCTTGATGTACGGATCCGACGCGGCCTTGTCGTAGGACTCGATCCATGCCGGCGGGCGCGGATCGACAGCGAACATGCCGTCCATGAACTCTGTGGTCATCACCTCGTCGTTGAGGAAGGTCGACGCGAGCACCGCGTTCTTGGCCTTCGCCGGCTGCATGAACGTCCGAACACCCACGAACGGCTGAGCCTGGAAGGAGCTCCCCGCCCAGTTCGGCACCGGGCACACCATCAGGTTGGCACCTAGCGCCGTCTTCTGATCGGGGATCTGCCACGGGCCCGTGATGAAGTACGGGGAAGTTCCCTTGGAGAACGACTCCTTGGCGATGTCATAGCTGACCGATGCCTTGAGGATGCCGTCGTTGACCAGCTGCTGCAGGCGCACGCCGGCAGCGATGCTGCCCTCCTTGCCGACACCCATGTCGCTGGTGTCGTACGTGCCGTCAGCGCCCTGCTTGAACGTGTAGCCGCCATCCGAGGTGTACAGCGGGTTCCAGTGGTACGCATCCCCGTTCTCGCCGATCTGCATGGCGATGCCGAGTCCACTGGTGACAGTGCCGGCCGCGATCAACGTCTTGGCATTGGCGACGGCATCATCCAACGTCGCGGGGCACGTCGGCGAGAGCGCCTTGTTCGTGAGCAGCGCGATGTCTTCCACTGCCCATGGCACCCCGTAGGTGCTGCCGTTGAGTGTCACGGCCTTGACGGCGATCTCCTGGAAGTTGCTCTTGTTCGAGGCGAGGTCGACTGGAGCCAGGATGCCGTTCGTGATCAGCTGGCCGATGGTGTCGTGCGGGCCTTCGAACAGATCAGGGACATCACCGGTGCAGTTGCCCGCGATGAGCGCAGCCTTCAGATCGTCGCCACCGTTGAACTTCTTGACCGTGCAGGTCACCCCGTTCTCCTCGGCCCACTTCAAACACAGTGGCTCGATGGCCTTCGCGGTGTTCGCCGAGTTGTCGGCCCAGATGACCAGGTCGCTCGCACCGCCGCCCCCGGAGGTGGCGCCGGTGGCGGCGCCGGAGCTCGCAGCCGCGCTGCCGCCGGAGGCGGTCGCCGAGGTACTGCTGCTGCTGGAGCTGGAACTACCGCCGCGGGCGGCCGCGGCGAGCGCGACGATTCCCATCAGCGCGGCCATGTGAGTCTTGCGTAGACGCTTTGTGCTGACTCCTCAACACCGTCATAGGGATAGAGGGTCTGTGGGGCCTATTCCTGGTCAGCGGGCAGGGTCCTGGTCGAGACCCTCCGTCCGCGTGCTGAAGCGGGTTAGCCAGAGGCTGCTCCTCGGCCTTGGTGGTGTCAACCCCGCTGTCTCCGTGTGATCACAGACCATCCGGGAGTGATCCGCAACCGCAGGAACATGCGGAAGTGCCGTTTCCGACCGCGGCTGTCAGGATCGTTATGCCGATGTGACGGCTGAATCGAGAGAGAACGGCGGAAGGGATCGTGCGCTAACCGCATTCAGTCCCTGGCCGCAAGTCGATGCGGACGATTCGACTTGACCAGATTGTGACCTGGCCGTGCGGGGTGGCAGCATGACCTCGGATCACGACCAGTGTGCGAACCGGAGGACCGATGACGGCGGACGGCGGGTGACCTCTCCCCGGGTCACCTTGATGGACGTCGCCAAGCGCGCCGGAGTCTCCCGCACCACCGCCTCGTTCGTGATGACCGGCCGCCGGGACATGCGAATCTCCACCGATGCCGAAGAGCGCGTCCGGAGGGCGGCGCGTGAACTCAACTACCGTCCCAGCCTGCTCGCCAGGAGCCTGCGCACCAACCTCTCCCAGACGATCGGACTGCTGTCCGACGTCATCGCGACCGAGGTGTTCGCCGGCGAGATGATCAGGGGCAGTCTGTCCACCGCCCTGCTGCGTGATCATCTGATGTTCATCGGCGAGACCGAGGGCGATCCGGAAGTCGAAAAGCGTTTGATTCAAAGCATGCTCGACCGCGGGGTCGGCGGGTTCGTCTATGCGTCGATGTACACGCGTCGGGTCGCGCTGTCCAAGACGCTGCGCGCGCACCCGGTCGTGCTGCTCAACTGCATGGCCAGGCTCCGCGGCATCCCGACGGTCATTCCGGACGAGCGGGAGGCGGGACGGACCGCCGTGCGGGCGTTGCTGCGTCAGGGTCACCGGGACGGCATCGTGCTGGTCGGCGAAAAGGCGCCACATGTGATCGCCGCCGCCGAACGGCTGGCCGGCGTCGAGGAAGTCCTGGCCCAGCAGGGCACGGAGCTGGCGGACTCCATCGACACCTTGTGGTGGCCGGACTCGAGCTACCGGGCCGTCCGCAGCTATCTCGACGCCGGCAATCAGCCGTCCGCGTTGATCTGTCTCAACGACCGGATTGCCATGGGCGCCTACCAGGCAGCACAGGAAGCGGGTCTCGTCATCCCTGATGACCTGTCCGTGATCTCCTTCGATGACTCCGACATGGCATCCTGGCTGCAGCCGCAGTTGAGCAGCGTCGCCATTCCGCATTTCGAGCTGGGCCGGCGCGCGGTGGAGATCCTGCTGATGGACAACCGGCCGACCGACATCCAGCGGGTGCCGATGCCATTGCGGGAGCGCGGCTCGATAGGGCCTCCCGCGGTCCGCAAACGTACTCGCCGTGCCCGCGCCCGCTGATCAACCCCAGACCCGCTGATCGACTCCCGCACCACGGCGCCGCATCGCACGCCCTCGGCAGCGCGGATCAACTTCCGGGGGCGCGGATGAAATCGTGCACTCGCGTCACTCCGGTCCCATAACCGTGACGATAATCCGCGCTGGCGAAGTTGATCCGCGCCATCAACGGGGGCGCGGCTCCGGCTCAAGCTCCGGCCGGGGCAGCGGCGCCCATCGCACGCGCCGGACGCCGCTGAAGTGGCAGGGCCACTGTGCCGGCGCTGGGCGCGGGATCCGCGGAGCGGCCCTGACGTAACAGCGACCGCCAGAGGTTCTGGTCGTACACCGACGGAGCGGTCGTCCGAACGAAGTCGGTCAGGATGCTCGCAAAGCGATCCGGGAATTCCTCGTGCGGGAAGTGCCCTGCCGCGGGCAGCAGCTCGACGCGCGCGCTCGGCATCGCCCGCCGCGCCGCGTCGGCATGCGTCACGGGAATGACCGTGTCCTTCCCACCCCACAACACGCAGGTCGGCATGTTGGCTGTCAGGTAGGCGCGGTCGTTCATGGTGACGACCTGGCCGCGCCAATCCACCACGGCACGCAGCACATGCAGGAACGCGTCCCGCTCGGCCGCGTCGTGCTTGCCTGCCAGTACGGATAGCGCGCCGAGCAGATCCGACGCGCCTGGCACCTTGGCGGCGCTGGCCCGGCTGCCGACGAAGTTGGCGAGCGCGAGCACGGGCGGTGACGCGGCGACGGCAAGGGCATGGCTTGCGCCGGGCAGGGTCAGTGCCCGCAGCACGGGGTTGACCTCACGGCCCAACCCGCCGGGAGCGACCAACATCAGCCGCTCGGTGTACTGCGGGAACTGGTAGGCGAACTGCATCGCGATGCCACCGCCGAAACTGTGCCCGACCACTGTGGCCCGCTCGATGGACAGCAGCGCGAGCAGGTCACGCATGCCGTTGGCATAGCCGCCAAGGCTGTAGTCCGCGCGCGGTTTGTCGGAGCCGCCGTGCCCCAGCAGGTCGGGTGCGATGACGGTGAACCGGCGGGCCAACCGCTTGACCACCGGCGACCAGGTGGTGTGGTCGCAGCCCAAACCGTGCAGCAGCAACAACGCGGGACCCCGGCCGGCAATGACATACGCGCGCCGATGCCCATGCACCACCCTGATCTGCGGGCGGGGTTCGTGGCGACGGGTCACCAGGGCCTCCGGAGTCGACAACATTGTCCATAGACAGCTGGTTGTCACGATAACCCGCGTTCACTTTCCTGTCCTGAAAAGTGACGGTGCGAGGGCGAAGATCCGCCGGGGACAATAGCGGGATGTACCGCGAGAGCGCCTCTCGCGTCCCCGGGGCGCGGCTGTGGAGCAGGGAGCCCGTCGGTGAGGTCGACCGCAACCAGGCCATCCTGCCCGACGGCTGCGTCGACCTGATCTGGCTGGACGGCGAGCTGCTGGTGGCAGGACCGGACACCGCGGCCCAGCAGACGACGATTCGTGCCGCCAGCCGGTACAGGGCCATCAGGCTGCCGCCGGGAATGGGTCCGGCGGTTCTCGGTATTCCCGCCCACGAAATCCGTGACGCCCGTCCGCTGCTGGCGGAGCTGTGGCCCGCGGACACGGTGCGCCGGTGGGCCGACCAGCTGTCCGCCGCCCAGGCAGGCGAGCAGTACCTGCTGCTGGAACGGTTGGTCGCCGGGCGGCTGGCACAGCACCCCGTACCGGCGGTGACGTCGGCGATTGCCACGGCCATCACCGGTGCCGTGGCCGTGGCCGACATCGCGGAGTGCATCGGGTGGAACGAACGGCGGCTGCTCCGGCACTGTCGCGGGTCCTTCGGCTACGGACCGCAGACGTTGCGCCGGATCCTGCGCTTCGATCGGGCCGTTCGCGCGGCCCGCTCCGGCACGCCGCTGGCGGACGTCGCCGCCGCGACCGGCTACGCCGACCAGGCACACCTGGCCAGGGAAGCAAGAAACTTCGGCGGGGCACCGCTCTCGCGGATCATCGGTCCGGCCGCGCGCGCTCGGCCCGGTCGCGGCTCAGCCCGGTAAGGCGGCAAAAAGATCCACGGTGTGCCCGTCCGGGTCGTGCACCACTGCGTACCGCTGTCCCCAAAACGCGTCCCACGGCGGCAGATGACCGTGGTACCCGGCAGCCATCAGCTCCTGGTACGTGTCGTCCACGCCCTGCGGGCTGTCGGCCAGAAATGCCAGCGACGCGCCGCCGGGAGTCAGGGTGAACTCCGGGTCGAATGAGGTCATGACGTCGACGGTGTCGAACGTCAGGCGCAGTCCTCCGGCGAGCGCTATCTCGGCGTGCGGTGCCGAGTCCGCCTCCGCGGGAATGTCCAGGCCGAGCCGGCGGTAGAAGGCCAGCGTCGCCGCCATGTCGGTGACCACCAGGCCGACCACATCGAGAGTCAGTGTCATAGCCCGACCGTAAGCCGGGCACGAACGACCGGGATTGAACGGATCGGACATCTGAAGGCCACACCGTGCCGCAATCGAGAGTGCGGGCGGTTCGCGGACGGGCGCTATCGGGCCGGCTGGTCTCCCGACTCATGGGCGCGCGTTGTCGGCTCCTTCTGCGGTCGCGCCGCGGAAGTGCCCGATTCGGTCGCGGGTTCGGTATCGGGCTCGGTCTTGGGTCGCGTCTCTTCGTCCTTGAGGTAGGCCGGTCGCAGGTGCACCGGTTCGGCCTCCGGTACGTGCCGCCGCCTGGCCTGCACCGCCTGGTACCTCAGGTTGAGCGCCTCGACCAGGATCGCGAAGGCGATCGGCCCGTAGACGTAGCCCTTCGGGATGTGGAAGTCCAGGCCCTCACCGATCAGGCTGGCCCCGATCAGCACCAGGAAGGCCAGCGCCAGCATCTTGACCGAGGGGTGCTTGTTGACGAAGTCGCTGATCCATTTCGAGGCGACCAGCATGATCCCGACGGCGACCACCACGGCCGCGACCATGATCGCCAATTCGCTGACCATGCCCACCGCGGTGATCACCGAGTCGAGCGAGAACACGATGTCCAGCACCAGGATCTGCGCGATCACGCCCGCGAAGGACACGGTTGCGGCGGTAGTCGAGTCGGTATGCCCCTCCTCGCCTTCGAGCCGCTCATGGATCTCCGAGACCGCCTTGGCCACCAGGAAGGCGCCGCCCAGCAACAGAATGAGGTCGCGGCCGGAAATCTCCATGCCGAACACGCTGAACAACGGAGCAGTCAGCCCGATCACCCAGGACAGCGAGAAGAGCAACGCGATCCGCATGATCAACGCCAGCGACAGGCCGGTGATCCGGGCCCGGTCGCGCTGCTCCTCCGGCAGCTTGCCGGACAGGATCGAGATGAAGATGACGTTGTCGACGCCGAGGACCACCTCCAGTACCAACAGCGTCAGGAAGGCGACCCAGGCGTCGGGGCTGAGCAGGAGATCCATCACGTCACTGTAAGGGGGCCCACACCCGCCACTCCGGCAATCGGCTCAGCCCAGGCGGAACGGGTTGCGGCGCGCGACGGCCACGGTGAGGGCGGTCGCGAACCCGCACCACGCCGGGTACGGCGCCAGCGCGATGCCGGCTCGGCGATCGACCGAACCGACCCGCCGCACCAGATCAACCGAACTCGCGGTCAGCACGGCACATTCCGCTGCGGCGACCCAGGGGCGGTGGTATCGGAAGAACAGCCACGACCACCCCGCGTTCAAAGCCAGATTGACGCCGAACGCGCCGATCAGGCGGCTGCGCTCCTGGACCCGGCCCTCCTCGTTCAGCCGGTTGATCACGTGCCCGGTCGCCAAGGCGATGTCCGCGTACAACGGCGTCCAGACCAGGCCGTAGACGGGAGGCGGCGGCTGCCAGGAAGGCTTCTTCAGCGTGCGGTAGTAGTCGGAATCCGGGTCCGTCGCCAGACCACCGGCGACCGCCGTCGCGGCAACCGCGAGCACCGAGCCGGCCAGCGTGAGGAGCTTCATGGCTCCTTCATAGCAAGATTTGAGAGCCTGCCTCCGTGTCGGCCGCCCGCTTGAGCCGCCGGAATCGCCCGAACCACCGGCATTTTCGGACACCTTCCATCAATAGGGATCAATCAGGAAATCAGGAAATCCGCGGATCACTCGAACCTTTCCGCGGCGCTCAGCGAGTAATTCTCAGGAGAGACATCCATCTCCTGCCGGCCGCATCTCCGCCACCGACAGCCCCTGGAGGCTCCACATGACCCCTGTCCCCCGCACTCTTCCCCGCCGCACCGTGCTCGCCGCCTCGGGTACGGCGGTGCTGGCGGTTGCCGCTGCCTGCTCGTCCGATCCGGCGCCCGCCCCGAGCCCCACCACCGCCGCTGCCCCGACGAGCGCCGCCCCGGCGAGCACTGGTGCGCCGGCGCCGGCCGGTACCCCGGTGGCATCTGTCGCGGACGTGGAAGCCGCCGGCTCCATCGTCGTCGGTACCGACAAGCCGATCCTGCTGTGCGCCGCCAACGGCAAGGTCGTCGGGCACACCGCGATCTGCACCCACCAGGGCTGCACCGTGGCGGCCGGCGGCGCGGACGCCAACTGCCCCTGCCACGGATCGAAGTTCAACGCCGCCACTGGCGCGGTCCTCAACGGGCCGGCCGTGTCGCCGCTGGCCGTGGTGGCAGTGACCGTTGCCAACGGGCAGGTGTACGCGACCTGACGTAGGCATCCGGGGCCGGATGTCAGGCCCGGGCGTCCGGCGGGAAGGCCGGGCAGATCCCGCACAGGAAGCGCACAGGTAGCGCCTATGCTCAGCACACAGCAAGCGCTCAGGATCAGGTCATGAGCATGAGCATGAGCCCCCAACTGGCCGTCGCCGGATCGTCCCCCGTCCACCACTCCGCGCTGCGCGGACCGGAGGGTCGGCCCATCCGGGTGCTGGTGGTCGACGACGAGCAGACCTTGTCCGAACTCGTCGGCCTGGCGTTGCGGTACGAGGGTTGGGACGTCCGCACGGCGGCCGACGGGCTGTCCGCGATCGCGGCGGCCCGGGAGTTCCGGCCCGATCTCGTGGTGCTGGACGTGATGCTGCCCGACATCGACGGTCTGGAGGTGCTGCGGCGTCTGCGGGCGGACATCGAGCGGATGCCGGTGCTGTTCCTGACGGCGAAGGACGACGTCAGCGATCGCATCGCCGGTCTCACCGCCGGCGGTGACGACTACGTGACGAAGCCGTTCTCGATCGAGGAACTGGTGCTCCGGCTGCGGGCACTGCTGCGCCGCTCCCACCTGGCGCTGACCAGCGACTCCTCCACCATCGTCGTCGGTGACCTGGTGCTCGACGAGGACTCCCGCGAGGTGCGGCGCGGCAACGACCTGATCATGCTCACCGCCACCGAGTTCGAGCTGCTGCGCTTCCTGATGAGGAACCCGAAGCGGGTGATGTCCAAGGCGCAGATCCTGGATCGGGTGTGGAACTACGATTTCGGCGGGCAGGCGAATATCGTCGAACTCTACATTTCGTACCTGCGGAAGAAGATCGACGCCGGACGGGAACCGATGATCCACACCATGAGGGGCTTCGGTTATGTCCTCAAGCCCGCCACCTGAGGACGAGCGGACCGCATTCATCCCACCCCGCCCAAGGCGACGACCGCTCACCCTGCGCGCCAAACTCGTGATCAGCATCGTGGGCCTGATCACCGCCGTGTGTGTGGTGGTCGGCGTGGCCACCGAGATCTTCCTCAGCCAATACCTGGTCAGCAAGCTCGACAGTCAGGTGATGCAGGTCAATCAGGCCGGCAACAACGGCGACGGCCGGCGTGACGGTGACGATCTTGGACTGCTGCTGCCGTGCGCGGTCCCGAGCAGACCTGCAGGGCAGTACGGCCAGACCTCCGGGCTCGGGCTGGACAATCTGACCGCGGCGATCGTCGGCAACCAAGTGGTGTCGGCCGGGATCATCAACCCCAAGGCCACCGGCGGGTGCAGCACCGTGCCGTCCACTGCTGACGACGCGTTGCTCGCTCTGCCGACCGACGGCAGCGTCCAGACCGTGTCGATTCCCGGCTACGGCGACTACCGGGCGGCCGCGTCCAACCGCAGCGGAGTCACCGTGATCACCGGCATGCCGCTCGCACCGGTGCGGGCATCGCTGGTTCAGCTCGGCCTGATCATGGCGATCGTCACCGGTCTCGCGTTGATCGCGGGTGCCGTGGTGGTGATCTGGATCGTCCGGCGGTCGCTGCGGCCGCTCGACCGGGTGGCGGCCACCGCCCGTCAGGTGAGCACCCTCCCGCTGGATCGGGGCGAGGTGGAGCTCGGCGTTCGGGTCCCCGACGAGGACACCGACCCGCGCACCGAGGTCGGCCAGGTGGGTGCCGCGCTGAATCAGATGCTCGGCCACGTCTCGAACGCGCTTGCCGCTCGGCAGGAATCGGAGATGCGGGTCCGACAGTTCGTGGCCGACGCCTCGCACGAGCTGCGAACCCCGTTGGCCGCCATCCGCGGCTACGCCGAACTCGCCCGCCGCGAGGAGGACGACACCGAAGGGGTCGCCCACGCATTGCGGCGGGTGGAATCCGAGTCCGCCCGGATGACCACGCTGGTCGACGACCTGCTGTTGCTGGCCCGGTTGGATTCCGGCCGGCCGCTGTCCGCCGACGAGGTCGACCTGACGATGCTCGCGGTGGACGCCGTCTCCGACGCTCGGGTCGCAGGGCCGGGGCACCGCTGGCAACTGGATCTGCCGGAGGAACCGGTCGTGACGATCGGCGACCAGTCGCGGCTGCACCAGGTGCTGGTCAACCTGTTGGCGAACGCCCGCACCCACACTCCGCACGGAACCACGGTGCTCTGCGGGTTGCGGTCGGACAACGACGGTTCGGTGATCACGGTGACGGACAACGGTCCCGGCATCCCCGCGCACCTGCAGCCGGAGATCTTCAACCGGTTCGTCAGGGGCGATTCGTCGAGGTCACGAGCGGCCGGTTCGACCGGGCTGGGCTTGGCGATTGTCGCGGCGGTCACCGCGGCCCACGGCGGCAGTGTGTCGGTGGACAGCCAGCCGGGAATGACCAGGTTCACCGTCCATTTGCCGCATCGGCCACCGGTGATGCAGGCTCCGCCGATGGAGGCCGTCCAGGTCGGGCGCGGGTAGCGCCGGCCGCCTGCGGTCCGCCGTCGATCCGCGGTGAGGGTGCCGGCATCATTCCGCTCGGACACGTTGTTGCAACGCAACAACTACTGGTGGCCGGCCGCATTCGGCGGGGCTCTGTCCGGCACGACCCTGTCCGGCACGACCCTGTCCGGCACGACCCTGTCCGGCACGACCCTGTCCGGCACGACCCTGTCCGGCAGCACTGATACGACAGCGACCGCCACCCTCGGCCGGGTGGCGGTCGCTGTCGTTCGCTGAGCAGGTGTGCGGTTGTCAGGTGCCGCGATCAGGAGGTCTGGGGTGCCTGGGTGGTCGGCGCGGTGCCTTCCTGCGGAGCGGTTCCGTCCGGAGGCGTACCCCCCGGGACACCCAGCTGGCCCTGCTCACCGGACGCGTCATCCGGGCCGCCGAAGCCGCCTGCGGGCATTCCGCCGAATTCGGACCCCTCGGCAACCGTCACGGCCGTCACGGCCGTCACCGCGGCGCCGTCGACCGTCGCGATGACGGTCACGGTGTCGCCGACGGCAACGTTGGACACGTCAACGCCGGAGCCGACCGTATAGGTCGCCGCGAAGTTGTCCGTGCTGGTCACCGACAGTGAACCGTTGCCCACGGCCGTCACCTTCCCACGTTGCAGGCGCCGGGTTTCGGTTCCGCCGCTGTCGGTGGACACCACGAACTCGCCGTGCAACGCAGCGCCGAGCGAGCCGATCCCGCCCTGCCGGCCGGTATCGCCGCCGTCGCCGGGACCGAAGCCCTGCCCGTACCCGCCCGCACCGCTCGTCATGGCGCCTGGGCCGGCCTGTCCGGATGACGCGTTCGACGCGTTCGCGGCGTTGACGGCCGCGACACCGCCGACCGCCACGACGGCGGCCAGCGCCACACCGCCGGCAACCTTCTTCCACGTGGCGGTCGGCTTGTGGGTTCCGTCAGTGGTCTGCGCGACGCCGGCCGGGGCGCCCCAGGTACCGGATTCAGCGGGCTCGCCGGTTGCGTTCAGCGGCGGCTGTCCGCCGTACTGCTGGCCGCCGACATGCGGGCCGTAGCCCTGCGGACCGGCGTACCCCTGCTGCGGGCCGTACCCCTGCGGCGGGCCATAGCCCAGCGGCGCGCCCCAGCCCGGCGGTGGGTACGTCCCCGCAGCACCATCGGGCTGGTGGGCGCCGGGTAGCTGCGGAGTGTCAGAGGGCAGAGCCTCGCCCGGGACCGGGGCCGACGCCGGCGAGCCCGCGATCGGCTGGGTAGGGTTCGCCGCGTCGGCCTGCGGACCGCTGTGGTCGTCGGCCGGTGTACCGGGTGGATAGGTGCCCGTACCGTTCTCGTCGTCCTGCTGGGGCATTTCCAGATCTCCTTTTGTTTGATCGACCGGTCGACTCCGGCGGAGCACAGTTGCCATTTACGCTGCCCATGCCTGCTGTCCGGAAGCTGTGCACGCGGCCTCGCGCACCTGTGCACTGCGGCACCGGCCGGGTGTTCCCCGGGCTCCGCGGTGTCGGAAGCGGAACATCCGGCACAGTGGATGCGTGACCGAACACCACGCGGGTGCGCTGCTCAGCCCTCAGACGGGACCACCGGTCACCAGCGTGTGGGCGCCGGGCCGGCCGGTCGACATCGCCCGCACGCTGTGGCCGCTGCGCCGTGGCACACTCGATCCGACGCTGCGTACCGATGGCACAGGACTCTGGAGGACCGGCAACACGCCGGAAGGCCCTGCCACGATTCATCTCTCGCTCGTCGACGGCGGTGCGGTGAACTGCCGCGGGTGGGGTTCCGGCGCGGGGTGGGCGGTCGACCAGGTGCCGGAGTTGCTGGGTGCGGGCGACGACTGGACGGGACTGGATGCCACCGGCCACCCGCTACTGGCCCGCACCCATCGCGCGACGCCGGGGCTGCGCGTGCCGCGCACCGCCATGGTGTTCGACGTCCTGGTGCCCGCCGTGCTGGAGCAAAGGGTGGTGGGCGCGGACGCCAGGCGGTCATGGCTGCAATTGGTGACGAAATTCGGACTACCTGCGCCGGGACCGGCTCCGGCAGGCATGCGGGTACCCCCGCGGCCAGAGCAATGGTCTGCGATCCCCTCCTGGGAGTGGCATCTGGCCGGGGTGGATCCGGGCCGGGCCCGGACCGTGCTCAGCGCCGCACGTGTCGCGGAAGGCCTGCAGCGCACGGTCTTTCGCGGTCGAGGCGGGTCGGAGGTGGTCAGCGCGCTGCGCTCGGTGCCCGGCATCGGGGTGTGGACCGCCGCGGAGATCGTGCAACGCGCGCACGGCGATCCGGACACCGTCAGCATCGGCGACTACCACCTGCCCGCCGTGGTGGGCTGGGCGCTGACCGGCCGACCGGTCGACGACGAGGGCATGCTCGACCTGCTGCGGCCCTGGTTGGGCAATCGACACCGGGTTGTCCGGCTGATCGAATCCAGCGGGTTCCGCAGACCGCGATTCGGCCCTCGCGCTCCCAGGGTGGATCACCGCCGGCGGTGAGTGGTCTGGCTGGTCAGCCGAATCAGACCAACTTCAACGCTGACCCGACGTCACGCCGCCGGTGAATTCATCCATGGCGTACTGCTCGCCTTCGAAGATCCGTATTTCAATGATTGTGTCGTTCTTGACCCGGTAGACGTTCACCCGCCGGATCTCCACCCGGTGTTCGTCATCGCCCAGCTTCTCCGGCACCATCAACGCGACATGCTCGTCCCCGACGAGCATCTCGAGCAGTTCGACGTAAACCTTGCCCCTGGTGTGCGCGATGACGTCGCGGATGTAGCCCTCGACCGCCGCGCGCCCTCGTCGTTGCCCGGCCAACGACGAGCGCCCGGGCATATCACCGACAACGTCGTCGGCGAAATAGCCGAATCCCGACTCGAAATCCCCGCTGCTCATCGCCGCGATGTAGTTCGTCATCACCTCGACCGCCGTCGTCGCTCGACTGTGGACCCATGGGGGGCCGATGGTCAACGAGTGATCCACTCGCCCGGCGATGACGGGATGCAGCGTGCCCAGCGCAGCGACCACCCGCACAGCAAGACCACAGCGAGACCCTGCAGGCCGCACAGCGCCAGTGCCGAAGGTGATTGTCATGAGCGCGGACACAATTCCGAATACAGCCGGTGACGAAATCAGCCCACGGCCGGCCACGACATCAGATACCCGGGTGACCGTCGCGCTCGACGTTGTCGTTCCCGTATACAACGAGCAGACCGACCTGGAACCGGCCGTGCGCCGGCTGCACGATTATCTTTCGAGCCGCGTGCCGCTGACCTTCCGCATCACCATCGCCGACAACGCCTCCACGGACCGGACGGCGGAGATCGCCGACCGGCTGGCCGCCGAACTTCCGGCGGTGACGGCTGTGCACCTTGCCGAAAAGGGCCGCGGACGGGCGCTGAACCTCGTCTGGAGCCACTCCGACGCCGGGGTGCTGGCCTACATGGACGTCGACCTGTCCACCGATCTGGCCGCCCTCCTTCCGCTGGTCGCCCCGCTGATCTCCGGACACTCGGATGTGGCGATCGGGACCAGGCTGCACCGGGGCAGCCGGGTCGTCAGAGGGACCAAACGGGAATTCATTTCCCGGTGCTACAACCTGTTGCTGCGGGGCACCCTGGCGGCCCGGTTCTCCGACGCCCAGTGCGGGTTCAAGGCCATCCGCGCCGATGTCGCCCGGGAGCTGCTGCCGCTGGTGCAGGACACCGGCTGGTTCTTCGACACCGAGCTGCTGATCCTGGCCGAGCGCAGCGGGCTGCGGATCCACGAGGTCCCGGTCGACTGGGTTGACGACCCTGACTCCCGGGTCAACATCGTGCAGACCGCGAAGGACGACCTCAAGGGCGTCGCCCGGGTGGGCCGGGCGCTGGCATCCGGCGAACTGCCGCTCGCCGAGATCCGCCGGCAGCTCGGCCGGGCACCGCTGGATCCGGCGCCGTCGGGAGTACCGGTCGGGATGACCAGGCAGGTCGTCCGGTTCGCAGCTGTCGGCGTGGTCAGCACACTGGCCTACCTGGTGCTGTTCATCGTGATGCGGCCGGTCGCCGGCGCGCAGATCGCCAACTTCCTGGCGCTGGCGATCACCGCGGTCGCCAACACCACGGCCAACCGGCGGCTGACCTTCGGTGTGCGCGGGCGCAAAGACGTTGTCCGACATCAATTCCAGGGCTTCGGCGTGTTCCTGCTGGGACTGGCCATCACCAGCGGATCACTGGTGGTGCTGCACGGAATGTCCCCTGAGCCGAGCAATCTGGTGGAGATCACCGTCCTGGTGATCGCGAACCTGTTCGCCACCGTGGTGCGGTTCCTGCTGTTGCGCAGCTGGGTGTTTCGCCGCCGCGCAGCCATCATATTGTCGGAATCCATTACTCCGCAAGGCATCTCACGAATCTGATCCACCCGGACGCAGCGCCCCCAGCGCCACGGGCGCAGCGACACCGTTTCTCCCCCATTGATTCTCGATAGCGAAGTCCAATAGCGGAAGCGAAACCACCATGACCGGAACGATCACCACCGACGTCCCCCTCTCGCCCGGGCAGACTCCCCCACCACCGCGTCCCGGAGAGTACGAGCCGCCGCCGTCGAGAGCCGTGGAACCACCGCGACCTCGGGGCAGGGCCGCCCGGATCTTCCTGGGCCCACCGGACGACCCGCGATGGGCCAGGCCTGCGCTGTGGGCACTGCTGCTGGCCACCGCCGCGCTCTACCTATGGAACCTGTCCGCATCCGGGTACGCCAACGACTACTACGCCGCGGCCGTGAAGTCCGGCACCGAGTCGTGGAAGGCGTGGCTGTTCGGGTCGCTGGACTCCGGGAACTCGATCACCGTCGACAAGCCGCCGGCATCGCTGTGGGTGATGGTGCTCTTCACCCGGATCCTCGGCTTCAGCTCCTTTGCCATGCTGCTGCCGCAGGCCCTGATGGGCGTCGGCACCGTCGCGCTGCTCTACGCCTCGGTCCGGCGCTGGTCCGGACCGGCCGCCGGCCTGATCGCCGGTGGACTGCTGGCCGCAACCCCGGTCGCCGCGTTGATGTTCCGGTTCAACAACCCGGACGCCCTGCTGACTTTGCTGGTGACCGCGGCCAGTTACTTCGTCATCCGCGCCATCGAGACTCCGACCGGCCGAAAGGCGTTGCGCTGGTTGCTGTTCGCCGGGGTCGCCATCGGGTTCGCGTTCCTGACGAAGATGATGCAGGGCCTGCTGGTGCTGCCTGCCTTCGCGTTGGCCTACCTGTGTACGGGGCGGTCCGGGCTGTGGACCAGGATCTGGCACCTGCTGGCGGCGGGCGCAGCGGTGGTGGTCTCCGCCGGGTGGTACGTCGCGCTGGTCGCACTCTGGCCGGCGGACTCCCGCCCCTACATCGGCGGCAGTGAGACCAACTCCCTCTGGGAACTGGCGATCGGCTACAACGGCCTCGGCCGCATCTTCGGCAACTCCGGCGGCGGCGGAACGGGCGGCGCAGGCGGCGGAGGCGCGGGCGCCGCAGGCGGCGGAGGCCCGGGCGGCATCGGCGGCGGCTTCGGCGGGTCCACCGGCATCGGCCGCATGTTCAACACCGCGTTCGGCACCGAGATCTCCTGGCTGATCCCGGCCGCGCTGATCGGCCTGGTCGCCGGCCTCTGGTTCACCCGCCGCTTCCCGCGCACCGACAAGATCCGCGCTGCGCTGTTGCTCTGGGGCGGATCGATGCTGGTCATCGCGATGGTGTTCTCGTTCATGGAGGGGACGATCCATCCCTACTACGCCGTCGCCCTTGCGCCTCCCATCGCGGCCGTGGTGGCGATCTCCGGCCGCGAGTTGTGGCGGGGGCGCTCCACCACCATCGTGCGCGGCCTGCTCGCGGCGATGATCGTCGTCACCGGTGTGTGGTCCTTCATCCTGCTGGGCCGGGATACCACCTGGTTGCCGTGGCTCCGCTGGCTGGTCCTGATCGGATCCGTGGCGGGCGCGGTGCTACTGGCCATCTCGACGCAGAAGCTGCGCAGGCTCGCCGTCGTCGGGCTGCTGGTCGGGTCGTTGACCGCGCTGAGCGGGACGACCGCCTACACGCTGGCGACCGCCGCGACGCCGCACTCCGGTTCCATCCCGACGTCGGGACCGACCGGCTCCGCCATGGGAGGCGCGGGCGGCGGTGCCGCCGGCGGGTTCACCCGGGACGGCAGGACCGACGGCACGGCGTCAGGTTCCGCCGGTACCGCGACAGCGCCCGACGGCACCGCGACAGCGCCCGACGGCACCGCGACAGCGCCCGACGGCACCGCGGGTCAGGCGCCCGGCGCGACCGGCTCGACGGGCGGGACGGTTCCCGGAGCGACCGGCGGCACCGGCGGTGCCCCCGGCGGCGGGTCCACGACCACCAACAGCGAACTCGTCGCTCTGCTGGAGGCGACCACCACCCGCTGGGCCGCCGCGACCACCGGCGCGCAATCTGCGGCCGGGTACATCCTCGGCACGGACAAGGCGATCATGGGCATCGGCGGTTTCACCGGTAGCGACCCGGCGCCCACCCTGGA
>Ga0209584_10000157_pt1 | contig 18977 bp, 19 predicted proteins | sample NGEPerD_FD_184507 | JGI IMG/M metagenome (GOLD analysis project Ga0209584, IMG submission 184507) | Arctic peat soil microbial communities from the Barrow Environmental Observatory site, Barrow, Alaska, USA - NGEE PermafrostAB12-D... | ecosystem: Environmental > Terrestrial > Soil > Wetlands >...
GGACGGCGCCGAGGTCGACGGTCTCGACGACGATTCCTACAGCGATTCCGCCGACGAGAATGCCGAACGCGCTGCCGCTGACCAGCACCCGATCGATGGCGTCGACGAGGCGAAGGTCGGCGCCGAACTCCCCACCGGCGAGGATGGCACCGACTGGGATGGCACCGCCGAGGAGATCGCTCAGGACGGTCGCCACGACGACGGCGAGGAGACGGCCGACGTCAACCGGACTCCGTCGCACGAAGGGCAGGACTCCGACCCCTTGCCCACCCGGCACGACTGAGCCTGAGCGTCGGTCGTCGCTCCTCCCGTACCACGGCGTCCCCACCGGTCCCCAGCCGCAGCTCACCGTCGACAGAGGTGTGCGACACCAGGTCGTGGCCACTGATGGCGCGGTGGCAGCTGCCGTTGTGGTCGCCCAATTCGTTGGACGCGTGCCACGTGACGACTGCGGGGTGGTCGGTCGAGTGGAATCGATCGGGCCGCAAGCGGATGTCCTGGGATCCGGCCGGCGGATGTGCCCGTCGGGGGCGGGCGACCGGCGACTACCCTGAACCCGGCCCGCCCGCGTCGACGAGAGAGAGCCGTGACCAACCCGGTGAAGAACGTGGTGGTGCTGGCCTCCGGGTCCGGCACCCTCCTGCAGGCGCTGCTGGACGATCCCGATCCGAAGCCCTACCGGGTGGTTGCGGTCGGATCGGATCGTCCGTCGTGCACCGCTCTCGACCGCGCCGCCGCCGTCGGTATCCCGACGTTCTGCCGGCGCATCGCCGACCATCCGGACCGCGACGCCTGGAATCAGGGACTCGCCCAGGCGTGTGAGCGGTTCGGGGCCGACCTGGTCGTGCTCGCCGGGTTCATGAAGCTCGTCGGGCCCGACTTCCTGGCCGTCTTCGAGGACCGGGTGATCAACGCGCACCCGTCGCTGCTGCCGGCGTTCCCCGGTATGCACGCTCCCGCTGACGCCCTGGCGCACGGTGTCAAGATCACCGGCTGCACGGCGTTCCTGGTCGACGGCGGCGTCGATGCCGGGCCGATCGTCGCCCAGCGCGCGGTGCCTGTGCTGGACGACGACGACACCAGCACCTTGCACGAACGGATCAAGGTGGCCGAGCGGTCGCTGCTGGTGGAGGTCGTCACCGCGATGACCTCCGCGCCGTACCGCGTCGAAGGACGGAAAGTGAGGCTCGGATGAGCACCAACCAGACACCCGGCGACGGGGACGGCCGGCGCCCGATCCGGCGTGCCCTGCTGTCGGTGTCGGACAAGACCGGGCTCGTCGAGCTGGCCAAGGTGCTCAGCGACGCCGGGGTCTCGCTGGTGTCGACCGGTGGCTCGGCGCGGGCCATCGCCGATGCCGGGCTGCCGGTGACGCCGGTCGAAGAGGTCACCGGATTCCCGGAGTGCCTGGACGGCCGGGTGAAGACCCTGCATCCCGCGATCCACGGCGGTCTGCTGGCCGACACTCGGCTGCCCGATCACCTGCGGCAGCTCGACGATCTCGGTATCGCGGCGTTCGACCTGGTGGTGGCCAATCTCTACCCGTTCCGGCAGACCCTCGCCTCCGGTGCCGGGTTCGGCGAATGCGTGGAACAGATCGACATCGGCGGCCCGGCGATGGTTCGGGCATCGGCGAAGAACCACCCGTCGGTGGCGGTGGTGGTGGACCCCGCGGCCTACCCGCAGATCGTCGCCGCGGTGTCGGCCGGCGGTTTCTCCCTGGCCGAGCGGACCGCACTGGCCGCAAGGGCATTCGCGCACACCGCGTCCTACGACGTGGCAGTGGCGAACTGGCTGAACGGTGTCGCCGGCCCGGACGACGGATGGCCCGAGTGGACCGGGGAGACCTGGGAGAAGGTCGACACCTTGCGGTACGGGGAGAACCCGCACCAGCCCGCTGCGCTGTACCGGAAATCGCGTTCGGGCCTGGCGACCGCAGAACAGTTGCACGGCAAGGAGATGAGCTACAACAACTACGCCGATGTCGACGCGGCCTGGCGCGCGGCGAACGACTTCGCCGACCCGGCCGTGGCAATCATCAAGCACGCCAACCCCTGTGGCATCGCGGTGGTAGCGGGTGGCCCAGGAAATAGCACAGAAAATGGCTCAGAAAGCGGTGCGGACAGAACGGTCGATGCGGTGGCGTTGGCCCATCAACGAGCACACGCCTGCGATCCGGTCTCGGCCTACGGCGGGGTGATCGCGGTCAACCGGCCGGTGACGGTGGCGCTGGCCGAACAGGTGGCCGACGTGTTCACCGAAGTGCTACTGGCACCGGCGTTCTCGGACGACGCGCTGGCCGTCCTGACCAGGAAGAAGAACATCAGGCTGCTGGTGATGCCCGCCGACGCGACGCCGGATCCCGCGGAATTCCGGGCGATTTCCGGCGGCATCCTGGTGCAGGTGCGGGACAGGATCGATGCGCCAGGCGACAATCCGGCAAATTGGACCCTCGCCGCCGGGCATGCGGTTGATCCGGACGCCCTGGCCGATCTGGAATTCGCTTGGCGTGCTTGCCGTTCGGTGAAGTCCAACGCAATCCTGCTGGCCCACGACGGAGCCAGCGTCGGGATCGGGATGGGTCAGGTCAACCGGGTCGATTCGGCGCGGCTCGCGGTGGAACGCGCGGGGGAGCGGGCCGAAGGATCCGTGGCCGCCTCCGATGCGTTCTTCCCGTTCCCGGACGGCGCGGAAATTCTCATCGCCGCCGGGGTACGGGCCATCGTGCAGCCCGGCGGGTCGGTGCGGGACGGCGAGGTGATCGCAGCCGCCGAGCGGGCCGGGGTCAGCATGTACCTGACCGGGACGCGGCACTTCTTCCACTAATCCGATGGGCGGTCGGATGCTGCTGTCGGCGGACGCACGGAATACCCCACTGGGTTTCGGAGCGCCGGCCACCTGGGTCGCATTCGCGATCATGGTCCCGTTCCAGAAGTGACCTTCGACCCTAACGACTCCTCCGCACGCTCCGAAGACTGAGGGGAACCAGGAGGCGTCATGGTGGAGAGCGCGCGGTTGGTCGGCCCGCGGGTCGCAGTCGACCCGCGGGTGCTTGCCGTCTCCCGTTGCTCCTTGGTTGACGGCCGGGTGAACCCCCGCTCGCAACCGCCGAGGGATGACCGTTCGGCTCGACCAGATCGGCACCTCAGCCTGCGTCGTCGGCCGCGGCATCACCCGGACCACCCGACCCCGTGCCCCAACCCCGTCCGTCTCGTTCTAAGGCGACCACCGATGCAGGCGATTGACCAGTACCTCCCCGACCACCCGTTCTTCGCCGGGCTCGATGCAGAGACGACCGACCTGCTGGCGGGCTGCGCGGTCAACGTGCACGTCAAGGCCGGAGAGTTCCTGTTCCACGAGAACGATCCCGCTGACCACTTCTACGTGCTCCGCCGCGGCCGGGTCGCCGTCGAGATCCACACTCCGGCCCGCGGCGTGGTGCTGGACACGGTGAACGAAGGGGAGATTGTCGGTTGGTCGTGGATGGTGCCGCCGTACCGCTGGGCCTTCGACGCGCGCGCGACGCTGGATGCCAGTGCGGTGGCCTTTGACGCTGCCTTCCTGCGCGGAAAATGCGACGCCGATCCGGGGATGGGGTACGAACTGATGAAGCGGTTCGTGCCGGTGATGGACCACCGCCTGCAGTCCGCCAGGGTCCGGCTGCTTGACCTGTACGGCGAATTCGTTGACTAGCTGCGGCGCGTCCGGTGCCGGCGGGCAGCTCACCCTGTCACGACCGGCACCGGATGCTGCCGCATTTCCCCTGGGGCCGCGTCCCTTGGTCGACCGGGGACAGCTACCGCCGCGATTCGCAACGACGACCTCTGGATGTCCGGCGGCAACCACTTCTTGGATCTGACGGTGAGGCGATCATGAACGAATCACAGCGACCCCTGCGACTGCTGGTCGTCGGCCTCGGCAGCGCCGACCGTGGGGACGATGCCGTCGGTCCGATCGTGGCCAAGCGTTTCGCCGGGCTGCGGGTACCTGGAATCCGGGTGCTGGAGCGGGAGGATCCGACGTCGCTCATCGAGCTCTGGGACCCCGAGGATGGACGCGCCGACCTGGCCATCGTGGTGGACGCCGTCCGGTCGCACGAGGTTCCCGGCACGCTGACCATCATGGAAACCGGATCGCAGCGCAACCCGCTGCCCGCGGACGCCTGGGCCCGCACCGGTCGCGGCGGCGCCAACGCCTTCGGCCTGGCGGAGTTGGTCGAACTTGCCCGCGCTCTGCACCGGCTGCCCCGGCGGGTGGTGCTGGTGGGCATCGAGGCCGCGACCTTCGAGCACGGCGCCCCGCTGTCGCCGGCGGTCGCCGCCGCGATCGCACCGGCCATCGATGCCGTCATCGGTGTGTTGTGGGATACCGGGGAGGTGGGGTCGGGACCCGGTCGGCGCGAAGCGCGCCCGCCGTCCCGGTCCAAGCTGTCGTTGATCTCGGTCATCCGGCCCAGCGAGGTCGCCAGCTGAGGTGCGCCGTGTCGGGTGTGGGGGCGTGAGATGGCGCCCCGGTGGGCACTGGTGCTCGAGTAGCGTTGCGGGGCCGCCCGCCGCATCACGTGTCCACCAGGAGTGCCGTGCAGCTGACCGAGAAGTCCTACGTCGATGACGATTTCGCCGAAGTCGACCTGTCGGGCGAGTCCATCGAGGCGGTGAGCTTCGTCGACTGCGATTTCACCGATGCCGCGCTGGTCGACGTCAGAACCAAGGGCGCGACCTTCGAGCGTTGCAGCTTCGTCGGTACCGAGCTGTACGGCAGCAGCCACCAGGGAACGTCGTTCCTGTCGTGCACCTTCGAGCGGTCGGCCTGGCACGGCGCGAGCCTGACGGGGTGCCGGCTGATCGGCAGCACGTTCACCGATTGCCGGCTCTTGCCACTGACCATCAAGGAGTGCGATCTGACGCTGGTGTCGCTGGCCGGCGCGAAACTGCCAGGGGTCGATCTGTCCGGGCTGCGGATGCGCGAGGCGAACCTGGTCGGGGCCAACTTCACCGGCTGCGATCTGCGCGGCGCCGACCTGACCGGTGCCCGCGCCGAGCGGCTGGACCTCACCGGCGCCGACCTCCGCGGGGCCAGGCTGGACGCGGCCACCTGGGTCGGAGCCAGGCTCACCGGCGCGGTGGTGGATGTCGATCAGGCCGTGCTGTACGCGGCGGCGCACGGTCTGGTGCTGGCCGCGCCGGAGGAAGCGCCGGGGTGATCCGACAGGTCCGCGAGGACGGCCGCGTTCGCGGCATTGCTCAATCCGGCCCGGGCCCCGTGCGGCCGGCTGGTGCAGCGGCGCGGCTGCGAAGGGCGGCGAACAGGGTCGCCGCGATCGCCGCGGCGATCGCTATCGCAGCGCCGACCCACCACCAGATCGCGGTCGTCGACGGCGTGTTGGTGCCCGTCGGCTGCTTCTGACGGGAACTGTCAGCAGCCGGGACCACACCGCCGATGGTGGGCGCCGGACCGGATCCGACGGAGAAGTCGAGCAGGCCGGTGACCGGGTGGCCGTCAGCGGAGACGATGCGGTAGCCGACGCGCCAGGACACCGGTTCGTCGGCGACCTCGCTCCCTGGCAGGTCGACGGAGGTCAGGTCCGCTGTCACGGTGGGCCCGTTGATCGACGGGATGATCTCGACCGGATCGTGCCCGGTGATGGTGATCGCGATCCTGGGCTGAAAATCCTTCACGTCCTGGTCGAACACCAGTTCGATGGACGTGGGCGCCTGGGGCACGACACTGCCCGCGGCCGGGTTGCTGGACACGAGGGCATTGTGCGAATGCCGCCGGAGCGAGTGCGGACAACACGCCAGAGAAGATCACCGCGAGCAGACCGGTCACCAGCAGCCGCGGGCGCCGGTCCGGGTCGGCGGTCGCGCGTCGACGATCGGTCATCCGAGCAGCCCCTCACCGATGTACCCGCCCGGCTCGCAGCCGGGTGGGATGGCGAAGACCGCGGAGCCGATCGGGGTGATCCACTGGTTGAGCAGGTCACCCGCCGCGAGTCGCCGCTGCATCGGGACGAACTGGGAGGGGATGCTCGCCTGGTAGCAGCAGAACAGCTGGCCGAGGTCGCTGTCGCCGTCGGCACCGGGTGAGTCGTCGTAGTTGTAGGGGCGACGCAGGATCTGCGGTGCGGGCCCTTCACCGCGGGCCAGGCGCAGGTGTGCGAAGTCGGCGATGGCGAGCAGGCCGGTGGCATCGGTGGCCGTCAGATCGGGTTCGTCATGCTCGTCCGAGCCAGTGAGTGGCGCTCCGTTGGACAGCCGCCGGCCGACCGTGGTCTCCATCGCGGACCGATCCAGGGCGTCCCAGGAGTTCACGTCCATCCGGATGCGGCGTAGCACCATCATGGTGCCGCCGGTGAACCATCCGGGCCCCGGATGCCAGACCAGCTGGTCGAACTCGGACTGGTCGGCGGGGTTCACGGTGCCGTCGACCTGGCCCATCACATTGCGCGGGGTGGATCCCACCGGTCCCGATCCGCGGGCGCGCAAGAACCCGCGCTGCACCCACCGGGTGGATGCGAAGGCACGGGTGTCCTTGAGGAGCATGCGTTGCGTGTGCGCGACCGTCACGGGGTCGTCGGCGCAGATCTGCAACAGCAGGTCGGCGGCGCCGTAACGATCCTCGAGTCGGTCGATCTCCGGGAAAGCCGGCAGGTCGGCGAAGCCAGAGGGCCTAGCATCGGGCCGGCCGATCTTGTCGAACAGCGCGGGTCCGAAGCCGACGGTGACGGTCAACCGGGCCGGGGTCGCGGCCAGTTCAGGGGCGGTGTCTCCCAAGGCGGGGCGACCGGACGTGATTCGGGCGATGTCGTCGGTCACGATCCGCAGCAGCTTTCCCAGCGCGATACCGTCGATGCCGTGATGGAGGTCGAACGCGCAGAGAGCAACCTGCGCCTGGGCGGGAGTGCTGACCCCTGCCTGATGCGTGCCGTAGAAGGGAACCGTTGCGGTCCCGACGGAATCGGCCTCGTCCTGTTCGATGTCACCGGTCGTCGTTGCGGCGGTGGAGATCTGCCGGCCGGCCACGGCGATCCCGCCGCCGACCGCCACGGCAGCGGCGCCCCCGACGGCCGCCGCTGCGCTGGCAAACAACAAACTTCTCCGGCTGTACCTCGGCTGCGCCAGTGTTCTGCCGGAATCGATCGACGTGAGGACTGCGCTGTCGCCGCAAGCGTCCGCAGAGTCCGGCGCAACGCAACCGGCCGTCGATGACGGCAACAGTTGGTCGGGTCATCGACCTCGAAAGTTCCTCGGCCCCGCCCAGCTTCGGGGTGAGCCCGGTCACCCCATCCGCAGCGCTCAGCCCGTGACGGACCGGTTCGGCGCTTCGCGGTCCGCTGTCCACGCCATCAGGTCTTCCCTTGCCCGGGCGACCCTGGATCGGATGGTGCCGACGGGGCATTGACAGATCTCGGCGGCCTCGGCGTAGGAAAAGCCCAACACCTGGGTCAGGACGATGGCTTCGCGACGATCGGAGGTGAGGTTGTCCAACAGAATCCGGACCTCGGTCAGTTCCTCGAAACCTGGCGCATGCGCGTTCCGATGGTGCTGGGCCCGTTCGGCGGGCTCGTTCCAGTCCGGGACGTCGGCGATCCGGGGTCGCGCGGAGCGCCGTCGATGGTGATCGACAACCACCCGTCGGGCGATCACCAGCAGCCAGGTGCGGATGCTCGACCGGCCTTCGAAGCGGGGCAACGCACCGATGGCCCGCACATACGTCTCCTGTGTCAGGTCATCGGCGTCGGCCGTGCCTGCCTGGGACGACACGTACCGCCAGATGTCGCGCTGGGTGGCCCTGACAAGTTCGGCCAAGGCGTGCTGGTCTCCCGCCGCGGCGGCCTCGGCCAAGCGCCCGGCGGCGTCCCACCCGTAGGTCGACGGCATGTCGGGGAGCCTAGCCGCAGTTGGGTCCGGGAACTTCGGCCGCCGACGACACGACCATGTTGAGGTGAACTGCGCAACCTGCCGTGAAGCGCTGTCGGCTCGGATGGACGGCGAGGAGGAACCCGTCTCGCCGGGTCTGGTGGACGAGCACCTCACCGGCTGCCAGGAGTGCCGGCAGTGGGAGGCCGCCGCCACGGCGATGACTCGTCGCATCCGGCTCCAGCCCGCGGCCGAGCCCGTCGACCTGACCGACCAGGTGCTGGCCGCGGCCAAACCCATCCGCCCGAAACGTCCGCCGACCACGGTGATCAGGTGGGCGTTGGGCTCCATGGCGTTCCTCCAACTGTCGCTGGCTCTGGCGCAGCTGCTGGGGGTCGACCACGCCGGCCACGCGGTGACCGGCTCGGCCGAGCATTATTTCAACGAGAGCGCCGCGTGGAACCTCGCGCTCGCTGCCGGGTTCCTGGTTGCGGCGGTGCGCCCGTCGCTGGCTCGCGGGCTGATACCCGCCGTGGCTGTGTTCGTGGTTGCGCTTGGCGTCGTGTCCGTGGCAGATGTGTTGTCCCACAACGTTGATGCCGCCCGTTTGAGCAGCCATGCGATGGTGGTGATCGGCCTCGGTCTGCTGTTCCTGGTCGAGCGCCAGGAACGGCGCCGTCCGGTACCGGGCCGCGGCAACGCGCTGCCCGTCCAGCCGTCGGCGATCGCTCCGGGCGACGACTCGGCCGCCGAACCGGCCGGCGGCTCGACGAGCGAGCAGCCTCCTGACCACCGGTTGCGGCCGGCCGGACACCGGGCGGCATGAAGCCGGCGGTTCAGCGGCAGCGGGAGGTTGCCCTTGCGATCCGCCCTTGCGATCCGCGGGGCCAGAGATGCGCGCGCCGCTGCCTTGTCCGGGGGTCCTGACGTACGGCGTCGGTGACGCCCCGATTTGGTGACGCGACCCGGTCCGGCCGCAGCTGCCCGGCGCCCTGACGAGCCCGGTGGCCCGGCCGCGTCGCGAGTGGGCGAAACCTGGCCGCCGATCCACCCCTGTGGCGCACCTGCGGCCGACCGAGCTGCTGGTGCGCCACTGCGCCGGGCCCGTCGCAGGAGGGGCCCGGACGGTCGACCCCGTGGCATCATGACCTCTCGTGACCGCGACGATCCTGGACGGCAAGGCCACCCTCGCCGCGATCAAATCCGAACTCCGGGTGCGGGTCAGGGCGCTGACCGACCGCGGCGTCATGCCTGGCCTTGGCACTGTGCTGGTCGGCGACGACCCGGCCAGCCGGTGGTATGTGGCTGCAAAGCACCGCGATTGCGCGGAATTGGGCATCGCGAGCATTCAGCGGGAGTTGCCGGCCGGTACCGGTCAGGCCGAGGTGGAGGCCGTCGTCGACGAGCTCAACGCCGACCCCACCTGCACGGCTTTCCTGGTCCAACAGCCCACCGGGCTCGACGAGTACGCGATCCTGAGCCGGGTCGACCCGGCCAAGGACGTCGACGGCCTGCACCCGAGCAATCTCGGCGCGCTGGTCCTCGGCCATCCGGCACCTCTGCCATGCACCCCGCTGGGCATCATCGAACTCTTGCGGCGATACAGGGTGCCGATCGCCGGCGCCCACGCAGTGGTCATCGGGCGCGGGCTCACCGTGGGCCGGCCGCTGGGGCTGCTGCTCACCAGGCGGAGCGAGAACGCGACGGTGACGCTGTGCCACACCGGCACCCGCGACCTGGCGGGGCTGATCCGGCAGGGCGACATCGTGGTCGCCGCCGCCGGCTCGCCGGGTTTGATCACCGGCGAGATGATCAAGCCGGGGGCGGCGGTGCTCGACGTCGGCGTCAGCCGGGTCGACGGTCGCATCGTCGGGGATGTCGCCTCTGATGTCACAGCCGTCGCAGCCCACCTGGCGCCCAACCCGGGCGGCGTCGGTCCGATGACCAGGGCCATGTTGTTGTCCAATGTGGTCGATGCCGCCGAGCGGCTGGCCGCGGCGGCGCCGTAGCTGTGCTCGAGGATTCCCTATAGGAGATCGGCCTATAGGAGATCGGCACACCCAGATCGGCAGAAGGGACCACGATGGGCCACGGATCGGACGCTGACGGCCGATCCCGCGCGTTCTGGGACCGCGCCGCCCGGGAGGACGCCCGGTGGCACATCGCGACCGCCGCGGCGGCTGATCCCGACGAGTTCGCGGCATCGGGCCGGCGGGAGACGGACATGTTCCTGGCCCACGCCGGGCTGGTGCCAGATCGCTCACTGACCGTGCTGGAGATCGGCTGTGGCATCGGCCGGATGACGGCGCGATTGGCCGAGGTCTACGGCCGCGTCCTCGCCCTGGACGTCTCGCAGGTGATGCTGGACCAGGCCGCCCAGGCGCTGGCCGGGCTGGACAACGTCACTTACGTGCTCGGCTCCGGCTCCGACCTGGCTGGTATCGACTCGGCGTCGGTGGACGTGGTTTTGTCCTACATCGTGCTGCAGCACGTGCCGACGGTGGCGGGCCAGCTGGAGTACTTCAGGGAGACCCGCCGGGTGCTCCGGCCGGGCGGGGCCGCGGCCATCCAGATCCGGTCGAACACCCCGACCGCGGTGGCGCTGGATTGGGGTGGCCACATCGCGCACCGGGTGAGTGGTCACCGCACGCTGTCCCGGGCCTGGCGCGGGTCACGGATTCCGCGGACCGAGCTGCTCGCGGCGGCATCCGGGGTTTGGGCGAACGGGCACTCCGGTGCCGGCCCGCGGGCGAGGGTCGAGCTCCGCGCCTTCGGTCAGCGACACACCTGGGTCGTGATGCACCGGGACGCCGGCTGATGGCCGACCCCCGGGTGATCCGGGCGGTGCCGATCACCGTCGTGCTGACGATCGTCGTCGTTGCGCTGATCATGATCGCGCTGGCGTACTGGCGGCGCGGCGCGATCGGGCTGGGGCTCGCAATGCTGGTGGCCGGTCTGCTCCGGGCGATGCTCAGCGACCGGACCATCGGGGTGCTGGCCGTGCGCGGCAAGCGGTTCGACGTGTCCTTCTACGTCCTGTGCGCTGCGGTGATGATCGCGCTCACTGTCGGGACTGTCTGAGCGGGATCCGTCGCCGAAGGGTCCGGATGCGGCGGAATTCCCGGCTGTTCCGGGGTGCGACTGGTGGCCCGCGCGGAAATGACGCCGCCCGACCCGTCGGCCCGCGACTGTGCGCAGCTCAGTGACGGGCGGGCCCGCGGGCCGCGCCGTCCCTGCGGCGGTGGGCGACCTGGGCGGGCTTCCGGTGACCCGGCACGCCGCGGTCTCGGAGCGGGCCCCCGCCGTCGCGGCCGGCATTGCCGTTCGCCGTGATGGCCCGATCGCCGTCCGGACCAGACGCCTGGCCACCGACGCGATCGCCCCCCTCGAGGCGAGCGAACACCGCAGCGATCACGGCGGCCTCTTGATCGCTGATTTGAGACGTGAACTCCCGCTCGATCCCGGCGATGTGCACGACCGAGGCCCGGCGCAGGGCCGCTCGCCCTGTCCGGGTGATGTGCACGATGACCCCTCGGCCGTCAGCCGGATCGTGCAATCGCTCGACCAGCTTCTCGGCTTCCATCTTGGCGACCTTGCGGGACAGCCCGGGCTGCGAGAGCACCACCCGGTTGACCAGTTCCTTGAGCCGGAGCCTGCCGTTGTTCTCCGACAGCTGGACGAGCACGTCGTAGCTGCCGAGCGAGATCAGGTTCGCGTCGTCCAGATCAGCGGACAGCCGGGTGACCATTCGCGCATGCGCATGAAGGAGGGCCGTCCACGCGGCCTTCCTGTCGCCTTCGAAAAGACCTGCCCCCATGTTTCCCCCTGGCAATGACCGAGCGTGACCGGGCGCGGCCCAGCCCCGACCCGCCGCATCCCGCAGTCGTGCACTGACGGTACGGTGCGCGGAGATCGTGCACCAGTGGGGACCCCCCAGGCAATGCGGTCACCTGCAACGACGCAGAGTGTCCGACTGCCCCTCGAGAGGAGACATGCCACTTATGGCGAAGATTGCGGTGACGGGCACCGTCGTCGAGCTGGACGGCGACGAGATGACCAGGATCATCTGGCAATTCATCAAGGACAAACTGATCCTGCCCTACCTCGATATCAACCTGGAGTATTACGACCTCGGCATCGAGACCCGCGACGCGACGTCCGATCAGATCACCATCGACGCCGCCCACGCCATCCAAAAGCACGGCGTCGGGGTGAAATGCGCAACCATCACCCCCGACGAGGCGCGGGTCGAGGAATTCGGCCTGAAGAAGATGTGGCGATCACCCAACGGCACCATCCGCAACATTCTCGGCGGCGTCATCTTCCGCGAGCCCATCATCATCTCGAACATCCCACGGCTGGTCCCCGGCTGGACCAAGCCGATCATCGTCGGGCGTCACGCCTACGGAGATCAGTACCGGGCCACCGACTTCCGGTTCCCCGGTCCGGGCACGCTGACGATCACGTTCACCCCGACCGACGGTTCGGCGCCCATCGAACACGAGGTCTTCCAGGCCCCCAGCGCGGGCGTGTCGCTGTCGATGTACAACCTGGACGACTCGATCCGCGACTTCGCCAAGGCCTCACTCAACTACGGCCTGGCCCGCAATTACCCGGTGTACCTGTCCACCAAGAACACCATTCTCAAGGCCTATGACGGCCGGTTCAAGGACATCTTCCAGGAGGTGTTCGACGCCGAATTTGCCATCGCCTACAAAGAGGCCGGCCTGACCTACGAGCACCGGCTGATCGACGACATGGTGGCGGCCGCGCTGAAGTGGTCCGGCGGCTACGTCTGGGCCTGCAAGAACTACGACGGTGACGTGCAGTCCGACATCGTTGCCCAGGGCTTCGGCTCGCTGGGCCTGATGACCTCGGTGCTGTCCACCCCGGACGGCAAGATCGTCGAGGCGGAGGCCGCGCACGGCACCGTCACCAGGCACTACCGCCAGCATCAAGCGGGAAAGCCCACCTCGACCAACCCGATCGCCTCGATCTACGCCTGGACGGGCGGGCTCAAACACCGCGGCAAGCTGGATTCCACTCCCGAGGTGATCGGTTTTGCCGAGGCGCTGGAGGACGTGATCATCAAGACGGTCGAAGGCGGCAAGATGACCAAGGACCTTGCCGGCCTGGTCGGGCCGGACCAGGAGTGGTTGACCACCGAACAGTTCCTCAACACGCTGGACCAGAACCTGGCGACACGGCTGAACGTCTGACGTTGACGACCTTGGTGGCGCGGATCAACTTCCTCGGCGGGGCTGAACGTGCCGGTTGTGGGAAGTGTGTGACACGAGTCGACTACTTCATCCGCGCGACGGTGGCATCCCGGTTGACGGTCTGAGTTGATGGCGTGAGTTGGGCTCCGCTGCGCCCGGTGGGACGCTCCCGCCGGGCGCAGGCGCGCAGCGGCGCATTTCTCGAGCAGTCGAACCTGATCCTCCGCTACCATCAGCGGAACCAGTCGGCAGCCGCGATTCGTGAACACCGTTCGCCGACGCAGAGCCGCTATTTCTCGAGGGAAGCAGGGTCCGTGACCGACGCCGAGATCGTGAATCCCGGTGTTCGCACGCCTGCCTACCCCGGCCATTCTGACGGTCACCATTCCCTGCGGGGCCACTCCCGGCGGCACGTCGACCTGGCCCGCGTCGCCAGCGCTTTGTGTTGCGGCTGACCCGCTGATCCCTGGCGCCGCGCGCCCTGTGGTGACTCGAGTTCCTCCTCGGTCAACGGCGCGCGCACTGATCCTCCGGCTGCTGCCACTCGAGCCGCCCGGTCCGTCGATCCGGTGATCAGCGAACCTCCGTGTCCGCTGCCCGCTCCCAGCGCACCCTGGGTCCACCGAACGGAATGCGATGGCTGCCGTCCATCCAGCACCAACGACTGTGCGCCCCCTCGTCTCCCGACCCGTCGACTCCGCTGCGATCGACATCCACCAGCACCTGTGGCCCGGCGAACTCATCGAGGCGCTGCGCGCGCGCCGCGAGGCTCCGCGGCTCGACGGCTGGATCCTCGTCCTCGGCGGCGAACCGCCCTACGAGGTACAACCCGCCGATCACGACCCGGTCGAGCGTCGCGCCCAGGACAGCGGACGGGTTGTCCTCGGGCTGTCCAGTCCGCTGGGCATCGAGGACCTGCCCGTCGCCGAGGGTGCGCCGTTGCTGGACGCCTGGCACCAGGGTGTCGCCCGGCTGGCCGGGCAGTTCGACGGCTGGGCTTCCGTCAGCCACGCCGAGCCCGATCTCGACGACCTGCGGGATCGGCTGCAGGCCGGCTTCGTCGGTCTGCAGATCTCCGCCGTCCAGCTCGCCACCCCGGGCACGCTGGAACGAACGGCCGCGATCCTGCGGGTCTGCGAGGCCGCCGGCAAGCCGGTGTTCGTGCATCCCGGGCCGGTCGCCGGTCGGGCCGGGGACGGCGCAGGCGCCGCGACCGAGCGGCTGCCGTCCTGGTGGGCTGCCGTGGTCGACTACCCGAGTCAGCTGCAAGCGGCGTGGTGGTCCTGGCAGGCAGTCGGCCGCCAGTTGCTGCCCGACCTGCGCATCTGTTTCGCGGCAGGCGCCGGCCTCGGGCCCGTGCATCACGAGCGGTTCCTGGCTCGGGGCGGCCACCCGCTCGTCAGCGATCCAGGGGTGTTCGTCGACACCTCGTCCTACTCACGGCAGGGCCTGGACAGCTTGATCCGGGTGCTGGGGATCGATCCGATCGTGATCGGCAGCGACCGCCCCTATGGCGAAGCCGCCGAGCCCGACCTTGGGGACGCCGCCGCCACCGCGCTGCGCCACACCAACCCGCTCCGACTCCTGGAAGGAACACGCTCATGACCGCACCCGCTGATCACCTCGTCACCACCGGCCGGCCGGTCGTAACCGACGTTGCATCCCAGGACGCCGTGGAGTGCGCCCCGGTCGCCGACATCGCCGGTCGGGTGGGTGACGACGCCGTTCCCGCCCGCAGCGCCGTGGACATCGCCGACGTCCGGCCGACGGTCACCCTGTCCTCCCTTCCGGTACGCGACCTCGAACAGAGCGAACTGCTCGAGTTGGCCGCGTCCGTCGCCGGGCAGCAGGAACTGCTCGCGCCGCACATCGCGTTCAGCGACGACAAGCGGCATTACGTCAGCCTGCACCGGGATACCCATGTCGATGTCTGGCTGCTCTGCTGGACGCCGCAGAACGACACCGGCTGGCACGATCACGACATCTCCTCCGGCGCGGTCGCGGTCACCCGAGGTGCGCTCACCGAACACAACCTGGCGATCGGTGCGGCGAGCGTTCGGACCGACGTGCAGGCGGGGTCGGCCTTCAGCTTCGGGCCTGACCACATCCATCGGCTGACCGGGCGTGACCCGGGAAGTGTGTCGGTGCATGCCTACTCGCCGCCGCTGTGGCGGATGGGCCAGTACACCCTCGGTCCGAGCGGGGTGCTCCGCCGGCGTTCGGTGTCCTATGCCGACGAACTCCGGCCGCTGGACGACATGGCGTGAGCCTGGGGGGCCCGCGACTAGCATCAACGTCCGTGGACCCCCCGCCTGCCAGGCGCTCGGCTCGGGCTGCCTCGCGCCCGGAGGCGGTCAGGTGAACGAGCTGCTGGGGGAGATCGCGCTCGTCCTGCTGTTCATCGCGATCGGCGGCCTGTTCAACGCCGCGGAGATCTCGATGATCTCGTTGCGGGAAAGTCAGGTGGTCCGGCTCGCGCACACGGGGGGCAAGCGCGGCCAGCGCCTGGCCAAGCTGGTATCCGACCCCAACCGGTTCCTGGCCGCGGTGCAGATCGGTGTCACCGTCGCGACCATGCTGTCGTCCGCGTTCGGCGCCGCCACGGTGTCCGAGCGGGTCGCCGACTGGCTTGTCGAGGAGGGGATGAACCCCACCTGGGCGGTGCCCGTCGCCCTGGTCGGCGTCACGCTGATCATCTCGTTCTGCTCGTTGGTGCTCGCCGAGCTCGCCCCGAAGAGGTTGGGACTGCAGCGCAGCGAGAGCATCGCGCTGTTCGCGGCCGGGCCGTTGTCGTTGCTGGCCAGGCTGTTCCGGCCGGTCGTCTGGCTGTTGGGCAAATGCTCGGACGCCGTCATCCGGGTGTTCGGCGGTGACCCGAAATCCAGCCGCGAGGTGATGGGCCCCGAGGAGTTGCGTGCGCTGGTGCTGGCGCACGAATCGCTCAGCTCGGCGGAACGGAAGATGATCGTCGACGTTTTCGACGCCGAGACCACCCGGGTCAGGGAGGTCATGGTGCCGCGGCCCGATGTGGAGTTCCTGCCCGCCGCGATGACGATCACCCGTGCGGCGCGGTTGGCGCTGACCCACCCGCACTCGAGGTTCCCGGTCATCGGTCACGACGCCGACGAGGTGATCGGGGTCGTGCACATGCGGGACCTGCTGGTGCCGACGCATCCGCTGGGCAGAGCGGCTTGCGTCAAGGACGTCTGTACGCCGATCACCGTGCTGCCAGGCAGCAAGGGCGTTCTCGACGCCCTGCACGACATGCGGGAGTCCGGGCAGCATCTTGCGGTCGTCGTCGACGAGTACGGCGGCACCGACGGGATCGTCACGCTCGAGGATCTGGTCTCCGAGATCGTCGGCGAGATGACCGCCGATCAGCAGTCCAGCGTGTCGCCGGCCGGTCCGCTGAACGGCCGCGCGACGCAGGTCGATGGCCGGCTGAACCTGGACGACTTCGCGGAGATGACCGGGATCGAGCTGCCTGCCGGCCCGTACGACACCGCCGCAGGCTTCCTGATGGCCGGGCTCGGCCGGCTGGCCGAGCCCGGTGATGCGGTGATGTGGGACGACCGCACGCTGACCGTCGCAGCGCTGGACGGCCGGCGGATCGCCCGGATCGACATCAGCCCGCGCGCCGACGCCGACCACCGGGATCGCTGACGACGCTCCGTGGCCGGAGAGGCCCTGGCCAGGATGGCAAGATCGCGTTCATGAGTTCCGCCACCGCCGCCGTCCGGCCGCCTCGCGTCTTGTCGGGCATCCAGCCGACCGCGGATTCGTTCCATGTCGGCAACTACCTCGGCGCCCTGCGCCAGTGGGTCGACCTGCAGGCCACGCATCAGACCTTCTACTCGATCGTCGACCTGCACGCGATCACGGCCGACTGGGATCCCCCCCTGCTGCGCAAGCGCACCAGGGTCGCCGCGGCTCAGTTGCTGGCGCTGGGCATCGACCCGGAACGCTCCACCCTGTTCGTGCAATCGCAGGTGCCCGCGCACACGCAGCTGACCTGGGTGCTGGAGTGCTTGACCGGTTTCGGGGAGGCCGGTCGGATGACCCAGTTCAAGGACAAGTCGCAGAAGGGCGGCGCCGACCGGTCCAGCGTCGGGCTGTTCACCTACCCGATCCTGCAGGCCGCCGACATCCTGGCCTACCAGGCCGACGCCGTCCCTGTCGGTGAGGACCAGCGTCAGCACCTGGAACTGACCCGGAACCTGGCGCAACGCTTCAACTCGCGGTTCGGGCCCACCCTCACGGTGCCGGAGCCCTACATCTTGAAGACCACCGCGAAGATCTACGACCTGTCCGAACCGAGCGCCAAGATGAGCAAGTCGTCGCCGGGAGGGGCGCTGGATCTGCTGGCGCCGGTGGCCACCTCCTTGAAGAAGATCAAGTCGGCGGTCACAGACACCGGCCGCGAGGTCCGCTACGACGAGGCCGCGAAGCCGGGCGTGTCCAACCTGCTCTCGTTGCTCTCGGTGTTCACCGGCACCTCGGTTCCCGACCTGGAGGTGCAGTACCAGGGCCGCGGTTACGGGGACCTCAAGAAGGATCTCGCCGAGGCTTTCGCGGCCTTCGTCACCCCGCTGCAGCAGCAGGTTGCGGTTTACCTGGACGACCCCGGGGAACTGGACAGGGTGTTGGCGGCGGGTGCCGCGCGGGCACGCCATGTAGCGGACGAGACCGTCACCGCAGTGTACGAAAAGGTGGGGCTGCTGCAAGGCTGACGCTGATCGGCTGGGTTCCTCGTCACCGATCTGCGATGAGTTCCAGTCGATCCGCGCCGTTCCGGATACGTTCCACCGCGCATTCCGGCAACCACCCGCAGACCGGGCCCGAGCACCACCGTGCTCGCCGGCACCACCGAGGGAGGCAGCATGACACCTTCGACCAGAACCCCTCCGGTTCAAGCGTTGCCGGCCGAGCGCTCGTTCGCCAGCAGAATGGTGTTGCGCGGCAAACGCATCGCCTCGAAGAAGAGCGTCAAGCACCTGATCCGCGCCGTCACCCGGTACGGCGACCGGCTGGGCAGCCAGTTCGCCGGGGCCATGACGTACTTCTCGTTCCTGTCCCTGGTGCCGATCTTGATGGTTGGGTTCGCGGTCGCCGGCATCGTGCTGGCCAACAACGAATCGCTGCTCATCCAGTTGGAAAAGCAGATCACCGAAATCCTGGGGACCGAACCGGCAGCGAAGATCACCCCGCTGATCCAAAACGTGGTGGACAATCCACTGGTCATTGGCATCCCCGGTCTGCTGATCGCTTTGTATGCCGGTATCGGCTGGATGGGCAACCTTCGCAAGGCGACGAGGGCGATCTGGCGTCCCGAGTTCGAGGAGAACAAGGCCGAGGTCGACAACATCGTCATCGCGACGCTGAAGGACCTGGGATCGCTGGCCGGGCTGGCCGTCGCGATCACCGTTTCGCTGGGGCTGAGCACGCTGGGGGCGCGGTTCCGGACGACACTGCTGAACCTGCTGGGCCTAGGCGATCATGAATGGCTGACAACGGTTGTCGCGATCACCACGATCCTGATCGCGATGGCGGCAGACATCCTGATCTTTCTGTGGGTGTACACAGTGCTGCCCGGCAGGGCCTTGCGGTCGCCGTTGAAGGCGCGGCTGCGTGGGTCGATTTTGGCGGCAATCGGGTTCGAGGTGCTGAAGTACGCCTTGTTGAACATCTTGCCGAACGTCACGGGCGGGTCGTTGACGGCGCAGGTCTTCGGTCCGGTCATCGGGTTGCTGTTCTTCCTCAATCTGGTCGCTCAGCTGGTGCTGTTCGTCGCGGCCTGGATCGCCACAGCGGAGGGCGGCCCCGAACTCGACGACGGCCCGCTGGAGGAGGTCCCCGAGGCCACCGTCGTCGTCCGGAAGGACGTCTCGCCGTCCCGGGT
>Ga0209584_10000158_pt1 | contig 18885 bp, 18 predicted proteins | sample NGEPerD_FD_184507 | JGI IMG/M metagenome (GOLD analysis project Ga0209584, IMG submission 184507) | Arctic peat soil microbial communities from the Barrow Environmental Observatory site, Barrow, Alaska, USA - NGEE PermafrostAB12-D... | ecosystem: Environmental > Terrestrial > Soil > Wetlands >...
CCACCTACGTCCGCAAGTACACCAACATGCGCTTCGAGCCGGCCGGCATCACCGACGACGCCGACCTGCGCATCGCCACCAGCCTGGTCGACTACATCTTCCGGCGGCTGGCGGTCGACTACCTCCCCATGGAGGAGCGTGCCGAGCTCGGCGTGCTCTCCACCGCGGAGCGCATGCAGCCGACCCTGCCGGGGGTGGAGGAGAGGGCGACCGAATCGACCGGTGTGGTCGAGGCGGAGTCTGTCGATCCCGTGATCGCGACCGTGGTCGACGGCAGCGTACCTGCTCCCACCGAGCAGCACGCTCGGTCCACACGGCCTGTTGCCGCTCCGACAGACCAACTGTTGGCCCGGGCCGAACCCCGGGATGCCCCCTACTGCTACCAGTGCGGCAATGCCATGCAGCGGGCCGGCTCCTGCTACGTGTGCGCCAGCTGCGGCACGACCAGCGGCTGCTCATAGTGTCGAGTTGCACGCGTTCTTCAGTGGAAGCTGCACGCGTCCTGCAGTGGAGTTGCATCTGAACTTCGGCGCTGCACGTGAAGCAGGGAGAGGCCGTTCGGCCTCTCCCTGCTTCCCGACGACGTTCCTGCGGGGTTCACCGTCCAGTTGCCCACGTAGTGCCCGGCCTTGCCCGGCGTGGCCAGGGCCACCGTGTCGCCGGCTCCGGCCAAGGAGAGCGCCTGGGCCAGTGTGCACCGCTGGGAGGTGGTGGTGCTCTGGGGGCAGGTCGTCGGTGAGGTGGCGGTGCCCTTGGCGTAGGCGTACCACGTGGTGCCCGCCGCCCATGCCGGGTGCGTCCCGGCCTGCAGGCCGAGCACGAGAAGGCTGGCCAGCGTGAACGTCGCCGCAAAGAGGGACCCCCAGTGCACGGCGCCTCTAAAGCCCGTCCCCTTCGATGGTCCAGTGGATGCGCGCAGTGTGTCTCCCGCCGGTCGAAGGGCTGTTGCAACCCTCATCGGTGCAAGCCTTCACCTCAGGGTCTGCCGCGCACAGAGGCGCAGGTCCCACATCGGGGGCGGGTGGTCATTCCGTGCCTCTACCAATCAGTCCATCGGACCTCGTTGGGCTGTCCCAGTTGTGCTGTGTCGGGGGCAGGCAACTTTCAATCACGATGTTGGCCGATCCGCCGCACCCCGCTGGGGTGAAATGCCCCCTCCTGGTGCCGAGCGAGGTGCGCGCTGGTGCACAGCGCCCGCCAAAGAGTGCGGCGGCTCGAGAGTTGGTTTCGGACTACGCCACAGCCGCGCCGATGGTGACGTCCAAGCCGAGCGCCTGGATGCGCCTCTGTAGTCGCTTGGCCTCAATCGCAGGATCGTGGCGCACTAGGAAGTAGTCGGCGCCGCCGATCGCACAGTGGCGTACCAGCGCCAGGTCTGGGAGGCGGCCGGCATCACGTCGACTTCGTCAGCCACAGGCACCACCTGGCCGCCACCCGTGAGCGCTTCGCGTGCTCTCGACTCATCCACATCGGCGACACGCAGGTCGACGAGTACTTCGCGCTGGTCGCCGGCTTCGAGTTCTTCCACGTCGATGCGCTGCCCTCGCCGGGCGACGACGAGTGGATCTACTGAGCTCGTTGTTGTGACAGGACTCCCGCCAATGCGCTAGAACCCTCCTGGGGGCACTCGTGCTCCCAGGAGAAGACCAGGTGAGGGGGGTGCGGTGGTGGGAACAAGGACGAGATCCCGCCAGGCCGCAGCGGTGCTTGGCGCACTGCTCAGCGTGGTGTTGGTGGCATCGGCCTGCAGCTCGACGTCGAGTTCGCCGCCTCCCTCGGCACCGCATGGGCTTCCTGCGTTCTACGTCGTTCCCGCAGGGGTGAGCTCGAAGGCACCGGGCACCCTGCTCAAGTACGAGAAGACGGCCGTTGCCGGGGTGCAGGCCATTGCCTACCGGGTGATGTACGTCTCGACGGGGATCGGTGGCAAGGACGTCGCCGTGACTGGCATGGTCTTCGTGCCGCCCACCGCGGCGCCGACGTCCGGCCGTGACGTGGTCACCTGGTCGCATGGCACCAACGGCATGGGCGACATCTGCGCGCCGTCGACCAACTACACCGATGAGGACCTGACGACGGTCCCGCAAGCCAGCTTGAACGCGCTCTTGGCCAAGGGCTGGGTCGTGACGGCGAGCGACTACCAGGGAGAAGGGACGCCGCCGGACCTGCTCCCCTATCTGGTCGGGGGGATCTCGGGAGACAACACGATCGACATCGTGCTCGCCGCCCACCAGCTCAGCGCTGCTGACACGTCGAAGCACTACGTCGTGTGGGGCCACTCAGAGGGTGGCCAGACGGCGATGTTCGCCTGGGCCGCAGGAGCGACCTACGGAGCCCGGCAGGGCTTCACCATGCTCGGAACGGTGGCTGGGGCTCCTCCGACGCAGTTCGCCTCGATCTATGCCTTCCTCGAGACGAGCCCGTACCGCTTCTACCTCTACATGGCGACGGTGGGTTACAACACCGCCTACGGCAACGCGGCGGTCCCGCTGCAGCAGATCTTGACGGCGAAGGGGATCAGCCTGATCCCCACGCTGCAGAAGGGCTGCTTCACCTACCTCGAGAACACCCTCGACAAGTACACCTACTCGCAGCTGATCAAGCAGAACCCGACCCAGCTCGCCTCGTTCGCACCGATCTTGGCGGAGAACGACCCCGCCAACTTCTCGAGCGTTCCCTCAGTGCCACTTCTGATCATCCAGGGGGGCGCCGACGAGCAGATCCCTGTCTTCACCACGCAGATCCTCTACACCCACCTGTGCAGCCTCGGCGCCTACGTCGAGCGGTGGATCTACCCGGGCCTTGACCACTACGGGGTCATCGCTGTCTCCACCAACGACATGGTCGGCTGGATCGCGGATCGCTTCGCAGGCGGCGACGCCGGTGGATCACCTGCTCCGGTCGGTGTCGCTGGCGTCCAGACCGAGAGCTGCGGGACGCCGACGACCGGATCAGCTGCCAGCTGAGCTGACAGGCGGACCGTTCCCTCTATGCGGGGGCGAACACCGGGACGAAGACCTCGCCGTGGTCCTCGAAGCGGACCGTGACCGCCATGCCGATCGAGACTGCAGCGGGTTCGACTTCGATGAGGACAAGCAGTCTCAGTGGCCAGCAATGGAGCGGCGGGAGGCCAGATGGCCTCCCGCCGCCGTTCTGGCACATCGCCGATGAAGTGATCGGCTGTCGCAGGGTTTCTGCTGTGCTTGGACCGCTGCCTGGCGTGAACACCTGGACAGGCGAGACCAGATCCACCGACGGAGCTCGGTGGAGAAGACCCCGCCGGTGGTGCCGCCAGGGGACCGACGCTCGAACTCCGCCCCGTTGCGGGGCAGTGCCGCCGAACACGAGTAGCTCTAGTACGATCGCAGACGCTTGTGCAGCATCGATCGGAGTCATCACAAAGGAGAGTCCCATGTCCAAGTCGAACGCGGACAGTTCGGGATCGGATGTGGCGGCGCTCATCCTTCGGCTGACCATCGGCCCGATGATGATCGTGCACGGGATGAACAAGGTGCGAGGCCCGGGTGGCCTGGACGGGACCACCAAGTACTTCGAATCGTTGGGCTTGGAGCCGGCGGGCGTTCATGCTCGAGTGGCCGCAGCCACGGAGATCGGTACCGGCACCCTGCTGACACTCGGAGCCATGACACCGTTGGCCTCCGCCGGAGTCATCGGGGTGATGGCCGCCGCCGCAGCCACTGACCATAAGGGCAAAGGTTTCTTCATCTTCAAGGGTGGATGGGAGTACGTCGGCGTGGTCGGTGCCACTGCGGCCGCGATCTCCGCCCTTGGGCCCGGGCGATTCTCTGTCGATGGCGTTCGGGGAGCGAAGAGGGGCGGACTGATGTCGGCTCTGCTCTCCTCGGCACTGGGGATCGGGGCCGCAGCCGGCATGCTGAAGACGAGCCGCCGCAAGGACGGCTCCACACAGACACCCGGGGAATGATCTCGGATCAGCTGCGCCATTCGGCGCGGTCCTCGGTCCACGTGGACGACCTCCCATCGGAATGGTGATGGCCCGGATCCCCCGGAGCCTGGTCGGGTGAGCCAGCTCGGGATCGGCGATGGGAACGTCGGGCTGGAGAGCGGCGAGCTGTGTCCGCAGCGCAGCGGCGACAGGGCTCGGGTCGGCATCCACCGTCGCCGCTCCCTCGATCCGAACCGCTGCGCAGCGGGTGGTCGTGCGCCGAGCGCCGGATCCTCGTCGGCGGTCGCCTTCCATGCGGATGGGATGTACGCCCAGTCCCCAGCGATGCTCAGCACGACTCGGGGCTGCTCGGCGGGCATCGAAGACGGGGTCCGGCCCAGCCGGATGGAACAGTATCCGGTCGCCGCCGAGAACGAACTGCGTTGGCACCACCACCGGCACAGCCCGGCCGACGCCTGCGGCGATCAAATGGCCGAACGCGTGGTTCTCGACGAACGGTCGCCACTCTTCTCCGCCGATGCCGCCGTCGTCGAGGTCTGCGTTGGGAAGCAGTTCCTTCTCGGTCCAGTAATCCTGGCTGTGCTGCCATTCCGGCTTGTCGCCGCGCTGGGGGAGCAGGTCCATCGACCGCATGGGGTAACCGGGGTTGAAGTTCTCCGGGTCGATCCACGACAGGATGGGCATGTCGGCGTCCTCCGGGCGCAGCGTGGGGGTCACCCGGGTGGCGCCCAGCTCCTTCATGTGGTCCAACAACCGGCACACGAGGTCGCATACCAGGTCGGCGCGCAGGGTCCAACTGGCCCGGAAATAGCCGAAGACCCATGCCATGTTCGGTACCCCGGTGAACATCATCACCCGGTAGGTGACCGTGTCGGAGAACACGAGCGGCCGGCCGTCGATGGTGAAGGCGATGTCGCCGAGCACGCTGAGACCGAAGCCGGTGGCCGTGATGATGATGTCGGCCGTCAGCTCGTCCCCCGCCTTCAGCAGAATGCCGTTCTCGGTGAACGACTCGATCTCGTTGGTCACCATGGAGGCCTTCCCCGAGGTGATCCCCGCGAACAGGTCGCCGTCGGGGACATAGGCGATCCGCTGCCGCCACGGCCGGTAACCGGGGGGGGAAGTGGGTCTCGACGTCGTAGCCGGTGGGGAGTCGGGCGCGCACACCGTTGATCAGCTCCTCCTTGGAGGTTCTTGCGCCGCACGATCTCGTGGACCCACTCGTCGGGGATGTCCAGCTCGCGCAGCATGTTGGCCACTTCGCTGGCGTTCGGACCCGTCCAGAAGTACGTCGGCGACCGCTGCAGGACCGTGACGTGCGCGCATTCGCCGGCGATGGCCGGCACCAGCGTGGCCGCCGTAGTCCCCGAACCGATGACGATGACGGTCCTACCGGCGTAGTCGAGATCGTCCGGCCACGTCTGGGGGTGCACGATGCGTCCCGTGAAGCGGCCCATCCCCTGCCGACCCGGGGTGTACCCCTTCGATTGCCGGTAGTAGCCCTGGCACATCCACAGGAAGCCGGTGGTGAAACGCAGCTTGTCGCCGGTGCCGGTGTGGGTGGCCTCGATGGTCCACTGGTCGTTGTCGCTCGACCACGAGGCCGCAGAGATGCGGTGGTCGTAGCGTATGTGTGCGTCGAGGTCGTTCTCGTCGATGACCTCGCCCATGTACCGGAGGATCTCGTTGGCACTGGCGATGGGCGCCCCCGTCCACGGCTTGAACCCGTACCCGAACGTGTACAGGACGCTGTCGGAGCGGATGCCCGGATACCGGTGCATGAGCCAGGTGCCACCGAAGCTCTCGAGACCTTCGAGCACCACGAAGGTACGCGCTGGGCGCCTCGGTCCGGCTCATGAGGCCGATCTCCTCTGGTGCGCCAACCTGAGGGACGCTGGTTGGATCCACGCCGGAGAGTAGCGCGCACTGACTGCCGTACCCGGCGAGGTCACGGTCGGTGGTTCCGCACCTGCTCCCCAGTAGGTCTCGAGGGAGGGGGCGGGCCAGGGGCGGCACCACGCTCGATACTGTCTACTGGGAAGCCGCGAGCAAAGTCAGGAGGAGTCAGATGAAGTTGGCGAACCTGAACGGCCGGGCCACGGTGGTGACCGACTCGGGCGGCGTGGACCTGGCGGTGGCGTCCGACGGGCGCATCGGGCCGGATGTCCAGCCCCTCTACGACGACTGGGGGGCGGTGCGCGTCTTCGCCGCGGGGTTGGCCGATGCGACGGCCACGCCGTTCGACGAGATGCAGCTGGCCTCGCCGGTACCGTCCCCGCGCCAGGTCTTCGCCATCGGCCTCAACTATGCGTCCCACGCCCAGGAGACCGGCGCCGCGGCACCCTCGGTGCCCGCAACGTTCACCAAGTTCCCGTCCAGCCTGGCCGGCCCCTTCGATCCGGTGGAGCTCTCCGGCGCCACGGTGGACTGGGAGGTCGAACTGGTCGCCGTGATCGGGCCCCGGGCCGATCGGGTGACCGAGGATGATGCCTGGACCCATGTGGCAGGACTGACCGTCGGTCAGGACATCTCCGATCGCACCCTGCAATTCGCAGCGGCGGGTCAGTTCTCGCTCGGCAAGTCGCACCGCGGATACGGACCGATGGGGCCTTGGCTGGTGACCCCCGACGAGTTCGCCGACCCTGACGACCTCGGACTCGGCTGCTCGATCAACGGCGAGGTGGTGCAGGACGGGCGCACGAGCGATCTCATCTTCTCGGTCCCGCGGTTGATCGCCGAGCTCTCCGCGGTACTGCCGCTGCTCCCCGGCGACGTCATCTTCACCGGGACGCCGGCCGGCGTCGGCATCGCCCGCCAACCGTCGCGTTTCCTCGCCGCCGGCGACGTCCTCGAGAGCTGGATCGAGGGGATCGGGACCATCCGGAACCACATGGTCGCCCGAGGCGGCTGACCGGGTGCGCAACCGTGGGATCGAACACCCGACGGCACGGCGCCACCTCCAGGTCGAGGTGAACGACCGTGACGATGTCGGTTGTGCGTTCGACCGGGCCAGGGCCACCGGTCTGAGTGCGGCGCATGCCGTTGGTGCCCCCTGCGAACAGCCCGCTGCGATCCCCGCCCGGGCTGCCCCTAGAGGCCGGCGATCCCCTTGCCGATCAGGACCACGCCGAAGATCAGGAACAGCACGGCCAGTACGACCCCGTTGTTCTGGCCGAGCCAGGATCTCCACCCGTCGAGGACCTCTTGGGCCTTGTCCCTCATGGCGAGCGTCACCACCAGCGGGGCGGCGACCCCGAGGATGGCCACGATGGCGTACACGGCGACGGCACCGATCTGCTGTCCCGTGGAGAGGCCGGCCGAGGCGATCGAGAGCGCCCCCGCCAGGCCCACGACCACGTTCTTCGGATTCAGTGCGCCGATGGCCACGCCGACGGCGAGGGACTTCCCCGGAGCGAAGGCGGCGATGCCGTCCGTCCACTTGGGCATGGCCGCGTCCTCGCCGGGCTTCGGCCGATCACGGAACCGACGCCTCGCAGCCACCAGTAGGAACGCGCCCAGCACCAGCCTGAGGATCGAGGCTCCCCTCGACGGTCCCGAACCAGGCGACAGGTCGACCGTTCCTGCAACGGCGACGAGTAGCCCCAGCAGGCCGGCGACCCCTACCGTGAACCCGATGAGGTAGCTCGCCGCGTTGGTCACCGGCTTCTTGGTGAACAACAGCAGGATTTCTGCGATGATCGGCACCGGCGAGATCGTGACTGCGATGGCGAGGGGGAGCAGGTCCCCGATCACGGCTCTCAACGACATCTCCCCTCGATCATGTCCGGATCGGGCGGACTGTGCAGCCGACTGCCGAAGGGGCATCGAGGATGGGCCCGGACCGCCACCTGCTCGTCACCGTACCGGAGGCAGGGAGCGAAGGATGAACCGTTCCGTCTCGGTCCAGGTGGAGCTCCCGGTCCGCAGGGCCAGCACCCCCTCCACGCCAAGAGGTGCTGACCCTGCGCACCGCCGGGCCGGCGCACCGGTCGGTGGCTGGGGACCGTTTCGCATCGGCCCGAGAGCTCCCGATCGCCCCGACCCCGGTTCAGTCAGGCCTGGCTGCCACTCCCTCGGCCTCCCCGTCGAGGACCTCGGGTTGGACGTCGATCCGCTTGGCGAGATGCCGGAATGCACGGAGCCCCGCATTCCCCAGGGCATGCTCGAGGAAGGACTCGCTGACGATCAGCAGGGCCGCCTGGCCGTTGTCGATCAACTCGCGGAACTCGTTGACGTCCGAACGCGGCCTGGCAGGCTCCAGACGCACGGTCACGCCGGCGCTGCTGTCCCCGATCTCCGAGTGGACGGATGTCGGAGGGAAGATCAGGCTGATGACGACACTTATGGCGATGCCGGGCCGGTCCCCTCGCTGCGTGATCGTTTCGTCCATCTTCATATGGAAATGGCCATCCTCGCCCCGGGTGATCACTGCCGCCGAGTACGTCACGCTGGCCCCGGCGACCTGGAGGCCCCTGATCACACCGAAGTCATCACGAGCGGCCTGTTCGCTGTAGTAAGTACCGACGTACACAAGCAGACCGCCGCCGCCGACCATCGTCTCCTCCTCCGATTCGGTGCGCGAAGTGCTCATGACCCGCCACCGCCACTGCCACCGCTACCACTATTCACAGTCCCTGGCCGCACGGATACACCCGATTCGGGTGTATCCCACCCCAGGTTTGCCCTCCGGAGAACAGCGAGACGAGACTTGCCCGGTGAGCGCAGGCAGCACGAGGCCGAAGCGCCTCGCAACCGAACGTCTCCCGGAGCGTGGCCTTCTCTTCGGCCTGCCGATCGTCACATCGAAGCTGGTGGCGCCCCCGCTCCCGATCGGCTTCACTCCGCGCCCACGTGTTGCCGGCGCCCTCGCGGGTGCAGCCGGCACCGTCTGTATCGTGCTGGCACCCGCCGGCTATGGCAAGACGACCGCCACGGTGGAGGAAGTGGCCGGCGAGGGGGCGGAGAACGTCGCCTGGTTGTCGATCGACGCCTACGACTCGACCGAGCTCAGCTTCTGGGCGCACCTCGCCGCATCGATCGACATGGTGCGCCCCGGGGTCCTTCGGGCCATGGTCGATGCGAACGAGCAGAGCCCCGTTCTCGGAGGGGGCCGGTTGGCGGCATCTCTGCTCGCCGCACTCGACGGCGACGAGGGACTGGTCGTCGTCCTGGACGATCTCCATCATCTGAGGAGCCGCGCCCTGTGGGAGCAGCTCGGGTTCTTCCTCGAGCGCCTGCCCCCGGGTATTCGGGTCATCGCCACGACCCGAACGGTGACGCCTCTCCCTGTCGAACGCTGGCGGAGCCAGGGCCGGGCTACTGTCGTGGACGAGCAGATCCTCCGGTTCGACGCCGTCGAGGCCGCCGGCCTCATCGCCGGCGTCAGCGATCGAGACGTGTCGTCGGGCGAAGTGGCCGAGCTGGTGGCCCGCAGCGAGGGCTGGGCTGTCGGCCTCGTCTTCGAAGCCCTTGCCGGACACACCCCGGCCGCGACCGGTGCGGTCCGGTCGGAGGGGAGTCCGAAGCCGTCGCGGACCGTCATCAACTACCTGGCCACCGAGGTGCTCGACACCCTCGGGGCCGACGACCGCGGGTTTCTGCTGTCGATCTCGGTTCTCGACGAGTTCGACAACGAACTGTGCCGACGGGTCACCGGTGAGGTTGACGCCGGGTTGAGGTTGCGCTCCCTCCGGGTCGCCAACCTGTTCCTCGTCCCGGTCGATGAAGCTGCCGGACGATTCCGTTTCCATCACCTGTTCCGCGAGCTCCTGCTCGAAGTGCTCGACCGCCGCGATCCTGGTCGGCGGATCGAGCTCCATCGGCGCGCCGCCGAGGCTGCGGGCGCCGCCGGTGCCGTGCCCGTGCAGATCCACCACCTGCTCGAAGCCGGCGAGGTCGTCGCCGCATTCGATCTCATGGTCCGCCACGCCCTCCGGGTCGGAAGCCTGGCCACCGCTCGCGAGCTCATTGCCAGCTTCCCTGACGGCTTCGTGCTCGAGGACCCCCGCCGCATGCTCGACTACGTGCTCGTCCAGAGCCTGGCCGGCGACTGGGAGATGGCCGAGCAGTGGTGCGACCGGGCCGAGTCCGCGCTCGTCGAGGACAGCGGGCCTCTCCGGGCACGCCTGGAGCTCCACCGCGCCCTGAGTTTCGTCGGTCACGGCGAGGCCCAGGCCGCACTAGACGCACTCGAATCCAGCCGCGCCGCACGGGGGGGAGACACCCGGCCCGACGCCTTGCTCGATCGCTTCTCGGCAGTGACCGCTGCCCGCGTCCACGTCCTGATCGAGCCCGATCCGCAGGCTGCCTCCTTCTGGCTGGAGGAGGCCCGGAAGCTGGGCCCCGAGGTCGTCCACGTCCGCCAGATCTCCATTCCGACCTTGACCGCCTTCCTCCGACTGTGGGCCGGGGACCTGGTCGAGGCCGAGCGGCTCGCTCGTCAGGCCCTGACCGCGGCCGACCAACTCCACATTCCTCTCGGACTGCATGCCTTCGAGGCGCTCCTGGTCCTGACCGACGTGCTCATCGAGACTGCACGGCTGGCAGAGGCAGTATCCGTTCTCGAGCATGCAGAAGAGATTGCCGGCCAGCTGGCGCCCCTGGCCGGTCAGGTCCACGTCGCGCTCCGACGCGTGGAGATCACCGCGGCCACCCAGGGACCCGCCTCCGGCGCGGATGCGGCCGCCCGCGCACGGGCCCGGTTCAACGACCAACGCCTGGGTGCTCCTCTCATCGATGCTCTCACGGCACGGCACGCCTACTGGCTGCTGGCCGAAGGTCGGACGATCGAAGCCTCCAAGCTCTCCGACACGCTGCCGCCGGGGCCACCCCGATCCATCCTGCGCGCACGATTGGCCGCCCTGGAGCACCAGTGGCAGGTGGCCACTTGCCTCCTCGCCGATTCGGCGGAGTGGCCTGCGGCTGAGAGCATGGAGGCCGAACTGATCCGCAGCGGTGCAGACTGCTACCGGGGAGTGTCGGAGGTCCTCGAGCGCACCGGCGGGTTCGTCTGGTCCGTAGTCAAGCAGGGCCAACCCCTGCTCCTCCATCTCGAATCACTGGGGGACGAGGCCACCCCCTCGGTCATGCGCGTGCTCGAGAGCGCTGCCGCGTTCAGCCCCGCCTTCCGACCCGTCCGGTTCGGCGAAGTCGGCGTCCGGTTCACCGAGCGTGAGCGGACCCTCCTCCAACTGCTGCCCAGCCACCTGTCGTACGCCGAAATCGCCGCCGAGCTGTATCTCTCGGTGAACACGGTGAAGTCGAATCTCAAGACGCTCTACCGCAAGCTCGGTGTGTCGTCACGCTCGGAGGCCGTTCGGCGGGCTCGCGCCGCCAAGCTCGGCTGACGGTGCCCTCGACGACGACGGCCCCCGCCCGAGATTCCTGCGCACTCGCGTGCTGGGTATCATCCTTCCCCGGGCGGCCTCGAGCCGCTCCGGGCGGTGGCGCCCGCCAACTCCATCCCGGGGGGAATCCTGTGCACGGTCGTCGGTCGGTGACGCTGCTGGTCGCACTGTCCGTGATGGCCGTGCTCGTGGCCGCTTGCTCGAGTGCGGCCGGCTCGGGGAGCGGCCCCCAGGTGCCGGCCGCCAACGCGCGGGCGAAGTTCACCGGCCACGGGTCCATCGGGCAGGCCTATGTGCTCGATGCGTCGCCGGGACAGAGCCTGGTGCTGGCCGACGCCGCCGGCGACCGGGCGGGTGGGGGAACGGCCGATCGTCTGGGAAGTCTCATCGTCCGCAACGTGCCCCCTGGTCCCGGGTACACCTTCCGGTCGATCGATAGCTCGCGTGTGGCGGCCACGTCGCCGTTCCGAGTGCTGTCCACCTCCGACACGCCGTCGGCGACCTTCTACACGAGCCAGCACATGGCGGTCGGTCTCAACTACATCACCATGCGGGACGGGGTACAGCTGGCGGCCACGGTTCGGCTCCCGCCGGGCAAGACGTTGGCGGACGGCCCGTTCCCCACGGTGATCGAAGAGTCCGGCTACGCCATTGCCGCCCCCCACAGCCTCATCGACGCGGTGCTCCACCTCAATGGGGAGTCCACCTCGGACCCGTTGGTCCCCGACTCGGCGACCGCGGTCGGGTCGCTCGTCGCCCCCCTGCTGGGCTTCGCCACCGTCAGTGTGCAGATGCGGGGCACCGGCTGCTCGGGAGGAGCGTTCGATCTCTTCGGCCTGCCGACCACCTACGACGGTTACGACGCCGTTGAGACCGTGGTCTCTCAGCCGTGGGTGGCGAACCACAAGGTCGGCATGGTCGGGATCTCCTTCTCGGGGATCTCACAGATGTTCGTGGCCGGCACCCGCCCGCCCGGGCTGGCCGCAATCGCGCCGATGAGCCTCACCGACGACCTCTACTCCACCGGGTTCCCCGGCGGCATGTTCAACAGCGGGTTCGCCGGGACATGGATCGCCCAACGGGTCGCCGACGCCCGACCGGCTCCGCAGGGTGGCCAGCTCTATGCCCGGACCCTGATCGCTCAAGGCGACCAGCGCTGCCTCGTCGACCAGGCCCTCCACCTCCAGGCCCAGAACATCGAGGCCATGCTCCAACAGGCCAGCCACCGGGTCCCGTCCCTCTACGACCAGCGGTCACCCTCGACCTGGGCCAAGCGCGTCGATGTGCCGGTGTTCCTCTCGGGTGCCTTCCAGGACGAGCAGACCGGGGGGCAGTGGCCCGCCATCTTGAGCGACCTGAGCCGTGATCCCGACGTCTGGGTGACCATGGTCAACGGCACGCACGTCGACTCACTCGGGCCCGGCACCATCTCCCGGTGGATCGAGTTCCTCGACCTGTTCGTCGCCGACCAGGTCCCCACCTCGTCGCCGGTCTTGCAGACGCTGGTCACCCAGCTCTATCGACAGCTGGCCAATGCACCCACCGGCCCGGTTGCGGCCATCCAGTTCACCGACGAGCCCAGCGTGGCCGCCGCCCGTGCTGCCTTCGAAACACAACCGCGGGTGCGGGTGCTCTTCGACAACGGAGGGGGTAGCGCCGGCCCGGGGGCGATGCAACCGGTCTGGAGCGCCGACTTCACGTCGTGGCCGCCACCTCCGGCGAAAGCCTCGACGTGGATGCTCGGTCCCGGTGGCGCCTTGCTCACGTCGCCGGCGCCGGTGTCCACGGTGTCGTTCATGCCGGACCCATCCTCCCGCCCCGCCACCGACCTGCCGCAGGGGAACCCGTGGTCGGCACTTCCGCCGTATCAGTGGGCACCGGTCACCGGTGCCGGCGGCCTGGGCTTCATCTCGCCGCCGCTGGCCCACGATGTGGTGGTGGTGGGCCCGGGCAGCCTCGACCTCTGGGTGAAGAGCTCGGCCGCGGACACCGATCTCCAGGCCACCGTGTCGGAAGTCCGGCCGGACGGCAAGGAGCTCTTCGTGCAGACGGGGGAGCTGCGGGCCAGCGACCGGGCACTGGACGACGAGTCCTCGACGGCCACCCGGGCCGTTCCCACCTACTCGACGGCCACGGCACGGCCACTTCCCGAGGGCCACTTCACCGAGGTGCGGATCCCCATCCTCCCGTTCGGCTACGCCTTCCGGGCTGGGTCGCGCATCCGCGTCACGGTCACCGCACCGGGAGGGGACCGGCCAACCTGGCAGTTCGTCACGTACCAGACGCACGGCACGGTCAAGGACACCATCGGGCTGGGGGGCGCCACCCGGTCGGCACTCGTCCTCTCGGTCGTGCCCGGCATCACCCCGCCGGATCCCCAGCCGGCCTGCCCGTCGCTTCGGGGGCAGCCGTGCAGGGCATACGCGGCAGCTGCCAACGGCGGCTAGCGGCACCGACCCCTGGGTCCCGAGAGGCACGCCGCGGGACACGGCGTGACGCCTCAGGTAGGCGCGTGCTGGTCCTCGCTGCGGTACCGAGCGAGGAGCTCGACCTCGTGTCGGTGCGAGGGGAAGAGCGTGGCGACGACCACTGCGCCGAGGACGATCGAGACGGCACCGGCGGCGTAGGCCCAGTTGGCGCCGGACAGGAACGACGCCCGTGCACCGGCGACGATCTGTTTCGCGTACTGCGGGTTGGCCTGGGCCAGCGCCGCCGCGCTCGAGTAGGAGCGCTCGAGGGTATTGGTCACCTGGGTGTCGAGATTCGCCCCCGAGGCCGAGATCCGTGAGGCCACGGCGGTTGCGTAGCCGGCGGTCAGGATGGCGCCGAGGATCGACTGCATGATCGACCCGCCCAGGTCGCGCTGGAGGTCCGCGGTGCCCGAGGCCATGCCGGCCCGGTGCACGGGGACCGAGCCGGTGAGCGAGTGCGATGCGGGAGTGCCGGAGAGCCCGACGCCGATGCCCATCAGGATGAAGGCGAGTGCCACCGGGGCGTAGCCGGAGGTGGCCGTCCAGAGCAGCAGCATCACGAGGAAGGAGAGGAACAAGAAGGCGTAGCCGAGGAGCAGCGTCGCCCGTGAGCCCACTCTCTCGATGAGCTTGGCCGAGAGCGGGGCGGCCAGGAGCATGAACAGTGCGGCTGGGACCACGGAGGCACCGGCCCGGAGCGTGGAGTAGCCGAGCACGTTCTGGAGGAACTGCTCACCGATGAACATCGCCCCCATCAGGGTGCCGAACACGATCAGGCCGGCCACGGCCGCCACCCAGAAGATCCGTCGGGAGGCCACCTGGAGGTCGAAGAGCGGGTCCGGTGCCCTCTTCTGGCGGAAGAAGAATGCGGCCAGCGCCACGACGGCGATGAACGCGCCGACCAGGGCGACCCCTGCCTCGCCCGCGCTGGGGGCGAAGTTGATGGCGAGCACCAGCGCCACCACCCCGATGATCGACAGGGCCCCGCCGAGGTGGTCGACCCTGCCGTCGGTCTCGTTGACGTGGCTCGGCACGAAGACGACGGCGAGCACAAGGGCCCCCACGGCGAGCGGGACGGTGAGCAGGAAGACCGATCCCCACCAGGCAAAGGTCAGGAGCCATCCGGCCAGAAGCGAGGCGAAGGCGATCATGGCGCCCCCGACCGCCGACCACAGGGCGATCGACCGGGTCCGGGCCGGGCCGTCCCACAACGCGGTGATCAGCGCGAGCGTCGTCGGATAAGCCATGCCGGCCGCCACTCCGCCCAGGAGTCGGGCAGCGATGAGGAAGCTGATCGACGGGGCCCATGCGGCCAGGAGCGCCGTGGGGATGGTGAACACCATGCCCAGGAGCAGCATCATCTTCCGCCCGTAGCGGTCGCCCAACGCGCCCAGGTAGAGCACGGTGCCGGCCAGGCCGAGCGAGAAGCCGACGCTCACCAAGTTGAGCTGTGTCTGCGTGGCGTGGAAGTGCTCCCCGATGCCGGGCAGGGCCACATTGGCCACGGCCAGGTTGAGGTTCGCCACCGAAGCCACCGAGATGAGCCCGACCAGTACCCACCCTTGGCGTGCCGGGGAAGACGACGCCACCCGGGTGGCGGGAGCGGTGCTGGTCATCGTCACGTTCCCCCTGGGTGTTGTCGGGCGTCTCGACCATCCTGGCTGTTCTGTTGGGGGAATACCAGCACCCCGGCGGCGTGCCTGCTCTTTCACCAGTTCGTCAGGATCACCTGGGTATCCTCGATGGGATGAGCACGTCACCCGTACGACAACAGCCACGGCAGCCGCGTCCTGCGGGGCTGTTGGACACCGGGCTCGGGTCACTCCTCGCCTGGTTCCACATCGATTTCCGTCCACGAGGCAGTCAGCCCTCGTGGTGGCGGCTGGCCATTGCCACCATCGTCTCGATCGTCGGCTCGCTGGTGGCCGACGCCCTACTGGTGGCGATCGGCACGAAGGTCTTCCCGTCGACCCAGGGGTTCGTGCACTTCCGGTTCGGCGACTACGCCAAACTCACCATCATCGGGGTGATCATCGCCTGCGCTGCCTGGCCCGTGGTCACCCGGATCTCGTCGCGGCCGCGGCGGCTGTTCTTCTGGATGGCCATTGCGGTGACCGCCGCGCTGCTCCTGCCCGATCTCTGGATTCTTCTGCAGGGGGAGCCGGCCAATGCCGTCCTGGTCCTGGTGGCCATGCACCTGGCCATTGCCGTCGTGACCTACAACGCCCTGGCCCGGCTGGCGCCGGCCGGAGGGGAACGGCTGCACGCACGACGCTGACGGTCGGGGGCCGGCCGGCGGGGGGCAGCCGGTGCCGTGCGCACCGCTCGATCGGTGCGAGAATTGGGAGCCGGTCGATCCGGCACCGATCGCGACGAATCGGCCGGCGGTGGCAGGCGGGCGATTCGGCGCACCCACGGAGAGAGCCCCGATGACGCCGGCGACGACCCCACAGCGCGATGACTGATCCGTCGGCACCCGGCCCGGAAGCGCCCGTGCACGAGGGGGCGGTGCACTGGCTGGCCGACTACGTGTACGGGACCATCGCCACCCTGGTGGCGATCGCCGGCCTCACCTTCGAGTCCAACCCCGGCGAGCTCACCACCGCCGGGGTGGTGATCGTCGGAGCGGTGGCCATCTGGTTCGCCCATACGTTGTCCCGTCTGGTCGTCAGGCGGTCGTGGAAGCACCTCCGGTTGACGTGGGCCGAGGTGGGTGACGGGTTGGCAGGTTCGTGGTCCATCGTGTCCGCCGCCATTCCGGCCACTGTGATCTTCATCCTGGCCGGCGCCCACCTGTGGTCGATGCGGACAGCCTTCGCCCTGGCCGAGGGCGTGGGTGTGCTCGCCCTGGCTGCGGTGGGGATCGGGACGGTGGGGGGTGCGGACCGATCGCTGTTCCAGAGGGTGCTCTACGTCGTCGGCCTGGTTTCGGTGGGGATCACCATCGTGCTGCTCGAACTGGCGGTCCATCTGCTGTAGCGGCGGTGCGCCAGGCCGATAGGGTGGGCCGAGGACTGCAGCGTCCTCGGCACGGAGGGAGGCCACCGGTGAACGACCAGGGCGTGATCGGGGACGTGGGGCCCAATGGTGGTGAGTCATTGGAACAGGGCTTCACCGATGCGGAGCTGACTGAGCTGGCCCTGGCGGCAGACCCGGGTGCGCCCATCGACGACGACGCCGTGCCCGTTGCGGTCTACCTGGCCCAGGAACCGGGCCTCCTGCCCTCCTGGTACATGCCCTCGCCGATGACACGCCACAGCAGGGGCTGGCAGGTTCCCGTCGTCCTGGTGATCGTGGCTGCCTTCGTGATCATCGAGGCGTTCGGCCTGTGCAGCACGTTCGGCCAGCTGGTGCCGGGCTGAACTCGATCGTCGGCTGGCCGTGTCCGTCGATTGAACACGCAAGGTGGTGGAGCAACAACGCAGGGTGCTCGACAGTTGCCTGATGCAGTTCTACCAGGCAAAATGGAAGTATCCGGAGGTGGCGACCCAAGGGTGCCGAAGATCCGGTCGGAGTAGGTGGAGGCAGACTTCCACGGAAAGAGGGGCATTGTTATGTGGGCGAAGCGACTGGTGATCGGTGCTGGACTAGCGGTGGCGTCATTCCTGATGGTGCCCGGCATGGCCGGTGCAGCCAGCACTGGTTGTTACACCGGCTGTGCCGCGCCCACGGTCGCCGCGACGTCCGTTGGCATAAGTCCGTCGAGTGGGCTGCCGTACAGCTCGACGACGAGTGCGGCCACCCCGACAACTCCGGGAGGTTCGTCGAGCCTCCCCTTCACCGGGGCAGACGTGGAGGAGTTGGCGGTCGTGGGTGTCGGCGCCGTACTGGCCGGTGGGCTCCTGCTCCGCCGTCGCCGTTCGGTCGCCTGAGCAGACCTCCTCCCCGTGGTGTTGCGCCTCACCTGATCCATGTTCCATGGGTCGAGGCATTGACGCTGTGAAGTGCACGCATGAGGCGCGCTGAGATGTGGCGCTGCCTCGATCCGCTGAGCTCCTGCCCGGCAACCGCCCGGCCTCCCAGGTCGAACCTCGGCGGCGTCAGAAGCTGGCAGGCAACAGCGGGGCCACCGCCCCGAAGAAGAAGAAGACGACGCCCAGCCAGGCGACCAGCCCGACCCCGATGACCACGGCCCGCCGTGACCGGCCGACGGCGATCCACAGCCCTGCGGTCAGCGCGACCACCACCACGCCCCAGAGGATGGCGGCCACCCAGTTCCGGGCCGGCGTCGGTGACGAGGAGCGACGACGGGGAGGGGCGGGTACCGGTACCGCCTTGGGGTGCACCAGGATGCTGGTCACCAGCGCGGCGTGGACCACCAATCGTTGGCTGGCGCTGTAACGCGGGTTGCACGTCGTCAAGGTGAGCTGGGGGGTCGTCGTCGGGCCGACGACGACCACGTCGCTCGGGCTCACGGCCATGCTCCCGGTCACGTGGTAGAGGAAGGTTCCCTGCAGGGTGGTGACCGTGACAGAATCGCCCGGAACGAGGTCGTTGAGGTTGTAGAAGGGGTGCTGGTAGGTCGTGCGGTGCCCGGCGATGGAGGCATTCCCCGCTTCACCCGGTAGCGGTGTGCCAGGGTAGTGCCCGGGGCCGGCCTGCAGTTGGGCTTCGCCGGTGCCTTCGACCACCACCATCGACACACCGATCTTCGGGATGGTGATGACGCCCACCGCGCTGCCGGTCGGCGGGTCGGGTGTGAAGGGTGCCACCTGGGCGGCCCGGCCCGTACCGTTGCCGGTCGTGGGGGTCGTCGTGGGCAGCGCCCCCGCCTGCTGTTGGGCGGCTCGGAACTCTCCGCGCAATTGGCTCTGGGCCCGCGCCGTCTGCAGGCCGGTGCCCCACAGCAGGTAGGGGATGAACAGCAGAATCAGAACACCGGAGACCAGCACCACCCGCCCGACCGCCATTCGGATGGTCGTGAACGACACGTGGCGATGCTAGCGGTGCAGCAGCCCGGGACCCGGCCGCGGCGTCGGACTGCGCTCGGGCCCAGGCTCGGTGATGCCGTTGCCGGAGCCCGCTCCGGTACCATCGGGGGCTCGTATCCGTTGCGTCGGCGGCGCCTGCAGCGATGCAGGTCCGTTCGCCGGTGCCATGAGCATCGAATGGCAGCCGTGAGCGATAGCAGGGGTCGACG
>Ga0209584_10000159_pt1 | contig 18861 bp, 14 predicted proteins | sample NGEPerD_FD_184507 | JGI IMG/M metagenome (GOLD analysis project Ga0209584, IMG submission 184507) | Arctic peat soil microbial communities from the Barrow Environmental Observatory site, Barrow, Alaska, USA - NGEE PermafrostAB12-D... | ecosystem: Environmental > Terrestrial > Soil > Wetlands >...
CGTAAGAGCATGCCCTCGCCGTTCGAGTGGCTCATGATTGTTGTGTCCGCTGTCTTCACCCCAGAGCCCCAAAACAGGGCTTGACATTGATAGGAGCGTCGGCGGTGTTGTGACGCAGAGGCGGGTCTGGTCGTCATGGGACGCAGTGGCCGGCGAGCACCTGTGATTGGGGCCATCGGCCTGGGAACCGTCCGAGGCGGCGTTGCCGGTCCATGCAGACCTTCGGCGGGGCGGATCTGGACACCGCCAAATGTCCAGGCCCAGGCGTGGTAGCAGAGTGCTCTGCTTGCGGGGCTGAAGACACCGACGTGCTTGCGAAACGAATCGACGCCGTGGCTTGGAAGTACTCCCAGCGGAATTGGCTCCACGCCGCGCGCAACCGGCCGGGACGCAACCTAACCGTGCGAACTGATTTTGCCCAGGAACGGCACGAGGTGATCGAAGAATGCGTTGTTGGGGTGGGCCCCGGCAGGGTCGTTGTGAGCGTAGGTGGTCTGGCGGTTGACCAGGGTGAGGTTGCTCATCGGTATGTCCGATTGTTCAGCCAGGATCTTCGCCGCGTCAAGCACCTCAGCTCCTCCAAGGCGAGCTCCGAAGGCGTAGATCAGCAGGCTCTTCGGGAGGCCGTGACCCATGGTGGCGTCGACGCCGAGCACGCTCTGGGCCGGATTCGCGTTCCCGTTGGCCACTGCTCCCGTGTCATCGGTCAAGCGCTGGGGGAAGTACCACTCTGTCCCATCGGCGTTCTGGATCCCTGCCCCAGAGAACATCGTTGCGAAGCGGTCGATCGGCGTGAGAGCTCCCGAGCCGTTCCAGCCATGGTCCGGACCTGAGGTCGCGATCCCCTGGCCGAGGTGCCCTTGGGCGGCGAGCAGGCTCGGCGGCGAGGTCGCAACGTTGAGCGCATAGCCGTACTGGCCCACATTGGTCACGGGAACCGAAGGAACGATGTCAGCCGGCAGGAGCCCCGAACTCTGACCCAAGGAAGGCCCATTCGGGTCGCCAAGGGCAGATGCCGATCCTGTGGCCTCGAACAACCCGGCGTAGGGAGCGGAAATACCTCCGAAAGACAGCCAGGGGGAGGAGCTCGGAGCTTCGAGCGACTGCAACTGCTGGGTTGCTGTCTGGGCGCTCACCGGGCTCGGGCTGCTGCCACCATCGATGTAGACCAAGCCGGCCAGGTCATCGGCTCCGGCGCGGCCATTGAAGTCCCAGGTGGCATACGCCGTGACCACCGATCCCCCGAGCGAGTGGCCGCCGAGCACGACCTTGCCGCCGAGCTTCTTGGCGCCATCGATGACCACGTGCAGATCCTCGACGGCGACGTTCATTCCCCATTGCTTCGCGAACTCGACGGTCGAGTTGGAAACGGATTGGAAGTGGTGCGTGACGCTCGGATCCTTCAAGTAGCCGAGGTAGTAGTCGAACAGCTGTGTGGTTGTGGCCTTGTGTTCCTTGTACAGATTCATCTCCGACTGGTCTTCGAGCAGGTTCTCTCGCCGCTCGACCGACCAGACCTGCCAGCCATTCGATTTCGAGACGATCCATTTTGCGAGCGGCACGAAGTAGGCGCTCCCTGCGGAGGTACCCGGTTCGAGCACCAAGACGTTCTTCGCGCTGCTCGGTCCGACCTTGATGATCCCGACCTTGTCGTACTGTGCAGGGGTGCCAGGAGCGGCGAAGCCCTGCATCCATGTGACGCCCAACGGCGTGGCAGATGAGCTCGCAGGTGAGCTGGACCCGCAACTCGAGAAGAGCACCGCCAGGCAGCCGATCAAGACCGGCGCCAGTAGGGATCGCTTCACTTCCTGCCGCCACATGTGCATGTTCTACCACCCGGTGGGCTCGAAGGACTCGCTGACCGCCCCGGTCAGCAGTACGTCCTCGCAATGTTCAGGAATGGGCCTCGCTGAGCCATCCTCCGGGTCCCTCACAACATCGGTGTCGGCTAGCGAGTGGCTCATCGCGGCCCCGCCGTACCGACCTCGACCACGAACAACCCAAGGATTGTCGACCTCGCAGAGGGCCACGGCAGCGGCCGCTGGCTAGGTGTATTGGCCCGACCGAGCAATCCCGTCAGGGTCCTCTATATGCCGAGCAGGCGTGGCAGTGACGCACCTCCCCGATAGGTCGCTCTGATCAGATGCGAAAGACACCGGCCGGGAGCGGGGGCTATCGGGGCGTGAACGAGCAGTAGCCGGCAGGATTCAGGGCCGAGTCCGCCGTGCGTGCTCCATTGCGAGTTACAGTCCGTCTGAATCAAGGGGGTGCCATCGATGACACCAGAGAAGGCTCAGGTTTTCGGTCAGTCGGCTGGACGGGCCATGGCGGGTGCGGTGTCTTACATCGAAGAGGCCCACCATTGCGTAGCGGCCTGCCTCTTTGGGGCGACCAGATCGATGCCCGGGAGTGCCCCGGTCCGCGCCGCTCACGACGCCATTGCCGGCCCCGCGTACGGCGGTGTCCGGGCTGCGTTTCTGGCCACCGGCTGGCTGGTCGGCGGAATGGCGTCGAAGGTCTCCGCTCTGCCTGCCACAACGAAGAAACGAACGAATCTGGCGGTCGCCGCTCTCAACGCCGCCGTCGGCGACCAGCTGTGCGACGCCAACAGCACCCTGGCGATCCGGATGGCTCTGCGTTCCGGTGGCCGCGACGTCCGGATCCGACGTGACAGGCTGGAGGCCGTCTACCCCGAGGCCACGCCAAAGCTGGCAGTGTTCCTCCACGGATTGGGTGAAACGGAGAACTCCTGGAAGCTTCACGCCGATGAGCACTACCAGGACGCGACCGTCACCTACGGCTCGCGTCTCGCCACCGCCGGCTACACGCCGCTGTACCTGCGCTACAACACCGGTCTTCACATCTCCGACAACGGAAAGCGTTTGTCCGACCTGCTCACTGCGGTGGTCTCGGTCTGGCCCACACCAGTCGAAGAGATCGTCATCATCGCCCACTCCATGGGTGGCCTGGTTGCCCGCAGCGCCTGTCACTATGGCGAGCAAACCCAGGAACCATGGATTCCAGAGGTGGGCCACGTCTTCTATCTCGGAGCACCTCACCTCGGAGCACCCCTTGAGCGCCTCACCAGCTACTGGACCTGGGCGCTGACGAAGACCGGGCTGACCCGGCCAATGGCGGCGCTGATCAATAGGCGCAGCGCCGGCATCAAGGACCTGCGCTTCGGCTACGTCGTCGACGATGACTGGAGCGATTGCGACCCCGACACCTACCTCAAGAGCCACCGCCACAACCTGCCACTGCTGTCGACCGCCAACCACTACTCGATCAGCGCGACCATCACCACCGGACAGCGCCACCCGCTGGGCTCGATCTTCGGCGACCTTCTCGTGCCCCCTGCCAGCGCCAATGGCCGCCACCCACGGAACCGGCACATCCCGTTCGAAGTTGATCATCGCTACCACCTCGGACACTCACACCACTTCGACCTGCTCAACCATCCAGCCGTCTACGACGCCATGGAAGCCTGGCTACAGAAGCAGTCCCCTGCGCGCGACTCGGACGCCGCCCTTCACTGAATACGGCCGGCAACTTCCCCACTGCAGGTCAGGGCGGCGACCGGGGCCCTCTCTGTCAAAGATCCGGTCAGTCTGAACTTCGACGATCTCGCCAGCGAGATCCGAGAACTAGGAACAGGCACCGTGGAGTTCCTCGGCCGGCTCGATCCGTGAACGTAGGCGTTGCCAGAGGTTTCGGCCGTAGCGCACGGACTCACGCCGACCTCCATGCCGAGCCCTCGCGGGGCGAGGGCGCGATCCCATGCTGAGTGGGGGTGCTGCCTGCCGGATATGGGCTGAGCCGCAGAGGCCGAGGACCATGAGGAGTCAGACTTTAGGGCTCTCAACCTGGCCAGCCGAGGATAGTCCCCGCCGGTTGGACGAACGGGTTGGAGCAGGATGTCGGCATCGACCGGGACTCCTTCCAGGCATTCCCGGAACTCGGTCATGGTCCCCCGGTTGCGGTGCACATCGGCCGTCAACCCGGTGGCAGGCGACCGAGGGACCCCGGGATGCGGTGCGAACGGGGCATTCAGGGAGGTCGATTGACCGCAGTCCGACAGGCTGGGCGTAGCTCAGCGTTTCCGGGGTCAGCCCCGCGGCAATCCATTTCCCGAGAAGGCCGTACCCTGGGAACCGTGTCGGCACCCGTGATCACCTACCGGCGTGGCTATCGGTTCGACGTGTCCCCGGATCAGTTGTGGGACCGGATCGAGGAAGTCGATCAGTTCGAGGGGTGGTGGCCCTGGCTCACCGACTTCAGGCTCGACGGTGACGGGTTGTCGGCGGGATCCGTTCTCCACGGTGTGGTCAACCCACCGCTTCCCTACCGCATGAGGCTCAGTGTCGAGCTCGTGGATTGCGAGCGCCCGTTCGCTATCGACGCGACGATCGAGGGGGACCTCACTGGGGATGCCCGGTTCCGGTTCCGCCCGGTGCCCGGGGGGACCTGGGCCGAAGTGGCGTGGACGGTCGAGATGCGGCAGCCGGCCATGCGGCTCGCCAGTCGGATCGGCCGCCCGATACTGCAGTGGGGGCATGACCGTGTCGTCGAGATGACGGTCGCTGGTTTCCGCCGACGGATCGAACGTCCCTAACGCCGACGGGCGATCGGGCGCCTGTTCGCAGTCCCGGCAGGAGACGTGTCGGCGTTCCCAGCCTGGGCAGCCGAGAACTTCAACCGCTGCTCTCCTCAGCCCTAGGGGCTGAGATCTTCGGTCCAGGTTGAACGATCTCAGCTTTTCGGGCTCAACTCCACTCCTGGCAACGTAGGAGTGCGCTGGCACGCTATTCGACGTTGTTCGAACACCACCCTGCATGGTTCGGATCCGGCGATCACGGGTACTGCATCGAGCAACGGTTCGTCTACGAGATGATCTTGGTCGGCACACGTCAGTGGGAAGAACGGTAGGCAACGGACTCGCTGCGCACCACGCTGATCAAGTTCCCCAGGGCGAGGTTCACGTCCACCAGGTGAAGGCCCCAACTGGCCACCGGGCTCGGATGGATCACCGGCGCACCACGACGAGGCGTGACGGCGAGCACATTGGCGCCGCCCACGGATGAGCACTGGGCGCTGTAGGCGCCGGGGGCAGACTCCCAGGGGCTTGCGACCGGCGGCATCGTGATGCCGAGCAGATTGATCCCGGCAGCGATTGACGACCCGGGAGCGAATGGTTGTGTCGGGAAGATGGGATCCAGAAGGCCCGATCCACCCGCTAGAGATGCTGGGTTGGTACAGAGGACCTGCATGCCCGGCGCGGTGGTCCGACCGAATACCGAGTCGGGCGGCGGGGTGGCGCCGAAGGTCGAGTACGCGATCACACACCCCACCTGCGTCGCGGAATGACACGCCCGGATGTGCTGGAAGTCACCACCGACATCCGAACCTTTCTTCACGGTGACGTTGCCGCCGAGGAGCACCGCGGAGACCAACAGGTGGCGCATTGCCGGTTTGGGATCGATCTGGGACGCGATGAGCTGACGTAGGATGAAGGCACCCTGAGAATGCCCGATGAGCACGACGCCCCGGCCATCGTTGTACTGGTGAAGGTAGTCAATCCAGGCACTCAAGACGTCGTCGTAGGCAAGCTTGGTCTCCGCAGGCGTCGCCTGGCCCTTGATGTTCGAGAGGGTCAACTGCCGGTACATCGGCGCGAACACCCGGCAGTCGCGTGAGAACATGGCCGCCTGGTACAAGGCAATCGACCGCTCGGTGGGATCAACGGTCAGGTTGGCATTGGGCGTTGTCTGATCGCTCACTGTCGGATACACGTAGAAGCAGTCGACCTTGGGGTGAAGGGCCGGCTGTGCCCCGTGTACCCCGAGCACCCTGCCCGAGGGTGTTGTGCTGGTCGTGGTGAGGCTCGGCGTACACGGGTTGTCCGCCAGACCGGGGCGACAAAGCCAGACGGTGCTCGAGGAGGGGGCTGAGGTCTCCGTCGCCGATGCAACGCCGATTCCGGTTCCACCAACGGCCACGATCACCACGGCGACCGTGATCATGGATCGAATCCAACGCACAGGGCACCCTACCCCCCGGAAGATGGATCGACCGATGTCCGTGCTCCCGTCAGCCTTAGGATCGATTGAAGGCCTCGACTGGGTTCGATGGGCTCATTCTGGTCATTGCCAACGCCGTCGCATCAGATGATCGGTTCTGCCGCAGTTCTGCAGTGGACTGGCGTACCCGTGTCGGCATGAGATGGACTTCGTCGGGGGGCCTGGCGAGCGTTGCATCCGGCAATGATCGGACATGCTCTCTGCTCAGCATATGGAGCTGAGAGAATCCATGGCGTGATTCGGGAAGTAGGTGAAGGCACCGAATGAGCAGGCAATCGAACTCGCCTCGTGCCCGAAAGCGGGTCAACGCTACCGGGGACTCGATGGTGTCGGACCACACCCGCGCCTCGAGTTCTGCACGGTCACCTCGACGAAGCTCAGTGGACGAAGTCGCAGCCTCAATGGAATGACATCATTCTGATGATCGTGAGCATCCACTAGCTATCGGGTCGGTGCACCCCACGGCCACCTTGTGAAGCGATGAGCTCCCCCCACGGATGCCTTCCGATCGGGGATCGTCCGCGCCGTGCTCTTCCCTGGCGCACGGTGGACGGGGCCTGGGGATTCACGCCTCGTTGGGGCAGGCCGCGGCGTCGAGGTCTCGTTGCCTCCTCAGGTCCCTGGCTCAAACGACAATCGGTCTCCCGGCCAGTAGGTGTGCGGGTCGAATCTGATGGGGTGGGTGGTGCCGGGCACGGTCAGTGTGAGCACTCCGGTGACCGGGGGCGAGGCCATCCCGCCAGGAAAGACCGCACTGCCATTGTGCGCAGCGATGCTCTGCTGGCCGAGCGTGGCTACGGTCCCATTCGGCAAGTTGGATACCACGATATTGCTTTGGCAGACGCTCGAGTAGCCGCTGAAGGAGACTGTGTAGGCCGTTTGGCGGGCCTGGACCTCGAGGTAGGGCTCGAGCGGCGGAACGATCCCCATGTGCAGGTCTGTGGCGCTGAAGAAGAGTGCGCCGTTGACCCACACGCCAAGGCTGTTCTCGCCGTTGGTCTCGATGGCGACCTGCAGCGGACCTGGGACCCAAGGGGCCCGTTTCAAAATGTGTTCGCTGGCGTGGCTGAGGTGGCCCAGCGAGTAGCCGGCAACCAGGCTCCGCTGGCCACCGGGGTAGACGTTTTCGGCGACCACGACGTAGTTGATGTCTCCGGTGGAGACGGTATTGCTGGTCTGGACGGCCATGACCAGCTCTCCGACAGCCCCCGCTGTCGACACGGTGACCGGCGGGGGAGAGGCCGCCGAGAACTGGAAGGCGCATGTGTCGGGAGTGGCGCCGGTGGTGGTCAGGAACCAGCCCCGGTAGTCCGGGGTGGGACGCCTGACCCCGACATGGAGCAGACCGCCGGTGACAGCCGCAAACGCATTGTCCGCCCCGGCGCTTCCGTTCGCCTCCCATCCGACATACGGGGGAACCGCCAGGGAGGTGCTTCCTTGGATGGGTTGGTTGGTGCCGCTCGGTTGGCTGAAGGTCACATCGTGGTAGTCCGATGTCTGGCCTGTACCCGCCGAGGTGCCGTTGCTGCTTTGTGGCGGGGCGCTCAGCAGGAGGGTGGCGCCGCCGGTGCCCAGCACCGACTGGACCTGGTCGATGGCGCCCTGGGCCTCGACCGTGGTGTGGACGATGAGGCCGATGGCCAACACCACGGCCACCAACGGAAAGACAGCGACCGCCTTGCGTCCCCAGGACGGCCGGCCGTGCCAGTTCCATTGGACCTGACGGCGGACCGCGGATTCCATCTGGTCGTCCACCGGGTCCCACGACTCGATGCGTTCGGGAGGATCCGGGTCTTTGGGTGAGATGCCCGCACGGGAGCGCGGTGGCTCCGGGACCGATCCACCGTCTCGGCCGCAGTCCTCGTCCGGCTGTTCAGAATGAGGCATAGAAGGACTCCTCGCCAGCCGCCAGCACCTGATAGGACGCCAGACCGGTGATGACTGCGTACGCCGTGGTTCCGGCAAGGAGCCCCCACGCTCCCATGGCCAGGTCGCCGTTGCGTACGAGGACGGTCGTCGTGACGGCACTGACGATGGCACCGGAAAGCGCGCCGATCACCGGGGCACGTGGCCGTCCGAGGAAGAACAGGTACTGGCTGCACAGCATGCCGATCGGAACCAGGGCGAACCCGAACGACGCCACCTCGAGCGCCATCATGCCACCAGGAGACCGGACGGCTGCGGTGATCGACGAGGGGAGAACGTAGAGGAGCAGGCCGGGGAGTGCCCACGCCACCACCCCGGAGATCACAGCCAGTGTCGAGACGCTGATGGCCCACTCGCGCCGGAGTGCTGTGCGAGCCAAGCCCCAACCGTCGAGGGTCTGGTCCTTGAGCAGGGGGACGAGGCGCCGTCCGAATCGTTCGATGGAGGCATGGACCAGGCCGAGCAGGATCACCAAATCGAGAAGGGCGAGATCGAACGACCCCTCGAACGTCGACGGGTAGACGAATTGGTTCACTCCGAGGGTGCGGCCGTAGGCAAGGCCGACGATTACTGGGCCGACCAGGATCATGACGAAGTAGGCGAAGCCGTAGACGCCGTACGGCGCCGAGTGCCAGAGCACCACCCGGAGCTCGGGGGGCTCGACGATGGTCACCGAGTCGGTGTCCCCGAGGCCGGTGTCGGATCGCACGGCGAGGTAGCTGGCTGCGATGACCACCATGGCACCGGAGCCGACGGCCAAGCCGAGGAGTTGGGCGTGTCGCATGCCGGTCGCGTTCCCGCTGAACAGGCGGGCCGAAGCCAGAGTGACGACCAGGGCCAGGCCGGTGGCCAAGGCCAGGGTATAGAACCGACGGAGCATGTAGAGCGGTGCCGCGCTGAGCAGAAAGGCGAAGATGGCGACGGCGAACTCGGCAAAGATCTCACCGAGGTGCAGACCGTAGTACGGCACCACGTAGAAGGTGTAGGTGACGGCCACGGCGAGCAAGGCAATGGCCACGCTGTAGACGAGGAAGCGGGTTACGGTCCAGCGCACCAATGGGTAGTTCTCTTGCAGGAAGTAGAAGGTCCCCTTGCGAGCCAACATCTGCGAACAGGCTCCGGCCAGGACCGCGGCCAAGAAGAACGCCAGAGAGACCATGGCGGCGACCTGGGGCGTGGAGTCGAGCGAGGACCACAACGCCACCCGCCCGACGAACAGCACGACGATCGCCATGATCCAAGGCACGCCGTACCACGACCCGGCCAGGTAGTCGTCAGCGAACCGCCTCCAGGAGCTCCGGCGCTCGGGAGCGACGTGAGCCCGGGGCAGGTAGTACAGGTAGGCAAGGTCGAAGACGGAAACCGCAAGGTCGAAGACGCTGTCGAAGCCCAGTGCCCTGGCCCCGGTGGTGGTGTACCCCATCGATTCGAGTGCCACCGCGACGTCGCGGAGGTTGCGGGGCTCGGGGTTCCGATCCAGGACTCTGCGGGCCTCGACGTGCAGGTCGTCGTAGACGGATGATTCGGTCCTCAACTCGTCCAGGCTGCGGGCGACGTGGCCAACGGGGCCGGTTGGCGGGGCGTCAGTGTCGACGGACACGAGTGCGTACCTCGTCATAGAGGGCCCGGTAACCGTCGAGGAACACATCCAGGGTGTAGGACTCGAGCATGGCCTCACGCCCGAGCTCGCCCAACCGGGCCAGACTCTTCCGGTCGGCGGCCAGGTCGCAGATGGCGTCGGCCAGATCGGTAGGGCGCCCCGGAGCGACCAAACGGCCGTAGGGGGGCTGGATCACCTCGGGGACACCGCCCACCTCGGTGGCCACCATCGGCCGGCCGGCCATCAGGGCTTCGACGGCAGCAAAGGGGAAGCCCTCGGAGATGCTCGAGAGCACTGCGATGTCCCCTTCGTTCAGCGCCTTGCCCACATCGACGGTGGGACCCTTGAACGCGCATGACGGTCCGAGTGCCAGCTGTTCGGCCAGCGCGTAGCAACTCTTTGCGTAGCCTGCATCACTTTCCGGACCGTAGATCTCCAGACGTACCCCCGGAATCCGGGTGCGCACGATGGAGAATGCCCGAAGCAGGGTGTGGATGTCCTTCAGCCGCTCGAGGCGGGCCATGGCCACGAGGACGAGCGGGTCGTTGCCACTCCCGGCCGGCCGAACGAGGGGGAAGCGATCGGGATCGACCCCGTTGGGCATCGGGTGGATCTTGCCTTCATCGACACCGAGGCGCATCTCCCACGAGGCGTTGAATCGGGCCACGGGGGCCACCAGGTCGGCCCTGGAGTAGGCCATGGCCACGATCGCGGCATAGAAGTTCGACAAGAACGCACGGTAGGGGCTGCTGGTGTCGTTGCGCCCGAGGGCCAACAGTCGTTCCCGGTAGTAGACGCCGTGCTCGGACAGCAAGAAGGGAATACCCCATCTCTCGCGGAGCACGACGGCCGGAATGGCACAGAACGCGGCTGCCGATGCGTGCACGACACCGGGAAGTTCAGGGGGATAGTCGAGCGGCGCCAGGTACCGGTAGACGGAGCGGGCCAGGTCGATGGCTTCGTAGGTGGTCAGCCTCCGAAAGAGAGGGTGGGCTGCCAGGGTGTCGCGGAAGAGCCGCCAGGTCCGTCCGTCCCGCATCGCCAGTTTCAGGCTGAAGCGCTCGGCATACTCGGACAGGGTGCACAAGGCCGCCACAAGGTCATCGGGCCCGCCTTCGCCCAGGGCCACCGACACGACCAGCTGCGCATAGGCGGGGAGGAACTCGGTCTCGAAGCGCTTCCCTGGTCGGCGCAGGCGCCGGGCGATCCAGCCGGGTCGTGGGTTGAACTCAGCGTTGTCCTCCGTTCCCCACAGAGGCACGTGGATGATGTGGGCCAGATTGGGGGGCGGCTCGTACCGTACGGCCATGTTGGTGTTGGCCACCACCGAGTAGACGACGAATCGTCGTTCGGACAGACCGGTGATCAGCTGGTGGGCCCAGGTGCTGACCCCGCCGGTCACAAAGGGGTACGTGCCTTCGGTGGTGAGGAGGACGTCGATATCGGAGACGGTGCCGGAGCCGTAGCGGCCTTCCGCTCGTAGCGGTGGTTCGGCCGGTGCCAGCAGGCGGGAGTTGCCCACGGTGCGGATCAGGCGACGTTGCGGCTGGGGCGGCGATGACGGAAGCGCTCGAGCCAGCCGGCGAGACGGGCGGAGGCTCCGGGTTGACCGGCGGCCGGCGATGTGTCGGTGACCTGGAACCCGGCTCGGGGTTTGCCGGGGATGGGTGAGGTGGGCTCGACAACGGTCACGACGGTATCCGTGGCCCCGTCTGGGCGGAGGGTTGCGGCGGAGCCGACGTCGCCATGGCGGAACGGGATCCCGGGAGCACCGACCATCAGGTCGTCATCGGCGCGGAGTACCGTTTCGATGGCCTGGGCTCGACGCAGTCCTTTGGATGCGACGTGGAGGTTTTCGACGCTGAGGAAGCATTTGGCCGCCATCAGGGCCGATTCGCGGATGAACGGCAGCGGGGTCCGGTCATCTTCGCTCACCCGGAGGTACTCGCGGCCGGCCAGGCGCATCCAATGGTCCGACCCATCGATGTTGCCGGCTTGTCGGGCGGCCAGGGCCGCTTGCCGAAAGGCGATCGCCGCCCGCTGAGGGGCGACATCGAGTGTGCGCTCGGCCTCTTCGAGGAAGAGTGACTCCGCCCGCTGAAACTCGCCGGCGTGGAAGGCGCTGATAGCTGCCTCGAAGAGGGTCGTTTCGCCGTCCTCGATCTCGAGGAGCGTGTTCGCGGAATTGGCTGCGTCCAGTGAATCCACCGGGCCGGTCGTGCTGGGTGACGGCCATCCGGCCACCAGGGAGCGCGGTTCCTCGTTGTTCTCACCATCCCTGCCGGCGGGGTGGGGCGAATCCTCGGATGGGACGATCCGAAGCTCCTCCAATAGTTGCCGGGGCCGGCCGTCGACCTCGGTGCCGAAAATGCTCATGGTGAAGTGTTCGACCTCTTGGCAATCGTTCTTGAGACAAATCGTTGTTCATGGTCGTATGACAAGGTTCACGGTGGCTCGGCAGGACCCTCCCGATGTCGGTCTTGCCATCGAGCAAAGCCCGCGGTCAGGAGTCTGGAAGGAGATTCCTTTGCTGGAGATCAAAGTGGGGCTTGAACCGGTCGATGATCAAGTGGTGACCGGTCGTAGTGACGAAATCAGCGGTGAGGTTCGAATTGCCTGTCTCGATCAGTTCAGCCAATCGGGGTGTCGGCTGGGTCTGGCGGTTCTGTCTGGTGCGGCCTTGCTGGCCATCACCTTCGCAGGCGTGGTAGGCACGCCGAGGATGATCACGTGGGCGGTGGCCAGGGCCCTCACCATCGTCATTCTTGTTGGCCGGGTTCCGGTCAACTGATCAGCCTGATGTGCGTCAACTATCGGGGTCCGGCCAATCGGAGGGGGTCGATCCCGCAGCGATCGGCAACGAGCCTGCGTTCGGGGATCGTTTCCAACCACCATCGGCACTGAACAGGCATTATGGGCGTAGAGCCCGGGGGGGCTTGAATCGTCGCCACCAAAAGGAGGGCACATGACTGCGTCTATTCATGTCGCAATCATCTGCTCACGCAGAAGGAGTGTCCTACCTCCGAGTTGGTTCCGACCGACGGCGTCGTCGTTTTCGACCGATGTGGGCTGTCGGATTCGCCCGGTCGATCGAGGCTCAAGCGCCTGAGACGAGCTCTTCTCGGGTCTCCATCGCCACGGCAGCGAGTCCGAGGGCTTCGCTCCACGCTGCCGGCGTATCGGCTGCGCGCGCCGTTGCGACGATCGCTTGCAAACCCTCTGCCTTGTGCTTCGCGTCGGCTGCCACCTGCGCCGCGACCCTCGCCACTTCTGCAACCTGCGGGGCCGCCTGGGCGGTCTGCTCAGCCGTCTGCTTCGCGTCGGCTGCCGCCTGCGCCGCGACCTTGGCCGCCTCTTCGGCTTCGTGGGCGGCCGCGACGGTTCGCTGTACTGTCTGCTTCGCGTCGGCTGCCTCCTGCGCTGCGACCCTGGCTGCCTCCTCGGCTTCCTGGGCGGCCTTGCCGGTTTGCTCGGCTGCCTGCAGGGCGCTGACTTCCGCCTCCATGGTTCGAGCCAGTTCCGACACGACGACGGCGGCTTGTGCCGCTGCCTGCCAGGCTTCGGGCGTCCCAGCCGCCCGCGCTCTTGCTACGGCCTGTTCGGTCTTTTCAGCCCAATTGCCGGTCACGTCTGCCTCCGCATGACTGGGTGGCGCTTCACGTGAATCAACCTTGCCGAGCGGGGCCCGCAGGTTGCCGCCATCGCCGCGCATGGCTGTCCAGGTCTCACCGTTGCTGACCGGCAGCTCTGGCGGGCCATGATCGGGGTTGAGGGATGTGACGGCTACTGCTGGTGGAACACCTGGTCCAGGAGTGAGCTGCCCCGAAGAATGAGGGGGAGTCGCAACACCCTCCTCGTCGTGTCCGGCACCAGCCGGAGATTCGCCGACGAAAGGGGCAGTCTGCGGTCGACCTGCCGCTTGGGGATCGGTGAACCATGAAGCTTCATTGATCGAAGACCCTTCGAACTCGACGGTTGCCGTGTCCGGAGCGCTTTGTGCCGGCTCATCACCCCGCGGCTCGGTGGGCTCGACCTGCATGGTCTGGCCGGTCAAGTGAGAGCCGTCCCAATACCGCATCACACGCGGGTCGGTGGCGTCGGGGTACCAACCGGCGCCCGAATGATCCGGCATGGTGACCGCTGGTATCTGCGGCACGGCCGCCTCATCCGGTCGAGCGTCATCTGGCGACGGATGGTCTGGGCGAGGGTCATTTGAGAAGAACTGGTCGATCTGGTCGAGTCCGTCCGGAGCAGCTTCTTCTTCCGCCTTCCTCTTCAACTGACGTGAAAAGGGTCGTAGTGTCATGCTCCGTTCATCGTCACCGGCTCCCGCATCCTTGAGAGATTCATGGAGAGTGGTGCGTTCAGATGCCACGTCGATGGGCGTGTACATCAGCTCCACGGCTGCCCGAGTTCCCGCTCAAGGCGGTGGCTCCGCCAGCCGGAGACGACCCAGCGTCGAACCGCACCACCGTTCCCAGCCTGCTCCACTGAGAACCCCGACCATCGAACACGTCCCTACCGGATGAGGCCATGCCGGACGGACAAGGCGTCAGGCCTGCCGACTATCCGCACTTGAAACTTGCCCGCAAGATGGATTCAGGCTGCCGAGTGGTCGCCTCCGATGATCCCCCGTCTTTGGCCTCAGTCACTGAACTGCGCTTCATCGCACAGCATCACTGGTTTGGTCAGGGCAATACCAAGCTTCTTGGATTAGCGTTGAGCCCCTCATGAGGCCACGGCGGATCCTTGCGGCAGCGACGGCGATCGGGCTATTGCTGGTGCCACTGAGCGGAGCCATACCGGCCGGCGCGGCCGCCACGCCCTCCATCACGAGCATCCCAGTACAAGTGGTCCAGACCACCGACGGAGCCGTCAGCTACCGAAGCGACGGGAGCGGTCCGTCCCTCGTCCTGATCATGGGTCTCTCGGGCAGCCAGGACACCTGGCCACCCGACCTCGTGAACGCGCTGGCTACGCGGCACCGGGTGATCACTTTCGACAACGCCGGGATCGGCGAGACGGCGATGCCGCCCGGCACCCTCACCATCACGGCCATGGCCGATCAGACGGCAGCCTTCATCACGGCCCTGCATCTTCATCACCCTGCCGTGCTGGGCTGGTCCATGGGCGGGATGATCGCCCAAGCCCTGGCCGTTCGGCATCGCGGGGACGTGGGTCGCCTGGTGCTCAGCGCCACCTTCTCGGGCAACGGGAAGGCCAGGCTCCCCACGGCCGCCACCGCCTCGGCGCTGACCAACGCTGGCGGCACAGACAACGGAAATGCCACCATGGCCCTTCTCTTCCCCCCTGACCAGCTGGCCACCCAGGGCCCGGCGTTCATCAAGGCCCTCACTGCGTACCCGAACCTGTACCTGCCATCGGCGACGGTGGACAAGGCCCAGCTCGCGGCGGTGACCAGTTGGGCAATTGGCTCCGACCGAGCCGGGCACGGTCGGATCGTGGCGCGCACGCTCATAGGTGACGGGGCTGACGATGTGCTCACGCCTCCCGCCAACGCCCAGAAGATGGCCCGGGCCATCCCCGGGGCCCGGGTCGTCATCTACCCCGACGCCGGGCACGGCTTCCTCATTCAGGACGCCACCGCCTGGGCGGCCGAGGTGAACAAGTTCCTGGGATAACCCCCCGATGCCACGTGGCCATTGCCCTGGTGACGGGGCTGACCCTGTGGACCGAGGGGCTCGGGACCGGACTGGCCGAACTGGCTACGTACTGAACCGACCAAGGGCCGGCAAAAGGCCGTTTGGAGTTTCACTTCTGCATCTCCGGATCCCGGACAGGAGGGCCACAACACCGGTTCGGTGGGGCCGTCCAGCACTCCTGTCGAATTCCCCGTGGTCGGCAGAGGAGGTCAGCCTGCGTGAATGGAGACTCCGAGGCACCGTCCTCAGCCTCCGCACCCACGCCGAACACATACCCGCAGCGAGTGAACAACATCGATGTAGTTCAACACGTCTCACGACCATTTCTGAGCCTGGGCCTTGTCAACTCCACAAGGACGGGAGTACCGTGAACAATTAGTGGATACAAATGAGTACTCAGTGGAGCCACCGGATGGGCTCGCCGAGCGGATCCGCACCTATCGCCTGAAGCACGGGATGACACAACGGGAAGTGGCGGATCAACTGGGTGTGACCCAGCAGTCAGTCGCCCGATGGGAGCAGGGATCGCCGCCGAGGAGGTACATGCTTCGCGCCATCGAATCGCTGCTCGTGGAGACCGACGCGGTTGACCAATCAACGGACCTTGCTGAGATCATCGGCATTCGTCCTCCTGTCGCCGGGAGCGTCCAAACACGCGGTATCGAGGATGCCCGAAAGGTCTATGTGCAGGGTTGCCTCAAGCTCCTCGAGCGTGGCGAACGGCTGCCCAACAGGGTGCTCCTGTTGCTCGCCGACGAACTCGGCTGGGGCGTCGACGACGGCTGAATCGAAAGGCAAGATCTGCACCGAAGGCGAGCCAAGACCGAAGGGCTCCGTAGCTACGTGGCCTTCTGGTGGAGCCGGTGGACGCGAGCCGAACGGATCCTCAGCTTTGCACGCTGAACATGCAGTTCCGCGACCCAGCCAGCGAAGCTGAGAACATCCAACTCGATGATGTGTGGCGAGTCGGTAACAGATTGCGGGTGGCGCATGGCCAGTCTTGTCGTCCCGAGCCGATCGACGGAATCCCTGGTCAGGGCATCCGGATGACATACTCGGCACCCACAGGGTCAGCTCCAACGAGCGGCGATCCTTGTGCCGGTCGGGCACCTTGGCAGGATTCCGCTTCGAATCGAGGACGCATGATCGAGAACTCTGCCGACAACTCCGTGTCAGCTGCTGCTTCTGTGCTTTGTCGACGAACGGAACGCCCAACGTGAGCGCCATCCGTTGGGAGAGCCTCTCTCGAGATGAGCTCATTGAGGAGGCGGACCGACACCTGACGTCGGTCCTCCGGGCTATGACGGGGGAGGGAGTGCTCCCAAGGGACGACCAGGGCAACGCCGTGCGGGCTTTGGTGGCTGACAGGTCACGCGTGCTGGTCGTCCAGGCCACTGGCTGGGGCAAGTCGGCGGTCTACTGGGCGGCGACGTCGGCCATCAGGTCGCTCGGTGGGGGACCGACCCTCGTCGTGTCCCCTCTGCTCGCCCTGATGCGGGACCAAGTCAAGGCGGCCGAGGGTGCCGGTCTGACTGCAGAGACGATCAACTCCACCAACGTCGGCGAATGGAATGCCGTCATGCAGGGGGTGGAATCCGGTGGGGTCGATGTTCTCCTCGTCTCACCGGAGCGCCTGGCAAACCCCACGTTCGCGCGCCGGATCGGCCCGGTCATCGAAAGAGCAGGCCTGATCGTCATCGACGAAGCCCACTGCATCTCCGATTGGGGGTTCGACTTCCGTCCCGACTACCAGCGACTCTCGAAGGTACTTGTGGCCTCGCCAACGACACCCGTCCTCGCCACCACGGCTACCGCGAACAGTCGAGTGACCGACGACGTCGCCAGACAGCTCGGCTCCTCGACAGTGGTGCTGCGAGGCAGCTTGGCGCGGTCCTCACTGACACTCTCCGTCATGCCCGGCATCGGGCCCCTCGAGCGATTCGCCTGGGTGGATGGCGCCCTCGACCTGCTTCCCGGATCGGGGATCATCTATGTGCCAACAGTTGCCGAGACCGAGCGCATGACCGGCTTCCTCTCGGCTCGGGGACACGTGGTCGCTGCCTACTCGGGCAGGCTCGAGGCGGAGGCCCGAGAGCGCGTCGAGGACGACTTACGAGCCAACCGGTTGAAGGCGGTGGTGGCAACCTCGGCGCTCGGCATGGGGTACGACAAGCCGGATCTCGGCTTCTGCCTCCACGTGGGTTCCCCGGACTCGCCCGTCGCCTACTACCAGCAGGTCGGCCGGGCCGGCCGGGCCATCGATCGCGCTGAGGCAGTACTGCTCCCGGCCGAGGGCGACGAGCGGCTCTGGGAGTTCTTCGCCACCGCCTCGATCCCGGACCCGGACAACGTGGAGAAGGTCCTTGCTGCACTGACTGACAGCGGGTCCCCGATGAGCGTGGCGGAGATGGAGTCGGTGACCGGCGTTCGTCGGGGACGCGTCGAGTCGCTGGTCAAGATCGTGGCCGTCGAGGGGGCTGTCGAGCGAGTTGCAGAGGGATGGCGGGCGACGGGTGTGCCGTACGTCTATGACCAGCACAAATGGGACGCCATCCGGGCCGCACGAGCGGCAGAGGCAGACCTCATGCGGTCCTATGCCGGGGGTCTTGGCTGCCTGATGGAGTTCCTCCAGCGGGCACTGGACGACCCCGATCCCGGCCCATGTGGGCGGTGCTCGGTCTGCACTGGTGACCTCCCCGCACAGGGCTACGCCATCGACCCCGGAGCCATAACCGCAGCAAGGATCTACCTGCGCGGCGCAGATGTCGTCATCGAGCCCCGGAAGCTCTGGCCCCGAGGACTCGGCGGCGGGCGCTCTGGCAAGATAGTGGGAGCCCTCGCCGGGCGGGCGCTCCTCTATGCCGACGCCCCTGAGTGGCGAGAGGCGGCAAGGGCCATCGCCGGACCGGACCGCGCTCTGGACCAAGACGTGGTTGACGGAGTGATCGCAGTCCTGAGTCGCTGGCGTGAGCGCTGGCAAGCGCGACCCGTAGCCGTCGTGCCCATGCCGTCACGCCACCACTCCCGGTTGGTCGAGGACCTGGCTCGGCGCATCGCTGAAGTCGGCCGACTCCCAATCATCGAAGCCCTCGAGGCCGTCGGACCACCGCCGCCCGGAGACGTCCCTTCAGCACCCCGCGTTCAGGCCCTTCTGGCCGGACTGCGCCTGCGAGAGGGCGTCCAGCTTCCGACCGAAGGTCCTCTCCTCTTGGTCGATGACTCTTACCGGAGCGGCTGGACCGTGACCGTGGCGGCATCCCTTCTCCGAGAGGCCGGGGCAGGCGCGGTGCTACCGCTGGTGGTCCATCAGCTTCCGTGACCGCCTCAGTCCCCACCTGCAGCTGTCAGTGAGCCGACGGCTATGACGAAGGCCATGGCTCCGCTGGCCGGGCCATTTGCATCGGGAGTCTGCGACGTCCTGCCTCCATTGCCCGCGTCTTCGGAATGGATCGGCCCGGGGTCCTGGAGACTCTGGGTACCCGGATGACATTCTCGGCACTCACAAGCACCAGCTTCGCCTTCGCTGGTCTGACGTTCGCAGCATTGCACGCTGAGAACGGGAAGAAGGTCAGTGGCAGCTTCTCGTGTGCACGAT
>Ga0209584_10000162_pt1 | contig 18638 bp, 16 predicted proteins | sample NGEPerD_FD_184507 | JGI IMG/M metagenome (GOLD analysis project Ga0209584, IMG submission 184507) | Arctic peat soil microbial communities from the Barrow Environmental Observatory site, Barrow, Alaska, USA - NGEE PermafrostAB12-D... | ecosystem: Environmental > Terrestrial > Soil > Wetlands >...
CCGGAACCGGGGGCTGCGGAGGATCGCGCGGAGCAGCCCGGAGCGCACCTCGTCGACTGCCTCCCTCAGGCGCGGAAGATCGGAGTCCTCTTCGGGGGCGAGATGGGGCCGGACGATCGCCTTCAGCTCGGCCTCGAACGCGGAATCCGCGGCGGGCTTCGCCCGGCGGGAAGCCCCCGCGAGAAGCTCACCTACGATGTCATCCTCCCCGCCGGCGGGCGCGGCTGCTCCCTCGCGTCGCTCGGGCGGAGGGCCTGCCCACGCGCGCACCTCGCTCGCCGCCTCGACAAACGTCCGTGGATTCTCGAGCCGCTCGCGCGTCTTGCGCCACTCCGCCAGGGCATCGACGCGTTCGAGGAGCCGGTCCGGATGGAAGTCGTCGAGATCGCGTAGCTCGATCCTCGCGCTCCGCCCGTTTTCGAGACGCACGTCCATCGTCACCTGCAGACGGCCGAGCTCCTCTTCGAGGACGTCCCGGTCGACGGCGTGCAGCTTTCGCGTCGCCAGCGGGCCGGCGCGGGCGCCACCGAAATCACCGAGGACGAGGAGGCGGAAAGGTGTTTCGGGGTCGAGCGGCTCGGGCGACGTCTGGGTTCCGCTCCCCAGCCTCACGTCGACGTCGCCGGACGGCGGGCGCTTGGACATCGCGGCCTCCTCGAGATGGAGCCCAAGTCTAGCGCGGGAAAGAGCCCGCCAGCCTGCCGTTCTATGATCGCCTTTCCTCATGTCGGGAAAAGAGCCGACCGCGTATGACGCGGTTTCGTACGCCGGGTCGCCGTTCTCTCAGACCCATCCGGATCGCCTCGCGTCGATCGCGGCGCTGTATGGCCTCGCGGCCGCTCCTCCCGAGCGCTGCCGCGTGCTCGAGCTGGGCTGCGGGGACGGGGGCAACCTCATCCCGATGGCCTATGTCCTTCCGGGAAGCACATTTCTCGGCCTCGACGCGGCGCGCTCGGCCATTGCGCAGGGTCAGGAGCAGATTGCCGCCCTCGGCCTGACGAACGTGACGCTCGTTCACGCCGATCTCCTGGAGGCGGCGAACCTCGGCACGTTCGACTACGTCATCGCGCACGGCCTCTACTCGTGGGTGCCGCCGTCCGTGCAGGAGCGAGTGCTCGCGATCGCTTCCGAGGCGCTCGCTCCGAACGGCGTCGCGTACGTGAGCTACAACGCGCTTCCCGGATGCCACGTCCGAAATGCGATGCGCCAGATGATGCGGTGGCACGTGCGGGGCATCGAGGGACCCGCCGAGAGAATCGGTCAGGCGCGGGGCCTCGTCCGGTTTCTCGGGGAGGCCGCGCCGCCGCGCCCGCTCTTTTCCGCGATCCTGAAGGACACGCTCGACCACCAGGAAAAGCAGGCGGACGCCGTCCTGTTCCACGACGACCTCGCCGAGATCAACGAGCCCCTTCTGTTCGTCGACTTCATCGAACGCGCGAGCCGGCACCGGCTCAAATTCCTCTCGGAAGCCGACTACTGCGACATGGCTGTGTGGAACGCCGACAGCCCGGCCGGCCGATTCCTCCTGGAGGTGGGAGCGGAGAACGTGGTCCTGCAGCAGCAGTACCGGGACTTCCTCGTCTTCCGGCGCTTCCGGCAGACACTCCTCTGCCGCGAAGACGCGTCTCTCGCGAAAGAGCCCGATCCCGAGGTCCTTCGATCGCTCTACGTCGGCGCGAGCACGCGTCCGGGTTCCGAGGGCCCCGACGTCGCATCGGTCGAGCCCGTGCGCTTCGTGTCCGAGAAGGACGGGGAGGTGACGACGACGCATCCTCTTTCGAAAGCCGCTTTTTTCGAGCTCGGAGTGATCTGGCCGCGCTGGGTCCGGATTTCCGATCTCCTCGCCGCCGCCCGTGCGCGCGTCTCGGCGGCCGGGGGCCGTCTCGCCACGGCCGAGGACGAGACGCGCCTGCTCCGCTTCCTCCTCGCCTCCCACGGCGCAAACGTGACCCACCTTCAGAGCACGGCGTGCCCCTTCGTCACGGAGATTTCGGAACGCCCCCGGGCGAGCGCTCTTGCCCGGCTCCAGGCCCGCAGTCTCACCGCGGTCACGAACCTCAAGCACGAGACCGTTCGGCTCGAGGATCCCCTCGTCAGGACTTTCCTCGAGCTTCTCGACGGCACACGCGATCGCATGACGATCGCGCGCGAGATGGCGGCAGCCCTCCGACAGACGGACCCGGCGACCGCAGCGCTCGCGGCGGACGTCGAAAAAGGAATCGCCCTGAACTTCGACCGCGTGGGTCGGCTCGCGCTGCTCGAAGGCTAGAGTGCCTCTTCGAAAGGCGGCGCGTCCCCGCTCGAGGTCAGCCCTTCAGCGCCTCGGGAGCGTTCGCCTTGATGACCTCGAGAAGCTTTTCGCGGAAGGGGTCCTTCATCTCCTCGATGTCCTCGGCATTCACGACTTCCTCGAACGCGTTCAGACCGGAAATCTCCGTGCTCTCGATGAGGACGTCGTCCGGAGGCCGCACCGTCCGCACGCTCGAGGAAATGCACGTGACCGGGAGATCACCGAGGCCCGGAAGCTTCTCCGTGACGACGGGGAAACGGAGCGCCTCGAAAACCGCGAGAAGCCCCGGCTGCCTCGTGAGCACGGTGTCCAGGACGAGCGCGTGCAGGATCACGTTCTTGACCTGTGCGGCGTCGGGAATCTTCGCGGCCATCAGCTCCCGCAGGCGAGTGGGCGCGAGTCCCGAGTACGTGATGAGCCACTTGAGCGGCTGCGTCACGGTGACGGTCTTGCTTTCCGAACCCGATTTCGCGACGTGCGGATACTCGAGAGGAACCAGCTCGACGTTGGAGCTCAGGATTTCGATCGGAGGACTCAACTCCTTCGAGAGACCGTATGGCCGCCCTCCCGCGACCGCTTCGTATCGGCTGCGCAGGTCGCGGAACGCCGTGTCCGAGCCCTTGACCTCGCCTTTGGCGCTGCCCTCTACGAAATCGCCCAGGATCGTGCGCGGGCGGAGCAGGAGCGTCACGGTACTCAGATGCTCCTTCAGCTCCGAGCGGAGCGATTCCGCGATCGCCCGCGTCAGCTTCCGGAGCGACCGGAGTTTCTGGAGATCGTACCCTTCGTCCATCTGAGATGAATCCTCCGTTCGGTCGCGGGGCGCCTCAGGCGTCTCCGTTTGCGCCGGTCTTCTCGGCTTCGACGATTTCGAGCAGTCGCGCGCGGCGGGGGTCGACCATTCCGGCGACGTTCGTCACGCGCACGATCTCCTCCGTCGCATCCACTCCCGAGAGATCGGTGCTTTCCAGGATGACATCGTCGGGCGGGCGTTCGGTTCTCACGGCCGACGTGATGACCGTCAGGGGCAGCTCGCCAAACTCCGGCACCGTCTCGGTCTTCGCGGGAAAGTTCAGCGCCTGGAGGAGGCCGGTGAGTCCGCTCTTGCGCTCCAGGACGACGTGCAGGAGGAGGTGGTGCGTCAGAACGCGTTGAAGCTCGTCGCGCGAGCGGTTCGGGTCCGCAATGAGTGCGCGAAGGCGAGCGAGGGAGAACCCCGCGTACGTCACGATCCACGTGAGCGGGGCCGTGACCATCACGCGCTTCGTCTGACGCTCCGAGCGCGCGACGAAGGGATAGTCCAGCGGGAGAATCTCGAGAGCGGAGGTATTGATGGGGAGAGGAGGAGTCAGGCCGATGCCGAGATCGTAGGGCTTCTTCTTCGCGACCGCGTCGTAGAGGCTCTCGAGGTCGTGGAAGGCGCGATCGGCTCCCTTGACGGCCTCCTTCAAGGAGATGTTCGCTTTCGCGTACTTCCGCGCGTCCTGCATCTCCTTCGCCGTCGGGGGGGCAGCCGCCTCTCGCTTGACGGCCAGCTCCGATCCGCCGCGGCCCCACCTGTCGGGACCGAGCTGAGCGCGCGGGCCGGCTTCGACCTCGGGCTTCATCGACAAGACGCTTTTCTGCACGTAGTCGCCGAAGACGGTCTCGGCATGGAAGAGCGGGGTCAGCGTCTCGAGAATCGTCTCGAGCTGGGCGCGCAGATGCACCGACACGGATTTGGTCAGCTTCCGATAGTGGCGCAGGCGGGCGAGTGTGACGGGCGGCTCGACGGGAAGCTGCAGGATGGCGGTTTTCGGCGCCGCCGGGGTCTTGCGGTCTTCTTTAGGGGCCGACCCGGTTTCACGTTTCCGAGCCAGATGCCTTCTCCTTCCGGACCTCCGGCTCGCCAGGGGCGGCGCGACGGAGCGCTCAAATCGTCTGAATCCGTCGAATTGTAATCCATGCGGTCCCTCCGCCCTGCGGGAAGCGCTCTCAGACGCCCTTTTTGGCCCCCAACTCGCCGAAGACGCCGCGGAACACTTCCTCGACGGGGCGGAGCTCGGACGCGTCGGGATGTGCCGACGCCCAGTCCGGCGCGAGGACGAGCGGGACCCACGGGACGAAGCGCGCGGGCGGGCCGGTCGAGCCCGCTCGCGCCAACGCCGTCCAGACCTTCCCCGGCAGCTCCACCTGATCGATGGTCCCCGGCTTCGGGTCGGCGCAGTTCACGGCCGGCGAAGTGACGAGGTACTCGCGGCAGCTGATCGGCCGGTCGGCGTGAATGGAGCAGCTCTCCTCTTCGAGAAACGGACACGGGATGCCGAGGTGGAAGTAAGCGAGGCCGAACGAGGCGATCTCTTCTTTCGCAAAGCCCTCCCGGTTCTCGAGCCTCGAGAGAAGGCCCGCCTCGGCGAGGAGCTCGCGGGCCCGCTCGAAGCGGGCGCGGACCTCCGTGCGCCGCGGCTCGGGAAGCTCTTCCACGAGCCGGCCGATGCGCCGCGCCTCGACCTCGGAGATCGGGACGATCTGGCGGCAGCACGCGCCGCACCCTTTCCGGCACGAGACGACCCGTCCCTCCGCACCTGCACGTTCCGCGGCGAGGCCGACGAGGCTGTCCGCGACCCGCTGGAAAACCGGCAGGAGCGACTCCAGCCGCGTTGGCGCCGCGGGGAGGGTCAGCTCCATCTCGACCTCGTCATCCCAGACCTTCATTCCGACGCGGACGCTCACCTGGTCCATGAAGTGCCGGCCTCTCCGTCCGAACGTGTAGCGCCGGCTTCAGCGGGAAGCAACAAAAATCTCCCGGGCCGGGACGCCCGCCGATCGGCCTAAGATTCCGGGAACGATGTCCTCGTGGATTCCGGGCTACCGGCTGCTCGAAGGGCCCGAGCAGACGGGGATCCCCTTCCGCTATCGCGCGGTTCGCGAAACGGACGGCGTCGCGGCGTGGATCCGCGTCGATGGCTTCGACGCCTCGTCGAGCCGCGCGGCGATTGTGGTGGACGCGATTTACACCGCCACGGCACACTTCGATCATCCGTTGCTTCCGCTCGTCCTCGACTACGGGTCGACCGAAGTGGCCGGGCGCTCGTTCATCGCATACCAGATCTCCGAGCCGGTCGCAGGCGGCGGTCATCGCACGCGGCGCGGCATGATGACGGCCCTCGCCGAGCTGCAGATCGCGGCTCTCGAGTGCGGCTTCGACGGCATTCACCTCCCTCTGCACGAACTGAAGCGTCTGCGCGAGGGGGCGCGTCTCGAGGCGCGGCATCTGCCCGTGAACGAGTTCCTCTGCGAGCCGCACCGCGGCGACGGCGCGAGCGGTCTCGCCGGACTCGAGGCCGAGGAAGAGGGGGCGCCTTTCACTCCCCCGGAAATCCGCTCCGGGTCGCAGGGCGGTTCGCTCCGCGCGGCGCTCGCCTACCGGCTGGCGGCGCAGATCCACGTGCTTCTCGAGGGCCACGTCGTTGGAGACTCGCCGTTCGAGGAGGCCGACAGGACCGTTGCCCTGTCGGCCCTCCCGTTCCCGCCTCGACCGTCCGCCGAGACCGACGTGCCGAGGGAGCTGGTCCGGCTCGGCCTGTCGCCGCGCCCTGAAGACCGCCCGGACCCGGAGCACTTCCTGACGTTCCGCCTTCCGTCCCCAAAACCGGCGTGAGACGATCTCGCGGCACACAAAGAGGGAAGACGATGCAATACGGGCGCAACTTCGGCAAGCGTGTTCTATTCGCGGCGGCCGTCACCGCCATCCTGATGGCGAACCATGCCCGCGCGCAGACGCCGATACCCACGCTTCCCCCTTTGCCGCCGCTGCCCGCAGCGAGCGAATCGTCCACGCCCGCAGCCGCCGTCACGCCGGCAGCCGCGGTCACGCAGCCGCCGGCAGGGCCGTTGCCCACGCCCGCCCCCGCACGCCTCCCGGTGGAGCGAGCCTCGGCGCCCGAGTCGCCGGGCGGCCTGCCGTCGAGCGTCGTGATCCTGCTCGGCATCGGCGTCCTCGTGCTCGTCGCGACGCTCGTCGTCGTGCTCACCGTGCTGCTGAAGAAGCCCGTCGTCATCAACGTCCCCTCGCGTTCCGCGGCCCCGCCGCCGATCCCCGAGGGACCCGCGCCCGCTGGATGGACCGACGGCGGCGTCGTCCACGCCGGGCAGCCCCCGGCCGGCGCGCTCGAGGTTCTGCCGGGGCGGTTCCTCGTCGACGAAGGCGACAGGCAGATCGAGCTCCGGATTTTCCGGACCGGCCCCGCCGAGCGCGTCGAGACGACGATCGGCCGCGACCCCGGCCCGCCGTACCGCCACATCCAGCTCCTCCCGGCATCCGTCTCCGGCAAGCACGCGAAGCTCGTCTTCGACAAGAGGAGCTACTCCCTCATCAATTACGCCCGGACCAACCCGACCCGCGTCAACGGCGAGGAGATCGAGGAGAACGCCTCGCGGCGCCTCGTGGACAACGACCGCATAGAGATCGGCGAAGTCGTCATGACGTACCGCGAGGACTGAGGGATCAAGGTGGGCGTCGAAACTGGCACTCTCCCGTCCCGGTACCTCGCCGGCGGCCTTTCCGCGAAGGGGCGCCGGGAGTCGAACGAGGATGCCGCGATCCTCGCGGTCCCCCCTCCGTCTTCCGCTCTGCGGGCGTATGCCGTCCTCAGCGACGGCATGGGCGGCCACAATGCCGGAGAGGTGGCCTCGCGCATCGCCGTGGAGATCTTCAAGGAGAAGGCCCAGGCCTTCGCCGCGCGCCCCGATGTTCAATCTCTGCCGCCGGCGAAGATCGAGGCCGAGATCCGCGAGTGGATCGCCGAGGTCAACCGCGAGATCTACCAGCGCGGGAAGGCGTCGACCGAGCAGAAGGGAATGGGCGCGACCCTCGCGTTCGCGATGGTGCTCGCCGACGACCGCCTGGTCGTGGCCAATGTCGGCGACAGCAGGATTTTTCTCGTCTCCGGCTTGAACGTCCGGCAGCTCTCTGTGGACCACACCGCCCTCGCCGAGCAGAGGCGGGCTCTTGGATCCGATTCGGTCGCGCCCGAGGACGACGCCAGCAATCCGTTCGCACACGCTCTCACCCGGAGTCTCGGCCAGGAGAAAAAGGTCGACCCCGACGTAAGGAGCGACCTGACGCTCGGCCCCGGCGACGTCGTCCTCCTCACGACCGACGGCGTCACCGACGTCCTCGAGGCCGAGCGCTTTCTCACGGCTCTCGAAACGACGGGCAGCCTCCAGGAGGCGGCCGAGGAGATCTATCGCCTCGCGTTCGAGGCGGGCTCGAAGGACAACGTCTCTGTCGCGCTCTTTTCGCGTGGGACGCCTGCCCGGCTCGGGCTCGGTAAGGCCGGACAGCAGGCCAGCGCCGAGCCGCCCCCTTCTCACAGCGCTGATGGAATGCTAATCGCGGGCGCGGCCTCGGCGCCTCTCGGCGGGTCCGCAACCCGGCCGCGCGCGAGCCGCCTCGTTGCCTTCGGTGCCGGCGTGCTTGCCTTGCTCGCCGTGGTCCTCGCCCTCGGCGTCTTCTTGCGGCGGCCCGCAGCTCAGCCGGGCCCGCCGGCCGCTGTGCCTCCCACGCCGGCGGCGCCGGCCACGACCGCTCCGCCTTCCGCGGCGCCGGTACCGGCCGCGACGCCGCTTCCCGCGGCTCCCTCGCCTTCGCCACCGGGGACGAAGACGCCCGAGCGAGGCGCGCAGATGCAGGCGGCGCCGCGTCCCTCTCCGCAACCCGCGCGCGCGCTGGGAGAGCCGTCGTTCCGGACCCCGGCCGTCCTCAGCGGGCTCAAACCGCTCGAGTTTCCGCCGACGCCGACCGAGACGCCGACCACGACCCACACGCCGACGCCCACCGCGACGGACACGGTGACGCCTACGATCGCTCCGCCCGCGCTCCCTGAAAAGGCGCCAGGCGCGCCCGCTCCCCAGCCTGCACCGACGCCCGGCGTCAGCACCTGAAAACCGTCAGCGCCTGAAAACGAGGAACGCCGCGAGAGCACACGCAGCCACGAAAGCCAGTATCCCGAGGGCGAGGACGAGGCCGGCGACTCCGGGTCGCGAGCCGATTCCCGGGAGAACGCCGCCCCGGGAAGACGCTTCGCGCGACACGCCGTCGACGCCGGCGGGCTGAGGCGGGGGTTCGGGAAAAGAGACCGTGCGCAGCCTGCGAAGCGCCGGCGCGGCATCGAAGCGCCTGGGCAGGAGGGCGTACCCGATGGAGGCCACGCTGTAGACGGAGGCCGGCGACTGCGGGAGGTCGAGGAACGGCCGCGGATGAAACCTCCGAAGCTCGGCCAGCCGCCGTACGACGGCGTCTGAAGATGGCCTTTTCTCGATCTCGGTCTCCAGGAGGCTCTCCACGAACGCCGACAAGGCGTCGTCCACCTCGCCCGCGCTCTCCCTGAGCTCCAGCTTCGGCGCCGCCCTTTTTTTCTGCGCCTTCATCACGCGCTCCGGCGTCTCGCCCGGGAACGGCGGCTTTCCGCACAGCCACTCGAACAGAAGGACGCCGAACGAAAAGACGTCGCTCCGCGGATCGACGAGCCCGGCGGCGCCTTCTCCCGTCAGGAGCTCAGGCGAGGCAAACGGGACGCGGCCCAGAAAGGCTCCCGCCATCGTCAGATCCTCGTTCGACGAAATGTCCTTCGCGACGCCGAGGTCGATCAGCCGCGGGTTATGGCCGAAGCGCCGCGTCTCGACGAGAACGTTGTCGAACGCGATGTCGCGGTGAAGGATTCCCTGGACGTGCAAGGCATCGAGGGCCGAGGCGATGCCGTAAGCGAGGCGGATGACCTCGTGAACGGGCGCGGAGCGATAGGCCGACAGGGGCTCGCCCTCGATCCACTCCATCAACGCCCAGCCGGTGCTCCCGTCCTCCTCTTCGCCACAGCCGTAAAGAGCCGGGAACGCCGGGTGCTCCATCCTGGAGAGGATCCGGCACTCGCGCTGGAACCGTTCGCGAGGGCGGAAGGCGGGGTCCATTCGGTCGAAGGGGTAGATCTTCGCGGCCAGGCGGGCTCCGGTCTCGCGATGGCAAGCGGCGAAGACCTCACCCGAGCCGCCCCGGCCCACGATCTCGCCGAGCTCGATCTCCTCGAGGCCGAATCCGAAGCGCGACGTCACTGGTCGGGCCCCTCACCTCGTCGCGGGAGGCGGGGCGGGCGCGCCCTCGAGGCGCCTGAGGCGCGTGTCGAGGTTGTTGCGGTCCTGAACGTAGGTTTTGCCGAAATTCTCGGCCCACTTCTCGACGGCCTTCAAGGAGGTGCGGAGTTCCACCGTCTCCCGGCGCGCCGCGGCGGCGTCCTGCTTCGCCGCGTCGATGTCGGCCTGGAGGAGCTGACGGACTCCTTCCAGCTCGCGCCTCTGCGCGTCCTGCTGCTCGGCGAGCTTCTTCTCCAGGCCCGACACAGCGTCGAGGACCGGCTGCATCTGCTTCCGCGTCGCCGCGTCCATGGACTGGATCTGCTTCTCGAGAGTCGTCTTCGTCGCGACTTGACTCCTGAAAGCCTGAAAGACGAGCGTGCCGAGCGCCGCCGCGACGACGACGAACGCGGCCGTCAGGAAGGCCAGCCCGATCTTCAGATTCCGGTTCGAGTGCCCGACCGACTCGGCGAGGTTCTTGAAGAAGATCGTGGAGCCCTGAACGACTCCCTGCCCCCGGGACTGCGCGCGCGCATTGGACAGCATGTCTTTCAGGGATTTCGCTTCGCCGGGGGCCGGGCTCGAAGCGGTGGCGTCGACATCGCCGGGACGTTCGGATCGGTTCTCGGTCATGGCCGCTCCTTCATTCGGGCTTGGGATGAAACGGATCTGAGGGCCGCCGCGGCGACAACGCCCGTGGGACCGGCGTGGCTGCTCCGGCGCGTTTCGCCTGCCGAGCCGCGCAGGAGAGAGATCAGAACCCACAGGACGGCGGCAAAGAGGACGACGATGGCGGCAACGATCAATCCGATGCCGATCCCGCGGATCCGCCGAGGGGTCGCGTCCGTGGCGGGAGCGGACGCCGTCGGTGTCACGGCAGGCGGCACCGCGCGTGGCGGCGCCGTGACGACGGGTGGCGGCTCACCGTAAACGACCAACCTCTGGCTGGGCTTCGGGGGCGCCGCCGTGGTGCGCTCGCTTGCGCGCTTGGACGCGGGCGCCGACTCCGGGCGGCGCACGGGCTGGGATGGAGGCGCTGAATAGGGAGACTCCGGAGTCGACGGCAGCTTCAACGGAGGAAGCGGTTCCCTGGAGGACTGCTGCCTCAACTTCGCGATGACATCGTCGAGCCTTTCGGTCTTTTCCTCCACGACATCGGACGAGGAGCTGACCGGCTCGGGGAGCGAGTCCTCCGCCGCGCCTCCCGTCCACATGGAGATCTCTGAATACGTCTCCGATCTCTCGGACACCACGGTCGGCGCCGTTATCGTGGCATCCGGAGATGCCGGCGGAGGCGGCTGTTCCGTCACCGCCGGACTCACGTCTGAGGGAATCTCGGAGGTCTCGGTGTTCGCCGACGGCAAAGGGCTGGCGGGAATCGCGGGCGAAGGAGGAGTGGGCAAAGGCACGAAGCGCTCGGTCGGCGACACCGGCACATCGAGGTCGGGCCACCTCTTCTGCTGGGACGCTTCGACGGATGCCGGGCTCTCCGCCGAGGTGGAGCGGGCGACGGGCGGAGACGGGAAGGGCGAAGAGGGATTTGACGAGCCGATCCTCCCCTCGACCGGCGCAGGAAGCGTCCGGAGGGCGAGCGGATCAAGCTCGAGCTCGGGCGGGAGGCCCCGCTGAACGCGGTCGAGCACGTCGAGGATCTCTTCGTAGCTCTGGGGTCGGTCGTCCGGGCTCCTCGACAGCATCCGCCGCACGACGTCCCGGAGCGCCTCCGGCAACGGCGGGACGTTGGCCGGCGCCAGGACCTCGAACGCGTTGTCCTTCTGGTGCGCCACCAGCCAGTCGAAGTAATTCGCCTTCCGGGCCACGGTGATCGGCGGCTTTTTCGTCAGGAGCCGGTGGAAGATGACGCCGAGCGAGTACACATCGCTCCGCCAGTCGATGTTCGACGGGAAGAAATGCTCCGGCGAGGCGAACGCGAACTTCCCGAGAAACTGCCCTGTCCGCGTCCTCACGTCGCCGTCAACGGCCTGCTGCTGGAGGATTTTCGCGACCCCAAAGTCGAGGATTTTCGTCACGCGCGTCTGGTTCTCGAGCGTGACGAAGATGTTGTTCGACGAGAGGTCGCGATGAAGGATGTTCTGACTTCGGAGGTAGGCGAGGCCCATCAGCGCCTGGGTCATCAGCGGCAGCAGCTCGGGGAACGGCCGCCCCTCGAACGCGCGGAAGTCCACGCCGGCGACGTACTCCATCACGATGGAGAGAATGCCGTCCCGGGACTCCGTGATCTCGTAGCACCGCACGATGTTCCGGTGGTTCAGCGCCGACAGGATCCTGTTTTCCTTCAGGAACCGGGCCTGCAGCTCGGGGTCGAACTCCCGCCTGGACATGACCTTGATGGCCACGGGCAGGCCAGTCCGCCGGTCATGCGCGAGGTACACGAGCCCCATTCCCCCTTCGCCGAGGACGCGGGAGATCGCGTAGTACTCGAACTCCGGCGACATGCTCGAAATGCTCGCGATGGGTGGCTCCAGGAACGCAGTCAGTCTAGCAAACTCAATCCGTTTCGCACGGGAAATGGCGGGCAAAACGAGACACGACCAGAACACCCCTCCGCTCCCTGCCAGCCGACCTCATCGAACCACTACAACGCCTGACTCTGGACGCCGACGAGTGGCTGGATGAGGAAGTCCGGAGTGTCTTCTCCATCCCACCGACCTTCCCGCCCCGCTGACCGCGCTTCCGCCGGGAACCCGTGAGAGAATTCCCCTTTGCAATGCTCACTATGAAAGCAGGAGGATCGCGATGGGAAACCTGACGCGGAGGAAGTTTCTGGTCAGCGGCGGCGCTCTCGCTCTGTCGCCCCTGGCCGTCACCCGGGCGTTCGCCGAGGGCAGGACGATCAAGATCGGCGCCGTATACCCCCTGACGGGAAACCTGGCGTCCACGGGGATCGACTGCAGGCGCGGGGTCGAGCTGGCCGTCGAGATCATCAACGGCAAGTACGACCTCAACCTCCCGTTGGCGAGGACCGAAGGGATCCCGGGCCTCGGCGGCGCGAGGCTCGAGGTTGTCTGGGCCGACACCAAGGGCGAGCCCAAGAACGGCCAGGCCGAAGCCGAGCGCCTCATCACCCAGGACCAGGTCGTCGGTGTGGTCGGCGCCTACCAGAGCTCGGTGACCAAGACGGCCAGCCAGGCGACGGAGAGGCTCAAGGTCCCGTACGTCTGCTCGGACTCCTCGTCCCCGACCCTCACGGAGCGCGGGCTCAGGTATTTTTTCCGGGTCAGCCCGCACGACGGGATTTTCGCCCACGACCAGTTCCGGTTCCTGAAGGACCTCGAGGCCCAGAAAAAGCAGAAGGTCCGGACGGTCGGCGTCCTCTACGAGAACACCGAGTTCGGCTCGAACGTGGGCAAGGAGGATTTGAAGTACGCCCAGGAGTACGGTTACCAGGTCGCGGCCGACATCTCCTACACGAACAACGCGACGGACGTCACCAGCGAGGTGGGCCGGCTCATCAGGGCCAATCCCGACGTCCTCCTGCACGCGTCGTACATCACGGACGCCATCCTCTTCACGAAGACGTTCAAGGAGATGGGCTTCAACCCGAAGGGAATGCTGACGATGGCGGGCTACATCGAGCCCGGCTACCTGCCGGCGGTCAGAGCCGACGGCAACTTCATCATCGTCCGCTCGACCTTCGCGCTGGACCTCGCGAAGAAAAAGCCGCTCGTGGGCCAGGTGGCCGACCTCTTCAAGAAGAAGTTCGGGATCGAGATGAGCGAGAACGCGGCGCGCAGCTTCATGGCCCCGTTCGTCTTCGCCGATGCGATCAGCCGGGCGAAGAGCACCGAGGCCGAGGCCGTCGTGAAGGCGCTCCGCGAGACGAACATCCCCGGCGACCAGGTGATCTACCCGTGGAAGGGGATCCAGTTCGACCCGAAGACCCAGCAGAACATCCACGCCACCGGTACGCTGGTCCAGATCCAGGACCAGCAGTACGTGACGGTCTGGCCGTTCGAGTCCGCGGCGAAGGACGTCATCTGGCCCTTCCCCGCCTGGAAGTCCCGCAAGTAGCCGCGAGGCGAGCAGGAGGGGCCCGCCGGGCCCCTCCTCCTTCTGGCTCCCCAAAAAAGGAAGGAATGATGGCCGACCAGCTGCTGCAGCAAATCGTGAACAGCCTGCTCATCGGGTCCGTCTACGCTCTCGTCGCCATCGGCCTCACCCTCATCTGGGGCGTGATGAACGTCCTCAACTTCGCCCACGGCGACTTCCTGATGCTGGGGATGTTCATCGCCTTCTGGTGCTACACGCTTTTCAAGATGGACCCGCTCTTCTCGATCCCGGTCTGTGCGGCGCTCCTGTTCCTCCTCGGCCTCGGCGTCTACCGTTTCATCATCAGCAAGGTGATGAAAGGGCCCGGCCTCGCGCAGCTCGTGGTCACCTTTGGGGTCAGCATCTTCCTGGCCAACCTGGCCGTCATGCTCTGGACGCCTGATTTCCGCCTCATCGAGAAACCCCTTCTCACCGGCACCTGGAGCCTCGGCAACGTCCAACTGAGCATCCCGAAGTTCGCTGCTTCAGTCGGGAGCGTCGTGGTGTCTGCGGCCGTTTTCCTTTTCCTGAAGAGGACGCGGACGGGCAAGGCGATCCTGGCCGTCGAGATGAACCGCGACGCCGCGCTCCTGATGGGGATCAACACGGAGCGGATCAACTCCCTCTCGTTCGGGATCGGGTCCGCCCTCGTCGGCATCGCCGGGGCCTTCCTCTCGATGTACTACTACATCTACCCGCAGGTGGGAGGGCTCTTCGGGCTGATCTCCTTCTGCATCGTGGCGCTGGGCGGGTTCGGCAGCATCGAGGGGGCGTTCATCGCCGGGATCCTCATCGGGCTCGTCCAGACGCTGGGCGGCTACTTCTTCGACCCGGCCTACAAGTACGCGCTCGTCTTCCTCGTCTACCTCATCACGGTCTGGATCCGGCCCCAGGGCCTGATGGGGTGACGGACGTGAGGAAGTTCACGGTGCGCCAGGTCTCCGTCTCGGCGGCCGTGCTCGTCCTCCTCGCGCTCTACCCTCTGGCCGTCCGGGGCTCGTTCCCGATGCACCTGATGATCATGGTCTTCCTGTTCGCGATGCTCGGGGTCGCCTGGAACATCATGGGCGGGTACGCCGGGATGTTCTCGTTCGGACAGGCGGCGTTCTTCGGCATCGGGGCGTACACGTCGTCCTTCCTCCTCACGGCGCACCAGGTCAACCCGTGGATCGGACTCCTTGCGGGCGGGGTCGTGGCGGCCGTCGCGGCCGCCCTCATCGGCATCCCGTGCTCCAACCTGCGCGGGCACTACTTCGCGATCGCGAGCATCGCGTTCGCCGAGATCGTGAGGATCCACTTCAACAACTGGAAGCTCATCGGGGCCGCGGAGGGACTGACGATCCCGATGCAGGACGAATCGCTCCGGAACTTCCAGTTCAACTCGTCCAAGGCGCCCTACTACTACATCATCCTCGGATTCCTCCTCCTCGCGCTCGGCGTCTGCTCGTGGGTCACGACCTCGCGAATGGGTTTCTACCTTCGCGCCATCAAGGAGGGCCACGACGTGGCGAAGGTCCTGGGGATCGACGTCGTGCGGTACCGGATGGCGGCGATCATGATCAGCGCCTTCCTCACCGCGATGGCCGGGACGTTCTACGCGCAGTACATCCTCTACCTCGACCCGGAGAGCGTCCTGATCCTCCCCATCTCCGTCCAGATCGTGCTCGTCTCGATGCTGGGGGGCGCCGGCTCCGTCATGGGGCCCGTCATCGGCGCGGCGATCCTGCTCCCGATCTCCGAGGTGACGAGGGTGAAGCTGGGATTCAAGGGGAGCGGCCTCGACATGATCATCTACGGCACACTGATCATGCTCATCTCGGTCTACCGGCCTCAGGGCGTCTGGGGGCTCCTCCAGAAGGTCGGGCGGAAGAAGAAATGAGCGCCGCGCCTCTCCTCGACGTCCGCGGCGTCACCAAGCGCTTCGGCGGCCTCCTCGCGAACGACGACGTCTCCTTCACGGTGAGCGAGGGGGAGATCGTCAGCATCATCGGGCCGAACGGCGCCGGAAAGAGCACGCTCTTCAACTGCGTCACGGGATTCTACCGGCCCAACGTCGGGTCCATCCGGTACGCCAGCCGGGACATCACCCGCCTCGCCGCGCATCGGATCTGCAAGCTCGGCATCGCGCGGACGTTCCAGATCGTCCAGATCATCACCGACATGACGGTCCTCGAGAACGTGATGACCGGGGCCTTCCTGAGGACCGGCCGGAACGGGGCGGCGCGCGAGAAGGCCGAGGAGGTCCTCCGGTTCGTCGGCCTTCACGAGAAGCTCGACGGGGCGGCGACGTCCCTCACCATCGAGGACAAGAAGCGGCTCGAGGTCTCGATGGCGCTGGCCACGCGGCCGAGGCTGCTCATGCTCGACGAGTCGATGGCGGGCCTGAACCCGGTGGAGCTCCGGGGGATGATCGCCCTCCTCCGCCGGGTCCGGGAGAGCGGGGTCACGCTCGTGATCGTCGAGCACGTGATGGAGGCCGTGATGGAGCTCTCGGACCGGGTCATCGTGATCAACTCCGGCAGGAAGATCGTCGAGGGCCCGCCGAAGGAGGTCGTCGTGAACCCGCAGGTCGTCCAGGCCTACCTCGGAGACCGCTACCGTGCTCGACGTTGAGGGGCTCGCCGTCGGCTACGGGGATCTCCTGGCAATCCAGGACGTCTCCTTCAACGTCCAAAGAGGTGAGGTCGTCAGCCTCATCGGCTCGAACGGCTCCGGCAAGAGCACCCTCCTCCGGACGATCTCGGGCCTGCTGCGGCCCCGGAAGGGGACGATCCGCTTCGCCGGCGAGCCCATCCACGCTACGCCCCCGTACGACATCGTCCGCAAGCGGATCTCGATGGTGCCCGAGGGGCGGCAGCTTTTCGGCCGCCTGTCGGTCTGGGACAACCTTCTCCTCGGGGCCTACTGCCTCCGGTCCCAGGACGAGATCGGTGCCGCGCTGGACGACGTCGTGAAGCTCTTCCCCTGGCTCCCCGGGAGGAAGAGCCAGCGCGCCGACACGCTCAGCGGCGGCGAGCAGCAGCAGGTGGCGATCGCGCGCGGGCTGATGTCGCGGCCGTCGCTCCTGATGCTGGACGAGCCCTCGCTCGGCATCATGCCCAAGCTCGTCACCGAGATGTTCGAAACGATCGACGAGATCCGGAAGAAGGGAATGACGGTCCTTCTCGTCGAGCAGAACGTGTTCGAGGCCCTCAGCATCTCCGACCGGGCCTACGTGCTGCAGACGGGGCGTATCGTCCTCCAGGGGAAGGGAGAGGAGCTGCTCCACTCCGACCTCGTGAGGCAGGCCTACCTCGGGATGTGACGGCCACGGGGCTCCGGTGCGACGGGGCAGCGAGGCAAGGAGAAAGGGGGCCCACAGTGAAGCCTGACATCGAAGCGGTCGTTCGCGGCGCCGACCTCGCCGGCTGGGAGTCCGTCGAGGTCGAGTACGGGGCCCGGTCCTTCCCGGTGCTCGTGCCGGGCGGCTCCCGCATCCTCGAGATGAACGAGGTTGCGCCCCTCCTCGACCCGGGTGCGCGGATGCGCGCCTCCCTGAACGCGCCGATCGGCTCGCGCACCCTTCCGGCCATCCTCCTCTCCAAGGGCAAGCCGGCCGCGGAGCTGACGGTCTGCATCACGACCTCGGACATCACGCGCCCGGTGCCATACAAGGGAGACTCGGGGATCCTGCCGCCCCTCCTCGCGCTCCTCCACGAGGCCGGGATCCGCCGCGAGAACGTCACGCTCCTCGTGGGAACCGGGACCCACCGGCCCAGCTCCCCCGCCGAGAAAGTCGCCATGTTCGGCGAGGACGTGGTCGCGCACTACCGGATCGTGGACCACGTCTGCGACGACGCCGCGGCGCTGGTCGACATCGGGCGGACGGCGAGCGGCACCGAGATCCACATCAACCGGACGTTCTACGAGGCCGACGTGAAGATCGCGACGGCGCTCGTCGAGAGCCACTTCATGGCGGGCGCCTCCGGGGGCCGGAAGGCGGTCTGCCCCGCGCTCGTCAGCCGCAAGACGATCGAGCGATTCCACAGCGCGCAGTTCCTCGATTCCCCGCTCGCGACGAACCTCGTCCTCGAGGGGAACCCGTGCCACGAGGAGGCCCTCGAGATCGCCCTGCGGTGCGGCGTCGACTTCATCGTCAACACCGTCCTGAACCGCCGCCTCCAGCTCCTCGAGGTTTTTGCCGGGGATCTGGTCCTCGCGCACGCGAAAGCGGTCGAGCTCCTCCGGGGCATCGTCGCCATCCCGGTGAACGAGGAGTACGACGTCGTCCTCACGCACGGCGGCTACGTCGGCATCAACCATTACCAGATCGCGAAGGCCGCGGTGAACGCCCTGCCCGCCGTGCGCCCGGGCGGCACGATCATCCTCGCCGCCTGCGAGCGGGACGACGACCCGATCGGTCCCCTCACCTACCGGACGCTCCTGCACCTCCTGAAACTCCAGGGCCCGCGTGGCTACATGTCGACGCTGCTCAATCCCGGATGGGTGTTCACCAAGGACCAGTGGGAGCCGCAGATGTGGGCGAAGGTGCTGGACAAGGTCGGCGAGGAGGGACTCGTCTACTGCTCGGCGGTCCTCTCCCCGAAGGAACACCTAATCGTCCCGGGGCGCGCCGGCTGGGACTACCTGCCGGCCGACTCCCCGGTGGACGAGATGGCAAGGGCTCGCACGATGCTCCAGAACGCGATCGTCCACGCGGTGAAGAGTCCCCGGCGGAAGGGCGCGGCGCCGCGCGTCGCCTTCATCAAGGAAGGACCGTACGCGGTGCCCGTGAGGACGCCGGTCGCGGTCAGGCACGAGGCCTCCCAGGCGGTCACGGCCCGCTGACCGGACGCCGTCTCGCGCCAAGCTGCCGCCCGGCGCGGAGGAGCCGGGCACACCGTGCTGCGACGCACCCCTCGAACATAGTGGCGGGGCCGACGGGGCTCGAACCCGCGACCTCAGGCGTGACAGGCCTGCGCTCTAACCAACTGAGCTACGACCCCGGTTCCGTCCCGCGACGGTCGCGTCGGACGGGACGCGGAGTATACAGAGACGATGAACCAAGTGCGAAGCGGCAAGGCCGGCACGCTTTCTGCGGTGAACGTCTGACCGGGCCCGAGCGCCCGCAGAAGCTGCAAAGAATGCCGACGCCTCGCGTCTCGGCAGGGAAGGTTGACATGAAACATCCGACTGCTCTTCTCGGAGTGCT
>Ga0209584_10000165_pt1 | contig 18597 bp, 29 predicted proteins | sample NGEPerD_FD_184507 | JGI IMG/M metagenome (GOLD analysis project Ga0209584, IMG submission 184507) | Arctic peat soil microbial communities from the Barrow Environmental Observatory site, Barrow, Alaska, USA - NGEE PermafrostAB12-D... | ecosystem: Environmental > Terrestrial > Soil > Wetlands >...
GTCGACCTTGCTTTCGGTTGGGGTTATGCCGACGGACGATGGGGAGCACGGAGCAAGGTATAACCCGTGAGGGGTGGTATACCAACAGCAGGAGAGGCGATTCAGGCGGATGGCGGGCCCTGAAGCAGCCCTGAGAGGCACGGATCAGGGAGGCTTGCCAATGGTGGACCCAGCCAATCAATCAGCAGCGCCAGAACATATTCCAAGGTTCGTGCGCAATGTTTCCGTGTTGGGAGTCGGCTTCATACTGGTGGAGGGTTTGGCGGTGTTCGTCACTAGCACAGCGGTGGCTGCTGCCAGGATGACGACCACCCGGTCCGCTCTCGCCGCCTGGGTTCCAACCGGCCTCGGCAGGCCCAACGTTTCGCTCCAAGTATCCGAAGTCGGGTCCGACCAACAGTTCTGTCTTCTGCGGGTACACGCCACCGCGCTAGCCCTGCGAAGTGCTCGGCTGACTCCAGGTTGGGTATCTCCAAACGCCGGCTCTGGGGGTGCACCAGGCCAAGGCGTTGCTGTGGGCCGCCGCGAAGGGAACCGCTGCGGTGGGTCGCGCAGGAGATGCGAACGAGGGCTCCATGACGCGGCCGGCTCAGGCTCGCAAGCCCGATGGCTACCTTCTCGGCTCGTACCGCATCGCCACTGCCCCTGAACCAAACTCCAGCCGGTTTACGAGCTTCAGGTCGACATGCTTCGATAGCCCCGCGAACAACGTCGGCCCGTGGCCCGCGAGCCTTGGATGCACTACGAACTCGTACTCATCGATCAATCCCAGCTCCGTCAACGCCAGTGGGAGCTTCACACCTCCCACGAACAGTCCGTTGCCCGACTCCCGCTTGAGTTGCTGAACGGCCTTGCCCGGATCCCCGCGCACAAGTTCCGCGTTCCAATCAACGTGCTCCAGGGTGCTCGACACGACGTACTTCTTTGCCTCGTTGATCGTCTGGGCAAACCGTTCCATCCATTCTGGTCTCGCTCCTGTCGGCGTCGGCGGCCGCCACGCTGATTCCATCATTTCGTAAGTCACCCGGCCAAAGAGAAGGGCATCGGCCTGGTTGAGGTTCTCGACGGCGTGACGATGCAAGTCTTCGTCCGGCGGGATCGCACGATGATCGCAGCACCCGTCCAATGTGACGTTGATGGAGTACCGAAGGGATCGCATTTCGCAAGAGTACGGGGCTCAGGGCGTCCCCGAAGATCGGGGATGCCCTGTCCCTATAACGCTGGCTCGGGGCGCATCATCCAGCGACGGGTGCTTGCCAACCGCGAACTGCCCCGCTCCTGCACGAGTGTGGCACCCCCTTTGACCCACACGCGAAAGACCACCGGCCGAAGCCGGGGTTGATCGCTCGGGGGTCCAGCACTCGCATTGCGAGAACTTCGCGTAACTCACCCGTCACCATCGGCGGCGTCCACGCTGCTGGGTAGCTGCGAAGGATCGGGTGTGCCGGTCAGGGTCGTCGGCGGATGGACGGGCAACAACTCGGGTGGCCGAGGCGCCTGGTTGAAGTCGAAGTCCGAAATGAGATTCCCAAGGGTGCGCACGTTCTCTCTGACATCTGGCCTCGGATCCGGTCGTCCGTCGGTCTTGGGATCTAGTCGCCGACCCTGGAGGAAGTCGTCCTCTATGAACTTGTCGAAGGCATCGAAGCTAAGGGTCTGGTGGTCGATGTACCCCGCCTTCGCGTACGGGCTGATCACGATCCCGGGAACGCGCAAGCCGTAGCCGTTCTCGTCCACTGTCGGGGGTACGACATGGTCGTAGAAGCCACCCCAGTCATCCCAGGTCAGGAAGATGGCGGACGAGCGCCAGTCGGGGCTGCGCATGACAGCGTTGACCAGGCTCGTGACATAGCTCTGGCCATAGCTGATGGGGGCGTCTGGATGCTCGCTGACCTCACCAGAGGGCACCACCCAGGACACCGCAGGCAATCGCCCACTCCGGGCTGCCGCATAGAAATGGTCCACCGACTGGATATTGCCGAGTTGCCCGTCGGCCTTGACCGTGTCGAAATAGGGCAGCGGATTCCAGATACCCGGTGTGTTCGCATTCTGGGGCACGGGAGCGCAGGACATCGCAGCGTCGTTCTCGCAGTCCGGTTCGGACCCCGTGACGACGTAATAGCCCCAGGACACCCCATTACGGTGCAGCAGATAGGTCAGATCGGTCCAGGCGTAGATCGGTCGACGTCCTTGCGACAGGCCGAAGTCAGGAGGTGCGTTGAGGAAGACTTCATTGTCGTTCTTGCAACTCGCCGGGTTGTGAGTCGCACATGAAGCTGACCACTCGGAGAGCTCGAAGAGGTGAGCGGGAAGGCTCCACGAAGCGGTCGGCTCGAACATATGGTCCTGCAGTACGAAGTCCTTGGCATAGGTCCAGTAGTTCGGAATGTCGCTCTCGGTGTGATACCCCATGACATCGGGAGTAGACGAGAGGGTACAGATCGGGTTCGTATCGTTCTGGCATCCGCGGGTGCCGGACTCAGCTTGACTGATGAAGCCATCCATCTTGTCGCCGTTGATGTCGCCAGCAGCGTTGAACTGAGCATGCGGTCCGCCGCTGTTGACGTCGGCGTGATCAACATATGGTCGGACACAGGTGTCGCGCTGCGGATCGGGGATACACACAGTTGGACTCCCATTGCGCATGGGTATTCCATCGGCGCCGGGAAAGGTTCCGAAGTACGAGTCGAACGACCTGTTCTCCTGCATGATCACGATGACATGCCGGATCTTGGAGATCCCACCGCCTTGCGCCCCGGGGGTGGTGGAAGTGCAGCTACCGAGCATGAGCGCAGCCAGTACCAGGGGCAGCAGCTTGTGGGCCCGATTCATTCGCTTCACACCTCCGCTAGCGAAGCCGACGAAGTTCTCGCCGCTCACGGGGCTTCACGAGCCATTCCAGATGGCCGCGCGCCATGGGAGCTCTCGAGTTCAACCACGTTAAGGGAGTCGAGACCAGGGGCGTCGGTTCGATTCTGTCAAACCATATGCGCCGCCTGCCCGAGATTGACCAACGAGCGGAGCTAACCTCCTCGACGTCGGACACTATCGCCGTGCCCGTCCAAGACCCTCCGTTCCAATACCGCAGGAATCCGGGCCTAGCGGGTACTTCGTGCCATCCCCTTGACGGGCCGGGCTCCACCTCGACATCTTGACAGGAACCGGGAGGTATTGAAACTGCCCCCGATCACCGGCTCCGTGACCCCGTCGGCGACTCAGAGCATTTGCGATCCATTTTTGAAGAGGATGGACGGACCAAAGGCCCCAATCCCGCTCCGCTTCAAGCAAGAGGATGCTCCCCGATAGCTCCGGTCGTGGTGGCAGGTCTGGATCTGGTCGAGGCCAACCTCCATCCAGGTGATCGTGCGCAGCCCCATCTTCGTGACCGAGCGCCGAGGATTGCTGGAGCCCAGGACGAAGCCCAGCGGGGAATAGTTGCTGCTGCGGGTATCCGATACGGGCCCGCAGTCGGTACTTCGGTCGTTGTTTCGCAAAATGAGAAGCTCCACCCGGCGTCACGGGTGGCGTCGACACCCACCTCGACAACCACGTCGCCGCAGCCTTGGACCCCTTGGGCAGGCTGGTCGGCACCGAGTCGTTCCCAGGGGACGCAGCTGGCTACAAGGCACTGCTTGCCTGGCTCGAGGAGTTCGGCCAGGTGACCAGGATCGGGATCGAGGGCACCGGTTCCTGTGGTGTCGGACTGGCCCGGTTCATGAGAAGGAGGGGCCTCGAGGTTGTCGAAGTCAACCGGCCGAACCGCCAGGCCCGCCGCAACCACGGCAAGTCCGACACCCTCGATGCGGTCGAGGCGGCCCGGACCGCACTGAGCGGCCGGGCATCGGGTGCGGGGAAGACCGAGGACGGTCCCGTCGAGGCCATCCGGGTCCTCGTGGTGGCCAAACGCTCGCCTCGCCACGCCCGGGTCCAGGCCATCACCCAGATGCGTCACCTGGGCTACACGACCCTGACCAGCTCCATTGCCGCCTGAAGGGCCTCAACGTCCCGGCACTGGTGGCCCGAAGCGGCAAAGCTCCGACCGTCCCGGGCAGCCACTCCCGAGGCCACACCTGGGCGTGCAGTCGGAACCGGCGGACCACCCGCTCTCGGGGGCCGATGGTCACCTCGCTCAGGCTCCGGGCAAGCTGCTGATCGCGCCAGCCGTCCAACATCGCCTCGTACACGCTCCCGGCGGCAAGCGACTCGGGCGACTGAGACGCGGCAAGCCACACCCCTCTGGATCTGCTCAATGGACTTCCCTTCATGCCTCGTCTTGGACGCGGGATTCGATCATCAGATGCAATCGAACCCAGGGATGTCCGCCTCAGAGCATGAAAACGGTCACCATCAATTGACCTCCGCCGAGCATGATCACGGTGCATACGTGCAGGCACTGGGCCTGATCACGTCGCGACAGGAACATGCATCCAATCGAATATGCGGCAGAAGTCCCTCATCGCCGGATGGGTGGGCAGCACGGCACCTCGGACTGCAATGGCCGTGGCAAAGAACGCATAGGACCCTAGTCGTTCGTAGGGCCATCCGGATCGCGTCGTCTCAGCCTTCCGTTACGAGTCACGAGTTCAGTGGGTCACTGTCCACTGGCATGACCATGAGCTTGGCGTAGGGTCTTGACCATGAAGACTCGAACGACCTTGGCCGCTGGTGCCCTGATGGCCGGCCTGGTGTTGACGGCCTGCGGATCAAGCAGCAGCAGCTCTGCAACCAGTTCGACCTCGTCTCCCTCAGCGACCACGACACAACCCGCGAGCGCGACCACCGCAGCCGTACCGACCACTGCAGCAGCGACGACGGGCACTGCGACCTGCCCGACGTTGGCCCAAGCCAATGCTGCACTCGGGGGCTCCTACGGGGGCCCGATCACCACTCCGACGGCGGGAGGTGGGGTCGTCTGCGAGTACACCAGCAGCGCAGGTAATGCCGGCGTCACCATCTTTGCGCACCAATCCGCAACCGTGTTCGCCGGGCAGGTCGCCCACGCTCCGGGGGCACCCGCGATGCCGAGCATCTCCGGCCTTGGCGACGGGGCCTTTGGCACGACAACCGCCGGTCGTTCCGTCCTCAATGCCTATTCAAATGGGAGCCGGACGATCGTGGCGGCGCAAGGTCCCGGTGCCTTGGCCCCGGTCGAAGCTCTCGCCCGGGTGGCTCTCGCCGACAACTGACCGGCAATGGTCCGTTGCTTCCTTGGCCTAGCCCATCAGACTGACACTCGATCGGTGCTCAGCCGGCGCAGCTGAGATCAGCCAGTGCCTCAACCTGTCTCGCTGAGGACGCAATCCGGGGCTGATGGCGGCGGGGGCCGCGTGCCCGGATGAGAGACGATTGTCCGAGCAGGTTGGCTCCCTGTCTCCATGTCCTGGGATCTGGGGGACAATGGGGCCATGGGCTTTGAGCTGCACCACGTATCCATCCACGGCCATGAGGTTGGGTACCGAATGGAAGGCGCAGGGCCAGTGCTCCTGCTCATCCACGGGATAGCCGGCAGTTCCCGAGCATGGCGAGAGGTGATGCCGGCCTTGGCCGACCGCTACACGGTCATCGCCCCTGATCTGATCGGTCACGGCCACTCCGCCAAGCCCCTCGGCGACTATTCCCTCGGTGCCTATGCCAGCGGAATGCGCGACCTGCTCGGAGCCCTCGGCGTCGAACGGGCCAGTATCGTCGGCCAGTCGTTCGGCGGTGGCGTGGCGCTGCAGCTGGCCTACCAGCACCCCGAGTGTTGCGAGCGGATCGTCCTCGTCGACAGCGGCGGTCTCGGGCGGGAAGTGAGCTGGATGCTGCGCCTCATGACCCTCCCAGGCAGCGAGTACGTGATGCCGGTGCTGTTCCCGTCCGTGGTGCGCGAGAAGGGCAATGGGATCAGCCGGATGCTTCACCAGCGCGGCGTCCGCATGGGCCGGATCGCCGAGATGTGGAGCGCCTACGCCTCGCTCACCGAGTCTGCCAACCGCCGAGCCTTCGTGCGGACGATTCGGGCAGTGATCGACCCGGGAGGACAGGCGGTGAGCGCCATGGACAGACTGTACCTAGCGGCGCAGATGCCGACGCTCATCGTGTGGGGCGATCAGGACGCCATCATTCCGGTGGGTCACGCCTACGCAGCTCATGAAGCGATCCCCGGCAGCCGACTCGAGATCATCGAGAGTGCCGGGCACTTCCCCCACGTGGAAACCCCCGAGAAGTTCCTCGACGTGCTTATCGACTTCCTCGAAACGACGGAGCCGGCACACTTTGGCGCTGCAGATCTGCAACATCTGCTTCGACAAAGGGCGATGGACTGAACACGGTCGGATCCGGGGCCGGAACGATGGGCCCCGGGGTGCCCCAGATAACGCCGGGAGCGGGGCGGTCATCGACCGTAACCCAGCGGCACTTCAGGACGACATAGAGCCAGCTTCTCCGGCTCTAGGTAGAATCGGCACGGTGGGGATGACCCCCATTTATCAAAGCCTCGGGACTAAGGAAGAGAAACGGGCATGAAGAAGAGCGAGTCGCAGAAGAGCAAGTCTCCTTCTCAGCTGATAGACGCGAGAATCAAGGAGCTAGGCGACTGGCGGGGCAAGATGCTTAGCCGGCTCCGTACCTTAGTCAAGGAAGCCGATCCCGAAGTCGTCGAGGAGTGGAAGTGGAGAGGGGTTCCGGTGTGGTCGCACGACGGATTGATCTGCACAGGCGAGACGTACAAGAACGTCGTGAAGATGACCTTCGCCAAAGGGGCGGCTCTGAAGGATCCTTCGGGCCTCTTCAACTCCAGTCTTGACGGGAACACAAGGCGCGCCATCGACTTCCACGAGGGCGAGAAGATAGACGAGGAGGCGTTGAAGACTCTCGTTCGCGCCGCCGTGACCCGGAACAAATCCACAGGCTAAAGCTAATCCCCGTTACCAGGACGTTGTGGCTCTGGGCGCTGCTTATTGGCACTGCCCCCTATCGGATCTCCTATGATGCCAAGAGGCAGTTTGGCGTCGATCGTGATGCTGCGAGGCACGACATGAATGGGCCACTCAAGATGCTGAGGGCAAGCTCTTATTAGGCCATCGCGCAATCACTTCAACGAAGGTGGATGCGACTCGGAGCGGCGGGCCGGCAACACGACACCGTTCAGAGCACGAGCGCTCTTCGGAGGCTCTCCGCTGTCAGGCCCAGCCAAGCGGGTTCCATGGCACCGAGGCGACAAAGTGCCCTTCGACCCTGGCTCTCTAACGCCCTCTGAGATGTAATGAACCTGTGAGCCTAGCGACGCGACCTGCGACGATGTCGCCTGCACGCCGTTGGGCCGCATTGGTGGTGCTGTGTTCCTCCGTCTTGATTGTCAATGTGGACAACACCATCCTCAACGTGGCCCTGCCAACCCTGGTACGGAAGCTGCACGCCTCCTCGAGCGAATTGCAGTGGATCGTGGACTCCTATGCGATGGTGTTCGCGGGGCTGTTACTCGTCGGTGGCAGCCTGGCCGATCGGTTCGGGCGCAAACGGTTCCTACTCATCGGCCTGACCGTCTTCGCCGGAGGATCGATCGGTGCCGCATTCTCGGGTTCCGTGCATCTGCTGATCGCGTGTCGAGCCATCATGGGTGCCGGTGCGGCGCTGACGATGCCTTCGACGTTGTCGATCATCAATGACGTCTTCCGCGATCCGACGGAGCGGGCCCGAGCCATCGGTGCCTGGGCCGGCACCAGCGGACTCGGTATCGCCATCGGTCCGATCGCCGGCGGTTTGCTGCTCACCAGGTTCTGGTGGGGCTCCGTGTTCCTGGTCAACGTTCCGATCGTGATCGCCGGGTTCGCGGGAGCCCTGATGCTGGTGCCGGACTCAAAGAACCCGAACGCCGACCGGCCGGACCCCGGTGGAGCGGTGCTGTCGATCGTCGGCCTGGGCCTGCTGCTCTGGGCGATCATCGAGGCTCCGACCCAGGGTTGGACCTCAGGGATCGTGGTGGGAGTCGGGCTGGCCAGCTTTGCCGTTCTCGGCGCGTTCGTTGCCTGGGAAGCCCATATCCACCACCCGATGCTGAAACTGGGGTTCTTCTCTGATCGCAGCTTCTCCGTAGCCGCAGTGGGTGAGTGCCTTGGGGTCTTCGGGCTGATGGGGGCGCTGTTCCTGCAAACGCAGTTCCTGCAATTCGACCTCGGCTACTCACCTCTCCAGGCGGGATTGCGCATCTTGCCCATCGCTGCCGTGCTTGGTGTGACCGCGTCGTTGTCTCCGATCGTCGCCCGCGTCATCGGGACCAAGTTCACTGTTGCCGCCGGCCTGGTGGCGATCGCAGGCGGTTTGTGGCAGATGTCAGCGGCGTCCACGATTGCGGCGACCTATGGGAGTGTGGTGCCCGGCATGCTGCTGATCGGTTTGGGGGCCGGCCTCCTGCTGCCGACGGCGACGAACTCCGTCGTGGGATCGGTCCCTCAGGGCGACTCCGGGATCGGATCAGCGACCAACGGCGTGGCCATCCAGGTAGGTGGTGCTCTCGGCGTCGCTGTGGTCGGAAGCGTGATGTTGACCCGCTACCAGAATCACATGACAGCCACGCTTGCTGGCCGGCACGTGCCGATAGCCGCCACGCACACCATCCTCGGATCGCTCGGCGGTGCTCTTGCCGTGGCGGGTATTGCCGGAGGCACTACCGGCGCCCTGTTGGAACGCACTGCCCGCGCCGCGTTCATGAGCGGCTTGGAGGTATCGATGTTCGTCGGCGCCGTCGTCGCCCTCGCTGGTGCCTTCATCGTGCTCGCCCGCCTACCCTCGCGGACCTCGCCTCACCCACCAGATGGCGGCGCGGACTCCTAGAACGGTTCAGGTGCCTTGGGGAGAGCCCGATCGACGGCTCAGCGTGGTCTTGGCCGAGCAATCAGCCATACCGGACGCGCGTCCCAAAGTGCTCAACCGAGTCCGGCACTACGGTGCCCCCGGAACATTGCCGGCTCGGGGTGCGCTTGTCGTCTCTCCCCAATTCGGCTGACTAGCCAGCAGTGATCTCGTCGAGCATTGGTGGCTGTGCATCGGTGGACGCCGTGATCCGAACGGCGACATAGCGGACCGTGGTCGGCGGAAAATGCAACGCATCATTGGGATGCCCCGCCAATACCGCTGGGATAGCGTCAAGAAATCGCAAGCTCGGTGGATTACGGTCGAGTTGACGGTCTCGAGAACGGGAACGCAACATGAGACTCCGAAATACTTTGGTGTCGCTTGGCCTTGTCGGTGCTCTAGCGTGTGGATGGGCGGCGACCGCAAGCGTAGTCACGAGTGACTCGATGTCGCAGGCAATCACTGCCAGAAGTGCCGTCGTCACGAACCGGTCTTCCCAACTCGACGAGCTGGGCGCCCATCATCGCGACGACAACAGTGACGACATAGCCGCTGTCTCGTTGTCCGGGCTCGCAGTCGAGGTCGAGTTGCCCAAGGAGATCGGGGATCCCACCGGCCGAAGTGTGGAAGCGCCGAATGTGTCTGCATAGGGCACCCCGACCAGACGAACCTGGTCGTGGGCAATGCGTCGCTGTGCAGATCGCCTCACCTGTTCCTACCTGAGCGAAGTGGGATCGGAATGCCAAGCACGCAGATCAGACGGATCTGCGACTTCTCCCTTCTCGCGCACGGCGCCCCTAGCTCGTGGTCCCAACTGCAATGTCTGTTCGACTGGACCGGGCTGGAGGTGCCGTTACCGGTCGGGTGAATACCCCCAAACGGCCATGCGCCTGCTGACGGAACCTCTCGGAGCCATCGACTCGGGGGCAAGCCTCCCGCCCCGTCGATAGTGTTGGGCTGATTGACGGCACGAAAGGCAGGGCCAGGCATGAAGTCCGAGGACACCTGGACGTACATCCACTCCGAGCGGACCCAGTTGGCGGATACCTGGGTTGACCTGTCTTCCGAACAGTGGGCTACTTCCTCGTGGTGTGAAGGCTGGTCCGTCCAAGACACCGCCGGCCACGTGCTTGCCGCGGCCGAGCAGACCCCTTTGAACTTCTACAGGGAGATGATCTCGGCCGGTTTCAGATTCAACGTCTTCGCAGATAGGGCCGCCAAGCGCCTCGCTTCCGTTGGCCCGGACGAACTGGTTCGCCGGCTTCGTGCCCGGACCTCGACCACCAATCATCCGCCCGCTCCAGTGATGGCCATGCTCGGCGAAATCGTCGTCCACGGTGAGGACATCCGCCGACCGCTGGGCCTGGAACATACGTCGCCAGAGGGGGCCTTGGTGGCGGTCGCCGACAGCTGGAAGAACTCGAACCTCCTCATCGGGGCGAAGAGGCGGATCGCCGGGTTGCGACTCCGAGCTACCGACAGCGAATGGGTCCACGGCGATGGTCCTGAGGTCTCTGGCCCGTTGATCTCGCTGATTCTGGCGATGACGGGACGCAAGGGTGCTCACCCGGACCTCACCGGCGAGGGTCTCGCCATCCTCGCCAACCGGCCCTGAACTGACTGCTCGGTCGTTCAGGCCGAGCAGGACGAAGCGACTCGGCTGCAACCTCAGATGGGTGTCTCATATTGTCGGGAGGCTGGCATCCCTGGCCGCTGATCTGTGGGCCAGAGGTAAGTTGCCGGGTGGCCGGTAACCCGCCTTCAAGCAACAGCCCAGTCGGCCTCGGCTGCCGCCGTGAGGAGCGCCACCGTCCGCGAAGTGGCCCCACCTCCGGCGTTCCGGGCCAGCGCCGCCGCAGCGACGGAGGCGTTATCAGGCATGTCAACGACGAGATGAACGTCGGTGTCACCGAATGCGAAGCAGAAGGACTCGACCTTCCCACCCAGGTGTGCGTTCTCACCGAACCCGAGTCTCGATCGTGAGAGTGGAACTTTCACGGGGAGCGGAGGCCCCGCTCCTTCATCGCATCACTTTGAAGGCAACCCCTACGAACGTGCATGAGATGGACTATCCGGCTTGTGTCGCCGAGCCCACCGTGGGTGCCTTGAAGAGGCCCAGTTCGATGCAGGTATGGACCATTTTGTCGAGCACATTGCCAATCGTCTCAGCGCTGTGGCTTGGGATCGCAGCGCTGAGACTCTTGCCTTCATCGTGAAGCTCGAGATTCTTGGCGGACCCAGCGGATGCAGCGAGGGCGCTGAACAGCTCAAACGTCATAGGGTCTTTGGCCCATGCCTGCACGTAGCTACATGCATTGGCATTGGTTCGGCTATGCGAGGGGGAAGTCGATGTGGAGGAACCGGACGGTGTGGCTGTCGAGCACCCGCCGAGGAAAACCGCGAGTCCAAGCGTGCCTACTGCAAGCCACCGACGCATGATCCACTGTAGGCCCACTGGCGGCCATGATGAACGATTGGACTGCCACCTACCGCCGGTCCGGTCAGGGCAGTCCGGCATCTTGATGACAGCGTCGTCGATATGGCGACGAGGTCGGGCTCGAGCCGGCTCCCACACGCCACTCATTCCCGAAGCGCCTGTTAGCCAACAGTGGAAGGACGCTATGCCATGCTCGGACGCAAGGACTACACCCAGGAAGAGCTTGACCACAGTAAGGCCGCGATCGATCAGCAGCTTGCGGTGTACGAGACGCTCGTCAAGGCTGTTGCCAGCAAGACAACGGACAAGTAAGTCGACGCTGCCCTTGAAGCGTTCGAGGTGCCCTTCTTCAACAACATGGTCCTCGTCCTCGACCGCCAATTCGTCCACAGACTCCGTATGGTCACGGGCAAGGACGGCAATCCACTCAACGAGGTCGAAATGCCTTGGGACTCCTTGATGAACAACGATGGAATCCTACGTGGCAGCAATGTGATCAAGCTGTTTTCTGATCAGTCAGTCTTGAAACTCAACATCGGCGCGAATGACCACGAAGTCAACTGCTGGGCTCGATCTCGGAGTATCCCCGACCATGCCTCCCCGAATCCCGCGCGCCCCCGGTCGCCGAACGCATGTGCTCTCAACCGGGCAATGCAGGGTGTCTTCGGAAGCCACGGAGCGACCACGCACTACCTCAGGCGAGTTCGACGATCCGGGAATGGTCGTCCATCGGGAGGGAGGGCCCCGCGATCGCTGATACCTCAAGGCGCTCGAGGTCGGCGATGCCGCTGGTCACCGCGGCAAAGGCAGTGTCCGCCGCATCCCGTCCGGTGGCGATGCGCACGAGGGATGGCCGTGGAGCCAGGCCGGTGGGATCGTGGACACACCAGCGCCCCTCTTCGAACGCCTCGAACACGGCGTGGAAGTCCATGGGGAACAGCCCTGGCGCATAGACGGCCGCGAATCGAGCGGGAACCCCGGTGGCCCGGCAGAGGGCAACGCCGAGGTGGGCGAAGTCGCGGCACGTCCCCACGCCGGTGAGGAGGGTGTGCTCCGCGGAGTCATGCACCGTGCCCGATCCCGGGACATACTCGATCCGTTGCCGGATCCACTCCGTGATGGCGGCGATGCGCTCCCCGGTACCCGGACCGGCCCCGAACTCGGCCACGGCGAAGCCGATGAGGTGGTCGCTCGGACAGTACCTGCTCGGTCGGAGGTACACCTGGCGCTCGTAGTCCGAGGACCGCCGGCCCTCCGCTCCGGCTGTGGCGTGGACACGGCGGCGCTCCGGGGATCCCTCGGCGCCCACCCGGATCCGGGCGCGGTAGCTCACCGTGAGCCGGCCGGGCTCCGAGTGGATGATGTGCATCGTCGCCCCTTCCGGGTCACGGAGCTCTGCCAGTGAGGAAGGAGGCTCGCCACTGGTCAGGACCTCGAACCGCTCATCGACGACGTGGCCGGCCGAGCTCGACGCCACCGCTTGCACGACCACCTCTGCCGGCTCTGACACGAGGAAGGCCATGTCACAGGTCACCGTCCGTGTCGCGTCTGGACCGGCGCCCGGACCCGGATAGTCGAAGTTCGTCACAGCACAGCGTCCCACGGATCTGGCAGCTGCAACGAGGGTTGGGTCGTCGAGCCGTTGATTCGGACCTTGGCGCCATCCGCTGCAAGCCCTTCGGGGCGGATCGGGTCCCACGAGGACTGCGGCCTTGACCACACGGGACCGCCATTTCGTGACTTGACATCAGCTATGGGAGCAGCGGGAGTGGGATCTGTGGCGGTTCCGGAGAAGGCGGCACGGCGATCCTCCGTCGGCAGATGCTGGCCGCATCGTTTCGAGCAGTCGAATCACACCAGGCCGGCGACCGAGCTGGCGAGTGCCTGGGCTCCGGGTCCATCGATGGGCAGGTGCGTGCCGTCAGAGTTCAGCCAGCCCGGATTCTGCCCAGCCAGGTCATTCCAGTCGGCCAACACGGTGTTCGGGTAGTGCTCGACTCCGGCCGCGAGCACCGCGTTGTTCGGGTCCTGCCAAGGTTGGGCAACGTGGATGTTCACGAATACCACACGTGATGCCCCCGAGAGCGGATCCCGCCCGTTCGCCCCAGGAAGGCCAGACTTCTCACCGCCGTCGAGAACCACCCTTGTCGTTCACTGCACGCTTCATCAGCAGCAAGGGGAGCAACAGGCCTGCGAGAAGTCCGATGGTGTTCTCCAGCAGCCGGATACCCATCGAGATCAGGGAGCGGATCACAGATCGAACCCGCCGCCCGGCATGCGCTCGCAACGGGGGCCCATCAGCTCCGGTTCCCTCTCCCTCGACCGTCCAGACCCCGTTGGTCGGTCTCTGCTCGACTCAGGGTACCGCCCAGCACCCGGTTCGGGTGACCGGCGGGGTGGGATATCTTGACGAATCCGATCAACTACATCATGATTAGCACCCGGTGTCGCAGAACCGAGGAGGAGATCAGTTCATGGCGGGAACCGACGACGTCGCCGAGCGCGAGCGGGTGGAGATGCTCTTCACGGCTCTCGGGGCCGACCGGCTCGAGGAGTTCGTGTCCGGCTGTTCGGAACGCCTGCTCATCACCATGCGGGGGAGCGGCGCGGCCAGCACGATCCTGTCCCGCGCCCAACTCCCGGAATGGTGGGAGGGCTTCCGGTCCTTGACCGAAGGCAGCCTCCGCTCGGACGTCGTGCTGACGATGACCAGCGGTGCCGCCCACGTGGTGGCCCTCCGTCACACCTTCGTCCTCGACGGAAGGCCTCGACGTTACGAGACGATCAATTCCTGCACGTTTCGCCAGGGGTCGATCGCCTCTTGGTTCTCGCGTCCGTTGGACCCCCATGGCTATGCGGAAGCCTGGGGTATCCGCCCCGCTCCCACGACGGTGCCGGTGCGCACCGGTGGCCGGGTGGGCGGGCCGTTGGTCCGCGGCACAGACCGGAACTGAGGGCCCAATGCAGTCGACGGGGCGGGTGCCGAAAGGTCCCCAATGGTGTACAGCGGGACGCGAAAACGCCCGTCCCACGCAACATCGGGGATCGGGCGTTCTACTTGACTTGTACTCCGAAGACGAACCGTCAAAGAGGAAATGGCAATCAGCGGAGCCTTCGGGCCCCTTTCCGTCGCAACGCTCCCACTCCGAGTTGGTTGCCTGTACTGTTGTCTGAGCCTTCCGGGATGCTGCCCCGGAAAATCCCCATCAGTCCGTTCTCAGGATGAACCATCCTGGTGAGGTATCAATAAGCCACCTCCCTCCGGATCCTCACGGATCCTTCGATATGATTGTACACCGAACCGGTCACGTTGAGAAGTGCCCAATGCCCCAAATGGTGCCGAGCCGGGGGCCACCGGGTGCCGGCCCGGCCGGTGCCTCACGCGCCGGAACCCTGGCTCTCCTGTCCCGTTCCGAAGCGTTCATTCGCCACGGACAGTCGATGTCTCACCTCTGCTTCGGCGTTCTCGATGGCGGTGTCCGGAACGAACCACCGCACGACGGCGCCCAGCACATCCGGACCGGCGCCCATCACCCAGTCGACGGGACCTTCGCGGTCCGAGGTCGCTGCCATCTGGAAGATCTCCGCCCACTCGAGATCGGGGTTGGCGCTCAGCTTCCACTCGACCTCGATCCTGTCGCCGACCTCCTTGACGGCGGTCCTCTCGACGATCGTGATCTCTTCCCATCCCTCTTCTGCCATGGCCTCCTCCTTCTCCCACCCGCCTTGCGGGCAAGGACACATTCCACGGGTCGAACCTGAGTCGACACCGCGGCAACCAACGGGGCCGGATGGCACAAGTCACCCATGCTCCGGGAGCACCGGCACCTGACCCCGGGCAGATCATTGCAGGGTGCGGAGGGGCCCGGAGCGATCACCGGAACCGCACGGACGGTGAAGCGGAGCCCCGTTCGCGGAACCGCACCCAGCCGGCGATCCGGGGGCGGGTCGCGCCGGTCCGCGGGGGCCAGGCCGTACCTGCCGGCCGGACGACATCTGCCTACGGGCCGGCCGGCCGTCCGCCGACCGAGTAGGGGAGAGGACGCAACCTGCCCGGCCATGTTCCGGTTGGTCGAACCTGACCTCCCCCGTAGGTCGTGACGACCGGACGTGAGACCGCTGCTCAGGACTTGGTCGCACTCGACCAGGCCATCTCCGAGTTCCGTGCCGCGCTGGATGCCTATCAGGAGATCTTCCACATCACTCTCGACATCCTCGAGAGCGGGGCGAGGTCGCTACTGCTCTCGGGGATGTCGGCGATGCCGAGGAGCGACCCTTGCTGGAGGCGGGACCTGACCGTTGACCGCGTCGCGGAGACAGTGGTGGCAACCGACGCCCGCAGATGGCCCGGCCGTCTTGCGGAGGGAGGCACCGAACCTCTACATTCGGAAAACAGCCATTTCGACCTGGTGCAAGTAGGTAGGTACATGCCCAGGGGCGACGGTCGCGCACCTCGGCAGAGACCGGCCGGGGACAACATCCCGCCGGTGATGCCGTGCGTGCCATCCCGCCGGGTCCGTTGAGCGAGGTTCCGCCGCCGAGCTCCGGACCCGGCCCTTGTCATCAGGAAGTGGATCCGGAAGTCGGCACCCGCCCACGGCGATCTCCGGTGGGGGCCGACAGGACGGCCCGAGTGAGGTTCCTCGGGGTCGGAGGGATCACGGGCGTCCGTGCAGGCCTTCTACATTCGATTGCTGTCGAGCCAGGACCTGACCCGAGGGAATTCCTCTTCGGGGGGAAGGTGCCACCAGATGCTCTCGGCCGGCTCGTACACGAGGAAACCGCAAACCCCGCAGGCGCCCGGAAGGGGTGTGGGCCCCGAGGTTTCGACTGCGTGGTTGCTGTCCAATCTTCTGCCCAGTTCGCTGGCTTCCGCTGCGTACGGCGCACCGTACGTGCCGACATCCCACTGGCTGCCGTCGTCCATAGATTCCCCCCGCAGCGATCACACCGCCGCCTCCCGTGGTGGCCGGAGAGATCCTAGCCAGGTTGCGAGGCACCTCGGATCGACCGTCCCCGGCACGTGGATGAACTTGTCGCAGCCGGCATCTTCGGCGTCGGCGATCGCCTGACACAGCCTTGGAGCAGAGCTCAGCTCGCCGAACTCGGCCACGAGGCGGCCCTCCGACAGCACGTCGAGGGTAGCCAGCTGCAACGAACGTTGTGCGGGCGGACCCTACCACCGGCGTCGGCGCATGCGAAGGTGCGTCGACGCCGGCGCTCCTGGCCGCACCAGTGGCAACACGGTTTCTGCAACCCATGTTGCCACTGTCGGGGCAGACGGTCTACCATCGCTTTCGGACGACCTTCGCGCATCAGACGTCTGAAGCAACCTTCCGATGCACGTCGGTCGGTTGCTCCGCTGATGCCATAGCGCCGGGCCCGTTGAGCGAGGTCCCGCCGCCACGCTCCGGGTCCGGCACTTTGTCCATAGGGGGTGGGGCGCGACCATCTGGCTGACGGCCACGTGCCGGTGCCGTACCCCTGCCCCGGGCGCGGGGGATCCGGCGCGTCGGCGGGCTCAGCGTGCGGTAATGTACTCCATCAGCTCGTTCCGGTGCTTTTCGAGCTCGCCGATCCGGCTCTTCACCACGTCGCCGATGCTGATGATCCCGCACAGTCGACCGTTCTCGACGACCGGGACATGGCGGACCCGGTGCTCGGTCATGAGGTTCATCACCGACTCCACGTCGTCCGAAGATTCGCAGACCCGCACCGAGGTGGACATGATGGTGGCCACGGCCTCGTCGAGCAGATCGACGTGGAGTTCGCTCAGCCGCTGCACGATGTCACGCTCGGACACGATGCCTTCGATCCGCTGTCCGTCCGAGGAGACCACCAGTGCACCGATCCGGTGCCGCACCATGTGCGCCACCACCGATCCCACGCTGGCGTCGCTGGTGGTCGTCACGACCGCGGTCCCCTTGGCCTCGAGCAGATTTGCTACGAGCATGATGCTCCCCCTTGCAGAGTGTCCCCCTGGTTGCGACCGCCGAGTCCGGTCGCCCCGTCATCATCGCGCCATGCGGAGCGAAAAGAAACAACCAGGCGCCGACGTGGGTGTCGGGACTGCGCCGGGTCCCTGCGCCGACCAGGCGCGGCTGACACCCGTGAGGAGCATCACAAGCTCCAGGCGGGTCACCCGACGGCAGGTCAGCTGGTCGGGGAGTAGCCGGGGATCCAGGGGGACCCGCCGGTCAGACGACGCTGGCCGTTTCGGGGAAGTGGCACGCCACCGGGTGGCCGCCACCGCGGTCGACCAGTTCGGGAACGTCCTGGGCGCAGATGTCTTGTGCCTTCCAGCACCGGGTCCGGAATCGGCAACCGCTGGGCGGGTCCTCGGGACTGGGTACGTCCCCCTCGAGGACGATGTGTTTCCGCGAGCGCTCCTTTCGCGGGTCCGGCACCGGCACGGCCGAAAGAAGTGCCTGGGTGTAGGGGTGCTCGGGGTGCTGGTAGACCTCGGCCCGGGTGCCGGTCTCGACGATCCGGCCCAGGTACATGACCGCAACCCGGTGGGAGATGTGGCGTACGACGGACAGATCGTGGGCTATGAAGAGGTAGGCGATGCCCAATCGCTGCTGGAGGTCCTCCAGCAGGTTGACCACTCCCGCCTGGATCGAAACATCGAGGGCGGACACCGGTTCGTCGAGGACCAGCAGCTTGGGGTCGAGGACCAGGGCCCTGGCGATCCCGATGCGCTGCCGTTGTCCGCCGGAGAACTCGTTGGGGAAGCGGTTGGCGTGGCCCGGTTCGAGCCCCACCATCATGAGCGCATGGGAGACGAGCACCCGCCCCGAGGTGTGGTCCCACAGTCCATGGATGTGGAGCGGCTCGGCGATCGACTCGCCGATAGGCATCCGGGGGTCGAGGGAGGCGAACGGGTCCTGGAAGACGACCTGAATGTCCCGCCGGGCGTCGCGCATCGGTCGGGCGCCCAGTCCCACCAGCTCCTGCCCGTCGAACCGGACGGAGCCCGACGTGGGCTCGATCAACTGCAGGACCGCCCTCCCGGTGGTGGTCTTGCCGCATCCCGACTCACCCACGAGGCCGAGGGTCTCGGCCCGGTGGATGTCGAAGCTGACACCGCACACGGCATGGATGTTGCCCACCTGGCGGCGGACGAACGCCCCGCCCCTCTTGGGGTAGTGCTTGACCAAGTCGGTGACCGACAGCAGGGGCTCGTTGTCCCGGGTGGCGTCGGGAGCGGACGTCGCTCCATCGCCCGCCGTTCCGAACTGCAGGGGCGGCCCTGGGGCCTGCTGGCTCACGGTGCCACACCTTCGTGGTCTGCCGACGTGTCGGGAAACATCGAGGCCACCGGCAGC
>Ga0209584_10000166_pt1 | contig 18587 bp, 17 predicted proteins | sample NGEPerD_FD_184507 | JGI IMG/M metagenome (GOLD analysis project Ga0209584, IMG submission 184507) | Arctic peat soil microbial communities from the Barrow Environmental Observatory site, Barrow, Alaska, USA - NGEE PermafrostAB12-D... | ecosystem: Environmental > Terrestrial > Soil > Wetlands >...
TTGGAATTGCTGAAGGCGGATTGCCATGGCGCGGTCAAATGTTCCAGCTCTTTGAGCGATGGCAGCAGCATCGTCAATTTCTCCAGAGCCACATCATCCCCGTGCCGATCGCGCTGAGGGCGATCGAGCTGATGGCGATCGTGCGATGCGTGCGCGCATTCGCCAATGAGTGTTTGGCTTTGCTCCCCGACATCGCCGTCAAGAGCACGCCGGCATCGGACGCGAGCATCAGCGCCGAGTGGATCTCGCGGCGTGTGCGGCCCTTCGGATCCTTCCTGGCGTCCCAGAGATTCCACGCACCCGTGATCGTGTTCGTCGCGAACACTATTCCCACGGCACCCGCGAGGAGACTGTGCGCCGATTTGAGACCGCGCGGGCGAGTCGTGCTGTTCAGCAGCTTTTGCCCGACGAAGTATTCGCCGATGAACAGCGGGAGCATCGCGTACGCGCCGATCTGATGGATCGTGAGGCGAGTATGGTAGGCGTCGCTGTATTCGATCGCGCGGGGGCGCTGCGACCTGGTCGTCGTGTCGGACGCGGCCATGACACTCAGAAGCGAGTCGTCGATCAAAGGGAGCGACGAGAATGCGTCCGCTCGCGCTTCGAGCGGCCCCATCATCCGGTTGGTCATCGAAAACGACACCGCAACAGCCGACTCGACCGTCCCGAGTGCAGGGGCAGGAGCTCCGACTGTCGCGAGCCGTGGCGCGCGAGAGCTGTCATCCGCGGCCACGGCGGTCGTGTCCTGCTGGGTGTCGGGAACCGCCGAGACCGTACGCATGGCGGGAAATGCGTTCACCGCCATGAGACAACCAGCGACTAACAGGTGCACGTGATACTCCCGGAAGGCGTCAGGGAGGGAGCGCGCACGCGTCGCGATTTGTGACACAAATAAAGGCTTGTGGATCAGCGAGGGCGCTGCGACGCACTAGGCTGCGCCGTCGATCTCTCCTTTGATCGCGCCCTACTTCGGCGGCGCCGCCGGAGCCGCGAGCACCACGCTCGACGCCTTCATCGTTCCATCGGCCTGCTTTTTCGCGAGGACGACCACCTTCGCACCCGGCGTCAGCTTCGTGGTTACTACGGCTTCCATCGCGGTGACGGAGACTCCGGGCGGAATGGTGATCGTCTGCGAGCCGCCGTGATAGTCGACCGTGAGCTTCCCGGCATCGTTCGTGGCAATCGTGCCATTCGTCATGCGCGGGGGGCCGCCCGCCTTGGGCGAAGCTTGGACGGTGCCGTTGGTCATCGTGCTGCGGCTGCTATCGTGCGCGCCGGGCTGCGTCATGAGATAGCTCCCCTCGCCAGTGCCGCGCAGCTCCTCGGGGAAGATGTGAATCTCGGTCGCGCGCTGGCTCCCGTCCGCCTCTTTCTCCGACGTCACGCCGACGAACGACTTCGCCGTCACGTGCGAGAGATCGGACGTCACTCGCGAGAAGACATGAAGCGGCGACGCAATCGCGACGTGGACATCGCCGGCTGCCGTCGTGACCGTGAGGTCGCTGTCGCTCACGCTCGCGAGCGCGCCGCGCACGGGAGTGATGTCGGTTGGCATCGTGCTCGTAGATGCCGCGGTTGATGGCGCGGACGCTCCCGCGCTGTCCGCCGGTGTTGCATCGTGCTTCGCGCAACCGCCGAGAGTTGCGAAGGTCACAGACAGCGCGAGCGCCGTTGCGGAAATGCCATGTGTTCTGTGCATAGTACGCTCCTCGAAAAAACTGACATTGCCAAGCGGGTACTACAGGATGCGCAATGCGCACAGATGACAAAAGGCCGGACCACAACAAGCGGTCCGGCCTCTCATGCAAGCTTCAAAATAGCGGGGGCGGGATTTGAACCCGCGACCTTCGGGTTATGAGCCCGACGAGCTACCAGGCTGCTCCACCCCGCGCCAGGACGTCAAGTATCCGGGCTTATCAGAGCCGTGTCAAGGTTTGCGGGCGCTATTGCGGGCGCTATCCGGCTCTGCAAAACGGTACAAAATCTCCTTGTTGCCGCGCACCATCCCGAACTCCTCGCGCGCGATCCGCTCCTGCACCGCCGGATCGGCCTGCACGGCCTTCTTCACCTTCGCGAGCGAGTCGATCTCGTGGCGCAGTGAGTCCATCCCCGCACGCATTCGCGTCGCACGCGCTCGCTGACTCAGGAGCGCAGTCGTGCTGTATTCCCCACCCTGCAGCGCGTACACGAGCACGACGGCACCGATCGCGATCCAGATGATGCGACTCCACTTCCCGCGCATACGCTGACTCGCTACGAAACGCTACAAACCATAGATCGCGCCGCCCGGATACTCCGCCGCATCGCCCAGAATCTCCTCGATGCGCAGCAGCTGATTGTACTTCGCCACGCGATCCGTGCGACTCGCCGAGCCTGTTTTGATCTGCCCCGCGCCCGTCCCCACTGCGAGATCCGCGATGAAGGTGTCTTCCGTCTCGCCACTCCGATGCGAGATGATCGAGAGATAGCCGGCCGAGCGCGCCATCTCGATCGCCTCGAGCGTCTCCGTGAGCGTCCCGATCTGATTCACCTTGATCAGAATCGCGTTGGCGATGTGCCCCTCGATGCCGCGCGCGAGGCGCTCGGTGTTCGTCACGAAGATGTCGTCGCCGACGAGCTGCACGCGATCGCCCAGCGCCGTCGTCAGCGCCACCCATCCGTCCCAGTCATCCTCGGCCAGTCCATCTTCGATCGACACGATCGGATACTCCTCCATCCATCGCGCGTACATCTCGATCATTCCGGCCGCGTCGTACGTGCCGCCGCCGCTCTTCTTGAAGGTGTATTTCCCCTGCTTGTCGTAGAGCTCACTCGCCGCGCAGTCGAGCGCGATCGCGATCTGCTTCCCCGGCGCGTACTTCGCGGCCTCGATCGCCTCGATGATGATCTTGAGCGCGTCCTCGTCGCTCTTGAGATCCGGGGCGAAGCCACCCTCGTCACCCACACTCGTCGCGAGCCCGCGCTTCACGAGCACCTTCTTCAGCGAGTGAAAGACCTCGGCGCCCATGCGCAGCGCCTCGCCGAACGTCTCCGCGCCCACGGGGACGATCATGTATTCCTGAAAATCCACCGTGTTCGTCGAGTGCGCGCCGCCGTTCAGGATGTTCATCATCGGCACGGGCATCGTGCGCGACATCGGGCCGCCGAGATAGCGGAAGAGTGGCAGCCCCAGCTCCTCCGCCGCCGCGCGAGCCGTCGCGAGCGACACACCCAAAATCGAGTTGGCGCCGAGCCGCTCCTTGTTCGGCGTGCCATCGAGATCGAGGAGCGCGCGATCGATGCCGATCTGGTCGATCGCCTGCATTCCGCGCAGCGCCGGCGCGATTGTCTCCTCGACGTGCTGCACCGCGCGCAGTACTCCCTTGCCGAGGTAGCGCTTCGGATCCGCGTCGCGCAGCTCAAGCGCCTCGTGCTCGCCCGTGGAGGCGCCGCTCGGCACCGCCGCGCGGCCCATCGCACCACTCTCCAGCAGCACGTCCGCCTCGATGGTCGGATTGCCACGGCTATCCAGAATCTCGCGCGCGGTGATGTCTACGATCTCTGACATGAATCTCTCGGTTGAAGTGCGGTCACTCTGCGTGCAGTGCGGCCGCTTCCGTTGGTGTTGGCCGGTGAATTGGAACGCCCTTCTCTTCAAGTGCTGCGGCGATGCGATTCCAGACGACTTCGACGAGCGCGTCGCGATCCTCGTACGTCATTCCCTTCGTCTCGACGGGCTCGAGAAATGTCAGCTCGATCGTCCCGGAATGTATCGCGATCTCACCCTTCGCCTGCACTTCCTTCGACCCCCACGTGATCACTGGAACGATCGGCACCTGCGCGGCGATCGCCAACACGAACGGGCCTTTCTTGAACGGGCGCAGCTCATATGTGCGCCCGCGCGTCCCTTCGGGAAAGACGACGACGTTGAGGCCACCCTTGATGCGCTCCGCCGCCTCTTCGTACGCGCTGAATGCCGCTTTGCGGTTGTTCCGCTCGATGTAGATCGCCGCCACTTCGCCGGCTGCCTTGCCGAATAGCGGCACGCGCTGGATTTCCTTCTTGGCGACGAAGCGGTAGCGATCGACGACCGTCGCGAGCGCGAAGATCTCGAACCAGCTCACGTGATTCGACACGTACACACGCGACTCTGTGCGGCTCACCCGCTCCGGATTGCGCACGACGACCTTCACGCCCGCGGCCTTCAGCACCCAGTACGACCACCAGTGGCCGCCCCGTCCAACGAAGCTGTCCGGCGGAATCGGGATGTGAAACAGCGTCATGACGGTGATTGGGACGATGAAAATCAGCGTCTGCAGCACCATCATCGGGTAGGCCAGAAGCGCGCGCATGTTCAGGAAAAGTGGCGGAAGCCCTCGACTGGCGCCAGCCGCTCGCCGTTCATTCGCAGGGTAACGCCGATGCCATCGGGAATTGGCTCGAGCACGCGGCCAACTGCGGTGAGCAAGAGGCCAGTCCCGCGCTCGAACGCCGAGACGTTGAGTGCCGCCGCGCACACGATGAGCTCGTACTCCTCGCCGCTCACCACGGCCTCGAGTGGGGTGACGCCCTCGAACAGCGGCAGGCGCTCGAGATCGAGCTGGATGCGCACGCCGCTCGCCGCTGCCATGTGCTCGGCGTCGGCGAGGAGCCCGTCCGAGATGTCGATCGCCGCGCGCGCGCCGCCGCGCGCGAGCCAGATCGCCTCGGCGATGCGCGCGACGGGGCGCGCGAAGCGCTCTCGCGCGTTGGGCGATGGAGCATCGCCGCGCAGCCACGCGGCGAGCGCTGCTCCGGGGCCGCCGAGCCTGCCCGTGACGTACACCGTGTCGCCCAGCCGCGCACCGTTGCGGCGGAGCGGTGCGGCGGTGCTGCCGAGCACCGTGAAGCCGAGCGTGAGATCGCTCGCGCCGGTGATGTCGCCGCCGCGCACGATCGTCTTCGCGACATCGAGCGCGTCGCCGACGCCGTCGCCGATCTCGCCGGCCGCATCGAGCCACGACCTGGGCAGCCCGAGCGCGAGCAAGACGCCAAGCGGCGACGCGGCCATCGCGGCAAGATCGCTGAGCGCGGCCATCGTCGCGCGGTAGGCGATCTCGCGCGGCGTGAGCCACGCGCGCTCGAAGTGGATGTGCTCCACCGACGTGTCGGCGCTCGCGACGAGATGCTCGCCGGCGGGTACATTGAGGAGCGCGGCATCGTCGCCGATTCCCTCCGCGCGCGATCCCCAGCGCGCGAGAAGGGTGCGAATGATGTCGAACTCGCGGCCGGGGCCGAGCTCGATCGCGCTCAACGCTCTCCGACCGCTGACAGCTCTCCGAGCACCGGCGGCTCGAGCGCGCGGAGCGGCTCGTTCCACACCCTGCGCAGCGCGAGATCGAGATTCGCGAACGTCACCCCGCGCACGTGCCCGCGCCCCGCGATCTCTGCTGCGCGGCCGTGCACCCACGCGGCACACGCGCCCGCGGTGAGCGCATTGCCGATCTGCGCGAGCAGCGTGCCCGCAATCCCCGAGAGCAGATCGCCGCTCCCGCCCGCCGCGAGCACCGGAGTTCCCGCGCAGCTCACGAGTCGCTCGCCCGCGCCGTTGGCGATGACCGTCGGCACGCCCTTGAGCAGCACCGTCGCGCGCGTGCGCTTTGCGAGCTCCACGCCGATGTCGAAGCGGCGCGCGAGCACGTCGTTGATGTGCACGCCGAGCAGGCGCGCGAATTCTGCGGGGTGCGGCGTGAGCAGCGCTGCGCGATCGCCAATCAACTCACCGAGCGCCTCGGGCTCGCCGGCGAAGACGTTCAGCGCGTCGGCATCGAGCACCACCGGCCCGCGGAAGTCGCGCAGCACGCGATCGACCAACGCACGACTCCCATACGATGCGCCGAGCCCCGGGCCGATCACCACGGCGTCGGCCCATCCCGTGATCGTGCTCTCGACATCGGCGGCGCTCTCCGGCCACGCATGCGCCGGCGCCTCGGGCACCGCACCCTGCACCACCGGCACGTTCTCGCGCGCGACGACGAGGCGCACCATGCCGATTCCGCTCCGAATGGCCGCGCGCGCCGCAAGCATCGGCGCGCCCGCCATCCCCACCTGGCCGCCGATGATGATGAGCTTCCCGCGCGTCCCCTTGTGCGCATCGGCGAGAATCGGCGGCACGTGCGCGCGCACCCAGTGCGAGTCGACGAGCTGCGAAAGCGTGTCGTCCGCGCCGGCCTTGCCGAGGCCGATATCGAGCACCACGATCCGCCCCGCGCTCCCGCGCGCGATCGCGAGCCCGCGCTTGAGCGTTCCGAAGGTGAGCGTGAGATCCGCACGCACCGCGCCCGCCGATGCGCCCGTGTCCGCATCCACGCCGCTCGGCACATCGAGCGACACGACCACCGTCCCGCGCGCGCGTGCGGCCGCTATTCGCGCGACGCACGCTGCGATATCGCCGCGCGGCTCGCCCTTCGCGCCGACGCCAAGCAACGCGTCGACGATGAGCTGCGCATCGGCGGACTCGCCGCGCGTCACGGTGCGCTGCGCGCGCTCGCGCTCGGCCCTCGACTCATCGCTGCGCGACTCGCCCACGTCGCGCACGAACACGCGCGCGCCTATTCCCGACAGCGCGCGAGCGACGACCCAGCCGTCGCCGCCATTGTTTCCCGGGCCGACGTACACGTTCACCGTCGCGCCAACGACGTCGGGGTACGCGCGCCGAATCGCCGCCGCCGCCGCCTCGCCCGCGCGCTGCATGAGCGTTCGCGCCGGCGTCCCCGCCGCGATCGCGCGCGCATCCAGGGCCGCGGCCTCGGCCGCCGACGTCACGCGCGCGAGCGTCACGCCGCTCGCCACGGAGAGCGCCCAAACGAAAGACGGCGGCCTGATGGGCCGCCGCGACTGACTGTACGCTCGAGAGTCTGGCTCATTGCTGCGAGCGAGTGACCGAGCACTCGGCGCTCAAACGAGCGCCGCGGCGTTCCACGGATATTCGTGCTCGAAGGCGCGATCGAAGTTGTACACGCCGATGAAGTCCGCGCGATTGTCCGTGGGCTGACTGATGAGGTAGCCGAGATCCACGAGCACGAACACGATGTCACCGATGTCGGAGGTCGCCCGCACGCCCCAGTGCTCGAGCACCACCTGCGCCATCACGCCGTACATCTGGAGCGCGAGGTCGCGAACCGAGAATGCCAGCTCGCGACCAGTGATGTGCCGACGCTCCGTGAGATGCGTTTGCGAGTACTCGAGCGCCTTCAGCACGAAGAGATACGCGTCTTCCTCGAAACGCGTCTCCTTCGTGCGAATGCGATCCATGATCCCGTCTCGAAAACGCTCCAGAAGCAACAGCGAATCCTCCGTAAATTCCCGTACCGGGAGCAGCGTGCTCCCGGTTAGCGACAAGATGGGAAAGCGTACCGCGGATTACAACCTGCCCGCGCCCGCCTCCGCAACCGTGTAGAGCGGAAAGGCGTTTGCCATGTCCTTCACTTCCGCCTTGATCTTCGCGAGCGACGCGGCGTCTTCCGGTGCCGCAAGCGCGCGATCGATGAAGTTGGCGATGCGACCCATCTCTTCTTCCTTCATGCCACGCGTCGTCACCGCGGGCGTTCCGATGCGAACGCCGCTCGTGACGAAGGGTGACTGCGTCTCCTTCGGCACCGTGTTCTTGTTTACGGTGATCCCGGCCTCGCCGAGCACCTTCTCCGCAACCTTCCCCGTTACACCCTTGTTGCGCAGATCGACGAGCATGAGGTGATTATCGGTGCCGCCCGAGACAATCTGAAATCCGAGAGCGCTAAGGGCCGCAGCGAGGGCCTGAGCGTTCTTGATGATCTGTCCGCAGTACACCTTGAAGTCGGGCTGGAGCGCCTCGCGGAACGAAACCGCCTTGGCGGCGATCACGTGCATGAGCGGCCCACCCTGCGTGCCCGGAAACACCGCCTTGTCGACGGCCTTCGCGTGCTGCTCCTTGCAGAGAATCATGCCGCCGCGCGGGCCGCGCAGCGTCTTGTGCGTGGTGGTCGTTACGACATCTGCGAGCGGAACGGGCGACGGATGGAAGCCGGTTGCGACGAGTCCCGCGAAGTGCGCCATGTCGACCATGAACAGCGCGCCAATCTCCTTCGCCACTTCGGCGAACGGTGCGAAGTCGATGATGCGCGCGTACGCGCTTGCGCCCGCGATGATCATCTTCGGGCGCTCCTTCCGCGCAATCTCCTGCATGCGGCCGTAGTCGATGATGCCATCATCGTTCACGCCGTAGTGCGACGCACTGTAGATGAGCCCCGAGAAGTTCACCGGGGATCCATGCGTGAGATGGCCGCCCTGCGAGAGATCGAGGCCGAGGATCTTGTCGCCCGGCTTGAGGAAGGCGAGCATCACGGCCGCATTCGCCTGCGCGCCCGAGTGCGGCTGCACGTTCGCGTGGTCGGCGCCGAAGAGCTGCTTCGCGCGCGAGATCGCGAGATTCTCCGCGATATCGACGACTTCGCAGCCGCCGTAGTAGCGTTTTCCCGGAAGTCCTTCCGCGTACTTGTTGGTGAGCGGCGATCCCATCGCCTCCATCACCGCGGGGGATACGAAATTCTCGCTGGCGATGAGCTCGAGCCCTTCGCCCTGCCGCAGAATCTCGTCTTCGATGACCTTCGCGATCTCCGGATCGGCTTCACGGAGCTTTGCGCCGGGCGGCCGGCATTCCCAATCGGTCCAGAGCATCGGAGTATCGAGTGTTGAGGTGTCCATGAGGCGCTCGACGGATCATCCGCCGACCCCCCTCGGGAAGCTAGGAAGTCCGCATCGGGAACGCCACGCTATTTCAGCGGTTTGGCCACTGCGGCCACGTTTTTACGAGCGATCCGACCGCTTTTACTCTCCGTTCGGCTAGGCGATCGGCTGCCTCGTGGGTCGGGATGCCATCGTTCTTCGCGATCTCGAAGATGCTGAGAATGGTGTGATAGATCTCGTCGGCTTTGCGAATCGCGCGCTGCGAATCCCAGCCGGCGAGCTCCGAATACACGTTGATGACGCCGCCCGCATTCGCGACGTAGTCCGGTGCGTAGAGAATGTTGCGCTCTTCCAGCGCATCGCCGTGCCGCGGTTCGAGCAGCACGTTGTTCGCGGCGCCCGCGACGATTTCTACCTTGAGCTGCGGGATCGTGTTGTCGTTGATGATCGCGCCGAGCGCGCACGGGGCGAAGATGTCGGCCTTCACACCGTAGATCTCGCCCGGCTCCACCGCCTTCGCGCCGAGCTCCTCGACGACGTTGCGCACGCGCTCCGCATCGATGTCGGTGACGATCAGCTTCGCGCCCGCGTCCGAGAGCTCGCGCGCGAGATACATCCCGACGTGCCCGCATCCCTGAATCGCGACGGTCTTGCCCTCGAGCGAGTCGGAGCCCCAGCGATAGTGCGCCGACGCCTCGATCGCGCGAAACACGCCGTGCGCGGTGACGGGCGACGGATCGCCCGACTTCCCCGCGAGTCCCGCGACGTAGTCCGTTTCCATGTGCACGAGATCCATGTCGCTCGTGCTCGTGCCGACATCCTCCGCGGTCACGTAGCGTCCGCCGAGACTCTCGACGAAGCGGCCGTGCGCGCGGAAGATCATCTCGCGATTCGCCGTGCGATTGTCGCCGATGATCACCGACTTGCCGCCGCCGAGATTCAAACCGGCGACCGCGTTCTTGTAGGTCATCCCGCGCGCCAGGCGGAGCGCATCGATGATCGCCTCTTCGTCGCTCGCGTAACTCCAGAAGCGCGTGCCGCCGAGCGCAGGGCCGAGTGTCGTGGAGTGGACGGCGATGATGCCGCGGTAGCTCGCGGACGGATCGCTGCAGAGCACGAGTTGCTCGTGGCCCATCTGCGCGAGCCGGTCGAACAGGCCGCTCGAAGACGAGGACGTAGCGTTGGTGAACGTGGCGGTGGCAGTCATATGTGTATTGAGTAGACGAGGTTCCGATGCGTCACGGACTGCGCGAGTACAGCTCCCGCGCAATCACGATTCGTTGAATCTCCGACGTTCCTTCGTAGATCTCCGTCACTTTCGCATCCCGAAACAGCCGTTCGACGGGATATTCCTTTACATAACCATACCCGCCGAAGATCTGAATAGCCTGCGTGGTCACCCACATGGCCGTTTCGCTGGCGAAGAGCTTGCTCATGCTGCTGTACTGCGTGATCTGCTCGCCGCGATCCTTCGCCGCTGCAGCCTGATACAGCAACGCGCGGGCCGCGGCGATTCGCGTGGCCATGTCCGCGAGCTTGAACTGAATGGCCTCGAATTCCTTGATCGGCTTGCCGAATTGGCGGCGCTCGCCGGCATAAAGCGTTGCATGCTCGAGCGCGCAGCGCGCGATTCCGATGGCCTGTGCTGCAATTCCGAGACGCCCATTGTCGAGCGACTGCATCGCCATCGTGAAGCCCGCACCCTCTCGCCCAAGCAAATTGTCCGCCGGCACGCGCAGATCCGCGAGCTCGAGCTGCACCGTCGGCGACGCGCGCAGCCCCATCTTGTCTTCTTTCTTTCCAACCTTGAAGCCGGGAAGATCCGGCGTCACGACGAAGGCGCTGATGCCGCGCGCACCACGACGCTCGCTTGGGCTATCCGTGCGCGCCATTACGATGATGACATCCGCCTCGCTGCCGCTCGTCACCCACGCCTTCGTGCCGTTGAGCACCCAGCAGTCGCCATCGCGCACGGCCTGCGTGGTGAGCGACGCGGCATCCGATCCCGCCTCGGGCTCCGAGAGCGCGAAGGCGCCGAGCAGCTCGCCGCGCGCCATCGGCGCAAGGAAGCGCGCCTTCTGCGCGGCGCTTCCCCACTTGAGCAGCATTTGTGTGGGAAGCGAGTTGTGCACGCTCATCGCGACGGCGATCGATGCATCGGAGGCGGCGATCTCCTCGAGCGCGACGAGATACGTCGTGGTCGGGAGCTCGAGGCCGCCGAATTCCTCGGGGAGCATCATCCCGAGAAAGCCGAGCTCACCCATCTTGGTGATGACGGTTCGGTCGAAGTACGAGTCGCGATCCCACGCCGCGGAGTGCGGCGCGATCTCGGCCGCCGCGAATTCGCGCGCCGTGCGCTGGATCTCGCGCTGCTCCTCGGTGAGTGGAATCAGTGCCCAGGACATGCGACTCCCGTGCTGAACGTGCAGTGCCACGCGTGTGCGTCAGGAATATTCGTAGAACCCCCGGCCTGATTTTCTTCCGAGCCATCCCGCCGCGACGTACTTGCGGAGGAGGGGGCACGGACGGTACTTCGGATCACCGAGGCCATCCTGCAGCACCTCGAGTATCGCCACGCACGTGTCGAGGCCAATGAGATCCGCGAGCGCGAGCGGCCCCATCGGATGGTTCATCCCGAGCTTCATCACCGTGTCGATCGACTCGGCGCTGCCGACGCCCTCCATGAGACAGTAGATCGCCTCATTGATCATAGGCATGAGCACACGATTCGACACGAATCCTGGGTAATCGTTAACCTCGACGGGGGTCTTCCCCAGCGAGCGCGAGAGCTCGAGCACGCGTGCGGTGGTCTCGTCTGACGTCGCGAGCCCGCGAATGACTTCGACGAGCTGCATCACCGGCACCGGATTCATGAAGTGCATCCCGATCACCTGCGCGGGTCGCTTCGTGCGCGCGCCGAGCTCGGTGATGGAGATGGAGCTCGTATTCGATGCGAGGATCGCGGCAGGGTTGGCGATGCGATCGAGATCGGCGAAGAGCGCGAACTTGAGCTCCGCCTTCTCGGTTGCGGCCTCGACGATCAGTGTGGCATCGGCGGCGCTCTGCAGGCTCTCGTTGGTGGCGATGCGTGCGAGCGCCGCGTCGCGCGCGGGCGCGTCGAGGATCGTCTTCTCGACCTGGCGCGCGAGATTCTTCTCGATGGTCGCGCGCGCGCGATCGAGTGCGGCGCGGGAAACGTCGATCATCGTCACGTCGAAACCGGCCACGGCGAAGACGTGCGCTATCCCGTTCCCCATCTGCCCCGATCCGACGACGGCGATCTTCTCGCTCATGCCGCGTTCTCCATGCGCGCGACGCGGCGGCGCCACTCGACGAGCGCCGCTACCCCCACCGCCATACCCGCGACCGCGGCGGCGCCGCCCTCGGGCCCCCACGCGCCACCGCTCAGCCACGTGGGGCCAGCGTCGTCCATGCGATAGGACGAATACGGAAAGTGAATGCCGCTCACTGCCGAGTGCAGCACCTCCGCCATCGACCAGTTCCACGCGAAGTGCGCCATCCATGCGGCGTAGAGCGAGCGCGTAATCACGAGGATCGCGCCGAGCCAGAAGCCTGCGAGCACCACGACGCTCACGGACTGCGCCGTCGCGCCGTTGTTATGAAGGTGGAGGAGACCGAAAGCAATGCTCGTAGCCACGAGCGCGCCCACGGAACCGACTCCATCGCGGAGCGCCGCGAAGAGATAGCCGCGCATCGTCAACTCTTCGAACAGCGACTGCGGCAGAAAAAGCAGCACGCCGCCTCCGGCCAGCATGATCCACCCGTGTCGCCCCTCCAATCCCGTGACAAGCGTGAGATCGTGTGCGAGCAGGAGACCGCCGGACGGAATCAGGATGCAGAGCGCTCCGAGCGCGAGCCCCAGCGCGATCAGCCGCGGAGTTAGTTGCTCGCGCCCGAGTCCGACGTACGACCACGGTGCGTGGTCGACCCATCGAAGCATGATGTAGTGGGCGAGCCAAGCGGCAAAAACGAGGAATGCGTATTGGAGAGTCTGGGTAATCGCATAGCTCGCCGGCCGGATGTAATACAGAACAAGTGACGACGCCGTGACGAAGATCAGCAGCATGCCGACGAAGAGCAGCACGCGCCACCCGGCGCGCGCCTTCCCATCCGACGCGAAGAAGACTTGGCGAACGGTCAAGTGAGGGCGCGCGGCGCACGGGGCTGAGAGACGATCGCCGCGACCACGACCTTGCCGAGATCCGCGAAAATGAACGGTGCGCTTCCCATCGCCGCCGCGCGCTCGAGACTTCCAGTGAGCAGCTCGAGCTGCGCGACGCCGCCAAGGTAGAGCGTCGCGATGCCGAGGAACGCTGCGAGCAGCCGACCGCCAAACGCCGGCGCGCGGCGCGCCACGAGCCCCGCGATCGCCGCCGCCGCCGGCGCCGAGAGCAGATAGCCGCCCGTCGGCCCGAGGAGGCGCAGAATTCCCGGAGCGCCGATCGGCGAGAACACCGGCAACCCCACCGCGCCCGCGAGCAGATAGAGCACCATGCTCGCGGCGCCAGCCGCGGGGCCGAGCATCATCCCCGCGAGCACCACCGCGAGCGGCTGCAGCGTGAACGGCACCGGCGTGCCCGGAATCGGAATCGCGATCTGTGCGGCGAGCGCCATCGTGGCCGCGAAGCCGATCACGCCGACCACGCTGAGCTGACGATCGCGCGCGATGACGGAGGTCAGACTGGTCATGACATTCTCTCCACGCTCAATGCGACAGCGTTTCCGCCGCCCAGACAAAGTGTCGCGAGCCCCGTGTGGGCATCGCGATCCCGCATGGCATACAACAGGGTAGTCAGCACACGCGCGCCGCTCGCGCCGATCGGATGCCCGATCGCGATCGCGCCGCCATTCACGTTGACGCGATTCCAGTCCCAGCCGAGCGCCGCGCCGTCCGCGAGCGCCTGCGACGCGAACGCCTCGTTCGCCTCGATGAGATCGTAGTCGCTGATCTTCGTGTTCGTCTGCTTCATCAGGTTCTGCACGGCGATGATGGGCGCGAAGAACAGATCGCGCGGCTCGCCGCCGCCCGTCGCGTAGCCCGTGATCTTCGCGAGCACCTTGAGGCCGTGCGCATTCGCGAAGCCCTTGCTCGTCACGACCAGCGCCGCGCCGCCATCGTTGAGCCCCGGCGCATTCCCCGCCGTCACCGTCAGCTCGCTCGGCGACATGTCCTTCGGCGCATCGTTCGGGAACGCGGGGCGCAGCTTCGCGAGCTGCTCGAGCGACGTGTCTCGCCGCGGCGACTCGTCCGTGCTGATCACCGTCGGTCCCTTCTTGCCGGGAATCTCGACCGGCGCGATCTCATCGCTGAAGCGCCCCGCATCCATCGCGGCGATCGCCTTGCGATGTGAGTCGAGCGCGAACTCATCCTGCATCTGGCGCGTGATCCCCGCCTTCTTCGCCGTGTACTCTGCGTGGCCACCCATGTGCACGTCGCAGAAGGAGCACCAGAGCCCATCCTTGATGAGCCCATCGACCAGCGTCTGATTGCCGAACTTCACGCCGTTGCGCAAGCCGTACGCGTAGAAGGGCGCGTTGGACATCGACTCCATTCCGCCCGCGACCACCGCGCTCACATCGCCGGCGCGAATGCTCTGCGCCGCGAGCATCACGGCCTTGAGTCCCGAACCGCACACCATGTTCACCGTGAGCGCCGGCACCGTTCCCGGGATTCCGGCGGCGATCGCGGCCTGGCGCGCGGGCGCCTGCCCCACCCCGCCCTGGATCACGTTCCCGAGAATCACATCGTCGAGCGCATTGATGTCGATGCCCGCGCGCGCGATCGCGGCACGAATCGCGACGGCGCCGAGCTCCGGTGCGCGAAGCGGCGCGAGCCCGCCAAGAAAACGGCCGACGGGCGTGCGGGCAGCCGAAACGATTACCGGGGTGCGGTCCGAGCCTTCCATTCAGAGTTCCGCGAGCTGGTGAGACGGGCCGGCGAATGCCGGCCGCCCCGAAAGCTATAGCCCGTTCTCCGGCGGTTGTAGTGCGCCGGCGGGGTGCAGCGCGCGCGTCGCGATCTCGGCCCTCAACCGCTCGACGAGCGCGTCGACCGAAATTATCTCCTGCTTCTTCTCCGAGCCGCGGAAGCGCAGCGCCACCATCCCCGCGTCCGCCTCGCGCTTTCCGATGATCGCCATGTACGGCACCTTCATCTTCGACGCGGTCTTGATGCGCTCGCGATAGTCCTCGCGATTCTCGGCGTCATATCCCGCGCGAATCCCCGCCGCCTCGAGCTTGTGCGCGAGCTCCGCCGCCGCGCCGCCGACGTCGGGCGTTATCGGGATGACCGAGATCTGCTCGGGCGCGAGCCAGAGCGGAAAAGCGCCGGCGTAGTGCTCGATGAGCCCACCCACGAAGCGCTCCATCGAGCCGACGAGCACGCGATGCAGCATCACGGGGCGATGCTGCGCGTTGTCGGAGCCGATGTATTCGAGCTGAAAGCGCTCGGGCAAGTTGAAGTCGAGCTGCACCGTCGGCCCCTGCCACTTGCGGCCGATCGCATCGATGAGCTTGAAGTCGAGCTTCGGACCGTAGAACGCGCCTCCGCCCTCGTCGATCGTGAACGCTTGGCCGCGCGCGTTCAGCACATCGGAGAGCGTCTTGACCGCGCGATCCCACGTCTCGACCGTCCCGAGTCCATTCTCGGGGCGCGTCGCGAGCTCGATGGTGTACGGATAGCCGAAGACCGCGAGCATCTCGTGCACGAGGTCGAGCAGCCGCTCGATCTCCAGCGGCACCTGCTCCGGCGTGCAGAAGACGTGCGCGTCATCCTGTGTGAAGCCGCGCACGCGCAGCATTCCGTGCAGCACGCCGCTTCGCTCGTAGCGATACACCGTCCCGAACTCGGCGTAGCGAATCGGCAGGTCGCGATACGAGCGCTGCCGCGACTGGTAGATGACGATGTGCCCAGGGCAGTTCATCGGCTTGGGACGATAGAACTGTCCCTCGACCTCGATCGGCCCGAACATGTTCTCCCTGAACGTCTGGAGATGCCCGGAGATCTCGAAGAGCTTCTCGTTGACGATGTGCGGCGAGTAGACGATGTCGTAGCCGTGGCGCATGATCAGCTCGCGCTCGAAATCCTCGATCTCGCGCCGGATCACCCCGCCGTTCGGATGCCAGAGAATGAGTCCGGCGCCCACGCGTGGATCGGTGGAGAAGAGATCGAGCTCGCGGCCGAGCGTGCGATGATCGCGGCGCTTGGCTTCCTCGATGCGATGCAGATAGGCAGCGAGATCTTCCTTGTTCCACCACGCGGTGCCGTAGATGCGCTGCAGCATCTGGCGATGCTCATCGCCGCGCCAGTACGCGCCGGCCGTGTGCATCAGCTTGAAATGCTTGATGCGCGATGTGTCGGGCACGTGCGGGCCGCGGCAGAGATCGATGAACGGTCCGTCCGTGTACGTCGAGATGACTTCGTCCTCGCCGAGCTCGGCGAGGCGCTCGAGCTTGAGCGGATCGTCAACGAACTTGGCCTGCGCCCCCTTGCGATCGACCTCCTCGCGCACGAACGGAAGCTTCTCGTTCGCGGCGCGGCGCATCTCATTCTCGATCTTCGTCAAATCTTCCGGTGTGAACGGCTCGGCGACCTCGAAGTCGTAGTAGAAGCCGTCTTCGATGGCTGGGCCGAAGCCGATCGCGGCCTTGGGATGAAGGCGTCGCACGGCGGTCGCGAGCAGATGCGCGGTGGAGTGGCGCAGGACGTCGAGCGAGCGCTCATCCTTCTCCGTGAGCACCTTGAAGGAGCCACTTTCACGCAGCGGCGTCATGAGATCCTGCACCGCGCCGTTCAGCTCGACGGCGACGGCGGCGCGCAGGAGGCCGGCACCGATCGATGCGACGACGTCGCGCGGCAGCGTACCGTACGCGACCGTGCGGGCGGAGCCATCAGGGAGCGTGAGCGTGAGCTCGTCGGACGGTCGGTCGATCATGCGTATTTGAGGGTCCTTCGGAGGTGGCGCGAGGCGGTTAAACTACGGTGGTGCATGGCCTTCTTCTTGCACCCCGCACACGCCACGGCTACTGCCAAGTTATCCTTACGATCGTACCTCCGCCACAGGGTTGGCTATGAAGCGGATTCGCTTGCAGGACGACGAACCATCGGTCGGCAGCATCGCGGCCGGCGTCGCGCTCGGTGCTCTCGCGGGATTCGTCGTTGGCATCGTGGTCGCACAGAAAGTCGGCGGGCTCGCCGGACTTTCATCGCGCATTCGCGAGAAGTTCGAGACGCTCACGCATCGCTTCGGCGGCGCGGAGACGCACGCGGATGGCGGCTACGATGCGGATGACGCCGAAGACGAGTACGAGGACGAGGAAAGCGACGACGATTTCGATGCGGACGCCGCGGGTGATTCGGCGCTCGAGGAAGGCGTGCTGCGCGCCTTTCGACGCGACGCGGTGCTGAGCGAGCGCGCGATCGACATCGGCGCCATCGGCGACGGAATCATCGAGCTCTCCGGGTGGGTCGAGACGCACGAGGAGTCCGAGCACGCGATGGCGGTGACGCGCACCGTGCCGGGCATCGTCACCGTGGTGAGCCGCCTCTTCATTGGCGCGGACGAGAAGGATGAGTCCGATCTCGACGAGGACGATCTCGACGACAGCGCGCCGATTCCTGGCGGCGTGTGGGAGGGCCAGCGCGTGGGCACCGGACGCCGCCGCCAGGGCACCTCGGGCGAGATCGATCGCCATGCGGATCCCAAACCGGTGCTCGAAGGCAAGTGGCTCGATGAGGATCACGCGCTCGATGAGGCGGCGGGTCCGATCGAGGGGCTCGCTGAACGTCGCGGTCGCAAGGGGAAGAAAGCCGACAAGCCCTCGAGCACGAACGGCGACGACTCCGGAGTGCCGTCGCCGAGTTGAGGGCACGCCGCTCACGCAACGCGCGTCGCGAAGAGAACGGGCCGCACACGCGGCCCGTTCATCATCCGGTTAGTTTTTTCGGATGACCGAGCCGCTCGCCCCGCAATTCGACTTCGCCACCGTCGAGCGGGAGATCTACGCGCGATGGTTGGACGCCGATCTCTTCACCGCACGTGCGCAGGAGTCCACGCGCGCCGGCGGCACGCGCGATCCATTCACCATCGTGATCCCGCCCCCGAACGTGACGGCGGTGTTGCACATGGGGCACGGGCTCAACAACTCCGTACAGGATGTGCTCGTGCGCTGGCGCCGCATGGCGCAAGATGATGCGCTCTGGGTGCCCGGCACCGATCACGCGGGCATCGCGACACAGAACGTCGTCGAGCGCATCATCGCGAAGGAAGGCAAATCGCGCTTCGATCTCGGACGCGAGGCATTTGTCGAGCGCGTGACGGAGTTCGTCACGGACACGGGCGGCGTGATCCTCGAGCAGCTGCGCGCGATCGGCAGCTCGTGCGACTGGTCGCGCACCGCGTACACCTTCTCGCCGGAGCTCTCGCGCGCGGTCCGCGAGGCGTTTGTGCGGCTGCACGAGGAAGGGCTCGTCTATCGCGGGCATCGCGTGATCCACTGGTGCCCGCGCTGCCTCACGTCGCTGAGCGATGAGGAAGCGGAGCCGCGCGAGACGCACGGAAAGCTCTACTACGTGCGCTACGACGCGGCCGATGGCTCGGGCAAATCGATCACCGTCGCGACCACGCGCCCCGAGACGATTCCCGGCGACGTCGCGATCGCGGTGAACCCGGACGACGAGCGCTATCGCGATCTCGTGGGCACGATGGTGACGCTGCCGTTGATCGGCATTCCGATCCCCGTGATCGCCGACAGCTACGTCGACGCGGAGTTCGGCACCGGCGCGCTCAAGATCACGCCGGCGCACGACACCAACGACTTCGAGGTGGGGCGCCGCCACAAGTTGCCTGCGCCGGTGGTGATCGACGAGGTGGGCGCGGTGCGCG
>Ga0209584_10000169_pt1 | contig 18478 bp, 14 predicted proteins | sample NGEPerD_FD_184507 | JGI IMG/M metagenome (GOLD analysis project Ga0209584, IMG submission 184507) | Arctic peat soil microbial communities from the Barrow Environmental Observatory site, Barrow, Alaska, USA - NGEE PermafrostAB12-D... | ecosystem: Environmental > Terrestrial > Soil > Wetlands >...
GAGTCCCCAGCTGACATCTCAGCTGACATCTGAAGTTGACAGCCAGAAGGAGGACTCATGTCCGCACCACCCCAGCGCATCGGATTCCGGGGCAAGGCCCCGTCGGTGGATCAGTCGGCCTGGATCGCCCCCTCCGCCACCGTGATCGGCGCGGCCACGATCGGGGCGCGGGTCGGCGTGTTCTACGGCGCGGTGGTGCGCGCCGACACCTCGACCATCAGCATCGGCGAGGGCAGCAACCTGCAGGACGGCGTGGTGGTGCACGCTGACGCCGGTTTCCCGGCGACGGTCGGGGCGGGCGTCAGCGTCGGTCACCGGGCGGTACTGCATGGGTGCACGGTGCAGGACGACTGCCTGATCGGAATGGGCGCGGTGGTGCTGAACGGGGCGGTGGTCGGCGCCGGGTCGATGATTGCGGCCGGCGCCGTCGTGCTGGAAGGCACCCAGATCCCGTCCGGCTCGCTGGTCGCGGGCGTTCCCGGAAAGGTGCGGCGGCAGCTCACCGAGGAGGAACGGTCCGGGATCGTCAGCAACGCCGAGCGGTACGTCGCTCTCACCCGCGACCACGCCGCGGAATTGGAGGACCAGTCCGGCTAATCCTTTGGGGGATCGCTCTTACGGGTTACGGGGGGCTGACTTGGTGCGGAACCTTTCACAATGAGACTCTCCAGCTCCCCTCTTGAGAACAAAAAGTCGAATGAGATCACTCGGTCGATGGTAAGCGCCCTCGCTCCGTTCACTTGCCTATCAGCGACCGACGGCACCCGTAGCTCCGCTTCCGCGGAACTCGAGTTCCTGCATGGTGTTCGGTCAAGTCCGACTGTTGTTGACCCTCGACTCCGACATCTTCTGCCTCGCACGGATGGTCGCCAGTACCACATTGCGAATGACGGTCATGTACGAAATGCTTCGTCTGGGTGGGAGCTACCGCGAACGCGCGATGGCCAAGGTCGCCGGGATGATGGGTGGGCACAATGCAGCGGAATGGCCGGGGTTCTCTGCGGCAAAAATTCGGGAAATGCGGCGTTGCCCTCCTGACGGTGACGGCATTGATGGTCGTGCCGTCCCAGGGCTCGCCCGCTGGTGCCGCGCCGCCGCCGGCAGGAAAGCTCCAGTCCGCTCCCGCGGCAAAACCGGAGGGAGGCTCCACCGTTGCTACGGTCCCCGCTGACGTCACAGCGCTGATCGCCGCGGGGCCCGCGGACATCATCCTGGGGGTCGACCCAACGCCCGGCACATCAGTGATGAGCGCTGCCGGCGGAGCGCAAGCGGGTGCCGCCAAACTCTCGTCGGCCGTCGTCCGTGCCGCAGCGGTCTACTCCGAAGAAAAGCAATCGGCCGTCGCCAGCGCGGGTGCGGGGGTGCACACCGTCAGGGATTTCGATTCCCTGCCGGTACAGGTGGTGCGGGTCGACACCCCCGAAGCGCTTTCGGCTCTGGCCACGGCGCCAGGTGTGACCTCGCTGGCCGTGCCGGCGACCTATCAGTCCACCGTCGATCCCGATCTGGCGCTGATCAGGCAGCCCGAAGCGCAACAAGCGGGGTATTCGGGCGCCGGAGTCGTGGTCGCCGTCATCGATACCGGAACCGACTACACGAGGGCCGGGGTCGGCGGCGCGTTCGGTGACTGCAGTCAAGGCCCCGGCACTCGCTCCTGCCGCATCGATCATCTCTCGGATGTCTCCGGCACAGGTCTGCTTGATGCCGACCCGGATGGACACGGCACGAATGTCTCGGGAATCGTTGCCAAGACGGCTCCCAGCGCCCACCTGGACGTCTACGGCGTATTCAACGTCGGCGGCACTTCGGCCGCGGACGGCGACATCCTGGCCGCTCTCAACTCCATCACCAGGGATGGCCCGGCAAGGAATGTCAGAGCAGTGAACATGAGTTTGGGTAACGGATCCAGGCAAACCACTGAATGCACGGACTCGGTCTATTCGAGCGCATTCTTGAATCTCCGTGCTCTGGGCATACTACCGGTCGTCGCGGCCGGGAATGACGCTTTCGCCGCGGGCCACTACGAACCCGGCGTCTCGAGTCCGGCCTGTGCGACCGGAGCAATCCGGGTCGGTGCGGTGTACGCCCAAGACTTCTCGAGCGTCACCTTTGCGCAATGTTCGGACCACAACCCCACTGCTGATCAAATTGCCTGCTTCTCGCAGGGAGGTCCGTTGGTCTCGCTGCTGGCACCCGGACTGTTCGTGAACGCGGCCGGTATCACGGAATCCGGTACTTCTCAGGCATCCCCGCATGTGGCCGGGGCGGTGGCCGATCTCGTCACAGCGAATCCCAACGCCAGTGCTCAGCAGGTCGCCCGTGCGTTGACCGGCACAGGACGATCGATCACCGACCCCCGTGACGGCCTCACGGTCAACAGACTGGACATCGCGGCAGCAGCCCAAGCGGTGCAGGTGCCAGGCGCCGAGATCAGTGACGCGCATTGCGCCGACAATTCCCTACCCGCCAACGACGACGGTTCAACCCCGAGCGTTCCCCTGCCGTTTGCGACAGACTTCTACGGAACGACATATCAGGCGCTGTTCGTCAACAACAACGGAAACCTGACGTTCCTCCAGCCGCAGAGTCAATACACCCCATTTGTCATCGGGGCCGATACGCCGCCGATGATCGCGCCCTTCTTCGCCGACGTCGACACTCGCGGAGCCGGCTCCGGCCTGACCACTTACGGGGTCACCAGCTACGGCTCCCGTGCCGCGTTCTGCGTCAATTGGGATCGGGTCGGGTACTTCAGTTCAAAAACGAACAAACTGAACAACTTCCAGCTGCTGATCGTCGATCGAGGCGATGTCGGCGCGGGCGATTTCGACATCGTCATGAACTACGGTTCCATCAACTGGGAAACCGGGGATGCCTCTGGCGGCACCAATGGCTTCGGTGGCACAGCCGCGGGAGCCGGCTTCTCCGCCGGTGACGGCGTCGCGGCTCATTTCTTCCAATTCCCGGGGAGCCTGACCCACCTGGGACTGGTGGACACCAACAGCCAGACTGGTCTGGTCAACTCCAGTCGCGGGAGCCTGCAGTCCGGCCGCTACGTGTTCACCGTCCGCAACGGGCTACCACCTGGTTCAGGGACATTCACCGGCACCGTCAAGGACAACGCGGGCGCACCCCTGGCACTCGCCCCGGTTCAAGCATGTCCCGTTGCGGGTGGCTCGTGCGTGGTGGGCGTCACCGGCGGCGACGGCCACTACACGATTCTGGGTGTCGGCAGCGGGGCATGGAATCTGACCGCCCTGCCACCATCCGGGTCGTCGCTCGAACCGGGTCGTGCAGGTCCGTTGACCGTCGGGACGGGTGCGACGGTCGTGGCCGATATCACCCTGCATGGCCCGCTCGGAATTCCTGACGGCACAACTATCACCGATCGCGGGGAGGTCGGTGGAGTCCCCGTCATCTACTGGACGGACAACCTTGCGCTGGACACCGCAGGGTGCGTCGGCGGAACCGGCACGTACGTCATCCGACAGGGAATCAGCACGCTACGTTCCGGTCCGTTGACAGAATCTCCGGCCGGGTCCGGTCGATATCACGCCACGATCGCAGCCTTGTATCCGGATCACGGTGACGCGAGGGTGACGACGTCGATCGCGTGTCCCGGCGGTACCAGCGACAACGTCGAGTTCACCATCTACATCGATCCGTCCGGCGAGGTCGTGGATGCGTCCGGTCGTCCGATTTCCGGCGCCACGGTGACCCTGTTGCGTGCCGACACCTCGACTGGCCCGTTTGTCGCCGTCCCGGAAGGCGCAGCGATCATGAGCCCGAGCAATCGGAGCAATCCGATCGTGACCGGCTCGGACGGCATCTTTCATTGGGATGTGTTGGCCGGCTTTTACACCGTCGAAGCGTCCAAGCCCGGATGCGTGGCTCACGGCACGGGCGAGCCATCTGCCGTCAGCGCGGTCTATGAGGTTCCACCGCCGGCTCTCGACATCCACCTGGTACTGGACTGCGGCGCTCCGACCGCACCCGGCGCCTTCACCTCGCTGGCACCCAACCGGGTGCTGGACACCCGCACCCAGTTCGGCGCTGCCGGACCGGTCCCCGCGCAGGGCAGCATCTCCGTCCAGATGACCGGACACGGCGGCATCCCCCTCAACGGCGTCTCCGCCGTCGCCCTGAACGTCACCGCGGTCAGCCCCACCAGCGCCGGCTACATCACCGCATGGCCATCCCTGACCAACCGGCCGGAGTCCTCCAACCTGAACTTCTCACCCGGCCAGAACATCCCCAACATGGTCATCGTCCCCGTCGGCACCGACGGCAAGATCAGCCTGTTCAACGGATCCGGCGGCACCGTGCAACTGCTCGCCGACGTCGCCGGCTACTACCTGGCCGGCGGCTGAGCTGCTGCCCGCCCGGTCACTTGCCGCCGAACTCCCGCACCTGCTTGCACAGAAACTGGCCGTTGGCCAGGATTTTCAGCTCCATGTCCACGGACTTCGGTTTCTCGTTGTCCACCACCACGAACCGGCAATCCCCTTTGTAGTAGTCGGGTTTCGCTGAGCAATAGGCGCGTTCCACGGTCGCCGCGATGTCCACCAGTCGCAGCATGTCCTCGCGGGGCAGCACGGGCTCGGTCCGCACCGGCCCGCCGGCGACCGGCTGGGCGAAGCGGGTGATGGTCAACGACGTCGGCTCGTCACCCAAACCCAGTGCAGCCACGGTCACCTCGGTCTGAGTCCCGGGGTCCGGGTTGGTCACCAGGTTTTTGCCGTCCTGCACGGACAGCGTGTACCCGTATACGCCCTGCGTGTTCAGTACCCGGGTGACGATCACCGCGTTGGCGGTGACCTCGGATTCGGTGTCATAGGCCGCGACGACGGACAGGCCCATCGCGACCGTGGCATGGTCGATGCGGGCAAAGGTGCGCTCCTCCACCGCGCGCTGGTTCCACAGACTCGCGTAGACGCCCTTGATCGCGCAGGCCACCGACTTCGGTGAGACCTTCCGCTTGACGTCGCTGCCCGGTTCGTCATCGACCTCGAAAGCGCAAGAGCCGTCGGGGTTGTCCCGTTTGCTGACGGTGGCGGCGAAGCTGTCGTGCAGCCCGGCACCGTCGAAGTTCGGCACGTCCTCGGCATTCGCGCTGGACCGGATCTTGATCTTCTTGACGTCGGGCAGCACCTCGGAGAGCTTGGCCTTCACCGCGGCCAGATCGTCCGGCGGGATCGTCGCGTTCAGGAAACAGGTCTGCACGTCGTACACCCGGCGCGCACGCTCCGCGGCGGACAGGGTGCCGGCCTTCTCCGCCTCGACGAACGCTTCCAGTTCCACGTTGAGCGACGCATTGTCCGGGTGCTCGACCAGGTTGCGATAGAACGACAGCGGTATTCCGAAGCCGTCGGGCACCAGGTCGTAGCCGAACCGCGCGCTGGCCGAACCGGTATCCTCCACCCGGCCGAGCACCCTGCGGTGCGCCAGGAACCCGATGTTGGCAGCCTTGCTACCGTACTTCCCGGCGAAAGCCAGAGCGTCCGACGTCGAACCGGCGCCGATCTCGTCGTAGGAGCGCAGAATCGTCTCCGGTTCCCAGACCAGCGGAATCCACGGTTTGTTGTTCCGCTCGGCGAGCCGAGCGGCGACCTCGGCATCGGTCGAGGCTTCCAACTGGAAATCGTCGACGCGGACCACGAAGTGCACGGGCTTGTCCCGCCACGGCGCCAGCCGCTCGTTGTCCGGCCCCGCGTCCCGCAGCACCATGTTCGGTGTGCCGCGTTCCTTCGACTTGAGGTTGACGTGGGAGTTGCTGTCCTGCACGGCCTTGGTGATGACACCGGCAACCACCGAGAGGTCGAGCGGCAGTTCGGCGAACACCGGGATGTCCGCAGGAGTCAGGTCCGCGTCGCCGGAGGGAAAGATCCGCAGGTAGCCCCACGCCTCGCCGGCGTTGAGCGCGACGTACCGGACCGAGCCCAGCACCCGGTCGATCGTCAGCATCTGGATCCCGGCGGCGGTCAGCTCATCGCCGATCGTCGTCACCGTCTGCTGGGTCCCGGTGGGGACGAAGGCGAGACCGGCGCCGGGAATGCTGATGTGCTGACGGACCAGGGTGATCACGTCGAGCACCCCGCGCTCGTTCACCACGTCCTGCGGGTAGAACTGAATGGCGTACACCGGGTCGGAAGCGCCGTCGAGTAAGTAGGTGTGGATGACGCCCGCCGCATACCGTTTGGTGGGGCTGAAGTAGGTGACCCGGTTGAATTCCTCCAGGCGTTCCGGAATATCCAAGGCTGCCCGCGCAAAGAAGTAGTGGTACCTGGCAGATTCCGGGATCTCCCCGTTCTCGATGAAATTGCCGTTCACGAAGTACACCTCGCCGCGGGCGGGATCTCGCAGATCCACAAAGAATTTCGCCACCCGGCCGTTGGCGACCAGATCGCCCGCAGTGACGGACAAGGCCGTGAATTCGTCCGCGGTGTGGATCTCCCGGTGGACCAACGGGAGCACACCGTTCGCCGGCGCTGCCCGCTTCCGTACTGCGGGCGCTGGTCCGGGTCGAACCGCGGCGGCCTGCGAAAAGGCCTCGGCAGCGGCCAGTTCCCGATCACCGCGTGACGTGGGCCTGGCCGACAGAAACCCGAGCATCAACAACCTCCAACGCGCATCAACGAGAACCCGACCGAGTAATTCTTACCCGATGATTCTTGTCTGTTTTGTCGGGTAGCGCCCGGCGAACCGAACCCGAGGTCGGGATGACGGAGACCCTGCGGGCCGAGATCGGTCGCGGCCCCTGGACTTCGGTGAGCCGGGGACCGGCGGCGGTGCCGGCCGGGAACGAGGCCGGCCGGGCCCGGGATTTTTCCCGGGCTGCCGCTCCCTCCCCCCAGACGGAGCAGCAGCCCGAGTGGTAGCCCCCGCAACCACCCGTCAAGAGCCAGCGGGCGCCACCGGTGATACCGGGCCGTGCCGATGTGCGTCCTGCCGGCCGGACCTGTCGGCACGGGGTCGGGCACCTGACCCTCCCGTTCTGCGGCGACCTCACTGCCAAACAGGTCCACATATCACGTGCGGCAATGGTTCTCGGTCACGGTGTGGCCGTTCACGGATGACCGTTGACAGCGTGGCCGTTCACCGGACATCGGGCAGCTCGCTGCCCGCCACAGCGATGGCCACCCGCGCCGGCCCGTTCGGGGTGTCCCGCACCTCGACGCACACCGCCCGCGACGCGATGCCATCCGCGCTCCAGTCCAACGGCCGGAAGACGGTCGTGGCAGTGGCCGCAATCCTCGCCCGGCGCGGCGGGGAGGGCCGACCCTGCGCGTCTGCGCCGATTCGCAGCAGCACCGTTGTCGGCGGCCCGTGATTGGTCGCCAGCAACTCCGCTCCGCCGTCGTCGATGCGGAGGGATATCCGTTGTCCCGCAGCGATCGTCATCTCGTGAGGAAGTACTGGCGGACGTGCGGCAGCGGTGGATGGGCACCCCCGGCGGCCTGGATGCTGATGGCGAACGGCTTGGCCGACCCGCCCCGGGGCACCTCCACGCTGATGCCGCGGCCGGGGGTGCCGAGATGCTCGGCGGTCAGCCGATCCGGGAGGGAGGTCGCCATCGCCGTGACGCGCACCGCGCAGCCGGCCATCCAGGCCGCCCAGCTGTACTCGCGGGTCTCCTCAGCGGCTGTCCCGACGGCCGTGCCGGGCGCCTCGGTGGCCGTGCCGATGGCTGAGTCGAGCGCGCCGAAGGCTGGGAGATGGCTGGGTCGGTGGCACCGTGGACGGCTGAGTCGGTGGCCAATTCCATGGGAATGTGGGCGGGTCTGTCCTCCGCCACGTCGAAGCGCAGCCCGGCGTGCTCCCCGGTGGCGCTGAACAGCTGCCCACCGGGCAGGGCACCGCGCCGAGGCAATCGGGCCAGGCTCAACGAGCCCGGGATTCCGGCCGGCGGACCGCTCGGCCGGCCGTTCCCCGTCATCACCGTGTCCGCGCGCGAACGTCTGCTGGACCGCGCCCGTCCCGCGGGCGACCGCGGAGGCGGCCGGCTGCCCGAGCGGACCGGCAACGTCGTCCAGCTCGCGGTACCCGCCGTGTTCAGGGTCGTTTCGCTGGTCAGCCAGTCCGCCGCGTGATCGGTGTCGATGAGAAACGGTGCCGATGTCGGTGGTGGCGACGGCGGTCCCGCGGCAGAACGGCTGCAGCCAGCCGGTTCCGTCGGGGTCCGGCGCGGGCCGCCGAGAGCCGGCCCCGCACCGGCACAGGCGACCGCCGGGTGGCGGGCGATGGGGGTACCGCCGATCCGCGGAGCGAGCCGGGTGATCCGGCCGGTCCCTGATCCGGCCACGAACACGTCCCCGGCCGGCTCGTCGACGGCCACCAGGTCACAGCCGTCCAGAACCGGCTTGCTACCCACCACCGCACGGTGCGCGACGTCGATCACCTCGACGCCTCCCCCGGACGCATGTGCGCTGGCGGCTGTAGTGGCGACACAGCAGAACAGCAGGGTGACTCCCGGCGCGCGCATCACAGCGCGCGGCGCCGAACTGCCCGAGCAGCTGACCCGGCGGGAGGCCGAGATCGCCCAGCTGGCAGCACAAAGCATGCGCGACAAGGACATCGCCGACGAACTCGTGCTGTCGGTGCGCACCGTCGAGAGTCACCTGGCGACGGCATACCGCAAGTTGGGTATCGCGTCGCGGCGGGAGTTGGTCGAGGCGCTGGGAAATCAGCCCCACACCGGGTCGGTGCCGTAGATCCGCCGGTGGTCCCTGGCGAATGCGCCGCGCCCGACGACCGTCCAGAGCATCCGCACCGGAAGCGGCATGTTCGCCAGGAACTCCCGGCCACGCTCAGGTGTATTGGCCTGCAACAGGAATCCGAGATAGACCAGCTGGCGGTTCTTGGGCATGCCGGCCCGGCCGCGCTCGTTCAAGGCCTCCCATTCGGGGACCGTCATGACGTCCTCGACCAACGGCAGCACGAAGTTCTCCTCATCGGCCAGATGCTCGTCGAGCCCCGCGGCCAAGTCGGTCAGCGCCTGCGCCAACTCTTGCCGGGCAGTCGGATCCGCTGAGGCGGCAAAGGCCCGGCCCAATGCGCCCGCCTGCTGGTAGATCTCGGCGATCCGCTCGTGCTGCTCCTCCATCCGCAGGATCAGCGCGCTGTCCATCGGGGCGCGCTCGAGCAGCAGCGGCCACATCAGGTCGTCCTCGCCGCTGTGATGGTGGTGCAGCATGGCGGTAAGTTCGTCGACGAACCCGACAACGGTCCGGGCGCGGGTGGTGTCGCCGTCCGGCACACCGAGGGCCAGTCCCGGCAACGCCTGGAACTGGCGACGAAAACAGTTGTGCACGAAGACCATTTCGTAGGTGTCTGGGCGTGCGGTGACGTCGGCGGTCATGCCGGGGCCTCCTGGAGTACGGCGCCGTTCGCGGCGCACGTGTGCTGTGGACCTGTCGAGCGTGCAGGCAAGAATTAGCAGTGCACTTGCGACCGACTTGCGCCACCGGGCCGCGGTCAGACGAAGAGGCTCGAACGGCGGGCCATCCGCCGGTTACGCTCCGGCCCATCATGGTGCGCGTCAGAGTGCTCGGAACCCTGGAGGCGACGGTCGACGTCGACGGCAGGGACGTCGTCGCCGACCTCGGTGGACCCCGGCAGCGCGCCGTGCTGGCCCTATTGCTGGTCGGCCGCGGCGAGGTGGTCTCGGTGGACCGACTGGTCGAGGACCTGTGGAACTCCGAACCCCCGCCGCGGGCCATCGGTGCGCTGCAGGCCTATGTCTCGCACCTGCGGCGGGCGCTGGAACCCGACCGGCAGCCACGAGCCCCGGCGACCGTACTGGTCAGCGAGCCACCCGGCTATGCCGTTCGGTTGCCAGTCGACGCGGTGGACGCCTGGCGTTTCGAGGCGATGGTGCGGAGTGCCGCCACCGCCGATGACCCGGAGCACACCAGGTCCACGCTGGAGCAGGCGCTGGCGCTGTGGCGTGGGCCCGCCTACGCCGAGGTCGCCGGGGAACCGTGGGCCGTCGCCGAAGCCGCCCGGTTGGAGGGGCTCCGGCTGGTCGCCCGCGAGCGGTGGTGTGCCGCGGTGCTGCGGACCGGAGCGGCCGCCGACGCGGTGCTCGCCGCCGAGATGCTGACCCGCGAGCATCCCTTGCGCGAAGAGGGCTGGCGGTTGCTGGCGCTTGCGTTGTACGCCAGCGGCCGGCAGTCCGACGCACTCGCCGCCCTGCGCAGGGCCCGCGAGATCCTCGCCGAGGAAATGGGTTTGGATCCGGGACCGGCGCTGGTGCAGCTGGAGTCAGCTGTGCTCAATCAGCAGCTGACGATCGAGCCGCCGCCGCAGCGCCCGCCGCAGGGGGCGCCGTCCGCACCGGGTCAGACGGCCGATCCCGCGAGGTCCGTCGCGCCGAAAGGTTCCGTGCGAACCTCCGCGAACCCGGCTGCCGGCGACGAGGCGACTCCGGGCACCACCGCCGCTCAGGTCACCACCACGATCACGCGAACTCCGGCGGATCCCCATGCCATCGACCTGACACCTCCGGGACGCGCGGCCCGGCCGGTCGTCGGCGGCGAATTCGTCGGCCGGGACGCCGAGCTCAACGCCCTGCACGCCGCCGCCGGCGACGCTGCCGACCGCTCCGCGCTCCGGGTCGCCCTGCTGGCCGGGGATCCGGGTGCCGGGAAGACGACCATCCTGGACCGGCTCATCGGCGACCTGGTCCAGCTCGGATGGCGGGTCGCCGTCGGTCGCTGCCCGGAGGCCGCCGGCGCACCCCCGGCCTGGGCCTGGGTGGAAACGCTGCGGAGCCTGACCGCCGACGTCGACCCCGGTCCACTGGCACCGGCGCTGGCACCGCTACTGGACGAACGGCTCGCGGCCGCCCAGCAGTCGGATGCCTCCTTCGGCCGTTTTCTCTTGCAGCGCGCGGTGAGCAGCTACCTCACGACGGCCGCGATCCACCGGCCGCTGGCTGTCGTGCTGGACGACTTGCACCGCGGCGACAGCGAAACCCTCGCGCTGCTCGGCGGTCTCGCGGACACCGTGACGGGCGTGCCATTGCTGCTGATCGGTTCCTACCGGCCGTCCGAGGTGAACGGGGAACTCCGGGACACCCTGGCCGGGCTGGCCAGGCACTCACCGGTCCGGTTGCTGCTCGGTGGGCTCGAGCCCGATCAGGCGGCCCGGCTGATCCGCACCGTTGCCGGGGTGCAGCCGGACGAGGCGACGCTGGCCGCGATCACCGACCGAACCGGGGGCAACCCGTTCTACCTGGTGGAAAGCGCACGGTTGCTCGGCAGCGAGGGCACTTTGGTGGCGACCTCCCGGGTGCCCGAGGGCGTCCGGGACGTGCTGCGCCGCCGGCTCGCCCGGCTGCCCGAGGTCTCGGTGTCCGTGCTGCGATTGGCCGCGGTGATCGGCCGCGATGTCGACGTCGACGTGCTGGTGCAGGCGGCCGAGGTCGACGAGGAAGCGGTCATCGACGCGCTGGAGGTCGGCGTGCTCGCCGGGCTGTTGACCGAACCCGCGCCCGGGGCGGTGCGTTTCGCGCACGTCCTGGTGCGCGACACGTTGTACGGCGACGTGCCACGGGTACGGCTCAGCCGGTGGCACGCGCGGGTCGCCGCCGCGTTGACCTCCGTTCAGCCCGGTGACGCCGCCGCGCTGGCGTACCACTATCACCAGGCCGGAACTTCGGCCACCGCGCGGCAGGCCGTCGATGCCGGGGTGCTGGCGGCGGAACAAGCCGTCGCCCGTTACGCCCATGACGCCGCGGTCCAGATGTATGCCCAGGCCCTCGTGGACCTGGACCGGGTACCGCCTCCCGCCCCCGACGACGCGGCCGGCGACGCGGCCGGCGTGGAACGGCTGTTGACCGAGCGGGTGCGGCTGCTGGCGCGGTTGAGCCGTTCACAGCTGACTGCCGGTGCCGGCGTGGATGCGCTGACCAGCCGTGGGCGGGCGCTGCTGCTCGCCGATGATGCCGGCCGGGACGATTTGGTCGTCCGGGTGCTGACCGCGTGGGACCTGCCCACCCCGTGGCTGAACCGGCAGTACGGCTCGATCGATGCCGGCGTCACCGCACTCATCGAGAGATGCTTGCGCGCAGACAATCACGCAGACAATCACGCAGACGCAACGCGGTGCCGGCTGCTCTGCGCGCTGGTCTCGGAGATCAGCGGGGAGGACCACGACCGCTCGCTGGCGGCGGCCACCGAGGCCGAATCCCTGGCCCGCCGGGCCGCCGATCCGGTGCTGATCGGCCTCTCCCTGCACGCGCTCAGCGCCGTCGTCCTCGCCGACCTCGAACCGGACCGCCGGCAGCGGATCGCGCAGGAATTGATCGAGATCGGCGGGCGTCCCGGGCTGGCGGTCTTCGCGCTGATCGGACATCTGGGAGCCGCCCAGGTCGCCGGCGCCAGGGTCGATCTCGACGGTGCCCGCGAGCAGACCGAACTGGCCAGGGTGCTGGTCGAGCGCTACCGGTGGCGACAGTCCCGGGGCATCGTCGCGATGAACCGCGGAATGCTGGCCCACATCGCCGGCGACCTCGACGCGGCAGAGCAGCTGTACTCGCAGGGCGGTGAGCTGATCCGGCAGAGCGGGGCGGTGGACGCCGACGGCATCATCGCCGTCGCCTGGATGACCATGCGGATCACCCAGGGCCGGGTGGGCGAACTGGAGTCGACCATCCGCGACACCGGCTCGGCAGCGGACGTCGAGCGGGATCTGCTGGCGATGTCGCTGGCCGCGCAGGGTCGGGTCGCCGAAGCTCGCGAGCTGCGACGTCGGATCCGGCCGGTGCGTCGCGACTTCTTCCGCTCGCTGTTTCTGACCATGCGGGCGATGACCGTGACGGCGCTGGCCGAACGATCCGAAGCCGCGTCGGTGTACGAGGAGCTCCTGGACTACGAGGGTCAGATCGGCGGTGCGGGCGGCAGCGCGTTCGCGCTCGGGCCGGTGGACACCGCGCTCGGTGACCTCGCGCTGCTGTTGGGCAGACGCGAGGCCGCCGCGGCGCACTACGCCGCGGGGCTCGAGCTCGCCCGGCGCTGCGGTTCCGCGCCGTGGACGGCGATTGCACGGGACAAGCTGGCGCAGCTCTCGGTTTCTTCCTGACGGTCTTCGCCGGGTGGCGCCCGAGCGATATTCCCGACAATCCGGCCGACGATTTCAGACAAATAGTGCGTAAGCCGTCGCACAGCAGTGCCCGCGCGGCCGGAGCGCGGAAAACCAGGCCGCGATCTGCGGGAACCGGCCTAACCTGAGGCCGTGCGGCTGCTCGAGCGGGACGCTGAACTGGCGGCGTTGGGCTCGTATTGGGCCGGAGCGCTGGCCGGGCGCGGGCATTTCGTGTTCCTGGGCGGCGAGGGTGGCGCCGGAAAGACGTTGCTCGCCCGGGAGTTCTCCCGACGGGTCGCCGGTCGCGCGCGAATTCTCATCGGCGCTTGTGACGCGGGGGCCACTCCTCGGGCGCTGGGCCCAATGGTCGACGTGGCCGAGGCGCTGGGCGTGCAGGCCGAACTCGACGACCCGGACGTCCGCCGTGCGTCGCTGTTTCCGCAGGCCCGCGCCGGACTCGGACGGTCGCCGACCCTGCTGCTGCTCGAGGACGTTCATTGGGCCGACGAGGCCACGCTGGATCTGATCCGCTACCTCGGGCGGCGGATGGACGGCCTGCCGGTGGTGGTGATCGCGACCTTTCGGGACGACGAGGTCGGGCGCGCCCATCCACTGGCCGGCGTCATGGGCGATCTTGCGTCGGCGGCCGCCGTCAGCCGGATGCAGCTGCCGCTGCTCACCCCCGGGGCCGTCGCGGAGCTGGCCAGGGAATTCGGTCGCGACGTCGATGTCGCCGCGCTGCATCGCAGCAGCAACGGCAACCCGTTCTTCGTCACCGAGGTGTTGGCCGCTGTGCCGTCCGCCGGAACCACGACCCTGCCGACCACGGTCCGCGATGCCGTGGTGGCGCGTGCCTCGCGGCTGTCGGTGGCCGCTCGACGGGCGCTCGAAGCGGCCGCCGTCGTCGGCAGCACGGCCGAGATCGCCCTGGTGCGAAGGGTTTCCGGCGAGCCGGCCGCGTCCGTGGACGAGTGCGTCGAGGGCGGCGTGCTGCTGGCCCGGGGGCCGTCGATCGCTTTCCGCCACGAGCTGGCCCGTCAGGCGATCCTCGACGCACTCCCGCCGGGCACCAGGGTCGACCTGCACCGACGGGTGCTGGTCCGGCTGACCGCGGCAGGCAGCAAGGACCACCGCCGGCTCGCTGAGCACGCAGTCGCCTGCGGTGAGGGTGGCGCCATCGTCCTGCACGCCCCGCGGGCAGCCGAGCTGGCCGGCCGGCTTGGCTCCCACCGCGAAGCGGCGGAGCATCTGCGGACGGCTTTGGGGTACGGCGACTCGCTACCGGCTGCCGACCGCGCAGGACTGTTGGAGCGGTTGTCCTACGAGTGCTACCTGACGTCTCGCGCGGCCGAGGCACTCGAGGCACGCCAGGGTGCCGTCGCACTGCGCAAAGCCGCGGGTGACGCAGGCCGGCTGGGCGTTGATCAACGCTGGCTCTCCCGGCTGTCGTGGTTGGTCGGCCGCAACGCTGATGCCAACCGGTACGCCGAGGCGGCGGTCGCGACGCTGGAACCTCTCGGGGCGGGCGCCGATCTGGCCATGGCTTACAGCAACATGTCGACCCTGCGGGTGCTCGGCGGTTCGACCGAAGAGGCACTGGTGTGGGGCCGGCGGGCGGTCGACGCGGCGCGGGCGGCGGGTGACCGCGGGGTCGAGGCGCACGCACTCACCAACGTCGGCACCGCCCTGCTCCGGCGCGGCGAGCTGGAGGAGGGGCGAGCCAGGCTCGACGAGTCGCTGGACATTGCCCTGACCGACGGGCTGGACGAGCACGCCGCGCGTGCATGGGGCAACATCGGAGCGCTGCAGGCGGCCAAACGAATGCTGCCCGACGCAGAACGGACCCTCCGCGTCGGATTGGCCTACTGCACCGAACGCGACCTCGACACGTCGCGCCTGTGCATGGCGGGCTGGCTGGCCGGGGTGTCGCTCGAGCAAGGCAACACCGACACCGCGCTGCGTCTGGCCCAGGACGTGCTGCGGCACCCGCAGATCTCGCCGGTCAGCCGGATTCCCGCCTTGCTGGCCACCGGCCTTGCGGCGATCCGCCGCGGTGACCCGACTGTGGACGCTGACCTCGCCGAGTTGCACGCGCTGGCGAGCGGTACAGCGGAGCCGCTGCGGTTGCTGCCGGTGGCGCTGTTGCAGGCAGAGGCCGCCTGGACCGCCGGGCGGGCAGCCGACATCGTCGGCCTCACCGACGAGGTGTGGACGGCCTGCGCCGAGTCCTGGGAGCCGTGGATCGTCGCCGAGTTGGCCTGGTGGCGGGCTCTTGGCGGTGCGATCGACGGCGTCCCGTTCACGTTGCCCGCGCCGTTCGCGCTGATGCGCTCCGGCCGGGTGCGGGAGGCCAGCGACGCCTGGGCGGAGCTGGGTCGGCCGTTCTGGGCCGCGCTCGCGCTCGCGGCGGGCGGCCCCACCGAGACCTCCGAAGCCGTGGCGGGACTGCTCCGGCTCGGCGCCTCGGCCAGCGCCCAGGCCGTCCGACGCGACCTGGGGCTGCGTGGGTTACCCGTGCCGCGCGGTCCGCGCGCCACGGCGAGCGTGAACGCCGCCGGACTCACCGCCCGCCAGCTGGAGATCTTGCGGTACCTCGTCGACGGCCTGTCCGACGCCGAGATCGCCGCTCGACTCACGCTTTCGCAGCGGACGGTCGGGCACCATGTCTCGGCGGTACTCCGCAAGCTCGGGGTGCCGTCCCGGTCAAGGGCCGCTGCGGCTGCCCAGCAGATTCTCCGAACGGCCTGACCAACTTAGGCAGAACTCCCGATGTGGCACAGACGGCTGGACGCTTTCCTGGAGTAGTCAGCACCAAGCCGGCTCTCCGAGGGGACGTTTCATGCCGATGCTCATGGACGTGTACACCAGGGGCGACACGCTCGCCCTGCGCTACGCCACGCACGCCCACGCCGCCACCGTGAAGTTGCAGGGCGGCCACGATGTCCACTACCTGCGCTACTGGGTCGACGAGGCCCGCGGCAAAGTCTTCTGCCTGGTCGACGCCCCGGACGCCACCGCTCCCGCCGCGGTTCACCGCAGGGCCTACAGCCTGCTCGCCAAGGAGATCTCCACCGACCACATCCACCCAGCGCAGTTCGACACGGCGGAGATCTACCGCGCGCAGGAAGGCGAATGAGCGCCCATTCACCCCAGCCGTCGACGACGGGATCCATCGGCAGTCAATCGGGAATCAACCGCGGAATCTGCGCTTCACGGCCGACCGAACCACCCACACACCTCATCACTGACCAGCAATTCGGGGAATCCAATGAACAACCACAGACTGCCGCTGCGCAGGTCGCTCCTGGCCACCGGGTAGCGACGATGGCATTCCGAGCATTCCGAGCATTCCGGGCACGCTGCCGATCAACACCGCCCGGTCACTGACTACCGGCCGGCCACCGACTCGTACTTACGCACCGACAACGGCACGAAGATCACCAGGATTCCGACGATCCAGATCAGTGAATAGACCACTGGGTGCTGCGCCGGCCAGATGTCAGGCGGCGGAAGCGCGGGACTGGTGTTGCCGAACAGTTCTCGTGCTGCCAGGGTCACCGACGACACCGGGTTCCAGTCCGCGAAAGCTTTCAGCGCCGGAGGGAAGTTGTCCGTGGGCACGAAGGTGTTCGCGATGAACGTCAACGGGAAGATGATGATGAACGAGGCGTTCTGCACCACCTCGGGCGATTTCACCGAGAGCCCGACCAGCGCCATCAACCAGGAGATCGCATAGGCGAACAGCAGCAACAGGCCGAAGGCCGCGAGCGCCTCGAGCACCGACGTCCGGATCCGCCAACCGACCAGCAACCCGGTCACCGCCATCACGAAGATGGTGACGATGTTGTTGCCGATGTCGGCGTTGGTCCGGCCGACGAGCACCGCGGACCGGGCCATCGGCAGCGACCGGAACCGGTCGATCAGCCCCTTCTGCAGATCCTCGGCCAGGCTGGCGCCGGTGATGGTGCTGCCGAACACCACGGTCTGGGTGAAGATCCCGGCCATCAGGAATTCCTTGTAATCCACCCCTGGCAACGGGATCGCGCTGCCGAAAATGAAGGCGAACAGCAACACGAACATGATCGGCGACAGGGTGGCGAACACCAGGAGTTCGGGCACCCGCTTGATCTTGAGCAAGTTCCGCTTGGTGATGACAGCGCCGTCGCCGACGGCCTGCGCGAGGGTCGTCACTGGTCCGCTCCCTTCAGGGCGTGCCGGTCGGATCGGGCCGGTGCAGCACCGTCGGACGACCCGCCGCCCGCGCTGCCGTTGCTGGACGTGGCCTCCGACGAGTGACCGGTGAGGATAAGGAAGACGTCGTCCAGGTCGGGACGCCGCAGGCCGACATCGACCAGCGTCACACCGGAGTCGTCCAGCCTCCGCAGCGCGTCGCGCAGCACCTCGGCTCCGCCGCGGACCGGCAAGGAGAGCGAGCGGGACTGCTCGTCGATCACCGGTTCGTCGACCCCCAGCTGCGCGACCCTCTCCCGCAGGATCGGCAACTCGGCGGCGTCCGACACCGTGAATTCCAACCGGTGCCCACCCACCTGGGATTTGAGCTGATCGGCGGTCCCCCGCGCGATCACCTTCCCGTGGTCGATCACCACGATGCCGTCGGCGAGACGGTCCGCCTCCTCCAGGTACTGGGTGGTCAGCAGGATGGTCGTCCCCTCGGAGACCAGCGCCGCGATGAATTCCCACATCCCGATCCGGCTGCGCGGGTCGAGCCCGGTTGTCGGCTCGTCCAGGAACAGCACCCGTGGCCTGGCGATCAGCGAGGCAGCGATGTCGAGCCGGCGGCGCATACCACCGGAGTAGGTCTTGGCGATGCGGTTGGCGGCGTCCGCCAGATCGAACCGGTCCAGCAGGGTCGTCGCTCGTTGCCGGGAGTCGGACCTTGTCAGGTGGTACAGCCGGCCGATCATCTCCAGGTTTTCCTGACCGGTCAGGTACTCGTCCACGGCCGCGTACTGGCCGGTGAGCCCGATCATCGAACGCACCTCGTCGGAGTGCGCGACGACATCCTTACCGAAGATCCGGGCCGACCCGGCATCCGCCCTCAGCAGCGTGGACAGGATCCGCACGACGGTGGTCTTGCCGGCACCGTTCGGGCCCAGCAGGCCAAGCACGGTGCCCTCGGGGACGGCAAGGTCGACCCCGGCGAGCGCCGTCGTCTCCTTGAACTTCTTCACCAATCCTTCAACTTCGACGGCGGCCATCACGCCTCCAATGGATGAAGAAGCCACCGGTCAAGGCCGGCTGCGGTCGGTCGTTGCAACATCTCGGGTGCCCTTTCATGGCGGAGCGTTCGGTGGACATCTGCTGGACTGACGCTGACGAAACTGACTGCCCGACAACTGACTGCCCGACAACTGACTGCCCGACAACTGAA
>Ga0209584_10000170_pt1 | contig 18378 bp, 6 predicted proteins | sample NGEPerD_FD_184507 | JGI IMG/M metagenome (GOLD analysis project Ga0209584, IMG submission 184507) | Arctic peat soil microbial communities from the Barrow Environmental Observatory site, Barrow, Alaska, USA - NGEE PermafrostAB12-D... | ecosystem: Environmental > Terrestrial > Soil > Wetlands >...
CCCCCGAATTTCAAGCCCGGCCCGGCCCGGCCCGGCCCGCGGGCGGCCCGGCCCGTGCAGACCTCTGTCCCCGGGACAGCTTGACGGCCACACCCATCCGGATGTAAACAATCAAATTTACGCAAATAAGTCACAACAAGGTCACCAAATGTATATCTATATATAACTTTTGGACTAAGTCTTTCTTCAACAGACCCAATATTAGTGGTTAAAAACTTACAATTGTTTTTACACCCTATTTCAATTAAGGCAGGATAGCATTCTATCAAGTGAACTTCACAAGCAAGCTAGTATCCAGGAGACCATAAAACCATCGAACACCGGATGAAAAACCGCACGGCGGCCTAGAAATGGGCAAGAGATAAATCGGGAAGACCCAATAGGCTGATAAAGACCCAATAAGCAAGTTGGACCCAATAGTGTGGGTAGTGTAATAACATTTTTCCCAATATGCATATGACTTTAAATCTATATATATAGGCCTATATCTATATAGGCTATATATATAGTAGGCTACCCAGCTGCGTTAGCTTAAACAAACTATTTTACTGCACAACTGGCGACAGTAGTGACGGTTAATGATGACGATTTGATTGTTATAATCGGTTGTCTCGCAAGAATAGCCTATAGGGTCAGAGGGTCAGATGTTAGCGTAAGCGATAATCTTAACCCTGACCCAAGTTGCACTATCGGACCGTAACTATATGACCGATGAGCGGTACGTAAGTGAGCAAACCGATGTTGTATGCGTTATACTGTACGTGATCGCAAGATAATAATAATAATAATAATAATAACTATAGGCCTATACAATAGTTATAGGCATGTGAGGAGTAGTGGCCTAGTTGTCAGAGCGTCGGGCTCGTAAGCCAAACATGACGGGTTCGAGTCCCGGTCGCGACACGTAATTTCCTTGGGCAAGGAATTCACTCAAATTTGCTCAGGCCAACTCAGCCTTCTACCAACTGGAGGGAAAATGGTACCAGCTTCTGTTGGGGGTTAAATCCCGTAGTGAACTTGTAGGGTTAACGAGTTATATATGGGGCTGCCTGTGGCGCCGTAAACACCACATACTGCCTGCAAGTTACCAACTGTTGTAAGGGTGTCCTGCAGTTCATAGAATGAACGAAGTGCACCTTAGATATTCGTGGATTTTACCTTTTACTATAGTCATATCCATATACTAGAGTTTTAGGCCTATAGGCCTACTATAGTAATATATAGGCCTATACTATAGTTATATATTATATATCGCTATATACTATAGTTAAAGGCCCATACTATCATGGACATATACAAATAATAATAACTATAGGCCTATACTATAGTTATAGGCATGTGAGGCGTGGTGGCCTAGTTGTCAGAGCATCGGGCTCGCAAGCTAAACATGACAGGTTCTAGTCCCGGTCGCGACACGTAATTTCCTTGGGCAAGGAATTCACTCAAATTTGCTCAGGCCAACTCAGCCTTCTACCAACTGGAGGGAAAATGAGTATCAGCTTCTGCTGGGGGTTAAATCCCGTAGTGCACTTGTGGGGTTAGCGAGTAATATATGGGGCTGCCTGTGGCGCCGTAAACACCACATACGTTAGTACTGCCTGCACGTTGCCAAATGTTGTAAGGGTGTCCTGCAGTTCATAGAATGAACGAAGTGCACCTTAAATATTCGTGGTTTTTCGCTTTTGCTATATTTATATCCATATACTGTAGTTATAGGCCTATACTAGATTTTTAGGCCTATACTATATAGTAAAATATAGGCCTATACTATAGTTATATATTATATATCGTTATAGGCTATGCTATAGTTAAAGGCCTATACTATCATGGACATATACAAATAATAATAACTATAGGCCTATGCTATATAGTTATAGGCATGTGAGGCGTGGTGGCCTAGTTATAGGCCTATGCTAGAGTTTTAGGCCTATACTATAGTAAAATTTAGGGCTATACTATAGTTATATATTATATATCGTTATATACTATAGTTGGGCTTACTATCGTTATATACGATAGTGCACTTGTGGGGTTAGCGAGTAATATATGGGGCTGCCTGTGGCGCCGTAAACACCACATACGTTAGTACTGCCTGCACGTTGCCAAATAACGATATATAATATATAACTATAGTATAGGCCTATATTTTACTATAGTATAGGCCTAAAACTCTAGTATCCAACTCAGTCCGCGACCTCGACATGCTTCTGGATTCTAAACTGGACATGCACAATCACATCAGTCGAACAGTATCAACCGAATTCTACCGCGGGCGCTTAAACAGCGTCTCGTCTCGGAACTGTTCCTCTCTCGCATTGACTACTGCAACGCTGTTCTGGCCGGTCTACCTGCGTCGTCACTTGCTCCGCTACAGCGACTGATGAATCCTGCCGTCCGCTATGTGAAGAAGTCCGCGAGAAGGCAACAAATCCCGAGCGAATAGGAGGCGCTGGTAGCTCTTTATTTCGCCCTTTGGGCAAGTAAACGCGCGATTAATGTAATCTTTTCACTGCGCTCGCAGCAAGCTGCCATCTCAGCAATCTCATATCCGCGTTGGCAACTAGCAGGCAGTACTAGCTAAGGTCTTGTTTACGGCGTCAAAGGCAGTAAGAAAATTATGTGTTGAACTAGTTGTCCTGACCGGGGATCGAACTCGCCATGTCTGGCTTGCGAGCGCGGTGCTTAGACATCTTGACCAAAACGCAACACAACGGACTGTGGTGACACCTGGCGAACGAAGATACGAAATACAAATTCCACTAAATTATCTGCATTCGCCAGGTGTCACCACAGTCCGCGCGTTTGCTTGCTTAAAATGGCACAATACAGAGATACCGGCGTGTCATATTCGCTCCCGATTTGATGCCTTTTCACCAGACAAGAGCTCTTCGTGGATTTCCGATGTAAAAATGACCGATCGGCGACTGCTGAGATGGCCGCTGCTGCGAGTGCAGTGAATATGCTGCATTTGTCGCGCGTTTACTTGCTAAAAAGGGCGCAAAAAGAGATAGCCTACCGGCGTGTCCTATTTGCCCCTGATGTGTTGCCTTCTCATTTTCCCTCCAGTTGGTAGCAGGCTGAGTTGGCCTGAGCAATTTTGAGTGAATTCCTTGCCCAAGGAAATTACGTGTCGCGACCGGGACTCGAACCTGTCATGTTTGGCTTGCGAGCCTAACGCTCTGACAACTAGGCCACCTGCACGCCTCACATGCCTATAACTATATAGTATAGGCCTATAGTTATTATTATTTGTATATGTCCATGATAGTATAGGCCTTTAACTATAGTATATATCGATATATAGTATATAACTAGAGTATAGGCCTATATTTTACTATAGTATAGGCCTAAAACTCTAGTATAGGCCTATAACTACAGTATATGGATATAACTATGGCAAAAGCTAAAAACCACGAATATTTTATGCAAATTTTTTGGATCAATATTGGGGACATTGAACTGTCACCAGATACACGGGAATTACATCAAAACAATACGACTCAGATGCATTTATATCTTATGGTTATATAATGATGTCCCCGTTAACCGACGGTGTCCCCGTTGGCGACGGTGTGGCTTTTGTACCGACGACTGTCCCCACTAGACACATTTATAGTTATATATCTATATAGGCTATATATAATGTGTGTACTGCAATATGAAGTAGCTGTAATTATACACGAGTCTAACTGTGATATTGAGTTGTAAAGTTATTGGCTGGCTGTCTGTCTGTCTGTCTGTCTAGTGCAACGAAAGAGAAATAGCGTAAGAGAAAGCTAGGTCCCTCTACCATCAGGTTGCCGGTGAAGGCATCCTCTTGAGCATAATTCTCCAACGGGTAGAATAGGTCAGCCCGCAGGCCTCACCATATGATACGGAGATGCGGGAGGAGGAGTGATGTAAAGAAGTAAGCAAGATAGCAGCTCGACTCGTAATACAGGTAAGAGTAGCACCGTATAGGCCAACTCACACGCACCACCATCTCCCCCACGCTGCATCACTATTCTACAATATAGACCACTCGATAGTTTGGTGGTTGTTTCTTCTCACCGTTTAGCAATGCATTATCCCTAATGGACCATTAGGGTCACACATACACACACACGCACACATTTCAGTGGGTATGCTAGCTGCCTAAAGACGGGTCTGGGATCGCCGAAGGGTGAACCCAGGGGTCGTCGCCTGGCGCTGCTCCACTGATGTCGACGGCATAGTGCAGTCGGAGCGGCTCCGCTTCGACACTCAGCTATTGGCAATAATGCGGCCAACGCCACCGGTGGTCGCTCAGAAAAAATCAGTGGTTTAACGATGTGTCACTCGTATTCGGGACTAGATTAAAGGTCTATAAATTAAACCTGTTGCGACGAGTTATTTAGAACCAATTTAAAATAACAAAAAGACAAAAGTCGTGTAAACAAAGCAATCCACAACTGCTCTTCGATAGTAGAGCCTTTCAGGGACTGTAGCTCGTAAAAAAAAGTTGGAATTTCATTCATATCATTCTAGTGTGTTTAGATTTGAGTCGATGAGTTGACATCCATGTAAAAGGCCTGCTGTAGGAACGCTTCATCCACATCACTTTAAACATTATTTTGTGCATAATTATGATGGCTTACCGTTCAATTCTAGCAACAGGAAACTCTTTTTGACTTGCTGACAAACTGGTTTCAAACGATTTAATACATTTATTGCGTTTTATTGATATTTTAATATTGCCAGCAGTATGTCGACGTCATCAATATTGTTGCTATAGCAGCCCTATCGCCAAGAGCTGTAGAAATCACAGGCAGTACGGCTGCCATATTGCATTAGCGACTTCCGGTTACACCAGATAGTATCCGCTATAGCACCATTGAGTTGATAGACCCCGAAAATGTGGGGGCAGCCGTCGGAATTTCGTTTCTATCTAGTCTACAAGCTGAGATATAACTACGTCCGGTTTAGCGGCCGCCATATTGCATTAGCGAAGTCCGGTTACACCAGAGAGTTTCTAGTATAGCGCCATTGAGTTCCCCGATAAATAGACCCCGGCAGTCTGGGGGTAGCCGTTGGAATTTAGTTCCTATCTAGCCTAGAAGCTGAGATATTGATACTTCCGTTGCGGGAAATCCCCCACCCGCCATTGCAACACACGTATGTAAAGTTTTAGCGCCTCCGATTCGTGTTAACGACACTGAGCGCTCTATCAAGTGTTTTATTGTATTTATTGTATAGTAAAAAAAATCAATTGCAATAAGCAACAGCGGGTTAAAATCTGCTTACTGCAGAACATGATAGTCAGTTAGTAGAGACAATACTTACTTCTTGCAACTTACTTACGGAAACTTTGACGACGAGCAATTGCATATTATGGCAATTAGTTGGCTGGTAGGCAACTGGCGTACGTTGCGACCGATGCGTCAGTGTATTACAGGCGTCACATATATGAAAGCTTGCGGTCGCGTAAAGTTCTAAGCACACTGTGGCAGGTTTTTGGGGGCGTGTTGGCCGAGTGGTTAGAGCATGGGGCTCGCAAGTCAGACATGATGGGGTCGAGTCTCGACAGCGCAGCTTTTCCAACACGTAATTTCCTTGGGCAAGGAATTCACTCACATTGCTCATGCCAACTCAGCCTTGCATTCGATAGGGGTCGATAAATCGAGTACCAGCTTCGGCTGGGGTTATGGCGGGAAAAGTTCGCCTATGTCGGGTGGCAGGTAACGCTGTGTGATCCCATTGACATGCGATTTCCCGTAGCGGTGAGGCCTGTCGGCTAACTGCTTTAAACGTCTTAACTTAACTTATCCGGCATCTTCAGCGACGAACTCGTCAGGAGCCACACCGGCGTCACCGGCGAATCGGCGTACGTCGCCGCTGTTGCCTGAAAGTATGCTATCGCTTGCCAAGTGTTATGTATAAGGTCATCTGTGCATGAGATGTATGAAAACTTGCGGTCCCTTTGTGGCGCTGAAAAAGTCGGCTCACCTGCACTATGCATACGTCTAGACATTTTGTACCATCTGTACCGTGAAATAGTTTATACTTTGATGAGACACGCTGAAGACATTTATCGACGGATCTCCACCAAAAGTTGCAGATCAAAACCGTGAAATGTGTTCTTTACATTGTTAAAGTTTCGTGTTTGTAGCTGGACCTACGCCTGAGATATAAACCACATTGATATACTTGGCATGAAAATTGTGACATTTCACTGAAATACGTTGTCAATAGTTGGTGATAGTTGAGCCCCCAGTTTAAGTGGATCATTTTGAATGGGATATGTTGCCTTACGTCGTGCCAGTACGAACAGCCAAGTGCGTGTTTCAAGTTAATAGACGACTGCCTATACTTTGTCAAATTTAGAGCACAATTACGGCACAAAATCCGTAAGTATACGTCTATAAGGGAGTGTCAAGTACCCATATACACCACCACTCCCCGCCCCTCCCCCACCCCCCAAAAATAAATAATACCCAACATGATTGTAAAACTTGCATATACGGGCTTATACGTTATATTGAGCGTAGAACACGCACTGAAATGAAAGCACGCATAATGTGTAAAAGTTGACTGGAATAACAACTATATTCCGGCTATGGGCCCGTCAGTAAATGAGCCGCATTAAGTAAATGAGCCCTGATCATAGCTGCACTATCAGACCATAAGTATGTTGCTCTATTGGACCGTCACTATTGTGACCAAGTTCTAGCTATAAGCTGTTGTAACATTTAGCGCTAACGCCAAGCCTAATCCTAACCCTAATCCTAGCTATACTATCGAGTCGCGTTATCTGTAGGGTTATGGTTAGAGTTACCCGGTTACCAGCGGTATCGAAATGGAATCGATAGCTGACTGGTCTAAAAACTCGACTCATACGCACTATGCACTTGTCTGCATGGACATATCTGAGATTCAGCGACTAAAACGGTCGTATAGTTGCTAGAAATGCCATGTCGTGATGTCTTAATGTATCTTTACCAAATTTGGCATAACAAAACCTACATCAGTCGTCTACAATCTAGCAGAATTTCGTGGTCAGGGGTCAACTGGTTTCGGAGATACATACCCCATTCATCGTCTGACCCCTGACAGATGTGTGACAAACTGGACTATAATTGTCTATACTTTGTCAAATTTCGAGCAAAATTACGGCAACAAATCACTAAGCATACGTCTATAAGGCAGTGTCATGTAGCCATATACACCGCCACTCCCCGCCCCTCCCCCACCCCCCAAAAAAATAAATAGTACCCAACATGATTGTAAAACGTGCATATACGGGCCTATACACGTTATATGAGGCGTGGTGATGGCCTAGTTGTCAGCACACTTTGCTCGCAACCTATACATGATGGGTTCGAATCCTGGTCCTGCACGTCACTTTGTCATCACGTTATTTCCTTGGGCAAGGAATTAACTCACATTGCTCAGGTCAACTCAGCCTACTACCAATTGGACGGTAAATGAGTAGCAGCCTAGCTGCGGTAAAGTTAATAGGTAAAGTTAATAGGTTAAGTTAATCCAGTTTGCTGGGTTCTGTCGCTGCCATTTATAGGCGGGTTTATACGTCACTGTAACAGGTGTGCGTATGGGCTGACAGCCGCACGGCGCGCGGGGCCGAATCGATAGCTGAGTGGTCTAAAAACTCGAGTCATACGCACTATGCACTTGTCTGGACATATCTGAGATTCAGCGACTAAAACGGTCGTATGGTAGTAGGACGTGCAGGACGAGGACTCGAACCCATCATGTATAGGTTGCGAGCAAAGTGTGCTGACAACTAGGCCACCACGCCTCATATAACGTGTATAGGCCCGTATATGCACGTTTTACAATCATGTTGGGTATTATTTATTTTTTGGGGGGTGGGGGAGGGGCGGGGAGTGGTCAGGTCAACTCAGCCTACTACCAATTGGACGGTAAATGAGTAGCAGCCTAGCTGCGGTAAAGTTAATAGGTAAAGTTAATAGGTAAAGTTAATCCAGTTTGCTTGGTTCTGTCGCTGCCATTTACAGGCGGGTTCATACGTCACTGTAACAGGTGTGCGTATGGGCTGACAGCCGCACGGCGCGCGGGACCTAGCATGCAAACACTGGGACCTTGGGCAAGGAATTCACTCACATTGCTCAGGTCAACTCAGCCTACTACCAATTGGACGGTAAATGAGTAGCAGCCTAGCTGCGGTAAAGTTAATCCAGTTTGCTTGGTTCTGTCGCTGCCATTTACAGGCGGGATCGAGCCGCGTTATCTCTAGGGTTAGGGTTAGAGTTACCCGGTTACCAGTGGTATCGAAATGGAATCGATAGCCGACTGGTCTAAAAACTCGACTCATACGCACTATGCACTTGTCTGGACATATCTGAGATTCAGCGACTAAAACGGTCGTATAGTTGCTAGAAACGCCATTTCGTGATGTCTTAATGTATCTTTACCAAATTTGGCATAACAAAACCTACATCAGTCGTCTACATTCTAGCAGAATTTCGTGGTCCGGGGTCAACTGGTTTCAGAGATACATACCCCATTCATCGTCTGACCCCTGACAGATGTGTGATAAAGTGGCCTATAATTGCCAATATTTTGTCAAATTTAGAGCAAAATTACGGCACAAGATCGCTAAGCATACGTCTATAAGGAAGTGTCAAGTACCCATATACACCGCCACTCCCCGCCCCTCCCCCACCCCCCAAAAAATAAATAATATCCAACATGATTGTAAAACGTGCATATACGGGCCTATACACGTGATATGAGGCGTGGTGATGGCCTAGTTGTCAGCACACTTTGCTCGCAACCTATACATGATGGGTTCGAATCCTGGTCCTGCACGTCACTTTGTCATCACGTTATTTCCTTGGGCAAGGAATTAACTCACATTGCTCAGGTCAACTCAGCCTACTACCAATTGGACGGTAAATGAGTAGCAGCCTAGCTGCGGTAAAGTTAATAGGTAAAGTTAATAGGTTAAGTTAATCCAGTTTGCTGGGTTCTGTCGCTGCCATTTATAGGCGGGTTTATACGTCACTGTAACAGGTGTGCGTATGGGCTGACAGCCGCACGGCGCGCGGGGCCGAATCGATAGCTGAGTGGTCTAAAAACTCGAGTCATACGCACTATGCACTTGTCTGGACATATCTGAGATTCAGCGACTAAAACGGTCGTATGGTAGTAGGACGTGCAGGACGAGGACTCGAACCCATCATGTATAGGTTGCGAGCAAAGTGTGCTGACAACTAGGCCACCACGCCTCATATAACGTGTATAGGCCCGTATATGCACGTTTTACAATCATGTTGGGTATTATTTATTTTTTGGGGGGTGGGGGAGGGGCGGGGAGTGGTCAGGTCAACTCAGCCTACTACCAATTGGACGGTAAATGAGTAGCAGCCTAGCTGCGGTAAAGTTAATAGGTAAAGTTAATAGGTAAAGTTAATCCAGTTTGCTTGGTTCTGTCGCTGCCATTTACAGGCGGGTTCATACGTCACTGTAACAGGTGTGCGTATGGGCTGACAGCCGCACGGCGCGCGGGACCTAGCATGCAAACACTGGGACCTTGGGCAAGGAATTCACTCACATTGCTCAGGTCAACTCAGCCTACTACCAATTGGACGGTAAATGAGTAGCAGCCTAGCTGCGGTAAAGTTAATCCAGTTTGCTTGGTTCTGTCGCTGCCATTTACAGGCGGGATCGAGCCGCGTTATCTCTAGGGTTAGGGTTAGAGTTACCCGGTTACCAGTGGTATCGAAATGGAATCGATAGCCGACTGGTCGCAACCTATACATGATGGGTTCGAATCCTGGTCCTGCACGTCACTTTGTCATCACGTTATTTCCTTGGGCAAGGAATTCACTCACATTGCTCAGGTCAACTCAGCCTACTACCAATTGAACGGTAAATGAGTAGCAGCCTAGCTGCGGTAAAATTAATCCAGTTTGCTTGGTTCTGTCGCTGCCATTTACAGGCGGGTTCATATGTCACTGTAACAGGTGTGCGTATGGGCTGACAGCCGCCCGGCGCGCGGGGCCTAGCATGCAAACACTGGGACCGCTCCTGCAGTACAATTTACTTACTGTTCGCTCTTTCGTAGAAACTGACCGATCCGATTACGATTAGTTAGCATCCTATTTCGCCGATCAATTCGTTATAGGACACGTCGTATGGGACCGATTCTTGCAAATATAGACATGATTTACTTAACGCGGCTCGGTCGCTCGTTCGCTCGTTCGTTAATTAGACTAACGGTCTAATAACGGGACCGTAGCTGAACTAGCTACGGGTTATAGTTAGTCTTAGCATTCGCGCTGCAACCCCAACCCCAAGGCTATTCTTGCGATCGTTTACAGCAAAACGTGTGAAGCATCAGCTTGCTCAGTTACTTACAACTCATCGGTCATAATAGTTACGGTCCGATAGTGCAACTAGGGTAATATTAGGGTTATCGACTACTCTATCCATAATGCGATTTTACGATCAATATGGCGATCATTTACTGTAAAACCGGTAAATAATGGGCTTATGCAACTAGGGTTAGGGTTATCAATAGACTATCACTATTCTAGCGATCGTTTACAGTAAAACATCGTTGGCTCGCTGACGTACTTTCCGTAACATAGTTACGGTCCGATAGCACTGGTATATAAGCGAGTTTAGGCAATCCAGATGAAAATGTTATAGTCATGTGGGTATTATGTATGTTTGGGGAGCGGGGGAGGGTCGGAGAGGGATGGGGAACCTTGACAGCGCTGACTAGACGTATCTTTGGTCATTTTGTTCAGTAATTTTTGCGTTTAATTTTGAAACAATAGCGCGATGCATCAACACATGACGTTTATACCAACTCTATGACTGTTTTAGTCGCTTAATCTCAGCCATGTCGAAACATATGCATATAGTACACCCTGAGTATTTGTCCTGACAAGTATGTATTCGATTACACTATGAGCAAGTAACTAGCTAGCTTAATCATAATCACACAAGACCACCGGATAAGCAGGACGTATAGCCATTACTAAAGTAGAGTTAGAGTTAGGTTATCGCTTACGCTAATCCTAGGCTATATTGCGACTCATCTTGCGCTCACGTAGGCTACAGTGAAACGTGTAAATATCGGCTTGCTCAGTTACGTACCACTCATCGGTCATATAGTTACGGTCCGATAGTGCAACTAGGGTTAGTGTTAGGTAGTGAGGCGTGGTGGTGGCTTAGTTGTCATAGAGCGTCGGGTTCGTAAGCCAACCATGACGAGTTCTAGTCCTGGTCGCGACACGTGATTTCCTTGTGCAAACAAATCACTCACATTTGCTCAGGTCAACTCAACCTTCTACCAACTGGATATGGAATATACGTACCAGCTTCGGTTGGGGGTTTAAAAGGTCCTTTGCGTGACTGCAGGAACGGTGGCTCAAACGGTTGTTATAGCAGCTGTGTTCGGGTCTGGGATGACTGATAGTTATATCAAATAGCCGCGGTAGCGCTTCTCCGTTCACCGTTCTTAGCTATGTCTGCCACCATTGTAATGCGCATTATTAATTAGCGTCGGCCAATGTTCCTAATTAACATTATTAATTAGGTTTATCGCCTACGCTGTCCATAAAGTATTAATACTTTCGTCTGTCCGCGTGGCCGAATGGTTAAGGTCGCCGCCTCTCAAACAGGATCAGTCAGATCGAGAGGGCCCGGGTTCAATCCCCGGGGCAGGCAAGCTCGACTCAGGCTTCCAATTTGTTTGGAAATATGAGTACCAGCTTGATAGGCTGGGGTTAAAGACCGGGCCTTAGATTCACTTCGATTCATCTCGCAGGAGAGAACGAGGTTGACAGACTATATGGCGCGCTAACAAATGTGTGTAACTTTAACTTTAATACAACGACTATTCTAGCGCTCATTGACAGTAAAACGTCGTTGGCTTGCTAACGTACTTACCGCTGATCGATCATATAGTTACGGTTCGATATTGCAACTTGTTGAACTAGAATTAGCGCTAAGGTTACGTTTATCGCTTACGCTAATCCTAGGCTATTATTGCGACTTTTCTTGCGATCATTTACACTAAAACGTGTAAAATATCGGCTTGATCAGTTACGTACCGCTGATCTGTCATTTAGTTACTGTCAGATAGTGCAACAAAGGTTAGGGTTATTGCCCACGCAATCATTGTTTGATATTATCACACAATTATTGATGATAGCACACTATCATTCCGCTATCCACGCCATCACGCAGTCATTGTGTCACCGCGACTACGAATTTGGCTACCTTTGTCACTCGGGCGCCGGTTCATCATTGTGACGAAATCGGTCATGTCTGGGAAACAACTCACGATATCAGTCGTTTTTATTGATAATTGTTTTAGTGTTACTCCGCGATAGTCCGATGTTGCTGAATAGATTGTGTCCGTTTATGCCACTGCAAACATCCACTCTCGGTCGGCGAATATAAAATCAGACGGATGTACAAGGGAAGACTGTTGTCGCTTGCTGGCGACACGCAACGACGACCATGACAGGAAAGGCGTGGTTGGATTGACGCTGTTGCGGCAACCGGCACGTTGTCGTCGTGGTATAGGACGACGACGACAGCGTTTCGGTTTCGTCGTTAACTTCGGCATGGGAACAGTTCTGTGACACAGACACAGAAATCAAGTAAAACGGTATATAAATATTAATTATTCGCACATTTAGAAGCAGCTAATCTATATTTACAATTATTGTACAACCAGTTAGGCTAGCATAGGTTTAACTGTCAAATGTGAAAGCGCCTAACAGTACCCCATACTTCAAAGCCACTAAATACTAAAATACGTCGTCATCGTTATGCATTAGGCCAACCAAACTACAAAATACGTTATTGCACGTGCCCCAAAACACGAAACGGAAATCGTGATCAAACGGCATTAATTTGATGGCGTCACACCGCTATATAACACACGCATTTCCAACGTCGGCCTACGATAACAAATAAAAACAGTTAAGTTGACAAACCGACATAATTAAGACTACGCAAGCAAAACAGTCACAACCATTTCAAGTCTCGACATGAGATCTTCACCATAAGTGTATACTAGGTTGGAGATGTAGCGAAATAGTAAATTGCTAATATCTAACAACATACTGATTGAGACTGGCAGACATTTCCTATTAGTTATGAATGTCCACCGTTACGATAAAATATGAACTCCAATGGGGCTTATTTAGAAACCGCGGCGTCTGCTGCACGTCGTCGACTTCCGGTCGGACGTGAAAGTCGACAGAACCGTGTGGTTCTTCTGACTGCCTGTAACAATATGATATGACGACACTGAATGCAACATTTAAAGCCAGGAATACGTAGCCATTAAATAAATCAGCAATTTGTGGACATGTGGAAATGTTGAATTAGCCGTTAGGAACGCGTCGCTGTTTCTGATAGAAGCCAAGATATAACTACTTCCGGTTTGACAGCCGCCATGTTGGATGTGCAGCTTCTCGATGCATCGCATAGTATCGCTAAGATACTATGATACGGCCGAAAATATACCGGTCAATATCTATTGTAATTTTACAGACAACAACGGGCAGAACGAACTTCTGTGTGTTGATTTTGAATTAATTGTCTACCTTTGCTTAGATCTAAGGAGTGTATTTATGCAATTGATTTAAAGGCTCGACGGTCGTTTGTGTTGGTGTATTCAATCTTTGCGTAAAACGTAGCCATTGTTCTAATTTGTGGGTACAGTAAATAATTGTATTGTCATGTGTTATTTAATGTCCAAGGCTTGTCCATAGCTCTACACAACATCACACAGGCCATAATTTAGTTTTTAATTTTGGCTTTTATGTGTTATTTAATGTCCATTGCTTGTCCATAACTCTAGACAACATTACGGCATTCAACGACTAAGTGATGTCTGTTCTTGATGCTTTATCGATTTTGACTCTCTCGTGTCTGCAGAATCCGAGTAGCCGTTGAAACTTCTATGATTCTGCACCAAATATTTATGAAAAAAATAGCAACCGGTTGCAATCAATAGGCAGGGAGCAGCGAAGAAATCTTAGACATTCATGTCGTTCGGCCCATCTTTACCACTCAAACAGCGGTTTTCAGAGCTAACACAGGTTTACACTATTAAACGAGCAGAACTGAGTTACGGTGGACTATACAACTTTATATGGTGATTGTTTAAAGTTCTGCATGTTGCTATCTCGAATGTCGACGATTCAGTAGCGGTTCGGTTCGGTTTTTAAATGTTGGCACTATTCGTATACGAATATCGGCCTTCCGTTGTGTAATTTTTGTGTTCACTAATTTATAATCATTATTAAATATGTTTACTTTGATACGTAAGTTTAAAAGCACTGCCAATGTGCATACTAATAAAATAACGGGTTATATTTAACGACTGTGGCGTGATGGCAAACTAAGGTTAGCACACGCTTAACGTGGTGTTCTTTTCTTCGAGTCTCGAGTTTCGAGTTGCCAAGTTCGAGTTTCGAGTTGCTTAGTTCGAGTTTCGAGTTGCCTAGTTCGAGTTTCGAGTTGCCAAGTTCGAGTTTCGAGTTGCCTAGTTCGAGTTTCTAGTTGCCAAGTTCGAGTTTCGAGTTGCTAAGTTCGAGTTTCGATTTGCTAAGTTCGAGTTTCGAGTTGCCAAGTTCGAGTTTCGAGTTGCCAAATTCGAGTTTCGAGTTGCCAAGTTCGAGTTTCGAGTTGCCTAGTTCCAGTTTCGAGTTGCCAAGTTCGAGTTTCGAGTTGCCAAGTTCGAGTTTCGAGTTGCCAAGTTCGAGTTTCGAGTTGCCAAGTTCGAGTTTCGAGTTGCTTAGTTCGAGTTTCGAGTTGCCAAGTTCGAGTTTCGAGTTGCCAAATTCGAGTTTCGAGTTTCCAGTGTTATTGACGCCACTAATGTCGATCGTCCGAGATCTTGGAGTGAAGCTCGATGCACAACTGTCGATGCATGAACATAAGTCCAAAACTGCGCAAGTCTGCTTCTACCACCTACGTCGTCTGCGATCTATCCGTCAGCAGCTGGGTCGTGACGTCACCGTGATGCGAGTCGTCGCGCTCCTTTTCGCGGTCTTCCAGCCACTACACTAGCTCCGTTAAAGCGAGTTCTTCACGCCGCTGCTCGTTTGGTCGAAGGCCTGCGTCCGTATGACCACGTCACACCGACGCTCAAGGCGCGGCATTGGTTGCTGATTGCACAACGCGTCGAGTACAAACTGTGCCTACTCGCACGCAAAACAATAGTCGGTCATGCACCGACCAATCTGACTGACCTGCCGGCTCCAGTCTCTGATGTCTCTGATGTCTCTGATGCTCAGAGTTCGCGTCGAACGGGAATTTCGTAGTGTCAAGAACGCGCCTCAAACTTGGTGACAGGTGTTTCCTGTCGCTGCCCCTCGCGCCTGGAATCGATTGACTGCCGATGGATCTTAAACTGTCTCGTTCCACACCTGCTTTCAAGCTGGCTTTGAAAACGTTTTTGTTTCAGGTTGCACACTAACTGAATCCATAATTGTGCTGTTTTTGTTTGACGCGTCGTCGGTCTATTTGTAGGCGGCGCACTAAATCACCAGTTGTAATTGTAATTGTAATTGTAACACGTCGCAGTGAAACTTAGGCAGAACTACGGCAGAACTGCCTCAGAATAAGTTGACACGCTTCATCGACGTTACAGCGACGTAGCATGAACACGCCGCATTGAACCTTATGCAGATCTACGACAGAACTTGTCTCATGTTGACACGCTTCATCGACGTTACAGCGACGTCGCATGAACACGTCGCAGTCAAACTTAGGCAGAACTACGACAGAACTTGTCTCATAATAATGTTGACACGCTTCATCGACGTTACTGCGACGTAGCATGAACACGCCGCATTGAAACTTAGGCAGAACTACGACAGAACTTGTCTCATAATAATGTTGACACGCTTCATCGACGTTACAGCGACGTAGCATGAACACGTGGCAGTGAAACTTAGGCAGAAACCGCAGAACTACGGCAGAACTTGTCTCAGAGTTAGTTAACACGCTTCACCGACGTTACAGCGACGTCGTATGAACACGTCGCAGTGAAACTTAGGCAGAACTACGACAGAACTAGTCTCAGACTTAGTTAACACGCTTCACCGACGTTACAGCGACGTCGCGTGTTACACGTCGCAATGAAACTACGGCAGAACGTTCTGGGACGGTCCCTTCTTAGCTGGGTTAGTAATTAATTTAGGCTTACTAGTTTATCTACGTCGCACGTCTGTCGCGGGCCAAGCGAGCTCCATAGAACACAATAGAAGTAAATATTTCGAAGTCCTAGTAACGCAATTAGTGTGTTATCATGTGTGAACGCGAACACGGCGCGAAGTCGGGCAACACAACGTAATTATTGGCGTGCCCTCCGACGCCCTCGTATTGCGCGAGAGTGATCACCTGAACTGCAGTCCCACCGTACGTGACCGTAGTGCATACAAGCATGATGTTGGCGTTACTTGCTACTTAGTTTGGTGGTCATTGTTGAGCCATTATTGACTATTTACGTCAAGCCCGGGTACCCGTATTTGACGGCCGCCAAAACCCGGAAACGCGGAAACACTGGTTTTGAAAAACCGGTCCGGGTTTGCCAACCCTAAGTGTAGGGGAGGCAGGGCAGGGCAGGGTTCGATTTCTCCACTCTGCGGAGTTGAGGGTGAACTAATTTAATGGTGCTTTCTGAAAGCCCGAACTCGATGATAATAAAGATAATAGTAAATATAATAATCAAAGCGGACCATGAAACTCGAACTTGGCAACTCGAAACTCGAACTTTGCAACTCGAAACTCGACCATTAGTAAACCTCGCGCTTAACACGCACGCGGTAACATTAGCTGCTCAACGACTACGTCGACTGCTGGTCTACGATTGGTTGATAAAGCAGATTGCTGATTGGTTCGCACGAGTTTGACTATTGTTGTTATACTTATTATTATTATTATTATTATAATTATTTAACTGTACAGGTTCAAACATAAGAAATCGAAACAGACTCCAAAGTCCATATAAAGTTGGAGTCATCGCCGAAACATGTACCAAACATTAACTGCATTTCATAAAGAAACCTTTAGAATTTAACTGCTTAATAGTTAACTGCTGATTACTGTAGCTTTGGTCTACCTGTCGTTTGTCTAGATACCAACGTATCGTTCTGGGTGATGAAACAGGCGCTATTGGATGTCTTTCCTTCGTCGACAAAAAGGACATAAAGAACGGAGCCTCGGTCGTCATTACAAACTTTACTGTCACAGATGGAGTTGTCAGAATCTACGAGTCGACGGAGATTGGACGGTAAGAAGCAGCACAATGTCAGTTATAGATTAAAGAGCAGTCGCTGTCCACTCGCTATCCAAATTATAAGCGCTCTATTTACCGTAATGCTGTCCCTACATTTTTGGCTTTATCTTTCCCCTAATATAATTTTAACATTGCTTTTCACCATATCAATTTATTACTACAATTTTATTTACTTCAATGCTGTCCCTACATTTTTGGCTTTATCTTTCCCCTAATATAATTTTAACATTGCTTTTCACCATATCAATTTACTACGGTTGTTAGAGGTTGACAATATATGACGACTGAAAATTAGCTAGCATAGGTAGTACAGTTCAGTACAGTTGAATAACCGTATTACTAAATTTACAGTAAACATTCACATACATATTAATTATTATTATTAAAAATGTACAGATTAGAGTGACGCTGTACATGCAGGAGCATTGCAGGGGCACTATACAAAGACTAAAAGAGACTAAACACTAAAAACAATATGTGCAATGTCGATATTTGCACCGTTCACAATGTTCACCAGGCTGACGTATATATCATGGAAATGATGAACAGAACAGGAAGGTTTTTATAGGTTGAAAATTTTAGAGTTCATTTGTTTGTTTTTACCGCAAAACGCTTTTATAAGTATAGTAAAGTAACCACGATAACTTGTATACCGCTGCTTCGTACATCCGGTGTACTGCAGGAGCGGTCCCAGTGTTTGCATGCTAGGCCCCGCGCGCCGGGCGGCCGTCAGCCCATACGCACACGTGTTACAGCGACGTATAAACGTGCCTTTAATGGCAGCGACAGAAACTAAGCAAACTGGATTAAGACATGATCTATGTGTGTCTGTATTTCTGTCTGTCTGCAATCTGTCTGTCTGTCTGTCTGTCTGTCACGTTAATCTGACGTCCGATCGATGTCAAATTTGGCACAGCGGTGCTTGCTCCAAATTCCGTCATGCTCTAACACCGCCATATTGTGCACTACGCATGGCGGATAAGCGGTGAAATTTTGCGTGTCGGTGTCAACAGACAGAATATAGCAAACCACCATCAGACTATCGACTTGCATCATTGCCGACCCCTACCCACCCCCCTTCGCTTCCCCCAAAATAGGGC
>Ga0209584_10000172_pt1 | contig 18351 bp, 19 predicted proteins | sample NGEPerD_FD_184507 | JGI IMG/M metagenome (GOLD analysis project Ga0209584, IMG submission 184507) | Arctic peat soil microbial communities from the Barrow Environmental Observatory site, Barrow, Alaska, USA - NGEE PermafrostAB12-D... | ecosystem: Environmental > Terrestrial > Soil > Wetlands >...
CAGCGGTGTTGCGTCGCAAGCAGATAGGTCTTCAACGGCGAGATGTATTGCATGTCGTCGGCGCCGCAGTCGCAGGCTTTCCAGCGTTCTCTGACGTAGGAAACCCGACCAAGCACGGTGCGGAGTTCGGAACAACGGCTGTCATGCAGCTTGCGGACAGCATTGCAGCATGAGCAACTGCGACGCGCCACGCAATATCGCGCCAGCTGCTCTGCAACGACTTCCTGCTGGATCGACAGCAAGACTGTCTTCGCCTCTGCCAAAGTCAGTCCGATATCACCCTCCGTCGGACTTTCAGCGTTGCGATGAAGATGCAGCAGCTCAACGCGTCGTGGCTGCGCGTCTTTCGCGTCGAACTCCAGAACGAGGGTGCAGCGCATACGGCCTCCAGACGCCCGGAATGGGTGTCCCGACAGCCTACGCGGCACGAGAGCGTCCCACCCTTTTTAACGGCTTCCCCCAACAGCTCGCGCAACCCCCATTTCGTCCACCGACCCGTCGGGGCGCAGCGCCAGGGCGATGAAGGCCGTTTCCCTGGCGGCGTCGGGGTGGACCAGCCGCACGAGCTCGGTGTGCGGGACCTCGCGTCGGCAACTGAAAAAACGCAGGCGAAGATCCTCGGCGGCGAGGTGCTCGAGAAAGGCGCCGTTCCGTCTCTCGTTGGCGGGCCGGATTTCCCGCAGGACCAGCGCCCGGCCCCGCCAGGGCACCGTCTTGGCAGCCGGCGTGTCGCGCTCGGTGGGCGTCACCTCCGGTCGGCGCCCGCCCGCTCGTCGTTCAGCGCAGGACCCAGATCGCTGCAGCAGTCGACAACGCCGCCAGGCATGCCCAACCCGAGAGCAGCCACCGGACACCGGCCGTCCTGGGGATGAAGCCGACACCGCGGACAAAGCCGGCAGTCATGGCCAGGGACACCGCCAGCACCAGCAGGTGGTCGACCTTGCCTGCCGCGTCGGTCAGAAAGCGCGGATCGGCGGTGGCCGCCAGCATCAGCGCCACGCCGGTGGCGAGCGCCGGAAGCTGCGTGCGATGGCGGGCCGCGGCCGGCGCCGGTCCGGTGCTCATGGCAACGCGCTGTCGTCCGCCCGGCGAGACACCCGTCGGTTCTGCTCGTTCTCGCCCCACAGCGCGTTCAGGATCGCCAGCAACACCGCGAACCCGACGCCTAGCACCCAAGCGAAGTACCACATCGACGGATCTCCTCGTATCGGCAACGATCGCTGCCGGCTGTTCAGTAAGCCGTGTGCTCGGCGGCCTCGATCTGGCTCAGCGTGACCTTGCCGCGCATCACGCGGTAGGCCCAGCCGGTGTAGAAAACGATGAGCGGCATGAAGACGAGCGTGGTCCAGAACATCAGCTCGAGCGTCATGCGGCTCGAGACGCTGTCCCAGACCGTCAGGCTGGCGTTGGGCATGCTGGACGACGGCATCACGAACGGGAACATCGCCGCGCCGGCCGTAGCGATCACGCCCACGATCGCGAGGCTCGACGCCACGAAGGCCCATCCCGTGCGGCGACCGAACGCCAGCGCCATCGCGAGCAGCGCGCCGCCGATGCCGAGCGCCGGCAGTGCCCAGAGCACCGGCTGCGACCGGTAGTTGAGCCACCAGCCCGCGGCATCGCGCGCGACGGTCTTGGCCAGCGGGTCCGACACCGTGGCGTGGTCGATCGACGACGCGATCACGTAGCCGTCGATGCCGCCGAAGCGCAGCCACAGGCCTGCGACGACGAAGCCCAGCACCATCACGGCACCGGCGCCGAGAGCGGCCGCGATGGCGCGGCGCTGGATCTCGTCTTCCGTGCGATGCGCCAGGTAGACGCCGCCCTGCAGCGTGACCATCGCGCTCGACACCACGCCCACCAGCAGCGCGAACGGATTGAGCAGCTGCCAGAACGAGCCGGTGTAGGTCGACACCATGTTGGCGTCGAACTGGAAGGGCACGCCTTGCAGGAGATTGCCGAAGGCGACGCCGAAGATCAGCGGCGGCACCGAGCCGCCGACGAACAACGCCCAGTCCCAGGTGCTACGCCAGCGCGGATCGTGGATCTTGCTGCGGTAGTCGAAGCCGACCGGGCGAAAGAACAGCGCCCACAAGACCGCGAGCATGGCCCAGTAGAAGCCGCTGAAGGCCGTCGCGTAGACGATCGGCCAGGCCGCGAAGATGGCGCCGCCGCCGGTGATGAACCAGACCTGGTTGCCGTCCCAGTGCGGCCCGATCGTGTTGATGACGACGCGCCGCTCGTTGTCGGTCCTTCCGACGAAGGGCAGCAGGGTGCCGACGCCCATGTCGTGGCCGTCCATGATGGCGAAGCCGATCAGCAGCACGCCGATGAGCAGCCACCAGATGATCTTGAGGGTCGGGTAGTCGAACATGGCGCGGCTCCTCAGGCGGGCACGGAGCCTGTGGCCGGCTCGCTGTCGTAGCGGCCCGTGCCGAGGCTGCCGGGGCCCTGGCGCGCGAACTTCACCATCAGGAACAGCTCGACCACCAGCAGCGCCGTGTAGAAGGCCAGGAAGCCGGCCAGCGAGCCGTACAGGCTGCCCACGCTCAGCGTCGAAACCGACAGATGCGTCGGCAGGACGCCGTAGATCGTCCACGGCTGGCGGCCGTACTCCGCGACGATCCAGCCGAGCTCGCACGAGATCCACGGCACCGGCAGCATCCACAGCGCCCAGCGCAACAGCCAGCGCTTGTGGGTGCCGTTGCTGCGCAGGGTGCTCAGCATGGCCAGGGCGAACAGCGCGAGCATCGCGCAGCCGAGGCCGACCATCACGCGAAACGACCAGAACAGGGGAAACACGCGGGGGATCGTGTCCTCGACCGCCTGATCGACCATCGCCGGCGTGGCCTGGCGCACGTCGACGACGTAGCGCTTCAGCAGCAAGCCGAATCCGAGGTCGGCTTTCGTGCGCTCGAAGGTCTGCAAGGCCGCGGCGTCGTCGCGATGCAGACGCAGCGCATCGAGCGCGGCCAGCGCGACCATGCCGCTCTCGATGCGGACGCGGTTCTTGGCCTTGATCTCGCGGATGCCGGGGATGACCTTGCTGACCGAGCGCGTGCCGATCAGGCCCATCACCCACGGGATCTCGAGCGACCAGTCGTTCCTCATCTGCGCCTGGTTCGGCCAGGCGACGAGGGTGAACGATGCCGGCGCGGGCTCCGTCTCCCACATCGCCTCGATCGCCGCCATCTTCGTCTGCTGCGCCTCGCCGACGGTGTAGCCCGATTCGTCGCCGAGCACGATCACGCTCGCCACCGAAGCCAGCCCGAACGCCGATGCGACCCGAAAGCTCCGCTTGGCGAACTCTACGTTGCGGCCGCGCAGCAGGTACCAGCTCGAGATCGAAAGCACGAACATCGCGCCGGTCACGTAGCCGGCCGAGACCGTGTGCACGAACTTGGCTTGGGCGATCGGATTGAAGACGATGGTCCAGAAGTCGACCATCTCCATGCGCATCGTCTGGTAGCTGAAGGTGGCGCCGACCGGGTTCTGCATCCAGCCGTTGGCGATCAGGATCCAGAGCGCGGAGAGATTGGTGCCCACGGCCATCAGCATGGTCACCATCAAGTGCTGCGTTCTGGAGAGCCGCTCCCAGCCGAAGAAGAACAGGCCGATGAAGGTCGACTCGAGGAAGAACGCCATCAGGCCCTCGATCGCCAGCGGCGCGCCGAAGATGTCGCCGACGTAGTGCGAGTAGTAGGCCCAGTTGGTGCCGAACTGGAACTCGAGCGTGATGCCGGTGGTGACGCCCAGGGCGAAGTTGATGCCGAACAGCTTGCCCCAGAAGCGCGTCATGTCCTTCCAGATGACGTTGCCCGTCATCACGTAGACGCTTTCCATGATCAGCAGGATCCAGACCATGCCGAGTGTCAGCGGCACGAACAGGAAGTGGTAGAGCGCCGTCGCCGCGAATTGCAGGCGCGAGAGGTCGACCAGTTGCTCGGAAATCATCGCGCGTTCCTCAGCGGAAGAAGAACCACCAGAGGAGCAGCAAGCCGAGAATCTTGAGCAGCACCACGACGCCGAGATGCCGCGCGAGGCTGCGGTCGGACGTGCCCTGGCCCGGCAGGGCCGGCAAGGTGCGGCTCATCGCCCTCAGGCTTCGATGATCACCTTGAGCGCATGCGTCTCGGCGGCATGCGCGAAGGTCTCGTAGGCGTCGAGGATGCGGTCGAGCTTGAAGCGGTGCGTGATCAGCAGCTTCGGATCGATCTTGTGCGAGCACAGCGTCTTCAGGAGCATCGGCGTGCTGACGGCGTCGACCAGCCGCGTCGTGATCGTGATATTGCGGTCCCACAGGTTTTCCAGATGCAGATCCACCTTCGTGCCGTGCACGCCGATGTTGGCGATGATGCCGCCGGCCGCAAGGATCTTCTCACACAGCTCGAAGGTGGCCGGAACGCCGACGGCCTCGATCGCGGTGTCGACGCCGCGCTGCTCCGTGATCTTCATCACCGTCTCGGCGGCGCGGCCGTCGGTGCTGTTGACGGTCGAGGTGGCGCCGAAGCGCTTGGCGATCTCGAGCCGGCCGTCGTCGAGATCGATCATGATGATCTCGGCCGGCGAGTAGAACTGCGCGGTGAGCAGTGCGGCCAGCCCGATCGGCCCGGCGCCGACGATCGCCACGGTGTTGCCGGGCTGGACCTTGCCGTTGAGCACCCCGCACTCGAAGCCGGTCGGCAGGATGTCACTGAGCATCACCAGCGCCTCTTCGTCGGCGCCCGCGGGAACCGGATAGAGGCTCATGTCGGCGTGCGGGATGCGCACGAATTCGGCCTGGGTGCCGTCGATGCTGTTGCCGAGGATCCAGCCGCCGGTCGTGCAGTGCGAATACATCTGCTTGCGGCAGTTGACGCACTTGCCGCACGCGCTGATGCACGAGATCAGCACCGCGTCGCCGGGCTTGAATGCGGTGACGGCCGGGCCGACCGCGTCGACCACGCCGACGCCTTCATGGCCGAGGATGCGGCCCGGCTGGCAGGTCGGCACGTCGCCCTTGAGGATGTGCAGGTCGGTGCCGCAGATCGTCGTCCGCGTCACCCTGACGATGGCGTCGGTGGGCGCGCCGATCTCCGGTTTCGGACGGTCGACGAGCGCTTTTTTCCCCGGCCCCTGGTAGACGAGTGCTTTCATGGGCCGGATTTGGCGCCCCGGCTTCCTCGTTTGTCTGTGCGCCGCCGCACCTAGTGTCCTGTCCCGCTGATACGTGAGCAAAGTCGATGAAGCTTCTCGAGGATCGAGTCGGCCGTGGCAGTCCAGCGAAACGGCTGGGAGTTGATGTTGTGGTGTGTGACGAACTGGTCGATGCGTTGCACGAGTTGCTTGACGCTGGTGAACGAGCCGCGGCGAATGGCCTTGTCGGTGATCAGCGCGAAGAAGCGTTCGACCTGATTGAGCCAAGAACTGTAGGTCGGGATGAAGTGCATGTGCCATCTCGGCCGACTTGCAGCGCCGTGCAGAGTCCAGAACTCCAGATGGGGCCGTCCATCGGCCTCGGAGTGAACTGACCGGCTGAACGTGCGCCCGCCCGGCGCGGTCCCCCGCTCGGTGCTCGTGGCCAGCGTGTTTCCGTTCGTCTTGCCAGCAGCAGCATGTGCATCGCTAGCCTGCTGAAGGATCGCGGCGCCGTTCGAGTGTTGCACCGTGTGGTCCCGGTCGCCGTGGAAAACGATGGTCGGCACTGCCTGCTTGCAGCTCCGTTCGCCCACCCGGGCGCCAATCACGCCGGCAGAGCCACTTCTTCCTCGCCCACCCTTCATCGCCGCCATCGCCGAAGGAATGTCGTGCGCGCTTGCGAAGGGCAAACCCGAGTGCGCGCCGACGGCTGCAAAAATGTCCGGGTAGGTCTCACCCAGCACGACAGCCATGGCTGCACCCGCCGACAAGCCGGCGACAAAGATTCGGCGCTCGTCGACGCCATACGCTCCAGCCACCTCGCCGACCATTCCGGCGATCACCGAGGGCTCGCCCTTGTCTCGCTTCTGATCGTGCGGCTGGAACCAGTTCCAGCACTTGGATACGTTGGCGCTTGCAGCTTGCTCGGGGTAGAGGACCAAGAAGCCGTTTTCTTCTGCCGACCGGTTCATTTGCGTCCCACGCGCGAAGTCGTCCGCCGATTGCGTGCAGCCATGGAGCATCACGATCAAAGGCCGCCGCGAATCCGACGCCTGGCTAGGCACGTAGAGCTTGTATGCACGAGTCCCCGCCTGGTTGGAGAACTCACTCGTGATGAAACGTCCCGGCAAACCGAGACCGCCCGAACTCGAAGGTGGAGAGGGCTCGGCACGACCAAGCGGAGATATTTGTTCGCCTACGCGCTCCACCACCTCGAGCGGCGGCGCGTCGTGGACGCCGAAAGATGACAAGACACCCGAAGAGAGTGCCCGCCGGATCGTCTCGGTGACGCCGTGCATGAGTCCGGTGGAGGTGTCGAGACCGGCCGACGCTAGTGCGCGCTCGATCGTCTCGTTGATGTGGTCTGCATTGAAGCGCGACATGGGGAGGGAGTTGTAGACGGTGGTCATGGAGTGTTTTTGTGAGGCTACGTAGGTGGATCAATGAATGCGGTCGGACAGCGCCTGCCTGACTGCAGCGCTGGCTTGAAAGGCCCCGAGGACCGAGACCGACGCGATCGCCGCTTTCGCAAGAGCGGGCGTGACGTCCGGGGCGATACGCGCGAGCCCGACCACCTCGATCTGGAGGCGCTCTCCGGCTGCTACGGCGCGCTCGAGATCCGCACGGCTGAAATGCTGAAGACCAAGGATCAGGGAGCGGCGGGCGACAGTCTGCTTGAGCACATCTGCGTGCTGGGTCAATTGATTGCGGACGGCTGTTCGGACGAGGTCAGACCGATTTGAGTAGAAGCCTTCCTGGACCAGGAGGTCGACTTGGCCGAGGTCGACCACGCCCATGTTGACGGCCATCTTCTCGGTCTCGCCGGCGCGGGGCTGCCTCGTCTCTGGAAGAGTGCTGGGGATTTTTGGCATCTAGCTGGATTCTGATTGGATTCTAATTAGAACACATCTGCTCCCGATTTGCACGCTGACGCGGGTTCGTCGTGGGCCGGCGCGCCCGCGACGGGACACAACGGGTCGTGTCTTGCACTTGCCCGTTCGTGCTCCCCGGTGTCGGTTTCAGTTCATCGTGTCACTAGGCTCCTGAGCCCTCGGGCGCTACGCTGCTGCGTCTTCGGTTTCTTCCTCCGCGGGGATTCTGAAAATCGCGGCCGAGGCCGCATCGTTGAGCAAGTCCAAGCTGATGCACTCGGTCTTCTGACGAATCGCCAACTCGGCGGCCTGGGCCAACAGGGTCGTGATCTTGCCGGTCAGGCCACCGCCATAGGCCATGAGTTTCTGGATCACGGCCTTGTCGCCAAAGGGGGAGGGCGAGTGCAAGCTGCCGAGATCGATCGCGGGCTCCGTTGGGAGGAACGGCGCCGAAGTCAGGAGACGGTCATGGCGTCGCCCTCAAACCTTGCGAGATCACCGGAGTGCACAGCGCTTGATCAAGTGATCCAGAGTCTTGATGCGCAGGCAAGACAGCCGCAGTCAGGAGCGATGCAGGACTGGATCAAGGATGAGCGAACGAGGGCGCGCTCGCGGCAGTTCGCGTTGCGCTGCTGACGCACGCCGCGGCGGATCCCATCTCCAGCCCTGCGTCGGCACCTTGGCCCGGCCACTCATCTCAAACCACAAAGACTTCCCCAGCTCCCCAACAGCGGGCGGGCGTCGTTTGGGTCGCCCGTCGGCAATCTGCAACTGAGCAGTCCGTCGCCTGATGATTCCAGCAGGCCGGACCCGGCCATGAGCCGCCGGTCACCCGCTGAAGACGAATGTCGGCTTCAGACTAGCTCCCGCCGTTCGAGTTCGGCGCCCCAATGACAGCGATCGCCGAGACCGGACGTTGACACTTCATCGTGTCGGCTGTCCGCTCCACTTATGAACCGGTCTCTCAGATGTTGAGCCAGCAATCCTCTTCCAAGGTGAGTGGAACGGTGGTCTCCGATCCGAGCATTGGAGTACCGGATGGGTTTCGACTCAAATTCGTACCTGCAAGCCTCCAGCTCACTAGCGCGCTTCGTGCGGAACCTCTGCACGACTGGCAGTCCGCAAATGGCGTAGTACTGGCGGTTGGTTTCCGGGACCCAGATTCCTACTCAATTCAAGGCTCGGCGGTCGTAGTTGCACCAGGCGTTGCGCTTTGTGCGACCCATGTGCTTGCCTCGGAGATGTCAAGTCTCCTAGCCGAAGCTAGGGATTCGCTGATCAAGTAGTTGCGTTGACGATGACAAGCGCATGAGGTGGTCGAACGCGTGCGATCGTGAGGCGTTGCGTCCGTGAACTGCTGGTTGGGATCGGTTATCGACGTGTGGGTGATGACTACGGTCGTACCAATGCCGGCGTTCTTCTGGCCGCGAGGTACAGGTTGACCATCGCCAGCGCCGTGAACGCCCGGTTGGCGTTCTTGGCCAGGCCGCGGTAGCGAACCTTGGCGAAGCCCCACAGACGCTTGAGCACGAGGAACGGATGCTCGACACGAGCTCGGGTGCGGCTCTTGGTTCGGTTCCTGAGGCGCTCGGCTTCATCCACGCCCCAGGCGAAGCGCACGCGCCGGCTGGTGAAGTCGCGTGCCTCGGGCGCAGCCGCCTTGATGATGGCGGTGCAGCCTTGGTAGCCCCGGTCGCCGTAGACGCGCTTCTCGGCTCCGTGTAGCAGATCGGGCAGCGGGTGCCTGTCGTGCACGTTGGCGCTGGTGACCACGGCGCTGTGTACCAGCCCGGTCCTGGTGTCGGCGCCGATGTGCAGCTTCATGCCGAAGTGCCACTGGTTGCCCTTCTTGGTCTGGCGCATCTCGGGATCGCGTTGCTGCTCGGCGTTCTTGGTCGAGCTCGGCGCAGCGATGATGGTGGCGTCGACGATCGTTCCCGCACTCAGCCGCAGCCCACGGCCCTGCAGGATGCGACCGACCTCGGCGAAGATAGCCTGGCCGAGGTTGTGCTTCTCGAGCAGGTGGCGCAACTTCAGGATGGTGGTGGCGTCGGGCACCGGCTCGCGACCGAGGTCGATGCCGACGAATGCGCGCAGTGCCGCCGAGTCGTACAGGGCTTCTTCGCAGGCCACGTCAGCCAGGTTGAACCAGTGCTGGAGTAGGTGAATGCGCAGCATGCGCTCCAGGCCGATCGGCGGGCGGCCGTTGCCAGCCTTGGGGTAGTGCGGCTCGATCAGCGCGACCAGATCGGACCACGGTACCAAGGTCTGCATCTCGGCCAGGAAGGCGTCGCGCCTCGTAGGCCTGTGGTATTTCTCGAAGCCTGCGGTTTGATCCGCCGCTGCTGCCAGACTTATCTGCTTCATCGCCATCGCCTCCATACGCGTCGACAGCTTTAACGCATGCAACTACGATGCCGAGGACTTGATCAGCGAATCCCTAGGTCCGATCCTACCCAGAAGGACACGCACCAAGCGATCGAGCGCTGGCCGCATCCCGCGACGGCCTACTTTCGTCACGTCAGCACCGTGCACGAATGGGTCATGGCCGAAGCAGCTGGCCGGCCCGGAGGCTTCGGGTCGGCGACGATCCCAATTGTTGGGGATGCGCTCTCCCCTCCGAAGCATCTAGGGCCGGCAGATCGTTCACACCCAAGAGCCCGACGACGACTGGCTGCTGCTCCTGAAGATACGGCTACTGGCGCCGTTTGTGGCGGAGGGACAGCTCTGATCCGCGCCGCGCGTCGGCGCTCCGCAGTCGCAGCGAAGCGAGCCGAACACGTCTCCAGTCACGCATTCGGAGTACCTCCGGACCAGCGGCGTGGCTGAGTTGCGGATGTCGCCGAACCGGATCGCGAAGTGGTCTGAATTCGCGGGACCGTTGAATGTGACGAATGTCGTGGGCGCACCATGGCGCAGTGGGACGGCCACTGCATTGCGCACCGCAACGTGTACGCCGTCGACGCTGCCCGGCCCGTTAGGTAGAGCGGAAGAACATTGTTTCGTGGGCTGGGAGCTCAGCATGCTCGAACCCGCGCGTCGACTTGCACCTGAGCTTCCGCCTTGAGGACCACCGTCGCATCGGCGACAACGCGATCGGCCATTCGCTCGGCTTCCTCGCGGTCGACGCCGCAAACCATCACGTAGCCGATCCGGTCCGCGTTCTCGAAGGGAGGCCACACCGGATCGCCGGGCCGCTTCAGGACTTCGACGCAGCGGATGCGCGGGTCATTCCACTCCGGCAACCGCACTGTCTCCAGCACGCCCGGCTGCGCGGCGACGATCCAGCGAATGACGCCCACCAGGGCATCCGAGGGTTCCGGCTCGATGGGTTGCACGCCAAGATGCGTCGCAATCAGCCTGGCGTGCTGCGATTGCCCGAGCGAATGGCTGACCAGGCGCGCGATCTTGGCGCCGACCAGGCGCGGGTTGATCTCGATCGCGTGCAGGCCCTCGGCCGTCAGCATCAGTTCCGTGTGGGCCGCGCCCCAATTGAAGCCAACGGCATCCAGCAGCGACACGACGTAGCGCACGATCATCGACGAGTTCGCGTTCGGCATGGATGGCGGCACAAACGTGCTGCCTCGCATGGCGAACGAAGGCGGCTCGAACATCACCTTCTGGTGCAGCCCGACGACAGTGTGCCGGCCGTCGACCGACAACGTATCGCAGCCGAAGAACGTCCCGGTCAGGTAGCGTTCGACCAGCAGCCGATCGTTGGCGACCACTCCTAGGCCGTAGTCCGCCCGACTCGGCAGCATCTGGGTAAGAGGCGACAGGAGAGGATCGAGGTCGTGCGCATGTCGCAGGACGACGATGTTTTGCGAGCCATAGCCGTCGGCTGGCTTGATCAGTACCGGCAGACCTAGCCGCTGCACGGCGGCCTGCAGTTGGGCATTCGACTCGGCAAGCTCGAATGCGGGTTGCGCAATGCCACGCTCGGCCAACCGGGTGCGTACGCTGACCTTGTCTCGCAACAGACGAGCAGTCGCCGGGCTGATGTGTCGCACGGCGAGCTTCTCGGCCAGCTGTGCCGCCTCGACCAGCCGGATGTCGAGCAGGCAGAGAACCGCGTCGATGCGGTGACGCGCATGGGCGTCCAGCACGCGCCGCGTGACCTCAGTGTCATCGAATCCCGGGACATCGATCAACTCCCGTGCCGCCTCGAGCAATGGCCAAACCGCTGGCTGGCACCTGTAGTGATCCAGCTGTGCACTCAGGAACGTGAACTCGTCGCCGCGCGTGACCGCAGCGACAAGGAGGTCGGCGTCGTCGCCGCCCGGAAGCTCGATGATCAACAGATGGGCCATGTCGCCTCGATGCGGATGGGTGCCCTCAAACGGTTTCGGCGAGGCGAAAACCCATGGCATACGTCGCCGAGCGCGGGTTCTGGCCGTGCCGCCTTCGCGTGCGTGCCAGATCGCGCCAACGGGAAAAGCAGCCACCCCGTGCGATCCGGTACGTGCCGTGAATCTGCGCAAGGTGATCGGAGATGTAAGGGCCGCCGAGATAAGGCGCGTAGTCGTCCGCCACGTACTCCTCGACGTTGCCGGCCATGTCGGCGAGACCGAAGGCGGACTCGCCACCGACGAATGCTCCGACCGGCGAGGTGTTGAAGAGACCCGTCTCTGCCGTGTTCGCGAGTTCGGCGTCGAAGGATTCGCCCCACGGGAACTCACACGCCTCAGGTCCCCCGGCAGCCCACTCCCACTCGGCTTCGCTCGGCAAACGATAGCCTCGCCCGGTACTGCAAGCGAGCCACGCGGCGTAGGCATCGGCCGAGGCTGCGCTCACGGTGTAAACGGGATGGTTGGCGCGCTCGCATGGGAACTGCCGAAACGACCAGCTGCTCGGCAATTCTGGATGGCCGGTGGCGATCAGGAAATCACGGTATTCGGCATTGGTGACCGGGAATCTGGCGATCCGGAAGGCTGTCAGCGTCACACGATGACGCGGACATTCCTTCTCAATCCACTGGCGCTGCAATCCAAGGCCGCTGCACCGTTCGAGCACTGCGTTCACCGCGTCGGGAGCCAAGCCGATTTCCGCGACGCCGCCAGGAATATCGCGCATCTCGGGAGCTCGGCTCCTAATCCTCGGATCACCGACCCACGACAGCAGTGTTCCGCTTGCAATTCGCTGCGCGAGGCTCGTTTCCGGGGAGGCCAGCGTTTCGAGCAGAAGGTCCCTTGTCGCGCCGCGCAACGCGTTGACCGCTTGCAATGTCGCTTCGGCCAGATGACCAGACACATAACAATCGGGAAGCCTTAGCCGATCGCGGTCCGAGATGGCGTCGCAAGGAAGGCCCCTGGCGCGTGTCTCCTGGAGCTCGTGCTCGCTAGGCATCGTCGTCATGACACGGTCGCCTCTAGCGTGTTTGCGAACGCGGATGCCAGCCGGGCGACGCGGGCCAGGGCCGCGTCGATCTGCGCATCGAATGCGGAACCGAAGGCATATCCGTCGCTCGTCCAGATCTGCGAGGCTTGCGGGACGCAGATCGTGTCGCCGATCACGACGCCGCCGACGTAGCCGAACAAGGAGCGGGCGTGAGGAATTGCCAGCGAGCCTCCGCTCCAGCCGGTGGAAACGCTGCACAGGAGGACAGGCCGGTCGATGAAGGGGTTGGCCTGGCTCGGGTCGATGTAGGGCAGACGCGAGACCCAATCGATCACATTCTTCAGATACGGCGGCAACTGGCCGTTGTATTCGGGTGTGGCGACGATCAGGCCATGGCTTGCGGAAAAGCGGCCATGCACCGACGCTACACGCGCCAGCACGTCCGGTTGAGTCTCGAGGTCCTGATTGAACAGCGGCAGGTCCACTTGCGACGGCCGCAGCAAATCGACATCGCAGTGGCAACTCAATCGGCGGGCGAGGTTGTCGAGCAGTCGTGCGTTGAGCGATTCGGCGCGCTGGCTTCCGGCCACAAGCAGCAATCGCGGCCCTCCGTCGCGACACAGCGCATTCGTTCGAGCCTGCACGTTCACACCGCGACCGGATAGATGCCGCCATCGTACGAGGCCGCGAGGAATCGTCGACGTTGCCGATCCCAGGTGATCGATGAAATGCCTGAATCGGTCGGGCGTTGCACGTCCGTCCACTGCTTGCTGGTCAGATCGAAGCGGGCGACGGTGCCTCCATAGCAGCCGGTGAGGACGGCCGTGCGCGCGTCGTCCACTGCCATGCATTTGACCGAGTGCGGATGCGGGCTCGGAAAGCCTTCGGTCTCACTGCCGTCCCAAAGGCGCAAGGTGCGATCCCGTCCGACACTCGCAAAGCGCCCACTGCCGATGTCGCAGCATGCGTTGGCGATGCGCTCGTGCGCTCCTGACACGCGGCGTACCACCGACCAATCACCCAGCCGGTGCCAAGCGATCTCCGTTGACGCGCACACTGAAAAAAGCTGTTCTCCGCTGACGCTTAGCCCCTTGACCGCGTTCTGGTAGACAGCGAGACTCTCGACCAACCTCAACCGGTCGTCGTGATCCGGTTCGAAGATCAGGATCTCGCCGGTGTACGTTCCCACGGCGAGGCAGCGAAGGCCGCGGCGTTCGAACCCGACGCCGCAGTTCAGGGGCGAGTGGTGGGCGTGGATCACCGCCCCGGTCCGTGCGTCGAACAGGCGACCGAGCTGACCCCCCGTGAATAGCGCACCGTCGACCTCGACGAGGAAGTTGCACAAGCTCCCCATCTGCGCCGCCGGCGTTCCATCGATAGCCACGTAGCCGGCGTCTCCGACGGTGTAGACATGCCCTTCGGCCTGGAGCACCGCGTTGATGCCGCAGCCGGCCTCAACGCCTTCGAGGTCCCAGGTCTTCGACCGTGGGTCGAAGACAGCGTAGCTGGAACCGAACGTGCCCGCGGCGATGCGACCGTCGCAGAGGACGGTCGCCGCGCGGGCCCAGACGGCTTCGGGCAGAGGCGAGCGACTCACCTCCTCGAGGCCGGTGGAGCGGTCGACCCGCCACAGGGCAAAGGTGCAGTCGTAGCTGAGCGATAACAGGATGCCGCGCTTCGCGTCAAGGACGATCTTCTTCACGCCGGCACGATGCGCTTGGATGAACCGCGTCGCGCCCTGGTCGATGACGGCGATCCGCCCCAGATCATCGCCGGCGTACACCACGCCCTCCGAATCGATCTCGATGCTGTCGGTGCGCACGTTCAGCTGGGCGGACTGGACCTCGATGCCGCGATCGGCATCCCAGCGTCGGATGCTGCCGTCCACGCTCGAGGAGATGACTTGTCGCGCGTCCTGTGACCAGACGAGCGACAGCACATTGCCCGTATGGCCGCGCATTTCCTGGAGGCAACGACCTGTCAGATCGAAGATCCGAACGCTGCGGTCGAGCGCGCAGGTCGCAATGCGTTGGTCGTTCGGCGAAAAGACGGCCATGTCGACGTCGTCGGTGTGGCCGCCGAGTACGGCATGGAGTCGCATGCTCGGAACGGCCCAGACGCGCGCTGTGTAGTCGCTGCTGGCAGTGAGCAGCCAGTGTCCGTCGGCGCTGAAGGCGCAGTGATTGACGAGGTGATCATGATGACCGCGGGACAGCGCTCGACGGGTGCGAGCATCCCAGAGGATCACGCGGTTGTCGTAGCCCGCCGTGGCCACGTGGTGGCCGTGCGCCGCAATGCCGGCGATGGGCCCGCGGTGGCGAAGCCCGTTGTCGAATCCTGAATGTTTCACGTCAAGCCGTGAGGTCGAGCAAGCTGCCGAGACCCGAAGTCGGGGACGTCGCGGCGGGCGTCGTCGGCGCGACCGAAGGGCGCGGGCCGCTGCGCCCCGCCTGCCAGGACTTCACTGCCTGCTGCGCGGCGGAAAGATCGCCCTTTTGAAGCGCTTGCCCGATCTGGCCCAGCGGGCTGCCGGCATCGATCATGCCGATGGTCCCGGCCATGTTTGCATAGGCGGCCTGTGCGCTCCCCAGTTTGCCGGCGGAAAGTGCCGCCATTAGGCTGTTGACTCCCTGTTGGCGCTGTTGCCACTGACTGCTGGAAGTGTCCTGTGACCTTGCTGCCGATCCAGACCCAACGATGCGCATTCCCATGTTGTCACCCCGATGTGTGTTGGAGGACAGGCACGCCCGTCGACCTCGATGGAGTATGTTCGGGCCTGGTTCTCGAGACGATTCCGCGAAAAAGCCGACGTTCGCGCGCCTGTTCGCTTCGGCCGGCGGCATGGCGTCCATTCGCATGCGCAGCCAGGTAAAGTTTTTGCAACAACCGTCCAGTGCTGCCGCCGCGGGCCGAAATCGATGACACCAGGAAAGCTACTTCGACCGCCCCGGTCGCGGAGTTCTCTTTGGGAGACTAAATATGGGAATGCGAATACCTTCCGGCCGCGCAGCGCCGGCTGCCGGCCAAAGCAGCGTTGCGCAATGGCAGCAACAGCAAGTGAAGACACCGACGCAAACTGTCGCTCGGGCGCCGGCTCCCTCGAAACCTACTGCCACGACCGGGAATCATCTGAACGTGGTGGCCTAACGTAGGGCCGCTGGGAAGCGGCTCTATCTCGTCGCTGCGCACGACATGGCGCTGCACGTTCCTGGTCTGTCATCGTCATCCGCAGCACGGAAGACGGGGCCGACCTCGACACCGATCTGCCGGTATCGGCAGGGGCGTCAAGTTCTACTTGATCAAGGACGTCACCTACCTTCTGAGGACAGGAAGCATGCGTCCGAGAACGCCGTCCCGTAAGACGAACTGATGCTGAAGGGCCGCCAGCACATGGACGGTGACCAGGCCGAGCATGGCGAAGTTGAGGCCCTTGTGAACGACCTTGAGAAGCGCGGCGAGCGCCTTGTCTCGAGGCACGATGTCGGGCAGTGGTATGACGCCGAACCAGACCGTCTGAAACCCCTCGGCCGAGCTCATCAGCCATCCGCTCACGGGGACGACAACGATCGAGACATAGAGCAGCGCGTGGACCAAGGTCGCCGCCGATCGCTGCCAGCCCGTAGCGGCCGGCCCGTCATGAGTGCGGTCGATGATGCGGGCGACGATTCTGACGAGCGCGAGCAGCAGGATGGAGACGCCCAGCCACTTGTGATAGTTAAAGAGGCGGATCTTTGTGGGCGTGAGCGCCAGGTCGTGCATGTAGAGCCCGAGCGGAAACGCACCGAATAACAGGAGCGCGATTAGCCAGTGCAGTGCGATCCGCACGCGGCCGTATCGAACCGGCGTGTCGTCCATGCGAGGCAGCGGCATCATCGGCGAACTTGTCAACCGCCGACGAGATGGAATTCGATGATCACCTCGTCACGCACAGACAGCAATCCACCCAGCACGGAATAGGGCTTCGCTCCGAAGTCGGATTGCCGCAGGACGAAGGACCCGCTGACGGACAGACGCTTCGGGAGTCCGTCCACTGTCAGCGGAATGTCGAGTTGCCGACGCACCCCGTGCAGCTCGACGGCGATGCGTGCGGCGAACTTCGGCGCTTCCCCTGAAATCGAGAGCGAATGGATGCGGACGAACGGGTAGCGGTCGGCTTCCAGGTTGTCGCTTCCCAGCATGTGTTCCCGGGTGCCGGCTACGGCGGCAGCCGTGACCTGGGACGCGAAGGCTGGGCCGAACGTCGAGCGGATGGCGGGATCGTCGATCTCCAACTCGTCGAGGCGGAACTCGAGATCGAACCGAGCGGAATTGGCATCGGCGCCCGGCAGATAGAAATATCCTTTGAACCGAGGTGCGGAGAGCACATGGTTGTGTCCGAGCTTGGCCGCTTCCCCGGCACGAAAGGCGAAGATCCTCACCTCCGAGTCTTTCGGACGCAGCGCGATGGCCTGTCCCCCAGACTGGGCGAGGTGTTCGTACTCGGCGGCGAGGTTCGGTGCCGCGAAAGGTGACTGCGATGATGCGGAAAGCGGTGCAACCGACGGCGCGCCGCAACTCGAAAGCACGCTGAGTGCTCCCAGCAACAGCGACGCAGCCCAGGGTCGAACTCCCCGATCGCTGACACGTTTTGGCGGCTGACGACGATTGTTCATGTCGGGTCGGTCTCTTGAACCAAGGACCGTGGGTGAAAGCCGGCGCGCGCGAACTGCATGAGCTCGCCGGAGAGGCTTCGAGCTTCGCGGATCCTGGAGCCGGCGAGCCGCAGGACCTGAAAGAGACAGGAAAGGAAGCCTCGACCGGTCTTCTCGCACAGGATCGAAGGTGCCGCCACGCCGACGTACAGGGCCGCCCCCGTTACCGCGGCCAGCAGGGCCAGGCTTCGACCGAATCGGTCCGCGGCGCCGATCTCGACGCATAGATCGAAGGCGACCGCGCGGTGCTCGAGTTCGTCGCGGGCGTGCAGATCGAATACCGCCTGCACCGATTCGCCGCTGCGGTCCCAGGACGCAGGCCGCATCAGGTAACGCTTGGACAGGATGCCCGTCAGATGCTCGAACGCTGCGACCAGGCGCAGCCGGTTTTGCGGGGAGAGACGATCTTTCGCTCGCTCGAGAACCCATTCGGCGCGCGCCAGGCCTCGTGGCGCTGCCGCAAGCGCCTCCATGAGACGTGCGTTGAGCAACATGTGCATTCGTCGGTGCTTCGATTCGTCGCGGACGAAATCGCGACAGCGCTCACGCAGATCGACCCGGGCAGGCAATTGCTCAGCGACGGATTGGACCAGGAAGAGTTCCAGCGCCGGCGTGACGAAGCTGACGGTCTCGAGGACGCTGGTCGCCGCGCTGTCGGTGTTGCACGGGACCCTGGTGCGGCTCGCAGGCACCGGTGGATCGACCGCGCTCATGGAGCCGTGTCTCGCCGTGTCGCAACTGCCGCGCCCTGTCGAAGCGCCGAAAACGTACCTGCCGTGTTTTCGTGATGCTCGTCGCCTGAATAGACCTCGGCCGTGATGGCTTTCCCGTTCATCCCGGTGATCCTCATGCGGCTGGCGCCAGACGCCCCCCAGGAACGTTGCGCCGTCCGCTCGACGTCGATGCGGCGTACGACCTTGTCGCGTGCGTCGAGAAGAAGCGTCTGCAAGGCAAGCCGTTGCTGCACGTCGACGCAGCTGGCGACGCTTCGAATCGGCGAATCGGAGGCTGTCGTCCGTGACACGATTCGCACGCAACGCGTTCCGGCAACCTCTTCGATACCTTGCACCGTCTGCTGCTGCCACATCCACCACGGTGCCAGCATGTCCCAGATGAACAGCCCGGGGTAGGGCTCGGCCGCAAACGGATCGGCTTCGGAGACCCCGCCCTTGTGCTCGGCATCGGAGCGAACCACGCGCACACGGCCGCGGGCGTCCACCTCGGCGGTCATCGGTGATGCAGCCACGCCGACCCCCGAGATCCTCCGGGTGACGAGGCGTCCGCCCTCCGGATCGAACTCGCCGATCACGGACAGCTGGCCCGTTGAACTACGG
>Ga0209584_10000173_pt1 | contig 18304 bp, 19 predicted proteins | sample NGEPerD_FD_184507 | JGI IMG/M metagenome (GOLD analysis project Ga0209584, IMG submission 184507) | Arctic peat soil microbial communities from the Barrow Environmental Observatory site, Barrow, Alaska, USA - NGEE PermafrostAB12-D... | ecosystem: Environmental > Terrestrial > Soil > Wetlands >...
AAGCAGAACACCAAGCGCAACATCGCCGAGTGCGTCCACAAGATCTACGACTACGGGATGCTGGTGACCGCCGGTTTCATCGTCGGCTTCGACACCGAAAGGGTGACGATCGCGGACGCGATGGTCGACTTCATCGAGGAATGTGCGATCCCCGTTTCGATGGTCGGACTGCTTTACGCGCTGCCGAACACCCAGTTGACGCGCCGGCTGGCGAAAGAAGGCCGGTTGCATCCCAACAACGGCAGTGTCCCCGACGATTATGCCGGCGACCAGTGCATGAACGGCATCAACTTCGAGACGCTGCGGCCATTGCGCGATGTTCTTTTCGACTACCGGACGATCCTGGAAAAAGTCTACGATCCGGCCGCCTATGCCGGGCGGCTCGACCGGTTTGGCGCCAGGCTCAAGCGCGGCGAGCGCGGGCTCAGGCTGCCGGAGGGCGATCCGCGCAGCCGCGTGAAGCCGCTCGAAACCGTGCGCGCCGTCGTCGATGCCGTACCGGGCGCCAGCGATTTGCTCTGGGCGAGCTTCATGAATTGCGCGCGCAACAATCCGGCGGCGGTGCGCTACACCGTGTTCCTGATGGCGATGTACATTTATCTCGGACCGTTTTCGCGCCGCACGATCGAGCAGATCGACCGGCGCATCGCGGCCATCGACGCGGCCGAGCAGACGCCGATGGCAAGCGGCGCCGTCGTTATCGAGCGATCGTCCGCGGCCGGGGCGCCCCTCCATTGAGCATGGCGGCACAAGGCCGAATTAGGCCCACCTTCGACCGTATCGATACCTGGGTGTTCGATCTCGACAACACGCTTTATCCGCATCACCTGCTCTGGCAGCAGGTCGACGACCGCATCCGCTCATACGTGGCCGAATTCCTGAAAGTGTCGAAGGACGAGGCGTTCCGGGTTCAGAAGGACTATTACAAGCGCTACGGCACCACCATGCGCGGCTTGATGACCGAACACGGGCTCAACCCTGATGACTATCTCGAATACGTCCACCAGATCGACCACGCGCCGCTCGAGCCCAATCCGGCGCTCGGCGCCGCGTTGGGGAAATTGCCGGGGCGCAAGCTCATCCTCACCAACGGCACCCGCAAGCACGCCGACGCGGTAATGCGGCGGCTCGAGATCGATCAGCATTTCGAGGACGTGTTCGACATCGTCGCCGCCGAGCTCGAACCCAAGCCGGCCGCGAAAACCTACGAGCGCTTCCTGGCGCGCCATGATGTGGATGCGGCCAAGGCCGCCATGTTCGAGGATCTCGCGCGTAACCTCGAAGCGCCACATGCGCTCGGCATGACCACGGTGCTGGTGGTGCCGGAAGGCCAGCGCGAAGTATTCCGCGAGGACTGGGAATTGGAAGGGCGCGACGAGCCGCATATCGACTATCTGACCGACGATCTCGCCGGATTTCTTGAGCGAATCCTTAAGCCCCAGCGCACGGCTTGACATCCCCTGCCCGGGCCCCGACAAACCGCTCCGAACGAAGCGCCGGGTTGCCCCATGTCTAACGACAAGCTTGCCAAGATCATCGACGACGCCTTCGAGAGCCGCGACAAGATCGGCCCGAAAACCAAGGGCGCCGTGCGCAAGGCAGTTCAATCCGCGCTCGACTTGCTCGACCGCGGCGAGGCGCGCGTGGCCGAGCGCCAGGGCGATGGAAGCTGGCAAGTTAATCAGTGGCTCAAGAAAGCCGTGTTGCTGTCGTTCCGGCTCAACGACATGAGCGTGATCGCTGGCGGCCCCGGCAAAGCCGTGTGGTGGGACAAGGTCGATTCCAAGTTCAAGGGCTGGAACGCCGCCCGATTCCGCAAAGCCGGTTTCCGCGCCGTGCCCAGCTGCGTGGTGCGCCGCTCGGCCTATATCGCGCCCGGCGTGGTGCTGATGCCGTCCTTCGTCAATCTCGGCGCCTATGTTGACAGCGGTACCATGATCGACACCTGGGCCACCGTCGGCTCGTGCGCGCAGATCGGCAAGAATTGCCACATCTCGGGCGGCGCCGGCATCGGCGGCGTGCTTGAGCCGTTGCAGGCCGGGCCGGTGATCATCGAGGACAATTGTTTCGTCGGCGCGCGCTCGGAAGTGGCGGAGGGCGTGATTCTGCGCACCGGCGCGGTGCTGTCCATGGGCGTCTATCTTGGCGCGTCCACGCGCATCGTCGATCGGGAAACCGGAAACGTCACGCAAGGCGAGGTGCCGGCTTATTCCGTGGTGGTGCCCGGCACGCTGCCGGGCAAGAGCGGCGGCCCCGGGCTCTATTGCGCGGTCATCGTCAAGCGCGTCGACGAGCGCACGCGCTCCAAGACAAGCATCAACGAGCTGCTGAGGGATTGAAAGGCGAACGTTAGTCATGTCCGCTGATCCGCTCGCCCTTGCCCGCGATCTGCTGCGCTGCCGTTCCGTCACGCCGGCGGAAGGCGGCGCGCTCAAGTTCCTCGAAGGCACCCTGAAAGCTGCCGGCTTTACGGTGCATCGCATGACCTTCAGCGAGCCGGGCGCGGACGACGTGGAGAATCTCTACGCCCGCATCGGCACGGCGGCGCCGCATCTGATGTTTGCCGGCCATACCGACGTGGTGCCGCCGGGCGACGAAAAGGCCTGGGCGCATCCGCCGTTCGCCGGCGAGGTGGCGAACAACGAGCTCTACGGCCGCGGCGCGGTGGACATGAAGGGCGGCATCGCCTGCGCACTCGCCGCCGTGCTCGATCATCTCAGCCATCATGCCGGCAAGCCAAAAGGCTCGATCTCGTTCCTGATCACCGGCGACGAGGAAGGCATCGCGGTCAACGGCACGCCCAAGCTTTTGCAATGGGCGACTGAGCGCGGCGAAGAATTCGACCACTGCATCCTGGGCGAGCCGAGCAATGTCGCGGAACTGGGCGACACCATCAAAATCGGCCGCCGCGGCTCGCTCAACGGCCACCTGATCGTGACCGGCAAACAAGGTCATGTCGCCTATCCGCAGCGGGCGGAAAATCCGATCCGCGGGCTGGTGACGTTGGTTGCGGCGCTGCAGGCCAAGCCGCTCGACAGCGGCACCGCCCTATTTCCGCCCTCGCATCTGGAATTCACATCGGTCGACGTCGGCAACAAGACGGTCAATCTCATTCCCGGCGAGGCGCGCGGGCGCTTCAACATCCGCTTCAACGACAAGCACACGCTGGATTCGCTGAAAAAGCTGATCGAGAAGCGCGCGGCCAAAGCTACCAAAGATTTGGCGGCCGGCGGCAAGATCCGCTACGCGTTCGAGTGGGAGCCGTCGAACGCCTGGGTATTCGTCACCGAGCCGGGCCCGTTCACCGAACTGGTGTCCGAGGCGATCAAGAAAGTCACCGGACGCACGCCGCAACTCTCCACCAGCGGCGGCACCTCCGACGCGCGCTTCATCACCGCCCATTGCCCGGTGGTGGAGTTCGGCCTGGTCGGGCAGACCATGCATGCCATCGACGAGCGCGTGCCGATCGCCGACCTGCGCGCGTTGACGACGATCTACCGGACGATTATCGACCGCTATTTCACCGCGTAATCCACCCGCATCAGATAAAGCCCGTCCGGCGGCGCGACCTGGCCGCAGGCGGTGCGGTCGCGCGCGGCCAATATGCGCGTAAGTTCGTCGGCGCTCCATTTGCCCTCGCCGGCCATGACCAGCGAGCCGACCATCGAGCGGACCTGGCTGTGCAGGAACGAGCGCGCGGACGTCGTCACGCGCAACTCGTCGCCGTGCCGTTCCACGTCGAGTTGGTCGAGCGTCTTCACCGGCGATTTGGCCTGGCATTCGGTCGAACGGAACGTGGTGAAGTCGTGCTTGCCGATCAGGCGCTGCGCGGCGGCGTGCATGGCCGCGGCGTCGAGCGGGCGCGGCACGCGCCAGGCGTGGCCGGCGTCGAGCGTCAAATCGGCGCGCCGGTTGATGATGCGATAGAGATAGTGGCGCTTGACCGCCGAGGTGCGGGCATTGAAGCCGTCGGCCACCCGCTCGGCCGCCAGGACCGCCACCGGGTGCGGGCGCAGATGCGCGTTGAGCGCGTCGCGCACGGTGTCGGTATCCCAGTCCTTCTTCAGATCGACATGCGCCACCTGCCCGCGCGCGTGCACGCCGGCATCGGTGCGGCCGGCGCCCTGTACCAGGGTCTTTTCGCCCGATAATGCTTCAATCGCCGCGGTCAGGACGCCCTGCACGGTGGGCCGGTCGGCCTGAATCTGCCAGCCGGCGAAGGGCGCACCGTCATATTCGATGGTCAGCTTGTAGCGGGGCACGATTGATTCACCTCAAATCCACCGGCTGGCGGGTTTCCTATACTTGCTCCCGAAAGCGGGGGTTAAGTCCATGAAACGTGAGTTTAAACGGCAAATCGTCGATCTGCTCAACGAGCACCGTATCATGACGATAGCCACAAACCGGGCCGACGGCTGGCCGCAGGCGACAGTGGTCGGTTACGGCAACGACGGGATGGTCATCTACTGCCTGATTTCCCGCGACAGCCAGAAATACGCCAACATCATGCGCGATCCGCGCGTTTCGCTCGCCATCGCCAAGGACTACCCGCAGCCGCTGCAGATCAAGGGACTGTCGATCGCGGCCACCGCCGCCCTGGTCACCGACCCCGGCGAGATCGACCATGCTGCCGAGATCCGTCTGCACCGCTATCCGGAATACCGGGTGATGCCGCGCCCCGACCCCGCCGCCGTGCCGACCATGCGGCTGACGCCGGAGATCGTCTCCATCCTCGACTATTCCAAGGGCTTCGCGCACACCGACCTGGTTCGCGTCACCGACAACGATCTCGCCGAATTCATCGAAGCGCGCCGGCACCATTGGGCGGGATTTCACGCGGCCTAGGGCGGCCGTTAAGCGCGCACGGGAACAATTCGCGGCCCGCCGAAAATCTCCACCTGCCCGGCGATAAGTGCTAGCAGTCACTCAGTCCGGCAAATCACCGCCGGCTGAATTGGTGGACATCATTTCACAGCTCGTTCAACGGCTTTCATTGCCAGTGGGGACCCAGCCGCGACGCGTGGCTTGGATCGATGCCGGCGGGCTTCTCACCATGCATCTTCTCGCTCTGCTGGCATTCGTGCCGTGGTTGTTCAGCTGGACCGGCGTCATTCTCGCCTTCGTCGGACTTTACGTTTTCGGCACGCTTGGAATCAGTCTTTGCTTTCACCGGCTGCTGACCCATCGCGGCATGGTCTGCCCCAAGCCGCTGGAACACGCCTTCGCCATTCTTGGAATCTGCTGCATGCAGGACACGCCGGCGCGTTGGGTCGGCACCCATCGGCGGCACCATGAGCACTCCGACGAGCAGGCGGATCCGCACAGCCCGTTGGTCAATTTCCTGTGGGCGCATATGGGCTGGCTTATTTTCAAGAACAGGGAATTGACGCGCCTTGGCCTGACCAACCGCTACGCCAAGGATGTCTTGCGCGATCGCTTTTATGTCATTGTCGAGCGCAAGGGTCCGTGGCTTTGCATCGTCGCGGCTTCTTGGCTGGTCTTTTTTGCCGGCGGGTTCATTGCCGAATTGCTGCTCGGCGGCACCCCCATGCAGGCGCTGCAATTCGGCCTGAGCCTGCTGGTCTGGGGCGTTTTCGTGCGCACGGTGCTGGTCTGGCACAACACCTGGGCGGTCAATTCGGTGACACATATATGGGGTTATCGAAATTACGAAACCGACGAGTCGAGCCGCAACAATTTGTTCGTCGGATATCTCAGCGCCGGCGAAGGCTGGCACAACAACCATCATGCCGACCCGCGCTCCGCGCGGCACGGCCATATGTGGTGGGAGACCGATACGACCTGGCTGACGATCCGGCTGCTCGAAGTGCTAGGGCTTGCGCGCGACGTGATCACGCCGTCGCCTTCCGTCCTTGCACGTGCGACCGCAAAGCAAAGCGCCTAGAGCACGACGCCTGCCTTCACAGCGGTACCGCGCAGGAATTCCTCCGCCGCCATCGGTTGCCTTCCGGCGCGCTGTACTTGCGTAAGCCGCACCGCGCCGTCGCCGCAGGCGATGGTGAGCGAATTGTCGAGCACGGTGCCCGGCGCACCTTTCCCCTCCCCCTTGGTCGTGCGCAGCGCCTTGACGCGCACGCCGCCGATCTCGAACCAGGCGCCGGGAAATGGCGACAGGCCGCGGATGTGGTCGTGCACCTGATTCCACGGTTTGGTCCAATCGATGCGGGTCTCGTCCTTGCTTATCTTCGTCGCGTAGGTGACGCCCGTCTCCGGCTGTAGCGTGAGCGCCAGCGAGCCGCGCTCCGCCGCGGCAATCGCGCGCAGCATCAGATCGGCGCCGAGCCGCGCCAGCGCGTCGTGCAGGTCGCCTGCCGTCATGTCGGGTTGAATTGGTACGCGCTCCGCCATCGCCAAAGCGCCGGTGTCGAGGCCTTCGTCCATCTGCATGATGGTGACGCCGCTCGCCGCATCGCCCGCCATGATGGCGCGGTTGATCGGCGCCGCGCCACGCCAGCGCGGCAGCAATGAGGCATGCACGTTGAAGCAGCCGAGCCGCGGCGCCGCGAGGATCGGCTTCGGCAGGATCAGGCCATAAGCGACCACCACCGCCGCGTCGGCCCGGTGCGCGTGGAACGTGGCTTCCGCCTCGGCGCTCTTGAGCGTTGTGGACGTGAGCACTGGAAGACCGAGCCGGCGCGCCTCGCGCTCGACCGGGCTCGGCTGCAGCTCCATGCCGCGGCCGGCCGGCTTGGCCGCGCGCGTATAGACCGCGGCGATCTCGTGTCCGGCTGCTGCGAGCTCGAGCAGCGTCGGCACCGCGAAATCGGGCGTGCCCATGAAGATCAGGCGCATGCAGGCACCGCCAGATTTATCCAATGTGATGCGAAGGCTCTTTGTCCTCGGACAGCGGCTGGACCGGCTCGCCGCGCTTGGCCGCCTTCTTGAACCGTTTCATCACCATGCTGCGCTTGAGCTTGGAAATATAGTCGATGAACAGAATGCCGTTGGTGTGGTCGATCTCGTGCTGCAGACAAGTGGCGAGCAGGCCGGTGGCCTCGATCTCGCGCGGCGCGCCATCGAGATCGAGATATTTGACGCGCACCGCCGACGGCCGTTCGACCTCCTCGTAATAGTCCGGGATCGACAGGCAGCCTTCCTCGTAGGTTGCCCGCTCGTCTGCGTTCCAGGTCACTTCCGGATTGATGAAGACCAGCGGCGCTTTCGGGTCGTCCTTCTTGGCGAGGTCCATGGTGACCACGCGCTGCGCCACGCCGATCTGGATGGCGGCCAGCCCGATGCCAGGCGCCGCGTACATGGTCTCGAACATGTCGTCGACCAGTTTGCGCAGCGACCTGTCGACCGTCTTCACCGGCTCGGATTTGAGCCGCAGCCGCTTGTCGGGAAGGATGAGGATGTCACGGACCGCCATGCGCGCGATGTAAGCGGTAGCGCTAGCTGGGTCAATGCGCGCCTTTCCCCTTGAGCGACGGGCGTTATCGCCCTACCGTTCGCTCTTCGTTCGCAAGGCCCGACGAATCACGGTAGAAGCTCGCATGCCGGAAACTGTCCTGATCGTCCTCGCCCTGGTCATCGCGATCGGCGTCGTGGCCATCCTCGTGCTGCTGCTGCGCCCGCGTGCCCCGGTGGCCGATCCGGCCGCCGAGCAGCGCATCGCCGAGCTCAAAGGCCACGTGCAAGCTCTGCAACAGACCGTGCATCAGCGGCTCGACGCGGTAACGCAAAATCTCGACAAGTCGATGCAGACATCGACCAAGAACACCACCGATCACCTGCAACAACTGCACGCACGGCTCGCGGTCATCGACAGCGCGCAGAAGAATATTACCGATCTGGCGTCAACCGTGACATCGCTGCAAAAGGTTTTCGACAACAAGCAGCGCCGCGGCGCCTTCGGCCAGGGCCGGATGGAAGCCATCGTCGCCGACGCTCTGCCGCAGGGCGCTTATGAATTCCAATTCACGCTGTCGAATAATTCGCGCCCGGATTGCTGCATCCACATGCCGGACAACCGCCATCTGATCATCGATGCCAAATTCCCGCTGGAGGCAACGACCGCGCTGGAAAACGCCAAGACGGAAGACGAGCGGCTTCAGGCCACGCGTCAGCTGCGGCAGAATCTGGGCAAACATATTGACGACATTTCCGGGAAATATCTCATCAAGGGCGAGACGCAAGACGTCGCTTTTATGTTCATCCCGTCGGAATCCATGTTTGCCGAACTCTATGACGTGTTCGACGATGTCTTGCAGAAAGGATATCGGGCCGGCGTGATCATCGTGTCGCCTTCTCTGCTGATGCTGGCAATTCAAGTTGTCCAGCAGATCCAGAAAGACGCCCGCATGCGCGAGGCTGCGGACAGAATTCTGAAAGAAGTCGCGCTGATGATCGAAGATGTGCAGCGGCTCAAAGACCGCGTCGAGAATCTCGATAAGCATTTCGGCAACGTCAACAAGGACATCGAGCAAATAGTCACATCGGCCGAAAAAATTCTGAGTCGCGGGGAGAAGATTCAGGAAGTTGATTTCAACGAAGACCCGCCGACCGCACAAATCATCCCCGCGCCGATCCGCAAGCTGGAAGCCGGCGAATAGCGCATGACCGCCTCGCCCGACAGCGCGCAGCCGCGCCCGTCGTTTCTCGACGCGCTGGCGGTTTATCTCAAGCCACGCGTGCTGATCGTTATGTTCCTCGGCTTCTCGTCCGGCCTTCCCTTGGCCTTGTCGGGCGCGACGCTGCTGGTGTGGATGCGCGAATCCGGCGTCGATCTCGGCACCATCGGCCTGTTCGCGCTGGTCGGCACGCCCTACACCGTGAAATTCCTCTGGGCGCCGCTCACCGACGCGCTCGACGTGCCGCTGCTGGGGCGCTGGCTCGGCCGCCGCCGCGGCTGGCTGGTGTTCACGCAAATTTTGCTGATGGCGGCGATCGTCTTTCTCGGCTCGACCGATCCGGCCACGGCGCCCGGGCTGGTTGCCGTCGGTGCGCTCTTGGTCGCCACGGCTTCCGCCACGCAAGACATCGTGGTCGACGCCTTCCGCGTCGAAAGCCTGCCGGAAAACGAACAGGCCGCCGGCATGGCATCTTATGTCGCCGCCTATCGCATCGGCATGCTGGTCTCCACCGCCGGCGCGCTGTTTCTGGTCAGCGCCATCCAGGCTTACGGTTTCGACAAGCAGGCGGCCTGGCACTGGGGCTATGTGGCGATGGGGGCGCTGGTGCTGATCGGCACCGCCACGGCACTCATCGCCACCGAACCGGAGCGCTCGCGCCAGGCGGAAGCGGCGCATGCCCAACAGAAGCGCTTCGCGCGCGTGGCGGAGGCCGCTGTCGGCGCATTCAAGGATTTCCTCGGCTACGAGATGGCCTTCGCCATGCTCGCTTTCGTGGTGCTGTTCAAATTCACCGACGCGCTCAGCGGCGCCATGACCGCGCCGTTCGTGATCGACCTCGGATTTACCCGCAACGAATACGCCGCGATCGTCAAGGGCGTCGGGCTGGCGGCGCTCTTGTTGGGCGGCTTTGCCGGCGGTTTCGTGGCGCGCGCGTTGCCGCTGGCGACCAGCCTGTGGATCGGCGCCATATTGCAGGCGGCGGCCAATCTCTCGTTCAGCTGGCTGGCGGTCGTCGGCCACAATCCAACCGCGCTGGCGATCGCGATCATCGCGGAAAATTTCACCAGCGCTATCGGAACGGTGATGTTCGTCGCGTATTTGTCGGCGCTCTGCCAGAACCCGCTGCATACGGCGACGCAATACGCGCTGTTGACCGCGCTGGCCGCGGTCGGGCGCACTTACTTGTCGTCCGGCGCCGGCTTCATCGCCGAGTCGACCGGCTGGGTCTGGTTCTTCGTGATCTGCGCGCTTGCCGGCCTGCCCAGTTTAATATTGCTGGCGTGGCTGCAGCGGCACGGACATTTCAAGCGGCTGGAGCCGAAGAAACCCTAAAACAGCGTCCGCTGCTTGATCGCGGCGGACAGCGTGCCCTCGTCGAGATAATCCAATTCGCCGCCGACCGGCACGCCGTGCGCGAGCCGCGTCACCTTCACGTTCGCCTCGTGCAGTAATTCAGTGATGTAATGCGCGGTGGTCTGCCCGTCGACCGTGGCGTTGAGCGCCAGGATCAACTCCTTCACCTCCGGGCCATGCGCGCGCGAAATGAGCGCGTCGATCGCCAAGTCCTGCGGACCAACGCCATCGAGCGGCGACAGCGTGCCGCCGAGCACGTGATAGCGCGCGTTGACCGCGTGCGCGCGCTCGAGCGCCCACAGGTCGGCGACGTCGGCCACCACCACGATGATCGACTGGTCGCGTTTCTTGTCAGTGCACACCGTGCAGGGATTTTGCGTATCGATATTGCCGCAGGTCTTGCAGATCTCGATCTTCTCCATCGCGGTCTGCAAGGCGGAGGCCAGCGGCGCCATCAGCAATTCGCGCTTCTTGATGAGATGAAGCGCCGCGCGCCGCGCCGAGCGCGGGCCTAAGCCGGGCAGCCGCGCCAGCAACTGGATCAGGCGCTCGATCTCGGGTCCGGCGACGGCGGTGGGCATTAAGTCAGGTTCATTCCGGGCGGCAGCGCCAGGCCGCCGGTGAGGCCCTTCATCTTGTCCTGCATGACGGCTTCGGCCTTGCGCCGCGCGTCGGCATGTGCCGCCACCAGCAGATCCTCGACGATTTCCTTTTCCGACGGCTTGTAAAGCGAATCGTCGATGCGCACGCCCTTGAGATCGCCCTTGGCGGAAAGTCGCACGCTCACCATGCCGCCGCCCGCCGTGCCCTCGACCTCGATGCGGTCGAGTTCGGCTTGCAGCTCCTGCATCTTGGATTGCAGTTGCGCGGCCTGTTTCATCATGCCCATGAAATCGGCCATGGCTTATTCCTCGTCGTCGGGGCTGGCGTCCGGCAGGGGGTCGCCGGCTTCGGCGGCGGGCGCGTTTTGCGTCACGCCGACCACCTTGGCGCCGGGAAAGCGATTGAGCACCGCCTGCACCAGCGGGTCGCTTTGCACGCCGCGCTCCAGTTCCGCCTGCCGCGCTTCCGCCTGCGAACGCACGGTCGCGCTGCCCTGCTCCTGCGAAACCACTACCATCCAGCGCTTGCCGGTCCAGGCGGTGAGCTTGCGTTGCAGATCGTGCACCAGCGTTTTCGGCGCGCTCGCTTCGAGCGCGATCTCGAGCTGGCCGTCCTCGCAGCGCACCAGCCGCACGTCGCGTTCCAGCGCCATCTTCATCGAAATGTCGCGCTTTTCCTGCGTCAGCGCGATCAGCGCCTCGAACGAGCCGATGGTCAAAGTCGGAGCGGCAGCGACCGGCTCACTCTCAGCCACCGGATTCTCGGCGGGACGCGGCGATGCCGCTGCGGAAGATCGCGGCGAGCCGCGCGGCGCGTCGAAGCGCGGCGTGAAATTCTGCGCCGGCGCTGGTGCCGCAGTCGCCCCGCCATTGCCTGGCGGGCGCGCCGCGCCTTCCTCGCCGAGCGAGCGGACGACTTCGTCCGGTGTCGGCAGATCGGCGGCATAGGCGATACGCACAAGAATCATCTCGGCGGCGGCAACCGGCCTCCCCGAGGCCTGCACCTCGCCGACGCCCTTGAGCAGCATTTGCCAGGTGCGCGACAGCACCCGCATCGACAGTTGCGCGGCGAAGGCGCGGCCGCGCACGCGCTCGGCTTCCGACAGCGACACGTCGTCGGCGACCGACGGCACAACCTTCACGCGGGTGACGAAATGGGTGAACTCGGCGAGATCGCTCAGCACCACGCCGGGATCGGCGCCGATATCGTATTGCTCGCGCAGTTCGGCTAGCGCGGCGGCGACGTCGCCTTTCATCAGCGCCTCGAACAGATCGACCACGCGCACGCGGTCGGCGAGGCCGAGCATCTGTCGCACGTCTTCCGCGCGCACGGGACCTGCCGCATGCGCGATGCCCTGATCGAACAGCGACAGCGAGTCGCGCACCGAGCCTTCCGCCGCGCGCGCGATCAAGGCCAGCGCCGCCGGCTCGACTTCGATCTTCTCCTTGGCGGCGATGCCTTCGAGGTGCTTGACCAGCAACGCGGCATCGACGCGGCGCAGATCGAAACGCTGGCAGCGCGACAGCACCGTCACCGGTACCTTGCGAATTTCAGTGGTGGCGAAGATGAATTTGGCGTGCGGCGGCGGCTCTTCCAGCGTCTTGAGCAACGCGTTGAATGCCGCGCCGGAAAGCATGTGCACTTCGTCGAGGATGTAGACCTTGTAGCGCGCCGACACCGGCGCGTAACGGATGGCGTCGTTGATCTGGCGCACATCTTCCACGCTGTTGTGCGAGGCGGCGTCCATTTCCAACACGTCGATGTGGCGGCTCTCGATGATGGCCTGGCAGTGCACGCCCATGACCGGCATGGTGATGGTGGGCGCAGTGATCGAGCCGTCCGGCAATTCGTAATTGAGCGCGCGCGCGAGAATACGCGCGGTCGTGGTCTTGCCGACGCCGCGCACGCCGGTAAGGATCCAGGCCTGCGGGATGCGCCCGCTCTCGAAGGCGTTCGAGATGGTGCGCACCATGGCATCCTGGCCGATGAGGTCGTCGAAGCTGGCGGGCCGGTATTTACGCGCCAGCACGCGATAGCCGCCTGCCGGCGCCTCAGGCGCATCGCCGAGGTCGAAGCCTTGTTCGGTGGGTTTCGCGGTTTCGCTCATCGTGCCATCCGACTAGCGGCCGCGCAGGCTCGCGCTGTTCGCGGAAATTGGTGGGAGGCTGACGAGCGACCCGATCCGTGCTCGTTAGGGCTGCTTCCTTCCGGATCTGACCCGGTTGGCGAGTGGCTCGTCCACCGCCAACCTCCCGTTCCTATATCGGGCCAACACGGGGAGAAAGCAAGCAGGCGGGGTGCCGCTCTGCTAGCTTTCCTCCGAAAGAACCACGCAGAATTACCCAATGGTATCAGGCACTCCGAACGTTTGGTCGCTGCACCCGCAACTCGCACAGGACACCGTTCCCATCGGCGACCTGGCGCTGGCGCGCGTGCTGCTGGCGAACGACGCCAATTATCCATGGCTGATCCTGGTGCCGCGGCGGGCGGGCCTGGTCGAGCTCATCGATCTGGAAGAAAACGCGCAAATCCAACTGCTGGGAGAAATCGCCGCCGCGGCGCGCGCACTCAAATCCATCACCGAATACGACAAGCTCAACATCGCGGCGCTCGGCAACCAGGTGCCGCAATTGCACGTGCACGTCATTGCACGCCGCCATAGCGACGCCGCCTGGCCCAAGCCGGTGTGGAGCGCTGCCCCGCCATCGGCGTACAGTCCGACCGTCCGCGACGGCCTGATCGGCGCATTGCGCCGCGCTCTTCTAATCGAGCCGGTTCGCCATTAGAGTCCGCCGCTTGATCGAGGAGTTATGTCCATGACCTTCCGCATCGCCGTCGTGCAGCCGATTACCAATCCGATCGGTGAGGACGAAAAAAACGTCGCCGACGCGGTGCAATTCATCGCACGCGCCAAGGCGGAAGGCGCCGACTTCGTCTGCTTCCCGGAAACCTATCCCGGCCCCTGGCGCATGCCGGCGAGCTTCGATCCGACGCCGCGGCTGGCCGAAGCCGCCGCCAAGCACGGCATCAACGCGGTCTACGGCACCCTCGAGCCGCTCAGTCACAACGAGGGCACCGCGCATAACCTGATCTGCATGGCCTATGGCGACGGCCGCGCGCCGGTGTCCTATCGCCGCACGCATCCGAACGGGCCGTGGATCTACACCGGCGGCCAGCGCTGGGAATTCCAATACGTCGCCGGCAACGAGTTTCCGGTGTTCGATACGGCGCATGGCAAGGTCGGCCTCGCCATGTGCAGCGAAGTCTACATGCCGGAGGTGACGCGCGCGCTGGCGCTGCGTGGCGCCGAACTGATCTTCATGCCGGCCGGCACCGACAAGGGGAAACTGTGGGCGAGCTGGCGCAACCTGATCTGGTCGCGCGCGATCGAGAACCTGGCCATCGTGGTCACCACGCAGAATCTGTTCAGCCATGCCGAGCGTGGCCTCGCCATGGTGGCGGCGCCGGAGGAAATATTGTTCGAGAGCACGGCGGCCGGCTTCTTCACGGTGGACGTCAGCCTGGAGCGTGCACGCGCCATGCGCGCCAGCACCGACGGCGTCGGCTCATCCCAGAGCTACGGCGCCAAGCAGGGCGTGCTGGGGCCACAATGGCAGCGGCCGGAGCTGCGCGAGGCCATGTATCCGCGCGGGGCGGCGAAGTGAATTGCGCGCTGCGGACTACTCTTCACCTCTCCCCTGGGGGAGAGGTCGGCGAGCAAAGCGAGCCGGGGAGGGGGCAAGGGCCTGTCGATCATCCATAACCCCTCACCCCAACCCTCTCCCTATGGGAGAGGGAGTCCGGCCACATTCGCGGTGAGTCCATGATTTGAACGGCACGGCAGGGCGACGCGGCGCATTGCGCTGATCGTTTCATCGTGCGAATTTCCGTTTCACATGCCCCCTCGTCCCGATCTCGGCCCCAAACCGCGTCTTGGCTACACGCACAGCCGCATCGAGCGCGCCGCCGAGCTGCGCCCCAACACTGCCGCCATGGCGCGGCTGGCGGGAGAGCCGCGCGCCGGCGCCTATGTGATCGGTGGCGACTGGATCGCGATGAAAAAGGGCGCAACCCTCAACGATCCGCTGTTCACGCTGGATGAGGCGCGCGCACTTGGCGCGGCGAGCGACACGGTTTTCCTCGGGCTATTGGATGGCGCGCCCCGCTTCGGCTACGGCATCGCGCCGGCGACGGCGGAGGCGCTGAAGGCCCGCGACGGCTTGCTTGTGACCGACCTGCGCTCGATCGCGGTGCAGGGACTGGTCGAGCCCGAGCATCTCCCGCCGATCGCCGAAGCCAAGGCGGTGCTGCACTGGCATTTGCGCCATCGTTTCTGCCCGAACTGCGGCGCGCCGACGCAGACCGTGCAGGCCGGCTGGCGGCGCGATTGCACGCAATGCAAAGCCGAACATTTTCCGCGTACCGATCCGGTGGCGATCATGCTGGCGATCGACGGCGAGCGCTGCCTGCTCGGCCGGTCCCCACGTTTCTTGCCGACCATGTGGTCGTGCCTCGCCGGCTTCATGGAGCCAGGCGAAGCGATCGAGGATGCGGTACGGCGCGAAACACGCGAGGAAGCCGGCATCGCCTGCGGCCGGGTGGTCTATTTCCACTCGCAGCCGTGGCCGTTCCCGTCCACGCTGATGATCGGCTGCCACGCCGAGGCCTTGACCTGCGACATCGTGGTGGACCACGAGGAACTCGATGACGCGCGCTGGTTTACCAGGACGGAGGTCGCGACCATGCTGATGCGCAAGCACTCGGACGGCTTGACCACGCCGCCCCCGGTGGCGATCGCGCATCACCTCATCCGCGCCTGGGTCGAGGACGAGATCGGCTTTGACTGACGCTGTGCCGGGAAGGAAAGCGCCGAAGATCCTGTGCGCCGGCATCGCGGTGCAGGACATCGTCATGCGCGTGGAGAATTTTCCGGCGCCCGGAGCCAAGGTGTCCGCATCGGAATTCATCATCACCGGTGGCGGCTGCGCCGCCAATGCGGCCGTCGCCATCGCGCGCCTGGGCGGACGCGCGGCCTTTGCCGGGCCGCTCGGCAGAACCGACGACCAGGCGAGCAACCGTATCCTCACCGACCTCGCCAAAGAAGGCATCGACTGCGGCGGCGCCGTGCGCGTGGCCGGCGGCACCGCCTCGGTGTCGCTCATCCTGCTCGATGCGACCGGCGAAAAAACCATCGCCACGCGGCGCGGCGTCAATCTCGGCAAAGTGCTGCCTGTGGACGCCGACAAACTGGTGGCGGATGTCGACGCCGTGCTGATCGACAACCGCTTTCCAGAATTCGTGACGGCGGTGTGCCGCGCCGCGTGGCGGCGCAAAATTCCGATCGTCATCGATCTCGATCTGGCGACCAAGCCGGACGACCCGCTGCTCAAGCTCGGCAGCCATGTGGTGGCGTCGGGGGAAGCCTTGCACGGCACGACTGGCGTCAGCGACCACGGCGCCGGCTTGCAGCGCCTGGCCGAGCATGTCTCCGGCTTCCTCGCCAGCACCGACGGGCCGAACGGCGTCTATTGGCTTGACCATGGCGCGCTGCGCCACATGCCGGCGTTCAAGGTGAATGCGATCGACTCGCTCGGCGCCGGCGACGCCTTCCACGGCGCCTTCACGCTCGGTTTGGCGGAAGGCCGCGATCTACCGGACGTCCTGCGCTTTGCCAGCGCCACCGCCGCGCTCAAATGCACGCATTTCGGCGGCGCCTCGGGCGCGCCAATACGCTCCGAGGTGGAGGAGTTTCTCAAAAAGAACTGACGCAGCTATTTCTTCGACGGACAGGGCGCGCCGCAGGGCGCACAGGCGCCGGCGAAATCCTCCGGCGAAACAGCGCGGCCGCTCGACGGGCTGGTCAGGTGATTGCCGATCACCGCGATCAATCCGAGCACCACGACTGCGATATAAACCCTGCGCATGGCGCTAATCCCGCGACAGGCCGAACAGCGGCCGCAGGCGGATGCCGATCAGGCAGCCGGGCAGCGCGGCGGCAAACCACACCCAGCCATGCAACGAGCCCGACGCGACGCCGCCGACAAAGGCGCCGATATTGCAGCCGAAGCCGAGCCGCGCGCCCCAGCCCATCAGCAAGCCGCCAACGCCTGCGGCCAGCAGCGATTTGGCCGGAGGCCAGGCCGCGCGCGCGAACGGCTTGGCGGCGGCCGCCGCCGCCATGGCGCCGAACAGCATGCCAAAGTCGGTCAGGCTCGAGGAATCGGACAGCACCGACTCGGCGAGCGCGTGCTTGGGTCCCGGCCATTGCCAGAACGCCGCGTGCGAAAAATCGAAGCCGAGCGCGCTCGCTATTTTCGCGCCCCACACCGTGTAGCCGAAGGTCACGCTCCAGGGATGCCCGCCGGCGATGAACACGGCGACGCAGAGCAGCCCGATGGCGATGCCGCCGAGCACATAAGTTCGCGACGGCATGAAACTGGCGCCGCGCTTGCGTGCGACGGCGACGATGAGAATGGCCGCCAGCGCAATGCTTGCCAACGTCGCCGCCAGTCCTCCCCAGGGGCCGAGATAGTCGGAGGCCAAGATGGGATCGATGCCGCCGAGCGAGAGGACCGACGGCAGCGACAGGCTGCCGAATACGCTGCCGACGACAAAAAATAAAAGCGCGATCAGCATCCGCCCTGAACCGCCGCCAGCGGTGTAGAGCGTGCCGGAGCCGCAGCCATTGGCGAGCTGCATGCCGATGCCGAACGTGAACGCGCCGATCAGCAGCGAGGGCCCGAGCGGCGCGATGGCGCCGCCGAAATGCGGCGCGAGCGCGGCCACCGGCACGACCGCCAACGAAGTGATCGCAATCACGATCAGCCCGCCGAGCAGGCCGCCGGCCTCCCCGCGCGTTAGGAAGCGCCGCCACGATGCGGTGTAGCTGAATTCGGCTTTCAGAAAGGCGATACCGAGGCCGAAGCCGCCCAGGATCAGCGCAGCCGAGGTGGGCTGGCCGTCGAGCAGCACCAGCACGATCAGGATCGCAGTGGCGGCGAGTGCGAGGCCGAGGAACAGCCGGTCGACGTTGACGCTCGCGCGCGCGTCGGGCGAACTCAATGCTGCCGTGGACATGGGAACTCCGCGCTAGCCCGGCGGTTCAGGTGCCCATACCGAGTTTCTTTTTCAGGTCGTCCCACTTGGTGCGCGCGGAATCAATGGGGCGGCTGGCATTGCTGGTCCATTCCACCATCGAGCCGGCAAAGAGTTTGGCGTTGTTGCGGCCGAGCAATTCGTGCAGCACGAACCAGTCGGTCGCAGCCCAGTGGCCGGTGTTGCAATAGGCGACCGTCGCCCCCGCCGGCAGTTCGCTGGCGATGGCGGCAAGCTCTGCCTTCGGCTTCAACCGGTTGTTGGCCGGGTCGTAGAACTGCGCGCTGTCGATATTGAGCGCGCCGGGAATATGGCCATAAGCCGCCGCCGCAGGCGCCTTCTCCTTGCCGAAGAAAAACGAAACCGGGCGCGCGTCAACCAAAGTGGCGCCGCCGCTCTGCTCGATCTTCTCGACGTCGGGGGCCAGCGCCAGAATGCTGTTGTCGATCGAGGCGGTGAAGATCGCCGGCGATGGCGCTTGCGCGCCGGTGGCGAGCGGCAAGCCGGCCGCTTTCCAGGCGGCGAGGCCGCCGTCGAGGATCGAGACATTGCCGACGCCGGCGTATTTCAGCGTCCAGTAGGTGCGCGCGGCGGAGCCGAAATCGAGCACGTTCACGCCGGCCGGCACCACGACCACGTGCCTGTTCTCGTCGATGCCG
>Ga0209584_10000177_pt1 | contig 18108 bp, 15 predicted proteins | sample NGEPerD_FD_184507 | JGI IMG/M metagenome (GOLD analysis project Ga0209584, IMG submission 184507) | Arctic peat soil microbial communities from the Barrow Environmental Observatory site, Barrow, Alaska, USA - NGEE PermafrostAB12-D... | ecosystem: Environmental > Terrestrial > Soil > Wetlands >...
CCTGCACGCGCGCGGAAATTTCGAAGGCTGGCTGCGTGCCGGCTCGAAGCAGAAATGGCTGGAGGTGCACGGCGACACCCACTTCACGCATTTCTACAGCAATTACGGCGAGACTTTGCAGAAGCGTTTCTTCGGCCACTTTCTCAAGGGCGAGGACACCGGCTGGAGCAAGCAGCCGCGCGTCTCGCTCAATATCCGCCATCCGGGTGAAAAATTCGTGGCGCGGGCTGAGAACGAATGGCCGCTCGTGCGCACGAAATGGACAAAATATTTCCTGCAGCCCGATGGACAAGGACTTGGCCCCGACGCCCCCGCGGCCGCGACAACACTAAGCTATGAGACGACGGGTGACGGCCTTACCTTCCGCACGCCACCGCTAACCAAGAGCCTCGAAATCACCGGCCCGGTCGCGGCCAAGCTCTGGGTGTCGTCGGAAACCACCGATGCCGACCTCTTCCTGGTGCTGCGCCTGATCGATCCGGCCGGCAAGGACGTCACCTTCATCGGCTCCAACGACCCGCGCACGCCGGTCGGGCTGGGCTGGCTGCGCGCCTCGCAGCGCAAGCTTGACCCGGCGCTGTCGCGGCCGTACCGGCCCTGGCACACGCACGACGAGGAATGGCCTCTCAAGCCCGGCGAGCCGGTCGAGCTCGACATCGAAATCTGGCCGACCTGCATCGTGGTGCCGCCCGGCTACCGACTCGCGCTCACCATCCGCGGCAAGGACTATGAAGTGGACGGAACCGATGCGGCGCTGCCCAATGCCCCCTATCCGATGAAGGGCATCGGCCCCTTTCTGCATATCGACCCGGACGATCGGAACCCCAAGATTTTTGCCTGCCGCAACGCGCTGCACTTTGCCGCCGACAAGGCGCCATACCTCTTGTTGCCGGTCGTTCCCGAGGGGTAAGCTTCCTTCCAAAAGCCTATACAGGGAGGAGCCGATCATGAGGCGCATTGCTGCCGTTGCACTGGCCGTTCTTGGCCTGTTTGTCTTCGCGGCGCCGGTCTCGGCGCAAAAATATCCGGACCGCACCGTCACCATCATCGTGCCCTACCCGGCCGGCGGGCCCACCGACCAGCTCGCGCGCGTGGTCGCCAATGCATTGTCGAAGAAGTTCGGACAGAACGTCATCGTCGAGGATGTCAGCGGCGGCGGAACGATCATCGCCAGCAACCGCGTCGCCAAGGCGACACCGGACGGCTACACGCTGCTGCTGCACAATCTACAAATCTCCGCAAACCCCTCGCTTTATAAAAACATTCCGTTTGACACGGAAAAAGACCTGACACCGGTGATGTTCATCAATCGCAATCCGCTGGTGTTGATCGGACGCAAGTCGCTCGAAGCGAATACGCTCACCGAACTTCTCGCGTTGATGAAGAAGCAGCGCATGAAGGTGGCGATTCCGGGATATGGCGCCACCGGGCATCTCGCTACCGTGCTCTTGGAAGAGCAAGCAGGCGTCAAAGTCGACCTGATTCCCTACCGCGGCGGGGCGCCGATCATGACCGATCTCCTGGGCGACCATATCGACCTGTTCGTCGGCACGCCGCAGCAGTTCTTGCAGCATGTTGCCACCGGCCAATTGAAGGCTTTCGGGATCACCGACAAGGAAAAGTCGCCGCAGTACCCAACCGCCGACAGCTTTGTAAAGCTGCTCGGACCTAAGCTTCAGATTCACTATTGGCAGGCGTTGTTCGCGCCCGCCGGAACGCCCGACGCGGTGATTAAGACGCTGAATGCGGCGCTGGAAGAAGTCGTTGTTAACGATCCGGCGATCGTTAAGATCTGGACCGACACCGGTGTCGAGGCCTTTCCGAAAAACGAACGCTCACCAGACGCCGGGCGCGCGATTATGAAGAGCGAAATCGCGCGTTGGGGCCAGGTGGTGCGCGACAACAATATTCACGTCGATCAGTGACAGGGCCCTGCTACAGCCGGCGCGTTACTGCGCCGGCAGCAAGACCTGTTCGAGCCAGTCCCACATATAGGCCGAGCAGATGCTCTGGTTGTCGATCTGGCAGTGGTGATAGCCGCCCTCGTCGCGGGTGAATAGCTTGAAGGTCTTTTGCTTCGAGCCGACGGCGTCGAAACATTTTTGCGCCTCCGGCAAGGGTATCTGCTCATCGCCCTCGCCGTGCAGCATCAGGAACGGGCAGGTTATTTTCTGCACCACGCCGTCGAGCTTGAACGGCGCCAAGCGTTTGAGCGCGTCGTCTTGCGACGTCGCGTTCAAGACCCAGGCGATGTGCTGCGAGGCGACCGAGAGCGACGGTGTATCGGCGCGCGCCAGGCGCTCGAAACGGTCGCGCCAGATTTTCTGGTAGTCCCATTGCGCGCCCCAGGCAAGACAGCACGCAAAGCGCGGCTCGAACGCCGCCGCGCGCGGCGCGTAGTAGCCGCCCAAGCTGATCGCCATGACGCCGATGCGCTTGGGATCGACCTCGGGCCGGGAGGCTAGATAGTCGAAGGCCGGTGTCGCGTAGTGCTCGGTATCGTGCCGCAGGTAGAGCCTGCGAAACCGGATGCTTTCGCCGTTGCCCGGGCCGTCCACGATCAAACAAGCAATGCCACGGGAAACCAGATCGGCGACGCCCTTGAAATATTGAATCTCCTTGGTGATATCGAGGCCGTCAAAGAACACCATGGCCGGCACTTTGCCGCTGCGGTTGGCCGGTTCGGCGTGCACGTAAATCGCCGGCAGGCTGGCGCCGTCATACGGAATCTCGACGTGCTCGATGCGCGGCCGTTTGATGTGCTTGGCGGCGTCGCGAAAACAGTCCACGCCGCGCCTATAGGCGTCATTGCCTTCCTTGCTCTTCGGCTGCAGGAAGCGCTCGCCCACATGGTAATAGGCGCTGGCGCGTTGCAGATATTGCGCGCCGCTTACCGCGTGGCCTTCGGCGATGCGTTCGCGGCCACGGCCCTCGACGGCGCGCGCCTCGCACGACCATTCGCGGAACCAGGCATCATCGTCGCCGACGACTTTCTTGAGCCGCAGCCCGACGCGATTGACCTCGCCGATTTCCGCGCCACCCCAGGGCGCCATATTCAGCCCGATCAGCAGCCCGTGCGACCAGCGATAATTTTCCGGGAAATAAGTGAAAGACAATTCTTCCGGCGCGGCGGCCATACGCGTACTCCCTCAGGAACGGCAGCAGATCAGTTTTTGTCGGGCCGGAACTTGGTTTCCGGTTTGAGGCCCTTACGCTTCTGTTTTGCGCTGATCAGGCCGTTCTCGAGATAGCGGCCGAGCGCGGCCCGCTTGGCGGCCTCGTCCCATTGCGGCAGCCAGTCGCCGAGCGAATAGCCGAACCATGGTGGCTGCGGGCGCAACGGTTCGAAGCCAAGCTCGGTCCAGATCGCCTTGGCGCGCTCCATGTATTCCTGCTTCGGCAAGGCCAGCGGCGGCATGTCGCCCTTCATGGTGGCATCCATCAGCAGCGTCGAATCTTCTTCCTGATCGTGTTCTCGCTTGGGTCCATGGCCCTGGCCGCGGTGCGGCACGATTTGCACGTCCTCGACCGGGTTCATGCGATAGGCCATCGCCCAGAGCAGCGCATCGGCATTGTCGGCCGAGATGTCCTGGTTGACCGCGATGCAGATCTTGCCGCAATCGGCCTTGAAGAACGCCGCGCCGCGCAGCGCGCGCCAGACTTCCGTGCGCGACATGCCCTTCTCGACCGTGACGATGATGACGCGCAACAGGCCGGTCAGCGGCTCATGCAAGACGACGCGTTTGACGCCGCGAATGCCGAGCGTGTTGCGAAGATGCGACAGAAACAGCGGCTCGTACGCCACGCGCTTGATCACGCTCGATTCGCTCGGCGCCACCTGGCTGATATAGGACGGGATGATCGGCTTCTTGCGATGGGTGATCGCGGTCACCTGCATCGGCATGTTGAATTCCTCCAGCGCCACATGACCGTGCGACTCGCCGAACGGCGCTTCAGGCTCAAGCCAGACGGTATCGATCAGCCCCTCGATCACCAGTTCGGATTCGGCCGGCACCAGCAGGTCGACCGTGCGCGCGCGCACCACATTGATCGGCTCGCCGGCGAGCCCGCCGGCAACGGTGAATTCGTCGACGCCGATGGGAAGCTTCTGCGGACCCATGAATGCCACGTAAGGCGGGCAGCCGAGCACGATCGCGCAGGGCATCGGCTCGCCGCGTTTCTGGTATTTGAGGTAATGTTGGTAGCCGCCGGCGCCGCCGACGCGCGTCGCCATGCGCACCACCAGCCGGTCGGGCGCCTTCAACGCCGCGCGGTAGGTGCCCATGTTCTGAATGCCGGTCTCGGGATCGCGCGTGATGACGTTGGTCGCGGTCAGCGTCGGCGCACTGTCGAAGCCCGGCGTCGACACCGGGATCGGCAGCATATCAAGACCATGTCCCTCGCCTTGCAGCCCTTTCCCCTCGATCACGACCTCATGGCAAACCGCCGCGTTGACCAGCCGCGGCGCGATCGGATTGGCGATCGCGTGATCCCACTTGGCCTGGATGTCCTCGACCTTGGCGTCCATGCCGATGCTGTAGATTTCCGGATTGGCCGCGATGGCGCCGACCACGACCGGAATGTCGTATTTGCGCCCGAGTCCGTCGGTAATGTTGGTGAACAGGAAGGCCTTGCGATTGTCCTCGTCGAGGCCGCCGACGAACTGCCAACGCACCAGCGGATGCAATTCCGAATCCTTGTCAATCGGCCGGTCGATGGTGCGCACGAGACCGCGCTTCTGCAAAACCTGCAGATGCTCATGAAGATCACGATAGCGTCGCGTGGCTTGCGTCATGGTATCGTTCCCGCGGGCCCCGTAGACTATGCCGGCTTGCGTTTGAGCAGGAATGACTGAAACGCCTCCTGCACCACCTCGCCGCGTTGATTGAGAACCTTCAGTTCGCGTTTCATCACCCCGCGCTCGGGGTTCGACGTTTCGCGCTTCTCCAGCACCTTGACGCGGGCATGAATGGTGTCGCCTGGCTTCACCGGTTTGGTGAACTTCAGGCTGTCGAAGCCGAGAAAGGCGATCAGCGTGTCGTCGTAGAGGTGGAGCTGGAACAGCAGGCCGGCCGCGATGCCATAGACCAGCGGCCCATGGGCGATGCGGGTGCCGAATTGTGTCTGCTTGGCGTACTCCTCATTTGTATGCAGCGGATTGTAGTCGCCCGATAATCCCGCGTACATGACGATATCGGCTTCGGTGACGGTGCGCGCCGGACTTTCGAATTCCGCACCGATCTCCCATTCCTCCCAGTAGAGCCCTCGCATCGCGGGTTTCCTTCGTCGCAAATGAACTAGTTGATGGCGCCGTTCTCGCGCAGGGCCGCGATCTCTTTTGCCGAAAGACGCAGCAGCGTTTGCAAAACGGCGTCGGTGTGTTCGCCCAGCATCGGCGCCGGTTTTGAAATCGTGCCCGACACGCCTGACATTTTGATCGGGTTGCCGGGCAGCCGCACTTTCCCGACCTGCGGATGATCGTATTCGACGATCATCTCGCGCTCCTTGACCGGCGGTTCGGCAAAGGCGTCGTCGACGTTGTTCACCGGCGCCGCCGGCACGTCGGCAGCGCGCAGCCGCGCAAGCCAGTCGGCGGCCGTCCTGGTGCGGAAGATTTGCTCGAGACGCGGCACCAGCACGTCGCGGTGTTTCACGCGGCTGGCATTATCGGCAAAGCGCGGATCGCCGGCGAGATCGGGATGCTCGAGCACCGTGCACAGCTTGCGCCAGAAGATTTCCTGCCGGGTGGCGACGACGACGTATCCGTCGGACGTTGCGAAAGCCTGCCACGGAACGGAATAATCATGTGCCGAGCCGGGCGGCTTCGGCACCTCGCCGTTGGTCAGCCACATGGTACCGATATAGGTCATCAGATGGAGCATGGTGTCGAACATCGAGATCTCGATTCGGCGCCCTTGCCCGGTCCGTTCGCGGTCGAACAGCGCGGCCAAGATCCCCTTGCTCGAATAAATCCCGCCGCTGATATCGGCGAGCGGAATACCAATGCGGACCGGCGGACGCCCGGGCTCGCCGGTGATGGCCATGTGGCCACTGATCGCCTGGATGTTGAGGTCGAGCGCCGGATAGTCCTTGTATTCGCCGGCACTGCCGAAGCCGGTGACGGAGCATTGGATGATACGCGGATTGATGCGGCTCAGCGTCGGGTAGTCGATTGCGAGCCGTTCGAGCACACCAGGGCGGAAATTATCGACCACGACATCGGATAGCTTCACCAGATCGTAGAACAGCTGGCGTCCCGCCGCGTTTTTAAGGTTGATCACGATGCTTTTTTTGTTGCGATTGAATGTGAGGAACAATCCGCTCAAACCCCGGTAAGGAGCAACCGAAGGAATGCGGCCGAGATCGCCCTCGGGAGTTTCCACCTTGATCACCTCGGCGCCAAGGTCGGACAGCACTTGGCTGCCGTAGGTGCCGGCGATGATCTGGCCGAGCTCCAGTATTCTGACGCCCTCAAGCGGATGCGACATCGATCACAATCCCAATCCGCGCGCGATGATGTTGCGCTGAATCTCCGAGGTGCCCGCCCCGATAACGGCGAGGCGCGAATCGCGAAAGAAGCGCTGCATTGGATATTCCATGCAGTAGCCGTAGCCGCCGAGAATCTGCAGGCCAAGGTCGGAGACGGCCTTATAGGCCTCGCCGGTGTAAAGCTTCAGCACCGCCGCGTCTTGACGTGTCGCAGTCCCCTGCGACATCAGCCATGCGAATCGGTAGACCAGCGTGCGCGACACATCGAGCATGACCTTCATATCCGCGAGCTTGTGCGAGATCGCCTGGAATTCGCCGATCGGCCGTCCGAACTGCTTGCGGCTCTTCGCATAGTCGAGGGCGTATTCAAACGCCGCGGAGGCAGCGCCGGTGCGCGCGGCGGAAAGGCAGAGCCGCTCGTACCAGAGATAGACATCGACCGCGTCCCAGCCGCGATCGACCTCGCCCAGCAAGGCGGAGGCGGGCACTTTCACGCCGCTGTAGAAAACTTGCGTGGTGCCGATGGCGCGTTGACCCAGCGTCGCGATCTTGCGCACCTCGATGCCGGGTAGCTTGGTATCGACGAGAAAATTGGTGATGCCGTGCTGCTTCTTGGCGCCGGTCGATGTGCGCGTCACCAGCAGGCAATAGTCGCTGATATCCATGCCGGAGGTAAAAATCTTCTGGCCGTCGATCACATAGCCGCCATCGACCGCTTTGGCGCGGGTGGTCAGCGCAGCGGCATCGGAGCCGGATTCCGGCTCGCTCAGCCCGAAGCAGAATGAAAGCTCACCGCGCGCGATCTTGGGCAGCAACGCCTTCTTTTGCTCGGGCGTGCCGTGCTGCAGTACCGCATAGCCGCCGTAAGTAAGCGTCCGGAACAGCCACACCGCCAGCTCTTCGAAGTGCCTGCCGGTCTCTTCCAGAAGGATGGCTAGGTCGATCGCCGAACCGCCGGTGCCGCCAAACTCGACCGGGATCGCCAGGCCGAACCATCCGTGCTCGGCGAGCGCCTGGTAGGCTTCGCGCGGCGGCCGCGCCTCGTTGTCGCAGCGCGCGGCGTAGTCCGGCGGGCAGACATGATCGAGCAGCTCCTTCGCGTGCGCGCGCAACGCCTCCTGGTCCTGCGAGAAGGAAAAGTCCATTGTCCGTCACCGCGCTCGGTCGAGTTTAGCGAGTTCGAGGACGCGCCGGGCGCGCTGGGCCATGGCGTAATCCACCAGTTTTCCGTCGACGGCGATCGCGGCGGTGCCCGCCTTTTCTGCGGCCGCGAACTCGACCACCACCTTTTGATAATAGGCGACCTCGATCTCGGGCACGGCATAGGCGCCTTTGACCGGCGCAATCTGCTTGGGATGAATGACGGTGCGGCCGATATAGCCGAGGCGCGCCGACAGGCGAGAATCTGCGATCAGTCCGGTCTCATCATTGAGGTCGCTGAACACGCCGTCGAGCGGATGGATATGGCTGCCGGCCGCGCGGGTATCCAGCAGCACCTTGGAGCGGGCGTACAATAGTTCGGTGCCCTCGATCGACCAGGAGCAACCGAGGTCGGTTTGCAGATCGCCGTCCCGGGCGCTGCCGAAACAGGTTGCCGCCACGCGCGGCGAGGCCTTGATGAGGTTGAAGCAATTGTAGACGCCCAGTGCGTTTTCGATTTGCAGAATGATTTCGACCGAGCCTTGCTTCATGCCGTGCTGCGATTCATTGCGTTCGAGCGCCGCGGCGGTTTGCTGCACGTCCTCGACGTTTTCCGCCTTGGACAGCAGGATCGCGTCGAGGCCGGGACGCACCACCGCGTTCAGGTCGTCGGCGAGCAGCCCGGTGGCCGCGCTGTTCACGCGGACATAAATCAACGGCCGCGATAAAGATCCGGCCGCGGCATCGATGGTCTTGGCAACCAGGGCGCGGGCCTCGGCCTTGGAAGCGAGTGGCACCGAATCCTCAAGGTCGAGAATGACCGCGTCGGCGCCGCTCTCCAGCGCTTTGGTCATTACCCGCTCCTTGATCCCCGGAGCAAACAGCGCGGTACGCACAGGCTTCACGATACTCTCCCGTCACGCTTTCTATAGTGTCGGCCCGCACCTTGTTCCGCGTCCCGCTAACCGTCAAGACCGCCATCAAGTGTCGTCTTGCCGTCAAGGTATTCGAACCAATCACTTATGGTTTTCCGAGACTCAGTCTCCGCCGCCGCGAGATGTGTATTGAATAGCAGGCATCGAACACGACGGCGTAGCTGCGCTCAAGAACGGCACACGCTCAACGTCAGATGGATTCCGGGACCATTTTGATGGCGCCACAGGGGCATTCGGTGGCGCAAAGCGCGCAGCCCTTGCAATAATCGTAATTGAAGCGGAAACGGTTGCCGGGACCCAGTTTGATCACCGCATTGTCAGGGCAGACGCCGTAGCAGTTGTCGCACTCGAAGCAATTGCCACAGGAAAGACACCGGCGCGCCTCGTAAAGCGCGTTGGTCTCGTCGAGCCCGCCCTGTATCTCCTCAAAAGTATTTTGCCGGCGGGCGCCTTCAAGCATCGGCCGCACCGTCTTTGGCGCATCGGCGTAATACCAGGCGTTGAGCTTGTCGAAACTCGCCAGTTCATGCTTTTCCGCTGGCGTATGGGCAGCGCCGCGTAGCCAGGCATCGATATGAAGCGCCGCTTTCTTGCCGTGGCCAACCGCCACCGTGACGGTGCGCTCTGAGGGAACCATATCGCCGCCGGCGAAGATGCCGGTATGCCCGGTCATCATGTTCGTGTCGATCTGCACCACGCCGTCCTTGATCTGCAATCCGGGCACGCCGTCGAGCAGCGACAAATCGACATCTTGGCCGAGCGCGAGCACCAGCGATTCAGCCTCCAGCGTCTCGAATTCGCCGGTCGGTTGCGGAAAACCCTTCTCATCGAGTTGCATTTTCTCGACGGTGAGCACGCCCTCGTCCACGCGTTTGATGGTCGAGAGCCACTTCATCATGATGCCTTCCTCGATCGCCTCCTCGACCTCGAAGTCGTGCGCCGGCATGCGATCGCGGGTGCGGCGATAGACGATGATCGCCTCCGTCGCGCCCAGGCGCTTGGCGGTGCGCGCGGCATCGATCGCGGTATTGCCGCCGCCGTAGACAACGACGCGGCGTCCGAGCAGCGGTTGGCCCTCGCCTTCCATCGAGCGCAGCAGCGTGACGGCGTCGAGGACCTTTGCAGCGGAACCGGCGGGGATATAGGCGCGCTTGCCGATATGGGCGCCGACGGCCAGGAATGCGGCATCGAACCGACCGGCCTGCATCGTTTCCAAAATATTGTCGACCTTGGCATTGAGCTTAAGCTCGACGCCGAGATCGAGGATCCGCTTTATTTCCGCATCGAGCACGTCGCGCGGCAATCGGTACTTGGGGATGCCGAAGCGCATCATCCCGCCGGCCGCAGGCCCGGCATCGTAGATCGCAACGCCATGCCCCATGCGCCGCAGTTGATAGGCCGCAGAAAGACCGGACGGTCCCGCGCCGACCACCAGCACGCGTTTGCCGCTTTCGACTTCTGGCGGCGTAAAGCGCCAATTGAGCTTGATCGCCTCATCACCGAGGAACCGCTCGACTGAATTGATGCCGACCGTTTCGTCGACCTGCGCCCGATTGCAGGCGCTCTCGCAGGGGTGATAGCAGACCCGCCCCATCACTGCGGGCATCGGGTTGTCCTTTGTGAGCTCGCGCCAGGCACTTTCGTAGTCGCCCGATTCCGCGTGGTAGAGCCACGCCTGGATGTTTTCGCCGGCTGGACAGGCATGATTGCACGGCGGCAAGCGGTCCACATAGACCGGACGCATGGTGCGCCAGGAGCCGGTGAGATTGGCGAGGCTGCTGCCGCTATCAAGCGTGACGGCGAAGGGATGCTTCATCCCGCCTCCTCCTCAGGCTCGAGCAGCTTAAATTCGGCGATGTTACTGTCGGCGATCGCCTGTAGCTTGGCGAGGCGCTGCGAACCGGCGGCATCCTTGAACAAATGCGCGAAGCGCCGCTGCGATTTGAGATATTCGGTCACCGGAACGGGACGGCGAATTTTTCGGCTGTTGGTGACAATACCATGCTCGGCTTCAAAAACGGGGAACAGCCCGGATTCGACAGCCAGCCGCGCCAGACGGACGGTGTCGTGCGAGGCCGAACCCCAGCCGAGCGGACAAGGCACATGAATGTGGATATAGCGCGCGCCGTGAATCCCCATTGCCTTCATCACTTTGCGCTCGAGGTCATGCAAGTCCGCGACCGACGCGGTCGCGACATAGGGAATGCCGTGGGCAACGGCAATCTTGGGTAAATTCTTGCCGGTGCCGAAGACGTTGCCGGGCTCCGGACCGATGGCCGGCGTCGTCGCCGTGCGTGCGGTCGGCGGCGTCGCCGAGGAGCGCTGCACGCCGGTGTTCATGTAGCCTTCGTTGTCGTAACAAATGTAGAGCACGTCATCGTTGCGCTCGAACATTCCGGACAGGCAGCCAAATCCGATATCGGTGGTGCCGCCATCGCCGCCCTGGGCGATCGCGCGCACTTCACTGCGCCCCTTCACCCGCATGGCTGCGGCAACTCCGGTGGCGACCGCCGCGGCATTGCCGAACAGCGAGTGCAGCCAGGGGATCTGCCATGAGGTTTCCGGATAGGGCGTGGTGAAAACTTCCAAGCATCCGGTCGCGTTGACCGCGATCAGATTGCCGCCGGTTGCACGCATCGCCGCATCCATGGCGTAACGCGCGCCCAGCGCCTCACCACATCCCTGGCAAGCGCGATGCCCGCAGGTCAGCGCGTTCGACCGGTCGATCGAAGCCTGCACCGATCGCTCGCCGTCCGACACGAGGCGGTTGCCTACGGTAAAGGTCCCCTTCTGGTAGAAGTGGAGTTTCTGGGTAGCGGTGGCGGTTGCGGTCGGATCGGTCATCGGGCGTGCCTTTACTTTGCAGCCGGGGACTGCGCGGCTTGCTCGAGCCGGCGCAGCAGGTTCTCGGCTGTCGGCCCGGAGCGGCGCACTTTGCGCACGTGGTGCAGTTCCTTGCCGATGATATCCTCATTGAGGTCGAGGAAATGCGCGCCCTCCCAGGATTGCGCCAGGGCGCGGCGGAAGACGCGATGCAAGGACGCCCGCGTGATGGACCGCCCGCCCAGTCCGGCGACCACCGAATGGACCTGCGGCGCGGCCGGCGTATTGCGCAAGGCAAGATCGACATTGTTGGCGAGCTGACCGCCCATGCCGACCGCGAAACTCTTTTCGATCACGACGACATGTTTTCTGCCGGCCAGCAGAGCGCGCAACGCCGCGGTCGGGAACGGTCGAAAGGACACGATGGTCACAAGCCCGATGCTAAAACCATCGGCACGCATCTCATCGATGGTGTCCTTGATGGTCCCGTTGATCGAACCCATGGCAACGACCAGCATTTCCGCATCGTCGGCGCGATAAGTGCGCAGCAGGCCACCGGTATCGCGCCCGAACCGCGTTTTGAATTCTGCCGCGAATTCGGGTATCAGCCGCAGCGCCAGTGTCTCCTTATAGTGCTGCAGGAAGCGCACCTCGGTGAACGCATCCGGCCCCACCATGGCGCCGATGGAAATCGGAGCCGCGGGATCGAGCACCTGCACCGGCTCATATGGCGGCAGGAACGCGTCGACGTCGGCTTGGTCGGGCATGTCCACGCGCTCGACGGCATGCGTGAGGATGAAGCCGTCGACGCAGACCATCACCGGCATCGACAATTCCTCGGCCAGCCGGAACGCCTGAATGTGCAAATCGATGGAATCTTGATTGGATTCCGCAAACAACTGCAGCCAGCCAGCGTCGCGCATCGACATCGCGTCGGAATGATCGTTCCAGATGTTGATCGGCGCGCCGATGGCTCGATTGCCGAGCGTCATCACGATCGGCAGGCCAAGGCCTGCGGCGTTGTAGACCGCCTCGGCCATGAACAGCAGGCCCTGGCTCGCGGTCGCGGTATATGCGCGCGCGCCGGCCGCCGACGCGCCGATCGCGACCGAGAGGGCGGCGAATTCCGACTCCACATTGATGAATTCGCAATTCTTCAGATCACCCGATCGCACCATCTCGCCGAGCCCTTCGACAATATGGGTCTGCGGCGTGATCGGATAGGCGCAGACGACTTCGGGGCGGCACAAGGCGATGGCCTCGGCGGTGGCGTAGGAACCTTCGGTCTGCTTCAGCATCGGATCTTCCTCACGCCGCCGTCTTGACGCGGGCAACGACGGCATCGTGCGCCTCGGTGGCGGCAGCAATGTTGGCATCGCCGATCTTTCCGGGGAACTCCTCGCGGATGGCCTTGGTGACCGATTCGAGACGAACCATTCCGGTCAACGCCGCAAATGCGCCGAGCAGCGCCGCGTTCGGCACCGGCCGGCCAATATGCTTAAGCGCCAGTTCGGTCGCCGGTACCGTGACGGCATGGCCGGCCGGGAGCCTGGCCACGACCGCGTCAAGGTGGAGATCGCCAAAGCTCTGATTGGTATTGACGAGGAGATAGCCGGTGTCCTTAAGACCTTGGAAAACGTCGACCGCCTTGAACAGCGTCACGTCTTGGACGATCAACGCATCCGGCTCGACGATAGGCTCACGCAACCGGATTTCCTTCGTATCGATCCGACAGAAGGAGACGACGGGAGCGCCCATGCGCTCGGAGCCAAAACTTGGAAAGGCCTGAGCTTGCTTATCCTCGAGGAACGCCGCGATGGAGAGAACGGCCGCCGCCGTAACGACACCTTGGCCCCCACGTCCATGGATGCGAATTTGGAACATCTACAACGTCCTCGATCGATCCACAGCAGGATAGGGCCGCACGCGCGACGCCGTATTGATTTGCCGCAATTCGAATCTTTGCCGTTGCTGGCTATTTTGCTCAGCCGCCAATTCAACTCATTGATATTGCGTGGTTTTACAGCTTAGCGGTTCAGGCTATTTGCCCATCATCGATGCCGCGATTGATTAAGTCATGCACGCAGGCGAAAAGTTCCGCATTGGGGCAGAATGCCGGCGCCTTATCGATGGATTCCGGCGCGCGCATAAGCCAATCCTGGCAGGGTTGATCCGCGCTGCAGGACTGACAGGTGGTGACCGCGGAACGAAGGTCGCTGGCCAAGCGTCCATGGGCGAGCATCGAGGCGTCCAAGCCCAGCCGCTCGAGCATCTCGCACATATTTCGCCAGCGGTGGTCTGCGTCTTGAATGTTGGACAAGACCTTCCCCCATGCGAAATCGGTTTCAGAGGGCACGTATGGCAGAATAATCAAATGGCGGGGGATCGCTTTTGATCTAGCGCAAACGCTGTGCGGATATGATTTTCGGAAACGACGTCACTTCTCCGCAAGACCGGCGCGTTCCGCCACCTTCCGCCACAGGGCGAGCTCGGACTTCAGTCTGGCGCGCAGATAATCGCGGCCCTCGGGCGCCGTGCGGAAACCGGCTTTCAACATACGATCATGCACGTCCGGCCGCTTCATGATGGCGACGATTTCCTTCTCTAGGCGAGCGAGGATCGGTTCAGGTGTGCCTGCCGGTGCGAGTACAATCTGCACGGTCTCGGACGCGGCGTCCTTGATGCCGGCTTTTTCAATGGTCGGAACATTTGGAAGTTCGGGCCACGGTTCCTTGCCGGTCTGAAGAAGCGCGCGGACGCTGCCAGCATTGATATGGCCCATCACGCCGGCGACCGTGACAGCGGTAATATCGGTCGTTCCTTCCATCATCGCCGTGACGGCGGGGCCCAAGCCTGAAAATGGGACGTGAACAAGCTTTATGTTCGCGCTCGCCATCAACAGCTCCATCGCCATATGCGGGGTGCTGCCGACACCGGGGGTGCCGAAATTGAGCTTTCCAGGCTGTTGTTTCGCCTTGGCGATCAGATCGCCGATGCTCTCAATGCCGGATTTCGAGTTGGTCAGTATGACGTTAGGCGACGCACCCAGATAGGCAACCGGCGTAAAATCTTTCTCCAGATCGTACGGCACCTTGCGCAAGCTGGGATTGACCAATGCGGAACCGGAAGCAACGAGCAGCGTATAGCCATCCGGCGACGCGTGGGCGGCCGCGACGACACCGATATTTCCGTTGGCGCCCGGGCGATTCACAACAATCACGCTTTGGCCAAGGATCGGCGAGAGTTCGGCGGCGATGAGACGGCCGAGCAAGTCGTTCGCCCCACCCGGCGCGAAGTGAACGATGATCGTAATCGTTCGCTCGGGCCAAGCGGCTTGCGTCGCAGTGACGGCGAACATACTCATGAGACCGATAACGATTGCCGTAAATGCCCTGCCGGCAGTACGCCGTGCGAAACCGCCCGAGACGAAATTCAATGACATGGCCGCTTCTCCAAATTTTTTGATTTTTTCGCGTATGCTCGGCCCGCCGCTTATTCGGCCTTGAGACCGGCGCGCTCGACCAATTCCTTCCACATCGGCACCTCGCGTGCGATGCGGGCGCGCAACTGATCGGGGCCCTCAAACTGAACTGCGAAGCTCGCCGTGAGCATGCGTTCGCGCACGTCGGGTTTGTTCATGATCGCGAGGACTTCCTTGGCGAGCCGGTCGATGATCGGCTGCGGCGTGCCGGCCGGAGCCAGCAGCATCTGCGTCGTCTCCACCACGGCATTGGGGATGCCGGCCTGCTCCATGGTCGGAACATCAGGCAGATCGGGCCAACGCGCCTGGCCCGTTTGCACCAAGGCCTTGAGGGCGCCCGATTTGATGAACCCAATCAGGCCGGCGACGTTCACAGAACCGACATCGGTCGTGCCCGCGATCGCCGCCTGCGCGGCCGGCGCCGCGCCCGAATAGGGCACGTGGACGAGCTTGGTATTGGTGCGCAGTTCCAACAATTCAACGGCGAGCTGCGAGACGCTGCCCACGCCGGGGCTGGAAAAAGTGATCTTGCCCGGCTCGGCTTTCGCCTTGGCGATCAGATCCTGCACCGATGTAATGCCGGATGCCGGCCGCGTCAGGATGACGTTGGGCGAAGCGCCCAGATAAGCGACCGGGGCAAAATCCTTGACCTCATAGCCCGACTTGCGAATGCTCGGATTGATCAGCACCACGCCGGAGGCGACGACCAGCGTGTAGCCGTCGGGCGTGGCGCGCGCCGCGGCGCTCAGGCCGATATTGCCGTTGGCGCCTGGACGGTTTTCGACGATCACGGTTTGCTTGAGTACCGGCCCGAGTTCGCTGGCGATCAGGCGGGCAAGCAAATCGTTCGATCCACCGGGTGCAAAGTGGGCGATGATGGTGATTGTGCGTTCCGGCCATTCCGCGCGCACTGGACCGCTGCCGACCGTCAGAACCATTACCGCGGTGACGGCGGCGACCGACAACCACTCACACACTCGCCTCATCATGGCTCGTTCCCCCACCGGTTCTAAGTTCTCCGGTTCGCCGGAGTTTGACTGCACGTTGAGTGAAACACTTCGGCAGGCACGGAGCAAGGCGCGCACGCCGCCCATGTTCACATGGCGGACACATTGCGTGGCTCCGCCGCTTGTCGATATAGTGACAACATCATTCGCAAATTCGCGCGGGCAAGGAAACGTCAATGGCAAAGCCGCTCGCAGGCATCAAGGTGATCGAGCTGGCCAATTTCATCGCCGGTCCGCTGTGCGGGACGCTGCTCGCCGACATGGGGGCCGATGTCATCAAGGTCGAGCCGCCGAAAGGCGACATGAGCCGGGCGACGCCGCCGATCCGCAATGGCGAAAGCGTCAGCTTCGTCGCGCTCAACCGCAACAAGCGCAGCCTGGTGCTCGATCTCAAGCGGCCGGAAGCGACGGAAATTCTGCTCAAGCTTGCGGCGCAGTCGGATGTCTTTATCGAAGCCTACCGCCCGGGCGCGCTGGAGAAGCTCGGGCTCGGTGGCACGCATGTAAAGGCCGTCAATCCCCGCATCGTCTACACATCCGTTTCCGGTTTCGGCCAAAGCGGACCCTATCGCCGTCGGGCCGGCGTCAACCTGATCATCGAGGCGTTCTCCGGCATGTTGTCGGTGACCGGCGAGCCTGGAAAGATGCCGATGCGACCTGGCGTGCAGACGGCGGACGTATTCGGCGCGCTGTTCGCAACTTATGCCACGTTGGCCGCGCTGGTGGGCACCGGCCGCAGCGGCGAAGGCTTCATCGCCGACGTGTCGCTGGTCGAGACGGCGATCGCGGCGGCGGCCTGGGAGGCGGCCGATTATCTCGAGACCGGCAAGGTCCCGCTGCCACTCGGCAATCGGCATCGGCTTAATGCGCCGTACCAGTTGTTCGCGACCAAGGACGGTCGCTATCTCGCGATCGGTACGCCCAACGACCAGCTGTTCGCCAATCTAATGAAGGTGCTCAGCCTGCAAGAGCACGTCGGCGATCCGCGCTTCGTGTCCTATTCCAGCCGCAAGGCCCATGAAGATGCGCTGCTTGTTCTGGTCGAACCGGCCGTGTGCGCACGCGATTCCAAGGAGATCGAGGCCGCTTTGATGGCGGCGGGTGTGCCTTGCGCCTGCGTCAACAATTACAAGGAAGTGTTCGACGACCCGCAGATCATCGCCCGCGGCGTGGTGAAGGATATCGAACATCCCCGCCTCGGCCGGATGCGCGCGGTGCGCAATCCGATCTTGCTCGACCACGATGGTCCCGCAATTGATCGCCACGCCCCCATGCTGGGCGAGCATTCCGAAGAAATCCTGCGCCAGCTCGGCTATTCGATTGAGGCGATCGGGGAATTCATCGCCGCCGGCGTGACCCGCAAGGTGCAGCCGAAATCGGCGGTGCAAGCCGCCGAATAGCGAGTTCTACGGCGCGAGTTTGGCGGCGCCGAACGGCGCGTTACCCTCCTCGAACAATTCGATCAACGTCCCCGGCCCCGACTCGTCGCGCAGGCCGACGGTGATGCGTGGGCCATTGATGGTGCGCACGTTGGCCAGCCGCCGCGGCGCCCAGTCGGTCTGACCGAGCACGTGGCGGATGACGGTAACCTCCTCCACCACACCCTCGGCTACGCGGTCCGGCATGAAATCGTACGTATGGCAGCGGGAGCACAAGAGCCGCTCGGGAAAATAGCCGGTGCCGCAGGTCCTGCACCGCCATATGCCGACCCCGGTACTCATTCCATGCGCTCCAAGATGGCCGCCGCAGCGGTCCCGCCATAACGATAAAGCGTCATGCCGTAGCCGGTGGTGACCGCGCGCCGCGCGCCCTTCACCTGACGCTCGCCGGCGCGATGCTGAAGCTGCAGCACCGCTTCAGAGATGCCATTGAGCCCGCCGGCCGGACCGCCGGGCTGACCGGCCGACATCATGCCGCCCCAAGTGTTGATCGGCTTGCGGCGCTCGCCGATTTCGCGGCGGGCGTAAGTTCCGAGGTCGTGATCCGGGATCATTCCGAGATCGTTGAGTTGCGCCAACACCATGGCCGGATAATCGTCGTAGATGCTGGCGACATCGATGTCGTTCGGGCGTGCGTCGGCGGCTTGCCATAGTTCCTCGGCAAAAGTGCTGATGCCGGTCTGCAGTCCGTCGCCCTCCTGGTTGTCGTAGTTGAAACTGTTGCGGATGGCGCGCACCCGCACCGGTGCACGCCCGCGCGGGCAGCGGTCGGGATGAGCGATGATGATCGCCTG